>Ga0335083_10010560_pt1 | contig 11142 bp, 9 predicted proteins | sample Lox_Sample_42_FD_206716 | JGI IMG/M metagenome (GOLD analysis project Ga0335083, IMG submission 206716) | Soil microbial communities from Loxahatchee National Wildlife Refuge, Florida, United States - Lox_Sample_4.2 | ecosystem: Environmental > Terrestrial > Soil > Wetlands | place: USA: Florida... | reverse complement strand
GACCACCGGCCTGGACCCGCGCTCCCGGCTGGGCATGTGGGAGATCATCCGGTCGCTGGTGGCCACCGGCACCACGCTGCTGCTCACCACCCAGTACCTGGACGAGGCCGACGAACTGGCCAACGAGATCGTGGTCATCGACCACGGCCAGGTCATCGCGGCAGGCACGTCCGAGGAACTGAAGAGCCGGGTCGGCGGGGACGTGCTGGAGTTCTCGGTGCCGGACCGGACCCGGTGCGCGGACGGCGTGGCCGCCATCGCCAAGGTCGGCGAGGGCGAGCCGCACTTCGACGACGAGACCGGAGTGATCAGCGTGGGTGTCGGCGGGCGCGGCTCTGACGCGCTCATCGACGCGGTGCGCAGCCTGGACGCGGCGGGCGTGCAGACCCAGGGCCTGGCGCTGCGGCGGCCCTCGCTGGACGACGTGTTCCTGGCACTGACCGGGCACGCGGCCGAGGACGAGACGTCCGGCAAACCCAAGCGTGGGCGTCGCCAGGCCAAGAAAGACCAGGCCAAGGAAGACCAGGCCAAGCAGGATGCGAAGGTGGCGTCATGAGTACCGCCGAGATCACCGCCCCCGGCGTCGTCAGCGACGAGCCCAGCCTGCTCACCCAGGCCCGCTGGGCGGTCAGCGACACGCTGACCATCACCCGGCGCGGCCTGCTGGTCTGGATGCGGGTGCCCGCCTACATCGTGTTCACCGTGATCCAGCCGGTGATGTTCGTGCTGCTGTTCCGGTACGTGTTCGGTGGCGCGATCCCGGTCAAGGGAACCACCTACGTCAACTTCCTGCTGCCCGGGATCATCGGCCAGACGGCGGCGTTCGCCAGCTTCGGCACCGCCATCGCGCTGGCCCAGGAACTGCAGAAGGGCGTCATCGACCGGCTGCGGTCGATGCCGATGGCCCGGTCCGCGGTGCTGACCGGGCGGCTGACGGCGGACACGCTGCGGATGCTGGTCACCATCCTGATCATCGTCGCGGTGGGCTACGCGGTCGGCTTCCGGTTCCAGAACGGGTTCTGGATGGCCGTGGCCATGATCGTGCTGGCTACCGTGTTCGGCCTGTCCATCTGTGTGATCGCGGCGTTCACCGGGCTGGCCATCGGGGATGAGGAGTCGGTGCAGGCGTTCGGCCTGATCTGGCTGTTCCCGCTGACGTTCGTCAGTTCGGCGTTCGTGCCGATCTACACCATGCCGGGCTGGCTGCAGGCGTTCGCCAAGAACCAGCCGGTCACCCAGGTGATCGACGCGATGCGGGCGATGGCGCTGGGCGGCCCGGTCTGGGACAGCCTGTGGAAGAGCATGGCCTGGCTGGCGGGCATCTTCATCGTGTTCATCCCGCTGGCGGTGCGGGCCTACCGCCGGGCCAGCTAGCGCGGAAACGCGCGAACCGGGTATTGACGGCGTCAAGCGGTAACGTTATGGTCTCGTCGACAAATAGGAAACTTTCCTAAAAGAACTGTTAACGAGACCGTGGAGGTGCCGCCGATGTCCGGTTTACCGCGCAGGATCATCGCGTTAGCTGGGGCCGTCGCGCCGGTGCTGGCGCTGCTGACCGTGGTGTCCGCGGCCGGGCCCGCGGCCGCGGCCACCAGCGCCGTGCCGGGGCCGCCGTCGGGCTGGTCCACGGTGTTCAGCGACGACTTCAACGGGTCCGCGGGCAGCGGGCCGTCGTCGGCCTGGATGTACGACACCGGACCGGGGTCGAGCTTCGGCACCGGCGAGATCGAGACGATGACCAGCTCGTCCAGCAACGTGTACCTGGACGGGAACGGCGACCTGGACATCACCGCGCTGGGCTCCGGCAGCTCGTGGACGTCCGGCCGGATCCAGACCACCAGCGCCAACGTGGGCGCCCCGGCCGGCGGTGAGCTCGAAGTCACCGCGTCGATCAAGCAGCCCAGCCCGGCCAGCGGCACCGGTTACTGGCCGGCGTTCTGGATGCTGGGCCCGGGGCAGTGGCCGGAGAACGGCGAGATCGACATCATGGAGGACGTCAACGCGCTGTCCGAGCTGTCCGGCACGGTGCACTGCGGGACCGATCCGGGCGGCCCGTGCAATGAGCCCGACGGTATCGGCAGCGGGCTGCAGGCCTGCTCCGGCTGCCAGTCCGGCTATCACACGTACACGATGATCCTGAACCGGACGAACACGTCCGACGAGTCGGTCACGTTCTACCTGGACGGCAACGCGTACTTCTCGGTGTCCGAGAGCCAGGTCGGCACCTCGACGTGGCAGGCCGCGTTCGACCACAACATGTCGATCATCTTCGACCTGGCCATGGGCGGCGGCTACCCGGACGGGGTGTGCGGCTGCACCGCGCCAACCAGCTCGACCACGTCGGGCGGCACGATGAGCGTGGCCTACGTGGCCGCGTACGAGACCACCGGCAGCTCGACCGGGACCGGCGTGACCGGCCCGATCGTCGGCTATGGCGGCCTGTGCGTCGATGACCGCGGGGCCAGCACGGCCAACTACAACCCGGTCCAGGTGTACACCTGCAACGGGACCGCGGCCCAGCAGTGGACCGTGGTCGAGGCGGGCAGCACGCTGCACGCCCTGGGCAAGTGCATGGATATCAACGGCGGCGGCACCGCGGACGGGACCACGGTGGACCTGTACGACTGCAACAACACCGCCGCGCAGGTGTTCATCCCGGAGTCCAACGGGTCGCTGTACAACCCGCAGTCCGGTAAATGCCTGGACGATACGAACTGGTCCACCACACCGGGGACGCAGTTGCAGATCTGGGATTGCACCGGCAACGCCAACCAGCAGTGGTCGCTGCCGTGAGTTAGCCGGCGCCCGGTCTTTGCGCCAGGCCCGGCGCCAGGTCCCGGCTGCTCAGGCCCGAGACGGTACTGAGCAGCCGGGGCCACTTTGTTACCGGCGCCCCGCCAGGATGCGGCGGATGTCCGCGGTCTCCTCATCGCTGTGCCGGTCGAGGATCGCGTCGAGGTCGTTGAGGTCGGCTGGCGTGGTGTAGCTGGCCAGGTCGCGCTCCAGGGCCTTGCGGGCAGCGCGCCCCTCGCGCGCCTCACGGAGCTCGTCCCGGATGGCGCTAGCCGCGCGGGTCATGCTCTCCATGTCTCTCTCTTCCTTGTCTCGTTGGTCTATACCAATTGTCGGTCACCTCGATCCATGCGTCCAATGACTTAAAGGCAAGCCACTCATGCGCTTCTGTCATGATTTGCTCTACGCCGTTAACCCGGTGTCCGGTCCAAGTTGGCGCGCGGTGCTTACTGGTAGCCGGTTACCGCCTGGTCGAAGTAGCCGAGCAGCGCCAGGTCAAGCTCGGGGTGGCCGAAATAGGGCGCGGTATCCACCAGCACCGCGCCGGGTCGAGCAGGCTCAACGCCACGCTGGGTCCTGGGCCAGCTTCTCCGCGATCCGGTCGTGGAAGCTCTTGTGCCGCAGCGCGTGCTCGATGTCGGTCACCGCCTGGCTGAGCGGGTAGGGGATCTCGGCTTCCAGGTCGGCCAGCGCGGCCTCGGTGGCCCGCCACTCCGCGGCCAGCCGGCCGGCCATCCGGGCCGCCCGCGCGGTGAGGTGCACGGTCTTGCTCCGCCCGTCGGCCCCGGCGGTGGTGCGGACCAGGCCGGCCGCGCGCATCGCGGCGACCTTCTGGCTGACCGCCGAATGGGTGCGCTGCACCGACTCGGCCAGTTCGGTGATGGTCATCGGGCCGCGCGCGTGCAGCCGGAGGAGCTCCATGACGTAGCTCGGCTTGAGCCCTTCGACGCCCGCCTCGGCGTACACCCGGGCGATGTCCGCGTCCATGGCGGCCTGCAGGAGCCGCAGGGCCCGCCAGCGGCTCTGCTCGCTGGGATCTGGCCCGGGTGTGCTGATCATGCTCACGAATAAATTGTAACAGCACTTGTATAAGTGCTGTTACAATCCGGGAGTGGGATGAGGTGGGCCGTAGCGGAAGGGAGCGGGCATGCTGTCGGCGAAGCGGCTGCTGGCTGACATCGGCCCGCTGCGGGAGTCGGCGGCGTTCCGCCGGCTGTGGGCCGGGACGACGCTGTCCTCCGTGGGCAGCGCGCTGACCTTTTTCGCGGTCATGCTCCAGGTCTACGATCTGACCCGGTCCCCGTTCGCGGTCGGTCTGCTCGGCGTGGTGCAGGCCGTGCCCACACTGGCCGTCGGCCTGCTCGGCGGGCCGCTCACCGACGCGCTGGACCGGCGCAAGCTGGTGCTGGTCACCAGCAGCTGCCTGGCCGTCGTGTCCGCGGCGCTGGCCGCCCAGGCGTTCGCCGGGCTGAACCAGGTTTGGCTGCTGTATCTGCTGGTCGCCGTGCAGTTCGCGATCAGCGCGGTGGACCGTCCGGCGCGTAACACGTTCACCCCGTCGCTCCTGCCGCCCGGCCGGGTCACCGCCGGACTGGCGCTGAACCAGATCAGCTTCCAGCTCATGCTGATCGCTGGGCCGGCCCTCGCGGGCATCATCGCCGCGGCCCCGCACCTTGGGTTGCGGGCCTGCTACCTGGTAGACGCGGTCAGCTATGGGGCGGCGCTATACGGGGTGGGGCGGCTGCCATCGCTGCCGCCGAAGGGCGACCCGGCCCAGCTGGGCCCGCGGGCGGTGGCCGAGGGGATCCGGTTCATCCGGCACAGCCAGGTGCTGGCCGGCGCGTTCCTGGCTGATCTGTCCGCGACGGTGTTCGCGCTGCCGGTGGCGCTGTTCCCGGCCATCAACGCCGAGCGCTTCGGCGGTGATCCCCGGACGCTCGGATTGTTCACCACTGCCATTGGCGTGGGTGGCCTGGCCAGCTCGGTGCTGTCCGGGCCACTCGGCCGGACGTCCCGCCAGGGCCGGGCCATGCTCGTCACGGTCGGCCTGTGGGGCGCGGCGTTTGCCGGGTTCGCGGTCGCGCCGCCCGTGCTGTGGCTGACCCTGGCTTTGCTGGCGGTGGCCGGGGCGGCGGACACCTTCACCGTGGTGTTCCGGATCGGCATCGTACAGGAGGTCACCCCGGAGCAACTGCGCGGCCGTCTGCTGGCCGCCGACTACGTGGTGGGCGCGGGTGGCGGGCAGCTCGGCAACCTGGAGTCCGGTGCGCTCGGCTCGCTGGCCTCGCCCGCCATCGCCGCGCTCACCGGCGGCCTGCTGACCATCGTGGCGGTGGCCACGCTCGGCCTGACCTTGCCCGCGTTCCGCCGGTACCAGCGTCAGCCCGCCGTGCCCCCAGTGTCAGATCCAGTGCCGGATCCGGCGTCGGAGAGCACCTTGCGGAAGTAAATGGCGGACTCCTCGTAGCCCAGAGCCCGGTAGAACGCGGCCGCGCGGCGGGTGGCCAGCGCGACCAGCCGGCAGCCCCGGGCGGCGGCGTGCTGCTCGAACGCCGTCATCAGCGCCCGCCCGGCGCCGCGGCCCCGGTACTCCGGCCGGACCAGGACCTCCTCCACCCACCCCACCGGGCCGCTGGCGAAGAACGTGGGGTGCTGGAAGCCGAGCAGGTAGCCCACCGGCCCGGGGTCTTCGGCGAGCAGGAGGCACGCGTCCCCGGCCGCCAGCACGGCCGGGTACGAGCGGTCGAACGCGGCCTGGGAGAACGGGAAGGACTGCGCCAGTTCCGCGGCCAGCCGGGCGACCGTCCCGGTGTCGGCGGCCGTGGCCGGCCGGATGTGGAGTCCGGGCACCGGTCCAGGATGTCAGGGCCGGCCGGCGGCTGGGTCTGGGGCGGCAGGGATCGTCAGGACGTTGCATGCAAGACTGTGCGCAGCCACGCGCGGCCCGGGCGTGGCGCGCGCCAGTGCGACGCTGCTGCGGGGATTGGCGCTGGCCCGGGTCCGGCCCGCTCCGCCTCGATGGCTACGCCGCAGACCAGCAATTCGGCGTCCGCCTGGATGACTGGCAGCACGCTGTCCACGTCCCCATGCTCGACGCGGAAACGTACCGGGACGCCGGCCCCCAACGGGCAGGCGCGCCGGCTGAGCTCACCGAGCCGGACCCGGGCCATGGTCACTGTCCGCTCATCCGCCGGTTCCGGCAGCAGGCAGATGACATCCAGCGTGGCGTTACGCTGACGTGCCTGTGACGCGGCCTGGCGCAGCGCGGGCGCGGATCCGGGGCCGCCATCCACGATCACCGCCACTTGGCGGTGGGCGGGGTGCTGCCGGGCGGAACCGGGAGGCTGGATTTCATCGGCCATAGCCTCAGGTTCGCCGTTCACCCATGGGCCGGGCCAGGGGCCTAAGGGCCTACATGGACGGGACCATCAGGCGCCCAATCGGCCTCCCCGGACCGGGTCCTCTGGCCCCGGAGCGGCCCGGCCGGGTCTTCCGGATTCCACCGGCCGGACCAGCACAGCACGACCAGGCCGACCGCGGCGCCCAGGATGACCAGCGGCGCGACGGCGTGCACGGCGTAGCGGTCGAGCAGGTCCAGCACGTGGCCGTGCGGGAGGAGCGGGTTGCCCGGCATGTTGGCCAGCGTGCCGGCCGTGAGCCGGGCCAGCACCAGCCAGTCCAGGCGGGTCGCGGGGTACAGGACCAGCACGCAGATGATCATCGCGTCGTACCAGGGCAGCTGATAGGGCCACAGGAACAGCCAGGCCGCGGCCAGCGCCACGGCCGGCCGGATGGCCGGCCGGGCCGGGTCACCCGGCGGCAGCCGCCGGAGGGTGAGGACCGCCATCGCGACGACCAGGATGGCGGCGGTGACGCCTTCGAACTGGTGCGTGGGCAGGATGAGCCGGTAGAAGTTGTCCGCGCTGGCCGAGTCCCGGCGGCCCACCAGAGCCCGGATGGCCGGCCACCCGAACCACGCGTAGCTGGGCGCCAGCACGGCCAGCGCGGCGGCGACCGCGGCCGCCAGCCCGGCCGGGTAACGGCGCAGGGCCCAGGCCGCGCCCAGGCCGAACAGGGCGTAATTGATCTTGAGGTCGGCGGCCACCCCGAGCAGCAGGCCGGCGGCCAGGACCCGGGCCAGCCCGGGCCGCCCGCCGTGTGCCCGCCGGCCCAGCACCAGCAGGCCGAACAGGCCGGCCGCGGCGGCCAGCACGTCGACGTGCCCAGCCTCGACGAGATCCCAGAGCAGCAGCGGGTTGAGCGTCCACAGCAGGTGACCGCGCAGCCGCTGCGCCGGGTCGGCACGCAGCAGCCGGTGGATGGCGACCGCGACCGCCGCGAAACCGGCCGAGTTCCACAGCTTCAGCCAGAACACGATCAGGGCGGGGGTCGAGCCGCCCAGCTTGGCCGCCAGAAGCTGCTCCATGGTGGCCAGCGGCCCGTACACGCTGACGTGGTGCGACCAGATCACCGGGATGGACTGGGCGAACGCGTTATGCAGGTGGCGCAGGTAGTGCGGGGTGTAGACGTACGGGCTGTGGCCGAGCAGCAGGAGGCGGCCATAGGTGGCGTAGTCCAGCGGGTCGGTGGAGCCGGCCGGCGGCAGCACGGTCAGCACCGCCACCGCGATCAGGCCGATGGTCAGCAGCAGCCGCGCGCTCGGCCGGGCGCCGCGGCGGATGGCCAGCAGGCCGGCCACGACGCCGCCCGCGCTGGCCAGCGCGGCGAACCACAGGACGTAGGTCACCGCATCGGCCGAGACGTGCCGGACCGGCAGCTCCCAGGGCGGCCCGCCGGCCGGCATGGCCAGCGGCGGGCGCATCCAGCCGCCGCGGACCAGCGACGCGGCCACCATGATCACGATCGCGGCGCCGATCCCGGCCCAGGCCAGCCAGATGAGGCCACGCGCCGTACGGCCGGCCGGACCGACTTCGGCGGGTGGTGAGGCAGGAATTTCCCCGGCCGCGCTGATATCGCTGCTCATGGTCCCCAGGTCGTCGGCTTCGTGATGAACCCCGCATCGGGGTGCGGGCACATGCGGCCGGCGAAAGGAGACAATAGCTCAGCAGATGTCTGGATCGTGACGGGAATCGCCAATAACACGAAATCATGAAAAATTTTGTGCCCGAGCTATATTGAACCTTTGCGCTGGTCCGGGGCGGGGGAGTCAAGGAGAGTTAATAACTTAACATCCAGAACTAAAACGCTTGACCGGATCAATACGGTGGCCGCATTCGCACTTTAACGGGATGGCCGGTGATCCGTTCCGTACGGCCTATCACGAGCATGTATCGAGGGCGCCCGGTCAGGGCCTGACGGCCCCGGTGACCAGCCACTGTGAGCCGCGCGCCCGCAGGACCAGGGTGCAGAACCGGGCCAGCAGCCAGACGCTGAACGCGACCCACAGCGCGACCAGGCCGCCGTGCCGCAGCACCACGATCACCGCGCCGACCGCGAACACGGCCCCGGTGGCCAGCCCGGCCAGGGCCAGGTAATCCTGATCGCCCGCGCCGATGAGCACGCCGTCGAGCACGAACACCACCCCGGCCACCGGTTGCTGGGCCGCGGCCACCAGCAGGATCGCCACCAGGAGCCGGCGCACGTCGGGTGCGGCCGCGAACAGGCTGGGCAGCACCGGGATGGCCACGATCAGCGCCGCGCCGAACACCACCCCGTAGATCACGCCCCAGCCGATCATCCGGTTGGTGGCGGCCCGGGCGCCCGCGACGTCGCCCGCGCCCAGATACCGCCCGGTGATGGCCTGGCCGGCGATGGCGATCGCGTCCAGCGCGAACGCGATCAGCGTCCACAGCCGGATGGCGATCTGGTGCGCGGCGATGGCCGCATTGCCCTGGTGGGCCGCGATGGCGGTGATCACGATGAACACCGCCTGCAGCGCCAGCGTCCGCACGACCAGGGCGAAACCTGCCGCGGCGGCGGTGCGCAGGCCGGCGCGGTCCGGGCCGGACGGCACCCCGGCGCGGCGTGCGCCGCGCAGCACCGTGGCCAGGTAGGCGGCGGCCGCGGCGGTCTGCGCGATGACCGTGCCCCAGGCCGAACCGGCGATGCCCCAGTGCAGGACCAGCACCAGGACGGCGTTCAGCATGACGTTGACCACGTTGGCGGCCACGGCCACGGCCAGCGGGGTGCGGGTGTCCTGCAGCCCGCGCAGCACCCCGGTCCCGGCCAGCACCAGCAACATCGACGGCGCGCCCAGCAGGCTGATCCGCAGGTAGATGACGCCCTGGCCGGATACCTGGGCCGAGCCGCCGAACGCGTGCACGATCGGCCCGGCCAGCGGCCAGCAGATGGCCAGGACGGCCACGCCGATGAGGGTGGCCAGCCACAGCCCGTCGATGCCCTGCCGGATCGCGGCCTGCCGGTTCCCGGCGCCGAGCTGCCGGGCCACCGCGGCGGTGGTCCCGTAGGCCAGGAAGATCGAGATGCCCACCAGCGTGGCCAGTGCCTGGCTGGCCACGGCCAGGCCGCCGAGCGGAACCGTGCCCAGCCGCCCGACGATGGCCGAGTCCGCCAGCAGGAACAGGGGTTCGGTCACCAGGGCGCCGAACGCCGGTACGGCCAGCCGGAGTATCTCCCGGTCGTGCGCGTTCCACCGGGCGGCCCGCAGGCGCGGTCGCCGGGCCTGGCCGGAAGCCAGCGAGGGGGGCATGCCTCGGATGCTAGGTACAAGCCCTAAGTACTTGCAACTAGTTTGCAGTTAGCTCTCACGGCTCAGGCGGGATCTCAGCCCTGGGTCGCTGGCAGTGGGCTCGTCAGGCTGACGGCGCCGCCGGGATGGGTGAAGTGCGGTGTGCCGTGGGGTCGCCGGTGACGCTCCAGCCGGCCTAACGCGGTGGGATCGAGCGCGGCCAGCTCGGCCAGCGTCGCGTCCCGTGCTGATTGCTCAGGTGAACACATATTCGAATCATCGCACTCAGCGCTGACAATTTCGTCATGATCCGCCGACCGGGCCGCCCGGCGCGACCACCTGGCGGGCACCGGTACAGACCACATCTTCCCGGCACGGGGTTGCATGCCGCGCGGCCGGGACGAAATCAGCTAGCCGAGCGCGGCGTACGCGGCCGCCTGAACCTCGTCATGCACCGGGTGCCCCCACGGGCCGTCGAACGTCCGCTGGGTCAGCACCAGCACGGTCAGGTCCCGCGCCGGGTCGGCCAGCCAGGTGCTGCCGAACCCGCCCGCCCAGCCGAACGCGCCGGCCCGCTCACCGGCGGTCACCACGGACACCGAGTATCCCCAGCTGATCTCGTCGAAGAAGCCCGGGCCGAGCCCACCGCGGGCCTTCTGCCCGGCAGTGAGCTGATCTCGGGTCATCTCGGCCACCGCGTCCGCGCTCAGCACCGGCCCGCCCCCGCGCAGCAGCATCTGACTGAACGCCAGCAAGTCATCCGCGGTCGACACCAGGCCGGCTGCCCCGTCGCCGAACGGTGGCGGCTGGCTGAACAGGCCGGCCGGCTCGTCCCACACCTCCAGGCCGCCTGCCGCCGGCTGGTACGCGGTGGCCAGCCGGCTGGGATCGGTGGTCCAGAAGCCGGTGTCCCGCATGCCCAGCGGCTCGAACACCCGGCTGGCCAGCACCTCGCCGAACGGCTGGCCGGTGGCCCGGGCGCACAGCACGCCCAGCACCGACGCGCCGGTGTTGTAGAACCAGCGCTCGCCCGGCTGGGCCAGCAGCGGCAGCGAGCCGAGCCCGGCCATCCAGGTGTCCGGGTCCGGCTGGTTGCCCAGGTCGGGCGGGCCCAGGGTGGCCAGCCGCAGCCGCTGCTCCGCCGCCATGACCGGCCACGGCTCGGCCGCGGCGAACATATCGACGGTCATGCCGAACCCGAGCGTGAACGTGAGCAGGTCCCGGACGGTGATCGAGCGGTGGGCCGGGACGGTGTCGTCCAGCGGGCCGTCCATCCGGCGCAGCACCTGGCGGTTGGCCAGCTCCGGCAGCAGCCGGTCCACCGGCTCGTCCAGCCGGAACAGCCCCTCGGCGGCCAGCGCCAGCGTGGCCACCCCGGTCAGCGGCTTGGTGATCGACGCGATACGGAACAGCGAGTCACGCTGTACCGGCGGCCCGCCGATGGTCAGCGAGCCGAGCACCTCGGCGTGCACCTGGCCACCGCGGGCGGCCAGCGCCACCAGGCCGGGCACCCGGTCATCGCCGACGTGGCCGGCGGCGACCTTGTGCAGCTGCGCGCGCCCATCTGCGGTCAGCGGGTCAGCCATGCACAGTCAGCTCCCTCAAGTCGATGGCTGTAAACCAGACGGCCCGGATACGGCAAACTCATCGCTGGCACCCTCATCACTGGGCCGCGCTCAGCCGCGGAGCTGGTCCAGTGC
>Ga0335083_10010558_pt1 | contig 11144 bp, 11 predicted proteins | sample Lox_Sample_42_FD_206716 | JGI IMG/M metagenome (GOLD analysis project Ga0335083, IMG submission 206716) | Soil microbial communities from Loxahatchee National Wildlife Refuge, Florida, United States - Lox_Sample_4.2 | ecosystem: Environmental > Terrestrial > Soil > Wetlands | place: USA... | reverse complement strand
CCTGCGTCCGCTGCGAGGCATTGTACTGGGCCTGATCGGCGAGCGAGCCGAGGATCAGCCCGGAAGCCGCGCCGATGGCGATGCCGCGCCCGGTCTGATGGTGATTGTTGTAGCCGATGATGCCACCTGCCAGACCGCCGAGCAGCGCGCCGCCGCCGGCATTCGAACCAAAAATCTGCGCACGCGCAGGAGCCATCGCGAGCAGGGCGAGGGCGAGACAAAGAGGCATTTTCATGGTTGAAACAGGTTCCGGACTAAAGGTATGAGACCTTGGCCTTTGTGCAAGGTTTCACTCATGTTGACGCCCTGGAGGATAGGCGGTTACAGCTTGGCGGGGCGCGCCTTCCGCGCCATCTTTTCCTCATGTCGCGTTTTGTTCTGGCGCTCGATCAAGGCACCACGTCGTCGCGTGCGCTCGTCTTCGACCGCCACGGCCGGCCGCGCGGTCTCGCCCGGCAGGAATTTGCGCAACACTTTCCCCGCCCCGGCTGGGTTGAGCATGATCCGGGAGATTTGTGGACGAGCGTGCGCCGCACCGCCGAACTCGCCCTGCGCCGCGCCGGCCTCGCCCGCCGTGACCTCGCGGCCGTCGGCCTGACCAACCAGCGTGAAACCACGCTGCTCTGGGACCGCGCCTCGGGCCGGCCGCTCGCGCCCGCCATCGTCTGGCAGGACCGCCGCACCGCGCCGGCCTGCGCCGAGTTGAAACAAAAAAAATTCGAACCGCTCTTCCGCGCCCGCACCGGCCTCCTGCTCGATCCCTACTTCAGCGGCACGAAACTCGCGTGGCTCCTCGACCACGTCCGCGGCGCGCGCCGCCGCGCCGAACGCGGCGAACTCGCCTTCGGCACCGTCGACACCTGGCTGCTCTGGCAGCTCACCGGCGGCCGCGTCCACGCCACCGATGTCTCCAACGCGTCGCGGACGCTGCTGCTCAACCTTCACACCGGCGACTGGGACGACGAACTGCTGAAAATCCTGCGCATTCCGCGCGCCCTGCTGCCGGAGGTGCGCGCGAGCAGCGAGGTGTTCGGTGAGATCGAAACCATTCCCGCGCTGCGCGGCGTGCCCGTCGCCGGCATCGCGGGCGACCAGCAGGCCGCGCTCTTCGGCCAGGCCTGCTTCCGCCCCGGCCTGGCCAAGAACACCTACGGCACCGGCTGCTTCCTTCTCCTCCACACCGGCCAGAAGCCCGTCGCGTCGAAGCATCATCTTCTCACCACCATCGCCTGGCGCCTCGGCCCCGACCGCCCGCTCGAATACGCACTCGAAGGCAGCGTCTTCATCGGCGGCGCCGTGGTGCAATGGCTGCGCGACGGCCTCGGCCTCATCCGCCACTCCGCCGACATCGAAACGCTCGCCGCCCGCGTCCCCGACAACGGCGGCGTGTATTTCGCGCCCGCCTTCGCCGGACTCGGCGCGCCGCACTGGGATGCGTCCGCGCGCGGCGCCATCCTCGGTCTCACCCGCGGCACCACCGCCGCGCATCTCGCCCGCGCCGCGCTCGAAAGCATCGCCTATCAAAGCGCCGACCTTCTCGCCGCCATGGAGGCCGATGCCGGGCTCCGCCTGCGCGAACTCCGCGTTGACGGCGGCGCCACCGTCAACGATCCGCTCATGCAATTCCAGTGCGACCTCCTACGCGTGCCGGTGGTGCGCCCGCGCACGACCGAGACGACCGCGCTCGGCGCCGCCTGCCTCGCCGGACTCGCCGTCGGCTTCTGGAAAGATTGCGCCGAACTCGCCGCACTCTGGCGCCGCGACCGCACCTTCCGCCCGCGCACGTCCGCCGCCGCCATGCACCGGCTCCAGTCCCACTGGCGCCGCGCCGTCGAACGGGCCAAAAACTGGGCCGGCTGACCGCTCCGATCCGCCACGCCGCCCCGGTTAACAACCCGTCAAATCCAATTCCGCCCGCGACTTAGGATTGAGTTTGCCCGCCATCCGCCCTAACCTGCCTCTTTCACGCGCCATGAAATCCATCCTTCCTTTCGCGCTCGCCGGCTTTTTCGCCGCCGTGGTTCATGCCCAGACCGACACGCCCGTCATCACCCGCGCTCCCGTCTCCGCTGATGAAAAGCCCTCCGCTGCGCCCGCGCCTTCGCCCGATGCGGCCGCGCTCACGGACCTGCGCGATCAAAACAAGGAACTCAGCCAGGAGCTCGCCTCCGCCTGGAAGGAAAACGACAAACTGAAAACCAGCGCCCTCGCCCAGGTGGCCGCCGCTAATCAGAAAACCGCCGCCGTCCAGGCCGATCTCGACGCCAAGACCAGGGAAAACGACACCCTGAAGGCCCAGCTGGCCGACGCGCAAAAATCCCTCGACGACCTCCATAAAACCGCCGCCGCTTCCACCGCCGACTCCGCTGCGCTGGAGTCGGCCAAGGCCGACCGCGACAAACTCGCCGCCGATCTGCTCAAGGCCAACGACGAAAAGAATTCCCTCTCCGCCCAGCTCGAGGCCGCGCAGAACGATCTCACGGCCCAAAAGCAAAAAACCACCGACGCCGAGACCGAACGCGACGACCTCAAGCAAAAGCTCGCGGCCCAGGCCGGGACCGGCGCGCTGCCGGCGGCCGCCATCGACACCTCTGCCCTCGACGATCTGAAAAAACAGGAGGCGGAGACCGAGGATAAGCTCAACACCTCGCTCCACTCCTACACCATCCTGCAGGGCGAAAACGACCAGATCAAGGATGAGCTGGCCAAGGCGACCGACGACAAGAACTCCCTCGCCACGCAGCTTGACGACGCCAAACGCCAGATCGCCGACCTCGCGCCGAAAGCCGCGGCCGCCACCGCCGCCGCCGCGGCCGCGGCCAACGAGCTCGCCGGGGTTCGCGACCAGCTCCGCCAGACGCAAAATCTCGTCGCCCAGCTCGCCACGGAAAATTCCGATTTGAAAACCCGCCTGGCCTTCGCCTCGCAAAACGGCGCCGCCCTGCCGCCGCCCGCGCGTCCGGCGCCGGCGATCGCGCCCATGCCCGTGCCGGCTGCGGCCGCGACTCCTCCGCCGCCGCCCGCCGCGACCGGCCCGCACACCTACAAAGTCGTCGCCGGCGACACGCTCGGCAAAATTTCCAAGCAATTCTATGGCACGGCCAACCGCTGGCCGGAAATCCTCGCCGCCAACCACGACAAGCTCCATGACGACAAAAGCCTGCGCGTCGGCATGGAGTTGAAAATTCCCTGAGCCGGCGCGCGGCTTCAAAACGCCGTCAGGATCACCGCCAGCGCCACGATCGACAGCAGCGTGCTGAAGACGATGCTGCCCGAGGCCAGCGCGGGCGAGCCTTCCAGCTCGACGACCTTGGTGTAGCTGATCACCGCCGTCGGCGTCGCCAGCAGCACCATCACCAGCTTCAGGTCCAGCGCGCCCAGCCCCAGCCAGCGGCCGGCCAGCCAGCCCAGCGCCGGACCCGCCGCCGTCTTCAGCGCCGCCGCCGCCAGCGGCGCATGCCACTCGCCGCCGAACGGCGTGCTCACCAGCGCGCCGCCGATGCCGAGCAATGCCAGCGGCAGGGCCAGCTGTGCCAGCGCATCGAAGGTGTCGTGCAAAACCGCCGGCCACGGCCAGCCCGTCAGCGCGTAGGCGACGCCCGCCACCGTCGCAAGCAACGGCGGCGTGGTCACGATCTGTTGCAACAGATATTTCCCGCTCAGCTTCCGCACGTCGAGCTGGCTCGCCAGCAGCACCACAATGCCGGTGACGTTGTAAACCACGAGCATGGGCGCGATCACCATCACCGCCACGGTCCGCACCGGCACGCCGTTTATTTTCAACCCGTCCGGCAGTGAATAAATGATCGGCAGGCCCACGAAGGCCAGGTTGCCGCGAAACGCGCCCTGCACGAACGTCCCCGCCGCCGATGCCGGCAGCCGCAGCAGACGCGCGCCGGCGTAACTCAGCGCGATCACGGCAGCGGTTGCGCCGAGCATCGCGACAAACATCAGCTGGGCCGGCCCGCCGACCGAAAGCGACGCCGTGGCCAGCTCGTTGAACAGCAGCGCCGGCAGCCCGAACCAGTAGACCACGCGGTTGCCCTCGCGCAGAAATTCCGCCGAGACAAATCCGCTGCGCCGCAGCCCCGCGCCAAATGCAATCAACAAAAAGGTCGGGGCCAGAATGCGCAGGATCAGCACGCCGGCAGTTTCGCCGGCGCGCGGGCGGCGGTCGAGCCGTTATGCACCGGCCGCAAAACAAACTTGCCCCCGCGCCGCGCGCCCCGCCACTTTTGCCGGCATGTCGAGCCTCCCCGAAAAATTCCCCGGCGTCACCGTCCTGACCAAGGCCAACGTTTATTTTGACGGCAAAGTCGTCAGCCATTCCGTGCTCTTTCCCGACGGAAGCAAAAAAACCCTCGGCCTGATCTATCCCGGCTCCTACCATTTCGGCACCGGCGCCACCGAGCGCATGGAAATCGTCGCCGGCGCCTGCCGCGTCACGCTCGACGGCGAGACTGCCGCGCACGATTACGCCGCCGGCCAGACCTTCGACGTGCCCGGCAAAAGCGGCTTCACCATCGCCGTCACCGGCGGCCTCTGCGAATACATCTGCTCGTTCCTCGGCTGAGCGCTCCGCCCGAACTTCAGCGCCGCCAGGTGAATTTGGTCGGGCCGAGGTCGGTGTCTTCGCCGCGGTTGAAGATCCGCACCGCCGACCAGGCCAGGGCCGCGATCACGGCCGCCAGCGCCGCGAGCGAGAACCACGGCGGCATGAAAAATTTTCCCAGCAGCGCGCCGCGCATCAGATCCACCGCATAGGCCACGGGATCGAAATACGCCGCGATCTGAATCCAATGCGGCGCCATGGCCAGCGGATAAAGCGCGCCGGAGAGAAAAAACATCGGCAGCAGAACGGCATTGCTCACAATCGGAAACACCGTGACCGAGGTGAAGCGCGAGGCCACGGCCACGCCGAGCGCGGAGAACGTCACTGCCGCCAGCGCCATCGCCCCGAGCAGCGGGAGGATATTCCAGCCCAGCGGCACGTGGGCCAGCGGCGCGAAAAACAGCAGCACCACGCCCTGGACCAGCGCCTGCACGGCGCCGGCCGCGATCTTGCCCACCGCGATGGCCGGGCGCGGCACCGGCGCCACCAGCACGGCCTTGAAAAATCCGATCTGCCGGTCGAACACGATCGTGATGGCGGCGAACGTCGCGGTGAAGAGCATCGAAAGCCCCATCACGCCCGGAAAAATGTAGGGCTGGTAGCCGCCGCTGCCCAGCCGCGAGCTGGCGCCCAGACCCGCGCCCAGCACGAAAAGGTAGAGCAATGGCTGCGCCAGGCCGGCAAACAGCCGCGCCCGGTCGAGCCAGAACCGCTTCAGGTCCAGCACCAGGACGGCAAAAATTCCCCGCCTCATGACCAGCCTCCCCCGCCCGGGCCGCCGCGCGGCGCTGCGGCCGGCACGTCGCCGCCCAGGTCCTTGCCGGTAAGCTTGAGAAAAACGTCCTCGAGGCTCGGTTCGTGCACCTCGACCCGCAACGCCTTCACCGGCAGATGACGCAACAATTCCGGCAGCACCGCCGCCGGATCGGCGTGCAGCAGCATCAATTCGTCGCCGCCCGCTTCCGGTGAGAAGCCGCGCTCCGCCAGCCACGCCCGCGCCTGCGCGTCGTCCTCGGTCTTCAGCTTCACCACCCCGCCGCCCAGCCGCGCCTTCAGCGCGCGCGGCGTGTCGAGCGCGAGGATTTTCCCCTCGGCGATGAGCGCAATGCGGTCCGCCACCTCGGCTTCTTCCATGTAATGGGTGGTGAAAAACACCGTGCGCCCGGCCGCGGCCAGCGCGCGCACCTGGGCCCAAAAGCTCCGCCGCGCGTCCACGTCGAGGCCGAGCGTGGCCTCGTCGAGAAAGAGGATTTTCGGATCGGTCACCAGCGCGCGGGCGAGCTCGAGCTTGCGGCGCTGTCCGCCGGAGAAACTCCGCGCCGGCCGGTCCGCCGCCTCAGCCAGCCCGAGCGAGGCGAGGATTTCGGTGGCCCGCCGTCGCGCCGTCGCCGCGCCCAGTCCGTAAAGCAGGCCCATCATCAGCAGATTGTCGCGGCCCGACAGCCGCTGCTCGATCGCCGGCTCCTGGAAGACGATGCCCATCTGCGCGCGCACCGCGTCGCGCTCGGCCACGACGTCGCGCCCGAGGACCCGCGCGCTGCCTTCCGTCGGCGCGCGCAGCGTGGCCAGCACGGAAAAGAGCGTGGTCTTGCCCGCGCCGTTCGGCCCGAGCAACGCAAACATCTCGCCCGGCTGCACCGCGAGATCGATGCCCTTGAGCGCTTCCACCTTGCCGTAACGCTTGACGAGTCCGCACACATCCACGGCGGGCGCGGCGGAAGCGGCGGCAGAAAGAACAGGTGCGGTCATGGCGGTGAGGGTGGGAGAAAAGACGTCTGGATTCGGAAAAAGTGCCGGCCGGCGGAAAGGCCGCGGCCGTCAGGCGCGCACAGCACAGCAGCTTTGCGGGTTTGGCAAATTTCTTTCGCGCGGAGGGCGGTTGCGTTTGGCGGTTTTTGGTGTCAGATCGAGTCATGTCCACCCCCGCCCCGCTCCGCAGTTTTTTTTGGCTGCTTCTGCTTGGCGTCGTGCTGCTGACGATCGCGCTCGTCGTGCGCTCGGGCCTGCTCGCGCGCAAAAATCCCGGCGAGCCGCTCAGCGCCGCCATGCGCGCCGCCCTCGCCTCCGAGGGCAAACCGGAGCTCAGCACGTCCGACAAGCTCTATATTGATGAACACTTCCCCACTGCGCGCGAGTTCCCGTCCGGCGTGCGCTTCATCTTGCGCGCGCCCGGCACGGGCGATAAACCGCACCCGGGCCAGCAGGTCGTGGTCCGCTACTCCGGCCAGCTGCTCGACGGCACGCCCATCGACAGCAGCGAGGCACATGGCGGACGGCCTTTCATCTTCCGCGTCGGTCGCGGACAAGTCATCAAAGGCTGGGACGAGTCCATTCTGGAAATGAAAAAAGGCGAGAAACTCACCCTCATCATTCCCTACTGGCTGGCCTATGGCGACAACGGCCGCCCGCCGAAGATTCCGCCGCGCGCCACGCTCGTCTTCGACGTCGAGCTGGTGGATTTTTATTGAAAGCTCCGCCCGCGTCAGGGCGTGAGCAATTTGAACGAATCAAAAAAACGCACGACCTCGGGCGGCGCCTCGGCCGTGTGGTAGGCGGAGACCACCATGTAGCAATGACCGCCGACCAGGACCGCCAGTCCGGAAAAATTGGCCTGCTCGCTGGCCGACGTAAACTCGATCGCCGGATGTCCGCCAAATTCCCGCCGTTTGCTGCCGGTGGTGTGGGCGTTGACCTCCTTGTTGAAATTGTCGCGATCAGCCGCGAGTTCCGCCTCGATCTTGTCCGGCGAAGCGGACGGATCATAAGACTTCGGATCGTAGAGCGTGACACCGGCCAGATAAAGATTGCTGCCCTCCTTCGCCATGTAGATGTGCGAGGTGTAGCCCTCCTTGGCGTCATTGGTGACCTGCGGATCGGCCGGCATGAGAATGGAAAACCGGCTTTCCGGGTCGGTAAACGTTTTCCAGCCGGCGCCCGGTGCCGCCGCGGCCTCATCCGCGGCCCGGCCGCGCAGCGCGAACACGAACGAAACCAACAGCACCGCGCTCAACTGCAGCCATTTTGTTTTCATGCATCAGACATATTTATTCCTCCTGCGGTGTCGAGCCCGGCGACGCCGGTAAAATGCAGATGAAATGCAATCCATCGGCCCATCGCTCCGGATGCCCTTCCGGACAATTTGCCATCGGTGCGACGTTGCGGTTTTCCTCTGAATGTGCTTCAAACCACCAGCACTTCCTTTACCATGAAATTCCTCCGCTTGATTTCCATGTTTTTCGCCGCGGCCATCTTGGCTGCGGCTGCGCATGCCGCCGAGGCCTTTTGGTTTACTGATTATCAAGCCGCCGCCAAACAAGCCTCAGCCGAAAACAGGCCCATGTTGCTTGATTTCACCGGCTCGGATTGGTGCCCATGGTGTATCAAGCTCGACCAGGAGGTATATTCGCAGCCGACGTTCATCGATTTTGCCCGTCAGCACCTCGTGCTCGTGAAATTAGATTTTCCGCGTCAGAAGCAATTGCCCGTTGCCGAGAAAAATCAGAATCGAACGCTGGCCAAGAAATTTGACGTGCACGGCTATCCCACGTCCGTCCTGCTCGATGCGCAGGGCAACAAGCTTGGCCAATATGAAGGCTACATGGAAGGCGGCCCCCACGCCTACATCGAATGGGTGGAAAGCCTGAAAAAATAACCGGCGCCCGATTTCGCCTAACCGCCGATGTAGCTCATCTCGATTTTCTCGCGGCCGGCGCCGGCCGCGAGCAGTTCGGCCCGTTCCTCGCTGTAGCGGTCGAGCCGCCCGTGCCAGATGCGCCGGAGAAAATTTTCCAGCCCGGCATCGTCCGCCCCCGCCCGCAGCGCCCCGAGCACGTCCCAGCCGAGCGAGGCGAACAGGCAGGTGTAAAGCTTGCCGTCCGCGGAAAGCCGCGCCCGGTGGCAGTCGCGGCAGAAGGGTTCGGTGACGGAGCTGATGAGTCCGATCTCGCCGCGGCCGTCGGCATATCGGTAGCGGGCCGCGACCTCGCCGCGGTAGGCGGGGGCGAGCGGCTCGAGGGGCCAGACCGCGGAGATTTTCTCCAGGATTTCGCGCACCGGCACGACCAGCTCGTGGCGCCAGCCGTTGGTGTTGCCCACGTCCATGAATTCGATGAAGCGCAGCGGCAGCCCGCGCTCGCGGAAATGGGCGCACAGGTCGAGGATCCCGCCGTCGTTCACTCCGCGCTGGATCACGCAGTTGATCTTGACCGGCAGGCCGGCCGCCACGGCCGCGTCGAGGCCGCGCAGCACGCGTTCCTTGCGGAGACCGCGGCCGGTAAGTCGGGCAAAGGTCGCATCGTCGAGCGAATCGAGGCTGAGGTTAAGCCGGTCGAGGCCGGCCGCGCGCAAGGCCGGCGCAAATTTTTCCAGAAACCAGCCGTTGGTCGTCAGCGCCACCTCGGGCACGCCCACGTCGCGCTTGAACGCCCGGACAATCCCGGGCACATCCGGCCGCAGCAGCGGTTCGCCGCCGGTCAGGCGGATTTTTTCCACCCCCAGCCCCACGAACGCCCGGGCCAGCCGCGTCAGTTCATCCGCCGTCATGAGCTGCGGGTCGCGCAGGAACGCATGCTCCGGCCCGAAGGACTCCGCAGGCATGCAATAGGGACAGCGGAAATTGCAGCGGTCGGTCAGCGACACGCGCAGGTCGCGCAGCGGTCGTTTGAATTGGTCGCGGACAACAGGCATGGGAAAAACAACCAAACGAGAAACTAAAAAATCGCGAGGGTTTGTTTTTTGACGCGGAGGACGCAAAAGAAGAAGCGGCACGGCGGCGAAAATACCCCGCATCCTCGCTTTCCCTCGGCGGCCTCCGTGTTCAAGCTAGCCTCATGCCATTGATCACTCCCGCCGAAGCCGAGGCTTTGATTTTTGCCGGCATCGCGCGCCTGCCGGCCGAGGACGTGCCGCTGGCCGAGGCGCACAGCCGCGTGCTGCGCACCGATGTGCGCGCCGATCGCGACCTGCCGCCCTTCGATCGCGTGATGCTCGACGGCTACGCCCTGCGCTCCGCGGCGTGGGCCGCCGGCCGGCACGCCTTTCGCATCGCCGGCACGCAGGCGGCGGGCATGATTCCACAAGAGCTCATGGCTGACGACGCCTGCATTGAGATCGCTACCGGCGCGGTCCTGCCGCTGGGCGCGGACTGCGTCGTCGGCTACGAGGACACGGCCCGCGAGGGCGGGACGATGAAAATTTTTCCCGAGGCCAGACTCACGCCCGGCCACGCCGTGCACCAGCGCGGCGGCGACTATGCCGCCGGAACCGTCATCGTGCCGGCGGGCATGCGCCTCACCGGCCGTGAGATCGCCGTCGCCGCCGCCTGCGGCTGCGCCACGCTCCCCGTGAGCACGCGGCCGAAGATTGCCGTGATCGCCACCGGCGACGAGCTGGTCGACGTCGGGGCCGAGGTCGGCCCGCACCAGGTACGCCGCAGCAACGACTATGCGCTGCGCGCGGCGCTCCAGGCCGCCGGCTGGCCGCGCGTCGAACGCTTTCATCTCCACGACATGCGCCATGAAATCGAGCACGCGCTCTGGCACATCCTGGCCGAGTTCGAGGTTGTGCTCCTCACCGGCGGCGTGTCGAAGGGCAAGTTCGATTTTCTGCCGGGAGTGCTGGACGACCTGGGCGTGCGGAAAAAATTCCACGGCGTGGCGCAACGCCCCGGCAAGCCATTCTGGTTCGGCCTCAGCCCGCGGGCCCAGCCGGTTTTCGCGCTGCCCGGCAACCCGGTGTCGAGTTACACCTGCCTGCACCGTTACGTGCTGCCGGCGCTGGCTCGCGCCGCGGGCGCGACGCCGGAGCCGCCGCGCCTGGCCGCCCTCGCCACGCCCGTGAGCTTTAAGCATCCGCTCACTTATTTTCTTCCGGTGAAACTCCGCAGCGGACCGGCCGCGGAGTTGCTGGCCGAGCCCGCCGCGGTCAACACCTCCGGCGACTTCGCCGGGCTCGTCGGCACCGACGGTTTTGTCGAATTGCCGGCGGAAAAAGACGAGTTCCCCGCCGGCACGCTGGCGCCTTTTTGGGCCTGGGTTTGAACGGACCTCCGCCGGCGTCGCGCAATGGTCCCGCCTCGTCGCGCATAAAATTCTTTGCGCCGGGGCGCCTTTGCGTGAATCTTTTCCCCATGTTTTCCCACCTCGATGCCCAGAACCGCCCGCAGATGGTCGGGGTGGGCGACAAGCCGGTGACGCACCGCACCGCCCACGCCGTGGCCGTGGTGACGCTGCCGCCCGCGCTCGCGGCCTTGCTGCACGACGGAGAAATCCAGAGTCCCAAGGGCCCGCTGTTCCAGACCGCCATCCTCGCCGGCGTGATGGGGGCAAAAAAAACCAGCGAGCTCATCCCGCTCTGCCATCCCCTGCCGCTGGAGGATTGCAAGATCGAGGTCGTGCCGTCCGCGGACGGCGGCGAGGCTGCGATCCACTGCCGGGTGGAAACCCATGCGAAGACCGGCGTGGAAATGGAGGCGCTCACCGGCGCCACCGTGGCCGCGCTCGCGCTTTACGACATGGGCAAGTCCATCGGCCCC
>Ga0335083_10010556_pt1 | contig 11146 bp, 9 predicted proteins | sample Lox_Sample_42_FD_206716 | JGI IMG/M metagenome (GOLD analysis project Ga0335083, IMG submission 206716) | Soil microbial communities from Loxahatchee National Wildlife Refuge, Florida, United States - Lox_Sample_4.2 | ecosystem: Environmental > Terrestrial > Soil > Wetlands | place: USA: Florida... | reverse complement strand
GTGCCGCACGCCACGAGCGCCGCCGCCGACGCGGCGACGGCGAGCCACGGGAGGCGAAGGCGACGCGCGGCCATTCTCCTAGGGTAGCCCCCCCCGCTTGGCGCGCAGGAACCGACCGAGCTGCCCGTCGGGGGCGTAGTCGCGCTGCAGCACGTCGCGAAGTGCGCGGAAGCGGACGAGCGAGGTGTACGAGTCCTGCGGCTCGAACCCGTTCTGATCGTGCTGGCCGATGAGGATGTAGGCGGGCGGGTCGCGCTGGAGGCGGTCGAGGAACGCCTCGCGGCGCCCGTCGAGCCCGGGCCACATGCGAGAGAGCGGCGCGTCGGTCAGCAGGATCTTGTGGAAGGGCCAGCGCGTGCACGGGTGGCGGTCGGCGAGCGCGTAGACGCCCGGGGACAGGCCCCACACGAGGATGCCGTCGGTCGGCGCGGTGTGGTCGCGGAGCCAGGCGGCCGCGAGCTCCTCGTCGGCCATCGAGTAGGAGCCCTGCTGGATCTGGCGGAGGTACGCGTCGCGCGGGATGCGGCCGGTGAGGCACGCCAGGTCCGGTGCATATGCCTGCGACCAGGCGCGGACGTCGCGCGCGAGGAGTCCCCCGAGCACGACGAGCGCGGCGCCCGAGGCCAGGCGCGCGCCCGGCTCGCGGAAGGCGCGCGCCGTGTCGACGATGCCGTACGCGCCGGCGACGGCGAGCGCGGGGAGCGGGAGGATGTGCTGGTAGCCCGCGAGCTGCCGCTGGAGGACGACGGCCGCCATCGTGGCGACGATCCAGGCGGCGAGCCAGTGCATGTTCTTCGCGGCGACCGCGGCGGAGCGCGCGTCGGTCCGCGCCCGAGAGAGGCGGTAGAACCCGGCCGCCGCGGCGACCAGCAGCAGCGGCGCGTCGCTGACCATCTTGGTGGCGTAGTCGCGCAGGACGTCGGTCATCGGCGGCGCGATGAACGCCGCGTTGTACCGGTGATAGACGAAGACGCCCTCGATGAACTCCGCCGTGGCGCCGTGCGCGGCGAACCATGCGAAGGCGAGGCCCCAGGGGATCGCGGCGCCGATGACCATCAGCCCCACGCGCGCCGCGGCCCCGAGCGCCGGGGTGCACGCCATCCACAGGACGGCCCACGACAGGGCCAGCGCCATCGACGGGATCTTGAACAGCCCGCACACGCCGACCAGGACACCCGCCGCGAGCGCGAGCGGCGCGCGCTCGACGCCGCGCCACGCGAACCACGCCGCCCCGAGCATCGGCAGCGCGAGCAGCTCCTCGGCCTGCGCGCGCGACCAGAACGCGCCCCACGCGGGCGACCAGAGCCCGAGGAAGAGGAGGGCGGCCGCCGCGAGCCCGACCCACCGGTCCCACACGCGCGCGCAGAGTGCGAAGACGGCGACGAGCGTCGCGGCGAGCCACGCCCCCTCCCACCACCACGCGGCGCGCACGATGTCTCCGTGCGAGAGACCCGCGACCGTCCACCAGTAGAGGAAGAGCGGCGGCTTGCTGTCGAAGATGTCGCGGTACGGCAGCCACCCGCGCGGCACCCAGCGCGCGAAGTCGACGAACAGCCCCTGGTCGACGCCGAGCGGCTCCGGCAGGCGCACCAGGTGCACCGCCACGACGATGGCGGCGAGGACCACCACGGCGATGGCGAACACCGTCCGGGCCACGGCGGGGACGGTGGTCGGCCGCCGGCTCGCGCTCACGAGGGGCATCCTACCAGGGTGAGCGGGTGCGGCGGCGAGCGCGCACGATGAACGCGAGAGCAGCCAGCTCGAGCGCGACGGCGCCGGCGGGGCCACCTTCCGGGGCGACGTCGACCGAGCAGCCTCCCGCGGGGGCGGAGCTCGGCGGCTGCGGCACGCAGTAGAAGTCGATCCCGCCGTCCAGGTTCTGGCACGAGGAGCCGGAGGGGCACGTGTCGTCCGTCGGCACGCACCTCACGGTGCAGATGCCGCCGCCGCAGACGCCGTCGTAGCAGTCGCCATCGACTTTGCAGGCTCCGCCAAACGCCCCCGGCGTGGGCGCGCCGTACACGCACGAGCCGCCACCCACGTTCGTGTCGCAGACCATCCCGGTGGGACATGCTGCGCTCGAGGTGCAGGCGGTGGTGCAGTAGGTGAGCCCCGGCTGGTCGCTCGCGGTGATGCACGCGCCGGCGCCGCCGGTCTTGCACTGCTCGGGGTAGTAGCAGCGCGCGCCCACCGCCGCGGTTCCGGGACCGAGCGCGGCGAGCGTCGGTGCGATGAAGTCGGCCGTGACCGCGTCGACGCGCGTGAAGGTCGCGCGCGTCGCGCACGCCACGTCGCCGTGGCTCGTGATGCCCACGAGCAGCTCGCCGCCCCCGCTGCCGGGCGCGAACCCGGCGCCGCCGGAGTCGCCGACGCAAGGCTGCGACGGGTCGGGGTCCACGTCGAACGAGAGCGGGGCCACGGCGCTGACCATCGCCGAGCCGACGCGCTTCGTTCCGTCGTCGCCCGCGTCGACGCCGGTCTCGCCCCAGCCGACGACCGTGACGATCGATCCCGTCGACGGCGGCTGCGTCCCCAGCTGCGCGAGTGCGACCGGAGCCGCGGCGCCGAGCACCACGAGCGCCGCGTCGGCCGTGAAGCTGTTCGGGTCGTAGGCCGGATCCGCGCGAAGCAACGCGACGGGCACCGATTGCGTCGACGAGGCGACCGACGCGCCGAAGACGACGCGGGCGCCGTGCTGGATCTGCGGCACCACGCAGTGCGCCGCGGTGAGCACGAAGTGCGGATCGACGACGGTCCCGCTGCACGCGGTCTTCCCGGCGGAGTCGACGATCGCGACGACCGCGGGGTGGCCCGGGTCGGGCGCGCCGTGCGTCACGAGCGGCACGATCATGACGCGCTCACCGGCGGCTCAGTGGGCGGCGACCGGCGGGGGCTCGGGCGGCTCCTGCGACTCGCCCTGGGACCCGGGCTCCGCCGCGTGCTTCATCTGCACGAGCGAGTCGAGCACGTCCTGCGGCGGCTTGGCCTTCTGGCACGCGTCGCGGTGCTCGGAGAGGTACAGCGGCACGAGGCACTGCTGCGTCGGCGCGGGCAACGAGCCGCAGGTCGCGAGGAACTGGTCGCGCGGCGCGAGCTTGAGCACCACCGGCGTGAGCTGCTTCTGCGTGGAGACGTCGAGCGAGTACTTGAACGCGTTGTACGCCGACTCGCACGGCGTGGAGCCCTCCGGCGCGTGATAGAGCGCGACGAAGGCGCCCATCGCGTGGTCCATCCCCGCGCCGTGCTCCGAGATCGATGCGACCGGCGGCGCCGGGTGCGTGCGCCTGTTCACGGAGCCGAAAACGACGACGGCGACCCCGGCCACGAGGACCAGGGTCGCCGCTGCGATGAGCCGCCGGTTCACTGTTCGGTGCGTATCACGGGCAGTTGGGCGTGTTCCAGTCGCCCGAGCAGCCGCCGAAGGTCTGGCAGTCGCACGCGAAGTACGACGGGCTCTGGCCGCAGGCGCTGCCGCGGCAGTAGCTGGACCCGTAGTACTGGAAGCCGATGGCATCGCCGTTCTCGAAGCCCTGGTACGTCCACTGCGAGCCGTCCTTGGCCTCCCACAGCTCGTAGGCCGCGTCGTCGTTGCAGAGGTGGTCGTAGCCGCCGGAGTCCCAGTTGTACGCCGTCTGGCATCCGCCCTGGCCGTCGCCGGAACCGGTGACGCCCTGCGCGGTCGAGCCGTTCTGCTGCACGCCGTACTGGAACCAGCCGCCGCCGTTCCACGAGTAACAGTCGGCGCTCATGTGGCTCCCGCCCGGACAGGTGCCGTGGTTGCACGCCTGGATGACGTACTGCCAGGCGCCGACGTTCGGGTTCGCGTACATCGCCACGGCGCTGTGCGACGCCGCGCAGATCCAGAGCGCGCAGCCCGTCGACTTCGACCACTTGTAGGCATAGAGCTGCGTCCAGGTCGAGTCCGCGTAGTAGCCGTAGGCCTTGTCCTGGGGCGGCGCCGGCGCCTTCTCGTTGAACTCCTGGATCTTGCCGAGCAGCGCCGGGTCGCGCGTCGGGGGCGTGATGTTGGCGAACGCGTTGAGGTGGTACGCGTGGTCCACGAACGACTTGGGCAGCTGCGCGATGAGCGCCTTGGCGCCTTCCTGGGCCACCGTGTAGTCCGCGTCGCGGTCGGCGGGGGTGATCGTCGGGTCGAGCACCCTGTTCATCTGGATCTCGGCGGTCCACGCCGGGTCGACCCAGTTGTCACCGCCGCGCTGCGCCCAGAACGTCTTGTTGGTCTGGTCGACGAAGCGCAGGTCCATCTCGTGCGTCGGCTCGTCGGGCGAGTCGTTGCGGTAGACCTCCGGCTTGAGCTGGCCGAGACGCGACTCGATGTAGACGACGCGGCCGCCCTTCACGTAGGCGGCGTTGAAGCCCCAGTTCGCGTCCTTGGCCTCGAGGATGTTGAGGCCCTCTTTGAGCTGAGAGGCCGCAGGGTGACCCGTCGTCGGGGCTGCGTCCGAGCAGCCGACGAGCGACAGCGTGTAACCAGCCACGAGCAAACCGGCGCCCACGCCGAACAGAACCTGCCAGCTCCTACCCTTGCCCATTGGACCTCTCCTCCGACCCCCCTTGGTCGCGAAGGTGGAGATTGCAGAGGCGATGCCGTCGTCGGCGCGAAGCGATTCCCGCTAGTTACGCGGGAGCGCAGTTCAGAAGGCGTACTTCGCTCGGTTCAGACGCCTAACTCCGTTCGGATTCTGAACCGCACGTCGCAGCGCGGCATTGAGCGCGGCGTGGAGCTAGTTGCCGGCGTCGGCGGGCGCGTCGCCGAGCGGATCGTGTCTCTTGAGCGCGCTCTCGATCGCCGCGCGTCGCGCCCGCAGATAGTCGAGCGTCGTCTGCTTCTCCTGCAGGGTCTGCGTGTCGCCGCGTCTGCGCGCCCGGGCGATCTCGTTCTCGAGGCTTCGCTCCTTGTCGTCGAGCGAGCGGAAGACCTGCTCGCGATACGCGAGCTTCTGCTCGGTCGTCCACTGGTCCGAACCCTTCGGACGAGCGAGCGCGTCGAGCTCGGGGATCGGCTCGGGGGGCGGGCCGGCGAGCAGGAGGCTCGACGCCGCCGCGGCGACGATGGGAGGGACCGACGCCGGCGGCGGCGGCGGCGCGGCAGGCGCGGGCAGGGAGACCACCGGCGTCGGCATCGTGCTCGTCGGGTCCGCCGCAGCGGCCGTCGACGTCGGCTCGCTCGCGGCGACGCCCGTCTTGGCGACGGGCTTCTTGCCGGAGCCGAGCAGCAGCACCGCCGCCGCGCCGAGCACGACGACGATCGGCCCGAGGCCGAGCACCCACGCGCGAAGTCGGATGCGCTCCGCCATCTAGGGCGCTCCCCCGTCCGCCTTGGACAGGTCCGTCTCGATGCGCGCCCGCACGTCGTTCAGATGCAGCCGCTCCTTCTCCCGGGGCAACGCGATGCGGTCGAGCAGGTCGACCAGCTGCATCGCCTCGCGCAGCTCTCCGCGCTTGTGCCTGACGGTGATGAGATGCACGAGGCCGTCCGTCGGCGGCGACATGGTCTCGAGCACGTCCGAAAGCTCGTGGTCGATCGCCTGCGGCGTGAGCGACCTCGGGTCCTTCACGAGCGTGAACGCCTCCATGCGGACGTACGGATGCGCATCGGCCAGGCCGAGCGCGCGCCAGCGCTCCCGGCCGGCGGGATCGTACGCGTCGAGCGCACGGATGGCGCTCGCCCGCAGGTACGGGTCGGCATCCGTCGCGTAGGGAACGAGCACGGGGATGAGCATCGGGTCCGGTGGCAGCACGTCGAGCAGATCGAGCGCCGACGCCTTGAGGTAAGCCACCGTGTCGCGATCGGTCAAAAGCTTGGCGAGACGCGCCGGCGCGCCCGGGGCCTTCTTGCGAGCGAGGGCGATGGTCTCGACCCAGTCGCGAACGCCGAGCGCCTCCCTCGCGCCCCACCTGCGGAGCGCCTGCAGCGCCCACTCGGGCGACTGCTTCTCGTGGTCGTGGCAGCTGGTGCACGCGTTCGGCGTTCCGAAGGCGACGCTCTCGGCCGGGTGCGGCACGCAGATCGAGTGGTCCGACGTGCGCTGCCGGCGCCGGTCGTCGTCGCCGATCCACGAGTACGACATGTGGCAATCGACGCAGCGGGTCGCCAGCGAGTGGTGCGAGTGCGCCGTGACGCGCGCGGGCGCGACCAGTTCGTCGTGACAGGTCGTGCACTGCTTGTTCGACAGCGCGCCGACCGCGGAGGAGCCGTCCTTCGCCCGCGCCTCGAGCCCGTGCGGAGCGTGGCAGTCCTTGCAGTGCAGGATCTTCTCGCGAAAGCCCGCGCTGAGGACGTGGCCCGCGTACTGGTAGCTCGTCAGATGCTGCGTGCCGTCGGCGCGGAGCGACGGGTTGAGCAGCGAGGTGACGAAGATCTGCGGCAGACCGTCGGGCCCCCGCGGGAAGACGTATCTCTTGAGCTGGAAGCCGTGGCATCCGCCGCACACCCGCGACTCTTCGACGCTGCCGAGAGGCGCGAGATCCGCGTAGACGTCGTCGGTGCGGCCGGCGCGACGCCGGCGCACGTGCTCGGCGCCGGGGCCGTGGCACGACTCGCAGTTGACGGGGAGATCGACGTACGCGTCGCGCGCCCCGTCCGCCGTCACGTGGCGGTACGACTGGCTCAGGTGGCAGCTCACGCAGCCCTTGGTCATGTCCTGCGCGCCGAAGTAGTCGGGCGAGGCCGGATCGAGGTCGCCCGCCTGGTACAGCGAGAGGGGCAGCCACTCCTTCGTCTTCGTGCTCCACACCACGGGCAGGAGCTTCATCCCGCCGTCGTCGGTGCGCGTCACGTAGAGCTGATGCTGCCGGCCGGACGCGAGCACGAGGTCGACCTTGCGCTTCTCGTGCGAGCCGCGCGAGGACGCGATGTTCATGAAGTACGCGTCGCCCTCGTGCGCGAAGGAGACGGTGCCGTCGGCCAGGGTGGCCGGACGGGTGCCGAAGTCCGCGAGCACGGTCGACGGTGACGCCACCGCCATCGCGCGCCCGTGGGGCGAGCGCTTCCACGCGTCGTAGATCTCGCGGTGACACTCGGCGCACGCGTCGGCGCCGACGTAGTCCGGGACGTCGAGCGCGGGCGGAAGGAACTCCCCGACGTCGGGTAGCGGTGCGAGCGTGGCGGGCGCGGGGGCCGGCGGAGCCTTCTTGCAGGCCGCGGCCGCGGCGGATGCGACCAGCGCACCGATCAGGACCGCCAGCGCAGACGCGCGCATGCGCGATCGACCTCCTCGTCGTCGAGGGCGAGCAGCCCTCCGGCCGCGAACGTGCAGTAGAAGAGAGGCGGCACCTCGAGCATGCAGACGATGCCCAGGAAGAACACCTCGTAGACCACGAGCGCCACGACGCGCGTGCGCTTGAAGAGCAGCGCGATCGGCGTCCCGAGCTCGGCGACCATCGTGAACCAGGTCGACAGGTGGCTGACGAACCATCCGTGCACGAACGGCGACGCGGCGACCCAGTCGCGCACCAGGAAGCCGCGCGGATACGAGAGGACGATGCCCATCTCGTTGCTCCACGGCCAGCCGGCGAGCACCTTCTCCACGCCGGCGAAGAAGACCGCGAGCAGGATCTGGTACAGCACGAGCCCCGCCAGGAGCGTCGGCTCTCGCGGAGGATCCGCGCCCGTCTTCCTCCGGCGCGCCAGGCTCTCGATCGACAGGGCCGCGGCCCCGCCCCCGCAGATCATCCAGAGCAGGAGGATCGCCCACACCTCGACCAGCGCGAGCGTCTGCAGGTGCAGTGCGTTGAAGCTCGCGAAGGCGTAGAGCCCGACGCCGCTCACGATGGCCGCGACGCGCGGGAGCACACCGACGATCCCCATGACGCAGGCCACCATCGTCAGCACCGCCAGCACGTGCAGATCCCGCTGCGGGAAGCGCCAGAAATGCTCGTAGAGCCACTCGTTCCACTCCTCGGTCCGGAGCGCTCCCGGGCGGTAGCCCTCGTCGAACCAGATCAGGCTCGGGAAGAAGTGGAGCGCCAGGCCGACGAAGAACACGATCCGAAAGACGGCCAACGGGTACGCGCTGCGCGTCCCCTCGAAGGCGCGGAAGAACCTATCGAGCGTCGGCGGCATCGCGCAGCCCGTGGGCGGAGCAGTGGAGGACCTTGGTGTCGTCGAGCGTGCTGGCGCCGGGAGCCACGTCGTACGTCTCCACGTAGAAGTCGTACTCTTGGTGGCTCGCGCGCACGGCGCGCAGGCAGATTTCGGCGAGGTACGCAGGCTGGAGGCCGACGTCGATCGCGACGCGGGCGCGCGCGTAGCCCGGCGCCGGGGTGGCGAGGAGATCGGCGAGATCGTGCCTCACCCCGTCGGCGCCGGCGTACGAGAACACGCTCACCGTGCGCGGGTTGACGTTGAACATCACGTAGCCGTACTTGAGGTGCGGCAAGAGGAGATCGATGCGCGTGCCGAGCGCCTTGTCGGCGATGGTGTGATCGAGGGCCCCGGCCACCCCGAGCAGGATCCAGACGGCGACGAACGCGCGCCGCGCGCGCCCTTCCAGCACGAGCAAACGGTATCACATCGCGCCTGGTACACTCGCCGTGGACGTCCCGTGTCCTCGCGACGCATGCAGCTCCTGTGGGCGGGGATCCTCTGCCTGCTCTTCGGGTGCGACCGCTGCGGCAAGTCGGCGCCACCGGCGGCCGGTCAGCTCGCCGCGAGCGGCGCCTCGGCTTCCGCGCCCGCGGGCGCGCACGATATCCCGGCGAACCTGCGCTGGGACGACGCGCCGCTCGACTGGAAGCGCCCCGTGCCCGAGGCGCCGGACGGAGGGCTCGCCGAGGCGGGATACGTCGGCTCCGAGGCGTGCAAGGACTGCCACAAGGACCTCTATGTGAGCTACGCGCGCCACTCGATGGCGCGCACCGGGCTGCGCAAGCTGTCGTCGCTCGACGCCAAGTGGCTCGCGCGCATCTTCGACGCGGGCTCGAGCCGGCCGGTCACGCACGCGCGGACCGGCTTCTCGTACCGGCCGGTGCGCAAGGGCAGCGACTACTTCGTCGAAGAGCGCCTGGTCGACGGCGACGGCGTGGCGATCGAGACGTGGCTCCAGCCCATCACCTACGCGTACAGCGCCGGAAGCTACGGGATGGCCTTCTACTTCGAGCAGGGCGCCCACTTCTTCCAGGTACCGGTCGACTACTACGCCCAGGCCGATCGCTGGGACATGGACCCGTCGTACGTCGACGGCAACGTGCGCTTCGCGAAGCCGATGCGCGCCTTCTGCATCTCGTGCCACACCGACTACCCGAGGCGGCGCGCGGGCACCGACGACGTGTTTCCCGATCCGGTCCCCACCGGCGTCGGGTGCGAGAGGTGTCACGGGCCGGGCGCGAAGCACGTGCAGACGCTGCGCGCCGCGGACATCGTGAACCCGGACCGTCTCCCCCTCGCGCGTCAGCTCGACGTGTGCGTGCAGTGCCACGAGTCGAACCACTCCACGCTGCGCGCGGACCGCGGGGAGTTCAGCTTCCGGCCCGGAGAGCCCGTCTCGAGCTACCGCGTGAACTTCGTCGGCGAGCCCGCGGAGCCGGACCGGTTCATCCTCCTCGCGCATCCCGAGCGGATGGTCCGGAGCGCATGCTGGAAGGCATCGGGCGGGAAGCTCGTCTGCACGAGCTGCCACGACCCGCACAAGAGCTCCTTCGACCAGCCCGCCTCGTGGTGGGACGACAAGTGCAAGGCGTGCCACGCCGACAAGCCGTGCACCGAGACGCAGCAAGCGAGGGCCGCGCAGAACGACCACTGCATCACGTGCCACATGCGCACCGGGCCGCCGACGAGCCCGCCCCTCGTGACGATCACGGACCACTGGATCCAGCGGCGGCCGCCGCCCGTTCGCCCGGGCAGCGACAAGCCGGCGCGCCTCGTCGCGTGGCCGGACCTCGTGGGCGATCCGTCGCCGGGGCCCGACCTGGACGCCGCGCTGGCGGCCGCCATGGCGCGCGAGGGCCACCCGCAGGACGCGGAGCGCATCGCGCCGCTCGCCGTGGAACAGCACGTCCACAGCCCCGAGCTGCTCGAGTGGCTGGCCGGTCGCTACGGCGAGAAGCGCCAGCTCGCGAGCGTCGCCCAGGCGCTGACCGCGATCCTGCGCTTCGAGCCGGACGCCCAGGAGACGCTCCACCAGTACGCGCGCGTCAGGCTCGACCTCGGTCCGGCGGGAGAGAACGGCGGCGAGGCGATGCTCGCGATCGCGCGCATGCTCCAGCTGGATCCGGACGACCCGAGCGCGCTCGAGACGGAAGGGATGTACCTGTTCCGCACCGGGGAGCTCGAGCAAGCCCGGCCCCTCTTCGTCCATGCGGCGGCGCAGGGGCCGATGAGCGCCGCATCGCACGTCGCGCTGGCGGTGCTCGCCGGGCGCGATGGTCGCGACGCCGACGCCATCGCAGAGCTAGAGACGGCGCGCCGCATCGAGCCGAGCGACGCCTGGATCCTCGACAAGCTCGCGGCCGAATACGCCCGCACCGGGGACACGGCGCACGCGGAGGCCATCGAGCGGTCGCGCAAGTTCTTCGCCTCCAAGGGAGGCGCCGCGGCGACGAACGCGACGCGTTGGTTACCGAATCGGTGGCGATGAGCCTTATCCTGCCGCGGCGCTGATGCGAGTCCCCAAGCCTTGGTACTTCTTCGTCCTCGTCGTCCCGTTCGGCGTGTCCTTCGGCTTCGTCAGCGTGGCGCTGCCGTACGTCGCACGGCAGAAGGGCATCCCGGTCGAGACGATCTCGGGCGTCGTCGCGGCGGCGTTCGCCCTCCACGGGTTCAAGGTCCTGTGGGCTCCGATCGTCGACGCCACGCTGACGCGCAAGACCTGGTACGTCATCGCCCTCGCGCTGCTCGCGGCGGGCACGTTCGCGATGATGGCGATGCCCATCTCGGCCTCGTCGATCCCGGCGCTCAAGGGCGTGGTCGTCGCGTCGCAGGTCGGGCTGACGCTCCTCTACATGGCGTGCGAGGGTACGCTCGGGCGCGCGGTCCCCGTCGAGAAGAAGTCGACGGCGGCGTCCTGGCTGCAGGCGGGCTCGTTCCTCGGCCTCGGCGTCGGCGGCGGACTCGCGATCGAGCTCGTCTCGCGTCTGCCGGGAACGATCGCGGGAGCGATCGTCGCGGCGGGCCTGTCGCTGTGCG
>Ga0335083_10010555_pt1 | contig 11146 bp, 7 predicted proteins | sample Lox_Sample_42_FD_206716 | JGI IMG/M metagenome (GOLD analysis project Ga0335083, IMG submission 206716) | Soil microbial communities from Loxahatchee National Wildlife Refuge, Florida, United States - Lox_Sample_4.2 | ecosystem: Environmental > Terrestrial > Soil > Wetlands | place: USA: Florida... | reverse complement strand
GCTCGCGAAATACTTCTCGAAGGCGGCGCTTTCGCGCGGAGGCGCGAAGCGCGCCGTCCATTCGGCCACAAATTCGCCCAGGTCTGCGATGAACGTCTCGCGCTCGCGCCGGGCCGCTTCGAGCGCCTCGGTGAAATCGTCGTTCAGCTCCTCGCCGTCGCTTTCGAGGATCTCGGAGATTCCGGTGGTCACCGCGCTCTGCATCGCGCCGCGCAGAAACGCGCCCGGCGCCTGCGCGCCCGCGCCGACCGCGCGCAAGTCATCGGCGAGCAGCCGGCCGCAGGGCTTCAGCAGCACCCGCCAGTTGCTGATCGAGAGCAGCAGGCGCACCTGCGCCGCCATCGCGTGCGGCGAGAGGGCCCGGGCGAGCACGATTTCTTCGAGGTTGTGCAATCCGAGCGGAATCGAAACATTACGGCCGTAAATTGCCTTGCGCAGCGCGCCGACGTCGGCCGCGGTGCAATCGATCTTACGGTAGAGATGGCCGAAGGCGCTGGTAGCGAGATACGCGATCATCGGGACGCCCTTTGGCGACGCCCTCCGGGGCCGCGGCCTATAACTCGGGGCTCGCTTGCAGGAAGCTCTCGCCCATCAGCCACGTATCGACCGCGCGCGCACACTCGCGGCCTTCCCAAATAGCCCACACCACGAGCGATTGTCCGCGCCGCGTATCGCCCGCCGCGAATACTCCCGGCAGGCTCGACATGTAGTTTTCGCAGAGCACGTTGCTGCGCGGGTCGAGCTTAAGTCCGAGCTGCGAGATGATGCCGTCCGGCTCCGGCCCCAGGAAGCCCAGCGCGAGCAGCACCAGCTCGCACTCGATGAGGAAGTTGCTGTCCGGCACTTCTTCCATCACCATGCGGCCGTTTTCCTGCTTCCACTGGAGCTTGACCCCTTCAAGCGCCTTGAGCACGCCGTTTTCGCCGATGAAGCGCCTGGTGTTGATGCTCCAGTCGCGCACCACGCCTTCCTCGTGCGAGGTCGAAGTCCGCAGGATCATCGGCCAGTCCGGCCACGGCATCGACGCGGTGCGCCGCTCGGGCGGCATCGGCAGCAGCTCGTACTGGTAAACCAGGCTTGCGCCCTGGCGATTCGAAGTGCCGAGGCAATCCGACCCGGTGTCGCCCCCACCCAAGATCACGACCTTTTTTCCCGTGGCGCTGATTGCAACCGCGGGGTCGATGGTGTCGCCGGCGTTGCGGCGGTTCTGTTGCGGCAGAAATTCCATCGCGAAATGCACGCCCTTCAACTCCCGGCCCGGAATCGGAAGGTCGCGCGGCTTGGTCGCGCCCATCGTCAGTACAATCGCGTCGTTCTGCGCGCGCAGCTCGTCGGCATGGATGTCGAAGCCGACGCGGCAGTTGGTGACGATATTGACGCCCTCGGCCCGCATCTGCTCGGTCCGCCGATGAACGAAGCGCTTCTCGAGCTTGAAATCCGGAATCCCGTACATCAGGAGCCCGCCGACGCGGTCGGAGCGCTCGTAGAGCGTCACGTCATGGCCGGCGCGCGCCAGTTGCTGGGCGCAGGCGAGGCCCGACGGTCCCGATCCGACAACGGCGACACGCTTGCCGGTCTTGCGCGCGGGCGGGAGCGGCGTGACCCATCCTTGGGCCCACGCGTGATCGATGATGTTCCGTTCGATCAGCTTGATCGTGACCGGGTCGTTGTTGATGTTGAGGACGCACGCCTCTTCGCAGGGCGCGGGGCAGACGCGTCCGGTGAATTCGGGGAAATTGTTGGTCGAATGCAGGCGCTCGATCGCGTCCTGCCAGCGCCCGCGATACACGAGGTCGTTAAAGTCCGGGATGATATTGCCGAGCGGGCAGCCCTTGTGGCAAAAGGGGATGCCGCAATCCATGCAGCGCGCGCCCTGCGCGCGCAACTTGTCCTCGGGCACCTTGAGATCGTATTCGCGCCAGTCGTGCAAGCGCTCGCTCACCGGGCGCCGCGCCGGCGTTTCGCGCTTGATCTCCATGAATCCCGTTATCTTGCCCATCGCTTCTCCAATCCGCCGTCCGGCCGCGCTCATCCCTGGCGGCCGCGTTTCTCGCTGCCCAGATGCCCTAAAGGCGCTGAGCGGCCGCCCGCCTATACCGCGGCCAGACGCGCCATGTCGTTGCTCGTTCCGAGATGCTGGCGCTCCAGCACCGCGCGGTACTCGGTCGGCATCACCCTGACGAACTTCGCGGCGTATCCGTCCCAATCGGCGAGGATACGCTCAGCGAGTTTGCTTCCGGTGTATTGATGGTGCCGCACGATCAGCGCATGCACGCGCTTTCGCTCGTCGGCGTTGTCGAGCGGTCCCAACTCCACCATTCCGGTGTTGCAGCGCGTGCTGAAGCTCGCGTCCTCGTCGAGCACGTAGGCGGTTCCGCCGCTCATCCCGGCGGCGAAGTTGCGCCCGGTGCGCCCCAGCACGACCACGGTGCCGCGCGTCATGTACTCGCATCCGTGATCGCCGACGCCTTCGACGACCGCCGTCGCTCCGCTGTTGCGTACGGCGAAGCGCTCACCGGCGACGCCGGAGAAAAACGCCTCGCCGGCGGTTGCGCCGTAGAGCGCGACGTTGCCGATGATGATGTTGTTCTCGGCGGTGAAGGTGGCCTCGCGCGGCGGCCGTACCGTGATGAAGCCGCCGGAAAGCCCTTTGCCGCAGTAGTCGTTGGCGTCGCCCTCGAGATGGAGCGCCACGCCCGGAGCGAGCCATGCGCCGAAGCTCTGTCCCGCCGAGCCCTTCAGGTTGATCTTGATCGTGTAGGGCGGCAAACCGTCCTCGCCGAAGCGGCGCGAGACCTCGGAGGAGAGAATCGTGCCGACGGTGCGATTGACGTTGCGGATCGGCAAGTTGATCTCGACCGGCTTGCGATGTTCGAGCGCGTCCGCGCTGAGCTCGAGCAACTGCTGATCGAGCGCATGCTCGATGCCGTGGTCCTGCTTCTCGACGCAATGCAGCGGCTCGTCGGGGCCGACCGGCGGACGGTGCAGGATGCGGCTTAAGTCGATGTTGCGCGCCTTCCAGTGCTGGATCGCCTCGTTGGCGTCGAGGCATTCGACATGCCCGACCATCTCGGCCACGCTGCGGAAGCCCAACTGCGCCATGTATTCGCGCATTTCCTCCGCGATGAACATCATCAGGTTCACCACGTGCTCGGGCTTGCCCTCGAACTTCTTGCGCAGTTCGGGATCCTGCGTCGCGACGCCGACCGGGCAGGTGTTGAGATGGCACACGCGCATCATGATGCAGCCCGAGGCCACCAGCGCGGCGCTGGCGAAGCCGTACTCCTCGGCGCCGAGCAGCGCCGCGATCGTCACGTCGCGCCCGGTCTTGAGCTGGCCGTCGGTCTCGACGTGGATGCGCCCGCGCAGACCGTTCATCACCAGGATCTGCTGGGTTTCGGCGAGCCCGAGCTCCCACGGCGCGCCCGCATGCTTGATCGAAGTGAGCGGCGAAGCGCCGGTGCCGCCGTCGTGTCCGCTGATCAGCACCACGTCGGCCTTGGCCTTAGCGACGCCGGCCGCGACCGTCCCGACGCCGACTTCGGCTACCAGCTTGACGCTGACGCGCGCGCGGCGGTTGGAGTTCTTGAGGTCGTGGATGAGCTGCGCCAGGTCCTCGATCGAATAGATGTCGTGATGGGGCGGTGGCGAGATGAGGCCGACGCCGGGCGTCGAGTAGCGAATTTTGGCGATGAAATCGTCGACCTTGTGGCCGGGTAGCTGGCCGCCCTCGCCGGGCTTCGCGCCCTGCGCCATCTTGATCTGCAGCTCGTCGGCGTTGACCAGGTACCAGCTGGTCACGCCGAAGCGCGCCGAGGCGACCTGCTTGATTGCGCTGCGCCGCCAATCGCCGTTGGGGTCGCGCACGAAACGCGCCGGGTCCTCGCCGCCCTCGCCGGTGTTGGACTTGCCGCCGATCCGGTTCATCGCGATCGCCAGGTTCTCGTGCGCCTCCTTGCCGATCGACCCGAACGACATCGCGCCCGTCTTGAAGCGCTTGACGATCGCGGAGGCCGGCTCGACCTCCTCGATCGGCACCGGCGGGCGCTCGAACTTGAACTTGAGCAGGCTGCGCAGCGTCGCCAGGTTGCGGCTGTGATCGTCGACCAGGCGCGTGTACTCCTTGAACATCTTGTAGTTGCCCGAGCGCACCGCGTGCTGGAGCTTGGCGATGGTGTTCGGGTTGTACATGTGATGCTCGCCGCGTCGGCGCCACTGGTATTGCCCGCCCGCTTCGAGCTGATGGTCGAGGTTGGGCATGATGTCGAAGGCGCGGTGATGGCGATTGGCGGTCTCGCGCGCGATCGCCTCGAGCCCCACGCCGCCCACGCGCGACGCGGTCCAGGTGAAGTAGCGGTCGATCACGTCCTGGCTTAGCCCGATGGCCTCGAAAATTTGCGCCCCGCGATAGCTCTGCACGGTCGAGATGCCCATCTTGGAGGCGACCTTGATCAGGCTCTTCACCACCGACTTGTTGAAGTGCTCGACCGCGGCCTCTTCGTCGACCTCCTTGAGGACGCCATCGTCGATCATCTCGGCCATCGTGGCGTACGCGAGATAAGGGTTGACCGCGCCCGCGCCATAGCCGACCAGCAGGCAGAAGTGTTGCGCCTCGCGCGGCTCGCCCGATTCGACCACCAGGCCCGCGCGCGTGCGCGTGCCTTCGCGGATCAGGTGGTGATGCACGGCGCCGGTCGCGAGCAAACTGGGTATCGGTGCGTGCTCGCGGTCCACTCCGCGGTCGGAGAGCACGAGGATCGCTGCGCCGCCGGCGATCGCTTCAGAGGCGCCGCGACAGAGGCGCTCGAGCGCGCCGCGCAATCCGGCCTCGCCGTCGGCGACGCGGTACAGCGTTGACAGCGTAGCCGTGCGCAGGCCGGGTTTGTTGAGGCGCTTGATCTTTTCCAGCTCGACGTTGGTGATTACCGGCCGCGCCAGTTTGAGCTGGCGGCAGTGCGCCGGCGTTTCCTCGAACAGGTTCTGCTCCGAGCCGATCGTGGTGATGGCGGAGGTCACCAGTTCCTCGCGGATCGGATCGATCGGCGGATTGGTGACCTGGGCGAATAGCTGTTTGAAGTAGTTGAAGAGCAGCGGCGACTTGTCCGACAGCACCGCGAGCGGCGTGTCGGTGCCCATCGAACCCACCGGCTCCTGACCGTTGACCGCCATCGGCGCCAGGATCATTTTCAGCTCTTCGGTCGTGTAACCGAAGGCCTGCTGCTGCTTGGGCAGGTCCTCTGCCTCGAAGCTCGAGATCGGCGGCGCGTTGGGCGGCTCGGGAAGCTCGTCGAGATCGGTCAGGTTTTCGTCGAGCCATTGCCGGTACGGTTTGCGCGCCGAGATCGAGGCCTTGATCTCCTCGTCCTCGACGATGCGGCCCTCGACCGTATCGATGAAGAACATGCGGCCCGGCTGCAGGCGGCCCTTGCGCTCGACCTGCGCGGGCGGGATGTCGAGCACGCCGGCTTCGGAAGCCATCACGACCAGCCCGTCCTTGGTCACCAGGTAGCGCGACGGCCGGAGCCCGTTGCGGTCGAGCACGGCGCCGATGCGCCGTCCGTCGGTGAATGCGATCGAGGCTGGTCCGTCCCACGGCTCCATCAGGCTCGAATGGTATTCGTAGAACGCGCGCTTGCCCGCGCTCATCAGTTCGTCGTTCTGCCACGCCTCCGGAATCATCATCATTACCGCGTGCGGCAGCGAGCGCCCGGTGCGCACCAGCAGCTCGAGGCAGTTGTCGAACATGGCCGAGTCGCTGCCCGTCGGCTCGATGATCGGCAGCAGCTTGGCCATGTCATCGCCGAACAGCGGCGAGGCGAACTGGCCCTGCCGCGCCGCCATCCAGTTGATATTGCCCCGCAGCGTGTTGATTTCGCCGTTGTGGCACAGGAAGCGGTACGGATGGGCGCGATCCCAGCTCGGAAAGGTATTGGTCGAAAACCTCTGATGGACCATCGCAAGCGCGGTCTTGATTTCGGGGTCGCGCAGGTCGGGATAGAACTCCGGAATCTGGGTCGAGATCAACTGGCCTTTGTAAATCACGGTCGCCGCCGAAAGGCTGCAGAAGTAAAACAGCTCGCCTTCCTGAAGACCGACCGAGCCGCTTGCGCCCGCGATCGCCTTGCGGATGACGTAGAGCTTGCGCTCGAGCGCCTCGGCGTCGGCGATGCCGTTGCCGCGGGCGATAAATACCTGGCGCACCATCGGCAGCCCCAGCCGCGCCACGTCGCCGCACGCGCTTTCCACCACCGGGACCGTCCGCCATCCAAGCAGCCGCTGACCCTCCTCGGCGACCACCCGCTCCACCACCGCCTCGGCCGCCTGCCGCCGCTCGGGATCCAGCGGCAGAAAGACCTGGCCAACGCCGTACTCGCCCGGCGCCGGCAGTGCAAAGCCCAGCTTGTCCGCTTCGCGTGCGAAAAATTCGTGCGGAATCTGCAGCAGCACGCCGGCGCCATCGCCGGTGCGCGGGTCGCATCCGCAGGCTCCGCGATGGGTCAGGTTGTCGAGCACCTGGAGCCCTTTCTGCAGGATATCGTGGGAGCGCACGCCCTTGATGTTGACCACGAAACCGACGCCGCAGGCGTCGTGCTCGTGCGCTGGATCATAGAGGCCCTGGCGGGGGGGAATGCCGCGATGTTGATGCATTGCTACGTCCTTTTCGAATCTCCCAACCCGTTTTTGGCCACGCCATGGCGATGGCGCCGGCCGTTTCCCGGGTCGCCCGCCTCTTCGGCGGCGACCGTTATCTGCGTGCGTTCGGTATGGGTCGAAAGCACCACCATCGTCTCGGTGCGCGTCACGCCCTCGATCAGCCGGATGGCGCGGATGAGCTCCTCGAGCGTCGAGGTGTTTGCGGTCTTTATCTTGAGCAGCAGCGTGTGCTCGCCGGTGATGTGATGACACTCGAGGACGTCGTCGATAAGCTCGATGGTCTCCTCGAACAGGCTGATTGTCTTCGGATGAGCGATCGAGACGCCGATGAAGGCGGTAACATCCTTACCCAGGAGCTTGGCGTCCACCGCCGCGTGATAGCCCAGGATGATTCCGCCGTCTTCGAGCTTCTTTACGCGCTCGATGACCGAAGGCGCCGACAACCCCACCTGCTCGCCGAGCTTGACGTGTGCGATTCTCCCGTGATCCTGAAGAATTGACAGGATCTGGAGATCGATAGCGTCGAGGTCGGGAGCTTCCCCGCCTGATTTCATAAGGAAAACCTCATTGCGAGCTGCTGAATCTATCAGATTCTGGGGTTGTGTCAAAGGTTTATTAGGTCAAGTGTGAAACTTAATCGCGTTTCCGAAGGATCGAGATCGGCGCTCCTTAAGAATAACCACCGATAGGGGATCTCGGTCCTCCTTTTGTAAACGATTGGGGCTCGATGCCTCGAAACCATAAAGCTGAATAAACCGACTGCCTAAATACGTCCTTCTTAGTAGGGAGATGGCCCCAATCCTGCTTCTCCGTGGTGCAAGGCGATCGAGTCCCGAGAGAAAGTTTTCATCTGAGGCTTTACGGGCGTGTTAAGTTTCGTGTAGAAGGGCCAGAACCAATGAGACCGGGCAGAACCAGCGACGCGAAATCGAAAGATGCGCGCTTTACGAGATTCGGGAGTAAGCGGTTATAACCGCTTCACGCGACTATGGCCGAGTCCTGTATCGACGTTGCCCATAATCTATCCGCCCTTGTCTGTGATCCCATCTTCTATGGCGCCGGCGTACCGAAAGGCGACGGCCGGCCGGTCCTGTTGATCCCAGGGTTTTTCGCCGGCGATTGGTCGCTCTCGGTGCTTTCGCGATGGTTGTCGCGAGTCGGTTACCGTCCGTATCTGTCGGGAATCGACTGGAACGTCGGATGTCCCGACGAAAAGTCGGAACGGCTCGGATGGCGCATCGCGCGAATCACGGATGAATGCGGAATGCCCGCGGTGGTAATCGGGCACAGCCTCGGCGGCGTGCTGGCGCGCGCGCTCGCGGTCAAATATCCCGCGCGGGTGCATCACGTGGTGACGCTCGGATCACCGTCGCAGATCTCGTGGAGTGCGGTGCGCGCGCGCTATCGGCCGGCGATCCGAGGCTTCCAGGCATTGTGGCAAGCGTTCAACAACCGTCCAGCGCAATGCGGAACGGACCAATGCGAGTGTCACTTCGGAGTCGCCGTCAGTTCGCGGTTTCCGCGCGGAGTGAAACTCAGTTCGTTCTACACGCGCACCGACGAGGTTGTTGACTGGCGCGCGTGCGTCCATCCCGAGGGCGACAACTACGAGGTCCGCGGAGGCCACGCCAGCATGGCCGTGAACCGCGAGGTCTACCGCCTGCTCGGCGTTATCCTGGCTGCGGGAAGGCCCGAGTTCAGTTCCGCCACGTCCGCGACCTCCGCGCCGGCGGGAGTCTAGCCTCCTCCTTCGGTGGGGACGGGCGCCGGGCGCTGGCGCGTCCTCGACACAACCTCCGCCCGCAACGCGATCTAACGATCGTGCGAATAGCAGTCGATCTCGTTTGAAGCCTCAGTCCGGGGCGGCGCAGGAAGCCTCCCGGTACGCGCCCTCATTTGACATCCAGATGTGACTTGTTGCCGGATTGAGCCCGCGGCGCGCCCGGATAATGATTGGCCATCCACACCAGCAGAGCAAAAATGGCTGCGAGCGAGCTGAAGAACATTCCCATCAGAATTGCGCGCCGCACGCGCTTGACGTGCGGGCTTCGCGGACGGAGCCGCTTCGCGCGGCCGGTGACCGGCACGTTCGCCGGATCTTTCAGGTCCGCGAGCATCTCGGCGGTGCTCTGGTAGCGGTTGCGCGGCGAGCGTTCGATCGCGTGCAGGACAACTTCCTCGAGATGGGGGTCGATCTCGGGCACGAAGGCGCTCGGCGGCTGCGGATCCTCGTTCGCCTTCGCCCGCATCATCGCGTAAACGCTGTCGCCTGAAAACGGCAGGTTCCCGGTGACCATCTCGAACAGTATCGTGCCCAGCGCATAGACGTCCGTGCGAGCATCGCCGTGGCGTCCGCTGACCTGTTCGGGCGCCATGTAGTCGGGTGTGCCGAGGGTGGTCCTGAGTCCCGACCAGGTGAGCCGGCGCGCCGACTCGTCGAGCGCGATCCCAAAGTCCATCAGCTTGAGCTTGCCGTCGGCGGTGATCAGCGCGTTTTCGGGCTTGAGGTCGCGATGAATGATGCCGTTGCGGTGCATGTAAACCATCGCCTCGCAAATCTGGCGGGCAAATTCGAGCGCGCGTTCCGCCGCCAGTGGCTGCTGCTCGCGCATGATCGCCCGCAGTGAGACGCCCTCGATGTACTCCATCACGATGTACATCCGGCTGCGGTGCCGCGGGGCCAGCACCTTGATGACGTTGGGATGGTCGAGGCGGCGGCCGATCTCCTCCTCGCGTTGGAAGCGGCGGTAGAAAACCACGTCGCTTTCGAACTGCAGGTAAGGAACCTTGATCGCGACCGTGTCGCCGCTCAGACGATCGTGAGCCTTGAAGATCGACGCCATGCCGCTGCGCGCGATGAGTTCGGTGAGGTCGTACTGGTCGAGCTTCTCACCCGCGCTTACCTCGCGCATCATTGGCAAAGCCTGTCCCCCCAACACATGGGCGCGGACGCTAACACCGCTGCTTCGGCCTCCGCAACGCGTCCGGCTCGCCCGCGGTGGCGCCGCGCGAAGCGGGCGCGAGCGCAATCAACCCGTCCGCGCAAGAATCCTCCTGAGCCGCGCAAGCAGGCCCGCGCCGCCGGCGCCTTTCTCAAATGGCGTTGCGCCGTTCATAGCAAAGACCGCGGCGGTTACATTGTCCTCGCTGCCGCGCGCCTTGGCCGCCGTGATGAGCGCCCTGCAGGTCGCGGCCGCGCCGCCCGCGCGCATCAGGCGCCGGAGTTCGCGCTCTTCGAGCACGTTGTAGAGCCCGTCGCTGCAGAGCAGAACGCGGTCGCCCCGCAGCAGCGGCATCGAGAAGCGGCCCACCGACACGATCAACTCGCGGCCGAGCGAGCGGCTGAGCATCGAACGCTCCGGATGATTGCGCGCGTCCGCCGCTTTCATCAGGCCCATCCGCACACTTTCGGCTACGACGGTATGGTCCCGGGTCATCTGCCGGATGCGCCCGCGGCGCGCGAGATAGACGCGGCAATCGCCCACGTGCGCTGCGCAGAGCCGGCCGTTCTCGACCGCCGCCGCGGTCAACGTCGTGCCCATCAGGCGCAGCGCGGACACCGCGGTCGCACGCTGGTGAATCTCGATGTTGGCGCGCTGGACGGCGCGATGGAGCCGGAGCGCCGCGCCCCATTCGCACGGGCTTTCGCGATAGGCCTCGAGCGTGATCTCGACCGCCATACGGCTCGCGACCTCGCCGCCCGCGTATCCGCCGACACCGTCGGCGACCACGAACACCGCGGCCTGCGGCTCTTCGATGAAGCAGCCGCAAGCATCCTGATTGTCGGGCCGGTCGCCGGCATCGGAAAGCACCGCGAGGTCGAAACTCCGCGGCACCGAGTCCGGAGAGCCCGGACGGCTCACCGGGTCCGGCCCGCTCCGATCGGACATGCGCCGCTCAATCGTCTCGCTGCGCCGGGCCGCCGCTCATCGGCGCGAGCAGCGCGCGCTCTTGTGCTCGCGTTTCAGAACGCGAGGCCAGGCTGCGAAAGGAAATCATTCCTTTCGCGCCCCGAGCAATTCCTTCTCGGCGCTCAGCCAATCGGCGAGATCGTCGCCGTGAGCGCGGCCGCGCGCGAGAAAGAATTCGTAGGCGCGCACCCGTATGCTCTCGATGTTCACTTCGCCGTTCGATCCGCCATTGGCCGCGCGCGTGTGGTCCAGCGCGTTGGATTTCTGTATCGCTGCTGCGCCTTCTTTTGCTGCATTCCTGGTCCGTCGGCGCGTAGTTGTTCCGCTCCCCTTTCTAACCGTAGCCATCTCTTTCAAAAAACCTCCTTGAGAGAGACGTTCGCCTTTACATCGCGCTTGTGCGACAGGCCCAGTGTATATCGTCAAACCGTGTTAGCCGAGATTTTGCGGCATCGGTTGTTATCCGTGTCTTGCCAGGCGCCAGAAAAAAAGCGCGGTCACTTTTCAAAGTGAGCGGCCGTCCGTTCTCGCTAAGGAGACCGGACGGCCGCTTAACGGCGCAGCGCTATGATTTAAATGGA
>Ga0335083_10010554_pt1 | contig 11147 bp, 8 predicted proteins | sample Lox_Sample_42_FD_206716 | JGI IMG/M metagenome (GOLD analysis project Ga0335083, IMG submission 206716) | Soil microbial communities from Loxahatchee National Wildlife Refuge, Florida, United States - Lox_Sample_4.2 | ecosystem: Environmental > Terrestrial > Soil > Wetlands | place: USA: Florida... | reverse complement strand
CGGAGTGGCCGGGTCGTCGGCGCCGGCGATCGCCAGAGTCGGCGCACCGATGCTCGAAAGTTCCTGCCGCAAATCCATTTTCGCGATGACTTCGCAGCATCCGGCGTAGCCTTGCGCCGACGTGCCAGTCACCATGCGCTCATGCGTCGTCCGAATGTCGGGATGGGCGCTCAGATACCCCGGCGTGAACCAGCGCGCAACGACCGATTCGGCCACCGCCCCAGACCCTTTGGTGCGGACCATATCTGCGCGCTCTAGCCAGTTTTCAGCGGGCGGCAGCTGCGCGGCGGTGCACAGCAGGACCATCCGGTCGACGCGCTCGGGGTTGCGCGCGGCCAACCGCATGGCGGTCATCCCGCCCAGCGACAGCCCGACGACGTGAGCGTGCGCGACGTCAAGGCGGTCGAGCAGTGCCACGACGTCGTCGGTCAGGTCGTCGATCGAGTAACTGCCGTCGGGGACCGGCGAATCGCCGTGTCCCCTGGTGTCGTAGCGCACCACCCGGAAGCGCTCGTCGAGCGCCTCGAGCTGGTTATCCCACATCCGGTGGGTGGCGCCCAGCGAGTTGGACAGCACCACCACGGGGCCGTCGGGGCGGCCGGTGACGATTGCGTGCACCTCACACGCGCTCATGGAATCACCTCAGTGGATGTCGGAGGGATGGGTCGCCAGCGGCGTGACATGGACATCCATGTACCGGAACAGCGGCAACCCGGAGATGATTTGGTGGAGTTCGTCATTGGAGTCAACGTCGAAAACCGAGAAGTTGGCGTATTCGCCGACGATGCGCCAGATGTGGGGCCATTTGCCGGCCCGCTGCAGCTCTTGTGAATACGCCTTTTCCTTGGCGACGAGTTCGGCCTGCTGGTGGGCATCGAGGTCCGGGGGCAGGTGGACGTCCATGCGTACATGAAACAACATCAGGCCGGCACCGGATCCAACACGAAGCTGTAGGTGATCTTCTGGGTGCCGTCGCCCCGGTCCTGCGGGTCGAGCAGCAGTTCCGGCTTGACAGCACTGGCGATGTCGTCACCGTTGTGGGGGTCACCCGGGAAATAGAGCTGGGCCGTGAGCAATTCGTGCTCCGGAGCGGACACTTTCACGTGCAAGTGCGCGGGCCTCCACGCATGCCAGCCGGCGGCGGCGATCAGCTTGCCGCACGCGCCGTCGGTCGGGATCTGGTACGGCGCCGGCCGAATTGTGGTGATACTGAACTTCCCGTCGGGTCCGGTCGTGAAGGTGCCGCGCAAGTTCCACTCGGGCAACCCGGGCGCGAATTGCGAGTAGAAGCCGTCGGAGTCGGCGTGCCACAGTTCGACCTTGCCCGCCAAAGGCTTTCCGTCGGTCGAGGTGATCTTCCCCTCCCATACCAGCGGTGTGCCCGCCTCGTCGTCGCGCATCGGGATGACCCCGGCGGCGCCACGCTCGGGCGCGTCCGGCACGTAGTACGGGCCCTCGATGCTGCCCTTGTTGCCCTCCCGATGATCGGTGGCGACGTCTTCCACCACGTGCTCGACCCACACGTCCAGGAACAGGGGCCACTCACCGTCCTCGCCGACTTTGATCAACCATGCCTTGAGGGCGTTGTACTCGTCGTAGTTGACTCGGTGCCGCCGAATGGTCTCGTGGACCGCTGCCAGCACCTCGCGGGCCAGCGCGTCGACCCGTTCCGGCGGCGTGTCCTTGACCACCTCAAAGGGCGACTTGTCGGTGTGGAACCGCTGGGTTGCCGAAGCGCCCGAGGCGGCGGCCGAGGCCTGCTCGACAGTGGTCATTGTTCTCTCCCTACTCCTTTGCGGCTGTGAATGCTCGCGGCTGTTCAGTTATCGGTGCGATAGCGGGCGAGCTTGCCGGGGTCGATGTCGACGCCCAGGCCGACCCCGGCAGGCACGTGCAGCACGCCGTCGCGGATCCGCAGCGGCTGTGCCAGCAGGTCGTCAGACATGTCCAGGTAGTTGGACAGCTCCCCGGCCCGCCGCGACGTGAGCCGATAGGCCGCACCGAAGGTGACCGCGCATGCGGTACCGAGCTGGCCGTCGATCTGGTTGCCCATCACCACCTCGAGCCCGAGGCCCTCGGCGAGGTGGTGCACCCGCTGCGACCCGGTGAACCCGGTGCGGGCCGTCTTGATGCTGATCGCGCTCGCCGCGCCGCCCAGCACCGCGCGAGTGACATCGGCGGGTGTGGGGACCGACTCGTCGGCGATGAAGGGCACATCCAGTTTCTCCACCAGCCAACGCCGGCCCAGCACATCGTCGGCCGGGCACAACTCCTCGGCGAACAACAAATCGAGGTCCGCCATCTCCTTCATCGCGCGCAGTGCTTCCGATGCGCTCCACCCGCGGTTGGCGTCGATATAGAGTTCTATCGCATCGCCGAACCGCTCGCGCAGTGCCCGCACCACGGCCGTGTCCAACGTCACCGGGCGCCGCCCGACCTTGACCTTGAATGTCGAAATTCCATACAGCTCAAGCATCTTCTCGGCCTCGGTCACCATCGCGGCGGGCTCGTCGAAGCCGAGCATGTGCGAGACCCGCATCCGGTCGGTGTATCCGCCGAGCAGCTCGCAGACCGGTAGTTCCAGCGTGCGGCCCAACGCATCCCAGATCGCCATATCGATGGCGGCCTTGGCGGTGGGATTTCCGACGGTGAGCGCCAGCCGCGCGTGCACGACTTCGCGTTCGGTCAGGGTGAGGCCGACGATCTGCCCGCTGAAGACCCCGTTGATCACGGCGAGGATGCCGGCCTGCGTCTCCCCGTAGGTGAATGGCCTCGGTGGGGCCTCGGCTATCCCGACGACACCATCGTCGGTGTGCACCCGCACCAGCACGTGTTCGGCAACGTGCACCTCACCGGAGGCAAACTTCAACGGTTTGGCATAGGGGATGACAAATGGGATTGCCTCGACGGCAGTGATTTTCATGATTTTCGAGGTCCTTCCTGGACCGGGTCGCGGACCAGCCCGGAGCCCAGTAACTCCACGGCTACCGGGACGACGGGGTTGTCATTGCCGGCGCGCCAGGCCAATGCGAGTTCGATGGTCCCCGCATCGAGCAGATCGCGGAAAACCAGGCCGGCCAGCGGAAGTGAGCGCACGGATTCGGGCACCACCGCGACGCCCAGACCCGCGGCGACCAAAGCCAACAGCACCGCGGTGCCGGGTGCGGAGTGCTCGCGTCGCGGTACAAAACCCGCCCGACGGCAGCTGCGCATCACCGCGTCGTTGACAGCGGAATCACGGCTGGCGTAGCAGACGAACGGCTCGCTGCGCAGGTCGCTCATCGAGACCACCGGCTCGACGGCCAGCCGGTGGTCGACGGACACGGCAAGCACCAAGGCCTCGACGTCCAGGGTCCGCAGTTCGATGTCGTCGCCCACCGCGGGTGGGCGTAGAACGCCCAGATCCAGCGCGCCGCTGCGCAACCCGTCACATTGGCTGGGCGTAAGGATGTCGGCCTGGATGTCCAGCGCGACTCCGGGTAATTCGCGCTTGACCATCCGCGCGATGCGGGGCAGATGCGAGAAGGCCGCGGTGCCGGCCAGTCCCAGTCGCAGCAGGCCACTGCGGCCGGCGGCGATCCGGCGCACCCCCTGCTCGGCCTCGTCGACTCCGGCCAAGATCCGGGTCGCCTCCGCACGCAGGAATTCGCCGGCGGCGGTCAGCGACACCTGCCTGGTGGTGCGCTTGAACAGCGGCACATCCAACTCGGCTTCGAGCTGGCGGATCGCATAGGACAACGCCGACTGCGCGACGCGCAGCTGCTCGGCGGCCTGGCCGAAGTGGCAGGTGTCGGCCACCGCGGCGAAGTAGCGGAGGTGCCGTAGATCCATGTCGAGAAGCTCCAGCTCGGGCTCACTAAGGGTGAGGCGTTACCCATCGACGGTAAGTCCGACGATCGATAAAGACAAAGACTTATTTAGTAACTATTGATCGATTTTTACGATTAATAGTCGTCGAGGTCAGGACTAGCAATATGCCTAGTGTGACTGCTACCACCGGGTGCCAGAGTTCAGGTAAGCGCACGTCAATGCCGCTGCAGTGCCCGAACCTGGAGGAAGCAATGACCGCTTCAGTCACCAATCGCAGCCACCTGGCCGAGGTCTTGGCCAACGCGGTGGTAGATGACCCCCAAGCCGGCGTCTATCGGGCCAACCGACGGATCTTCACCGACGAGGAGATCTTCGAACTCGAGATGAAGCACATCTTCGAGGGCAACTGGATCTACCTGGCCCATGAAAGCCAACTGCCCAGCCCCGGCGACTACTTCACCACCTACATCGGGCGCCAACCCGTCGTGATCACCCGTGACAAAGACGGCCAACTCCACTGCCTGATCAACGCGTGCGCACATCGCGGAGCGATGATCTGCCGCCGCAAAACCGACAACCGAACCACGCTGACCTGCCCGTTCCACGGCTGGACGTTCCGCAACGACGGCACTCTGCTGAAGGTCAAGGACCCCGAGGGTGCGGGCTACCCGGACACATTCAACGTTGCCGGCTCGCACAACATGACCAAGGTCGCGCGCTTCGACAGCTACCGCGGTTTCCTGTTCGGCAGTCTGAATCCCGACGTGCTGCCGCTGGCGGAGCATCTCGGCGACGCAACCGCGCTGATCGACATGCTCGTCGACCAATCTCCTGAGGGCCTCGAGGTGGTCCGGGGCTCATCGACCTACACCTACGACGGCAACTGGAAGGTGCAGGCCGAGAACGGCGCCGACGGCTATCACGTCACCGCCACGCACTGGAACTATGCGGCCACCACAAGCCGGCGTGGCACCGGGGAATCCAGCAACGACACCAAAGCGCTGGACGCCGGGGGTTGGGGAAAATCCGGCGGCGGCTACTGGTCGTTCCCGCACGGGCACCTGTGCCTGTGGACGTGGGCGCCCAACCCACAGGACCGTCCACTGTGGGCCAAGCTCGACGAGCTCAAGCGGCGATTCGGCGAATCCAAGGCCGAGTTCATGGTCAAAGGATCGCGCAACCTCTGCCTGTACCCGAATCTCTATCTGATGGACCAATTTTCGACGCAAATCCGGCACTTTCGGCCGATCGCGCCGGACCAGACCGAAGTCACGATCTACTGCATCGCGCCAAAGGGCGAAAGCGCTCAGGCCCGGGCGCTGCGGATACGGCAGTACGAGGACTTCTTCAACGCGTCGGGCATGGCGACGCCCGACGACCTCGAGGAGTTCCGGTCCTGCCAGCTGACGTTCCGGGCCGGCGCCGCGCCGTGGAACGACATGAGTCGTGGCGCGCAGCACTGGCTTTCGGGACCTGACCCGTTGGCTGCGGCGCTGGGCATGAGCGGGGTCGTGTCCGCCGGAGTCAAGAACGAAGACGAGGGGCTCTATCCGGTCCAACACGGCTACTGGCTGCAAACGATGAAAGCCGCCCTTCACGACGAGAGCTCCGAGGAGAACTAGCCATGACCACTACCGAAAAAGCTCCGAGGGTCATCACCCAGAACGCCATCGAGCAGTTCCTGTACCGCGAGGCGCGCTATCTCGACGACCGCGAATTCGAGAAGTGGCTGGAATGCTACGCCGACGACGTGGTCTATTGGATGCCGTCGTGGACCGATGACGATCGCCTGGTCGAGGACCCACAGCGCGACATCTCGCTGATCTACTACGCGAACAAAGGCGGTCTGGAGGACAGGGTGTTCCGCATCCGCACGGAGCGCTCGTCGGCCACCTCGCTGCCCGAGCCGCGCACCAGCCACAACATCTCCAACGTTGAGGTCATCGAGCGCTACGGCGATCTCGTCGACGTCCGATTCAACTGGCACACCATGTATTTCCGCTACAAGACCGTCGACCCCTACTACGGGACATCGTTCTACACCATTGACTTCTCCGGCGATCAGCCGCTGATCCGCCGAAAGACCGTCGTGCTCAAGAACGACTACATCCACCACGTCGTGGACATTTACCACATCTAGTACCGAATCTAGGAACAGCCATGACCGCCCTGACGGATACTCAAAGCTATTCGGTGGCACTGGCATTCGAGGATGGTGTCACCCGCTTCATCACCTGCCGGCAGGGTCAGACCGTCGCAGACGCCGCGTACCGCCAGCGCATCAACATCCCCCTGGACTGCCGCGATGGCGCGTGCGGAACCTGCAAAGCGCTCTGCGAATCGGGCCGATACGACGGCGGCTCCTACATCAGTGACGCGCTCTGCGACGACGAGGCCGCCGAGGGCTACGTGCTTCCGTGCAGCATGAAACCACGATCGGATCTGGTGTTGCAGATCGCCAGCACCTCCGACGTCGCCAAGACCCGCGCGGCCAGCTACACCGGCACCCTGGTCCAGTTGGATCGAGTCTCCCCCACCACCATCCGCTTCGCCGTCGAGGTCTCGAACCGCTCCGAATTGGCCTTTCTGCCCGGCCAATACGTGAACATCGCGGTGCCCGGAACCGACTTGACACGGTCGTACTCGTTCGCGAATGCCCCGCACGAGGACCGGCTGACCTTCCTGGTCAAGCTGACGCCGGGTGGCGTCATGTCGGAGTACTTGGACCGCAGGGCTGCCGTCGGCGACGCCATCACGTTCACCGGGCCGCACGGGTCATTCTTCCTGCGTGAGGCCGCGCACCCGGTGCTGATGGTGGCCGGCGGTACCGGGCTGGCACCGATGCTGGCCATGCTGCGCAAGATGTGCGCGGACGGCAGCCAACGCGAGGTCCACCTGATCTATGGCGTGAAAACCGACGACGACGTGGTGGCGCTTGACCAGATCGCGGAGATCGCCTCGGCACTAACGGGATTCACGTGGGAGTACTGCGTCTCGGATCCAGCCACCCGCGCTACCAACCAGGGGCGGGTGATGACCCTGATCCGGCCCGCACAACTCCACGACGGTGACGTCGCCATCTACCTTTGCGGACCGCCGGCGATGGTGGAATCGGTGCGCAGCCACGTCAGGGACTTCGGTGTCCAACCGACCGGCTTCTACTACGAAAAGTTCGCGCTCGCCCACACCGCACCCTCGGTCGGCGCGGCCGTGGACGACCTGTTGCCCAACTCGGACGCGCGGGCAGTCGGTGGCCAGGTCATGTTGGCGGACAAGGAACTTGGCCCGTGGCCGGGACCCGTGCAGCTAAGCGAGCGCGGCGACGTCGCCCGGCGGGTGGCCGGTCAACTCATGGCCCCCAGCACTGGGGGCGGGGGCGCGTCAACGCCGCTCGACACGGCCGGCGGCACGCCCCCGGCCACCGGCGCACGCTCGATCGCCGGCCAGATGTTGTTCACCACCCCGGAACCCACCGAGCCGGCCCCACCCCCGGCGGCCCCAGTGGCCTCGGTCACGGAGGACGGTTATCAGATCGGCGAGGAGCACCCCGAGGTGCACGAATCCGATGCTCTCTTCGAAGCCCGTCAGGCGCTGGAACTGGGTGCCCTGGAACTGACGCTGGGCCGACTGTCCAGCCGACAGCTCGCCGGTTACCGCCTGCTTGCCGAGTCGACGCTGCCGTACGTGGCCGGTGACCGGTTCGTCGACGCCGCGCAGTACACCGAGACCAACGCGGCCTTCCACGACTATCTGTTCACGCTGACCGGTAACGACCACCTGCTTGCGGCTTACCAGGCGCTGGGCGTCAAGGGCCGGATGAGCGAGGCGCTGCGCAACGCCACCTGGTGTCACCCACTGTGCGCGCAAGACCACATGGACATCGTGACCGCGTTCGAGGCCGGCGACCGCGATGCCGCGCGGGCGTTGATCGTCGCGCACGCCGACCGGTCCAAGCAGACGATGCGGCGAGCGATGGCCGACGGCCGGGCCGCGCGGCGCCCCAGGTTCATCACGCCCGCACGGTTCGACGGCAAGGTCGTGATTGTCACCGGGGCCGCACAAGGCATCGGCGAGCAGACCGCGCGGCGGATCGCCGCAGAGGGCGGCACGCTGGTGCTCGCCGACCGCAGCGAACTTGTCGAGCGTCTGGCCTCAGAACTGGCCCCGGCACTGGCGGTCGTCACCGACCTCGAGCGCTACGACGGCGCCGAATCGATGGTGCGGCGGGCGCTTTCGGAGTTCGGCCGAATCGACGTGCTGATCAACAACGTCGGCGGGGCGATCAACTTCAAGCCGTTCACCGAGTTCACCGACGCCGAGATCCGCGCCGAGCTCGACCGGTCGCTGTCGACCACGCTGTATGCCTGCCGCGCCGTGTTGCCGCCCATGGTCAGCGTCGGGACCGGCGTCATCGTCAACGTCTCCTCGGCGGCAACCCGCGGCATCAACCGGATCCCGTACTCGGCGGCCAAGGGCGGTATCAACGCGATCACCGCGTCGCTGGCCCTCGAGTACGCCGACGCCGGAATCCGGGTGGTCGCCACCGCCCCTGGCGGTACCGAGGCTCCACCGCGTCGCGTCTCCCGTGGAACCCCGGAGCCCGCCAACGACACCGAGCGCGCCTGGTTCCAGGCGCACGTCGACCAGACCATCGGTTCCTCGCTACTCAGGCGCTACGGCACGCTGGACGAGCAGGCCGCGGCGATCTGCTTCCTGGCCTCCGACGAGGCGTCCTACATCACCGGTTCGGTGCTGCCCGTCGCCGGCGGCGATCTGGGCTGAGACAATGTCCGTCATGGCCCGCACGGTACGCGACGACGGACCCTGTCCCTGCGGATCAGGTGACGGCTACGCCGATTGCTGCCGGCCGCTGCATCGCGGCGAACGTGGAGCCCAAACAGCACTGGCGCTGATGCGTTCGCGCTTCAGCGCCTTCGCGCTCGGTGATGCCGGTTACTTGCTCACGACCTGGCATCCCAGCACGCGTCCGCGACAACTCGATTTGGACAACGGCATTACCTGGCGCCGGCTTCAGATCGTTGACACCGTCGCCGGCACTGAAGACGACGCCACCGGGGTGGTCGACTTTCGCGCCCAGTACGAGCAACGCGGCAGCCGCCACATCATGCGCGAATGCAGCAGATTCACCCGGGACAAGGGGCGGTGGCTGTATCTCGACGGCGACGTGAAGGACTGACGGTGCCCGGGTTCGTCGGGCGTGATCGCGAATTGGGCCGGATCGCTGAGCTTCTCGCCGATGTCGAGCACGGTGCGCGCATCATCGCGGTTACCGGCGACAGCGGCGTCGGCAAAACCGCGTTGTTGCGCACATTGGCCGCCGCGCATCCGTCGCGGTGGGCGCAGGCCGCGGAATGGGAAACGGACATGATCGGCGGCGTGCTGGCGCAGCTGCTGCGAACCGGTGGGCCGGCCGACCCCGCCGAGGCCGCGCAATTCCTGTTCGATCGACTTGAAGCCGTCGGGCCGCAGCTGCTGATCGTGGACGATGCGCAAGACGCCGATGTGCCGTCACTGCAGGCTCTTTCAACCATGAGCCGACACCACCGCGAAGCAACTGTGCTCGTCGTGCTCGGCGTCTCGTCGATCGAGGACTTGCCCGTCCGCGTCGCGTCCACCGAAATCCGGCTGGCAGGACTACCTGCCCAGGCCGTCGCCGAGTTGGCTCACCAGCAAGACGTCAGCCTGCACCCGACGATGGTCGACGCGCTCGCGCGACACACCGGAGGCAACCCGCGCAACATCCTGGCACTGCTCAGACAGCTACCACCCGCCGCGTGGGCTCGGCCCGATACTGTGCTGCCCGCCCCCACGCACGTCGTCGACGCGGTACGTGCCGCGCTGAGCCAGTGTGGACGCGATGCGCGTTCGCTGGTCGAGGCGCTCGCGGTGCTCGGCGAGAACGCCTCCCTACTCGACGTCGCGACGCTGGCCGGACTCGACGATCCGCTCGGCGCCATCGACGGCGCGACAACAGCCGGACTACTTTCGCAGACAGCGAGTTTCGACCCAACGCTGCGCGGCCCGATGACCGCTGCAGCGGTGATAGAACTCATGGGGGCACGGGCTGCCGCCGACGCCCACCGCCGGGCCGCCGAACTTGTCGCCGACCCCGCGCAACGGTTGCGGCATCGGGTGGCTGCGGCACCCGTGCCAGACGAGTCGCTCGCCGACGACCTCGATGCGCTGGCACGCGAGCACGGCGCGAACGGCGCCTGGGCGCAGGCGGCGGCGCTGTTCCGCGACGCCGGCCGGCTGACACCAGATCCGCTGGTGCGCGACGAGCGCCTCACCCGGGCAGTCGACGCTCTTGTCGCCGCGGGCGACTGCGGCGCAGCGGCCGCAATGGTGCCCGCGGTCGAGAGCCTGCGCGAAACACCGCTCCGGAATGCGGTTTTGGCATATCTGGCGATCTTGCGCGGCAGGTGCACCGAAGCCGAGGTCCGGCTGTCCCGCGCGTGGGAGATCGTCAACCCTGAGCGCTTCCCCGACACCGCCGCTCTCATCGCCCAACGTTATGTGCTGCACTCGTTGGTGCGCTGCCAAGGCAGTGAACTGGTCGGCTGGGCCGAAGCCGCTCTCGGCCTCGCCGCCCGCGATTCCCCATCCGGTATCGAAGCCGCCGCGATCCGCGGGCTCGGGCTGCTCGCCGCCGGACATCCCAAACGCGCCTCGGCGGCCTACGACGACCTTGCGGCCCGAGTACGGCACGGCGCCCAGGCTCAGCGCGTGACGATGGGCCGCGGCTGGGTGCAGCTGATCCGCGATGACATCGACGGTGCCCGGTCCAGCCTGGAAAGTGCAGTGGCCACAGCTAATCTCGGTGGATCGACGCGGATCACGCTGTGGTCCCTGGGCTGGTTGGCCCGCGTCCAATTCGTCTCCGGTGAATGGGATCAGGCATTGCGGAGCGTCGAGACAGGCCGTGCTCTGGCAGCCGCGAGCGACATCGTCCTCGTGACGCCGCTGCTGGAATGGACCGCCGCACAGGTCCACGCGCTGCGCGGGAACTGGGACGCAGCCGAGGCCGCGGTCCAGTCCGCCGACAAGGTTACTCAAGACTACGAGATCATGAAGATACCAACACTTCTGGCGCGTGCTCAGATCGCGGAGGCAGCGGCCGATTACCCAAAGGTGCACCGCTGCATGCAACCGTTGATCCGGATGGCACCTGGCACGTCACTGACCGAGCCCGGTTACTGGCCCTGGCCGGATGTGCTGGCCAACGCATTGGTGGTCGACGGCCGTCTCGAGGAAGCCGACGCCTTCCTGCGGCCGTACGAGGATCGAGCCCGCGCGCGCAAGCATCGCTCAGCGCT
>Ga0335083_10010548_pt1 | contig 11150 bp, 10 predicted proteins | sample Lox_Sample_42_FD_206716 | JGI IMG/M metagenome (GOLD analysis project Ga0335083, IMG submission 206716) | Soil microbial communities from Loxahatchee National Wildlife Refuge, Florida, United States - Lox_Sample_4.2 | ecosystem: Environmental > Terrestrial > Soil > Wetlands | place: USA... | reverse complement strand
ATCGATCTTAACTTCATCGGCCACGAGTACTCCGACGACCCATCCAAGTTCGTTGCCATGTTCAATGATAAAGTGGAGATCACCGGCTACCTTCGCAAAGGCGAGCCCCTATTTGCAACGATACGAGTTGGCGAGTTCACGGCATCTTACAGCCAACACCTCAGGGGCCTTGATCTGCCGGAGGTGTTCGTCATGCCCCAGGTCACACCAATCGCAAGAAACGAGAGACTCCTGGACGCGGGTTATGTGAAGCGCAACCAATACAATCCGGTGTCGCGCCTCCACTTCAGAAACCAGATCCACTATCTCTCAGAGTACTTCGGAAGATTTAAGGAGAATGCGGAGTCTACTTGGCCAAAACTCCGCATTCTGGAGTTCAGACGGGAGATCGACGAACTCCAACTCCTTGTCCAAGAGGAGGTGTTTGCGTCAGAGGCTGGATCGATGGGATCCGGGCTCCAGGTCTGGCTGCAGATGATGTGGTTCCTTAGCAAGGTTTCGTCAAATAGCGTCATCGCCCTCGACGAGCCTGACGTCTACCTCCACGCCGACCTGCAAAGGAAGCTAGTGTCCCTCCTTCGCGACCACCAGGGGCAGGTCCTTGTCGCCACAGTGTCGAGATCATGTCGGAATGCAGAGCGAACGAGATCGCGGTAGTTGACAGGAAGAAGCCAAATTCACAGTTTGCGGACTCAAACACGGCTGTCCAGAAGGTGATCGACGAACTCGGGGGAATACAGAACATCCAACTCGGAAGGCTCTGGGGCGCAAAGAAGTGCGTCTTCGTCGAAGGGAAGGACATGGACCTCCTGCGCGCGGTAGCCAAAGTCGCCCTACCCAGGAAGTATGTGTCGTTCACTAACCTGCCAAACTTCTCGACCCATGGTTGGAGCGGGTTGTACGTGGCTCGCGGATTCGCGAGAACATTCGTGACCAATAGCGAACACCAATTCACCGCCTTCTGCATCCTCGATCGTGACTACAGATCCGACACCACCGTCGCGGAACAGGGGTCTCAGGCCGAACTCGATTGCCTTAGGCTCTTCGTCTGGGAGAGGAAAGAAATCGAGAGCTACTTCCTCCAGCCCATTGTCATTTTCAGGGCGCTGGCAAAGAAGTCAACCCAATCCAAGCCCCTGGCTGCTATCTCGCCCGATTGGATTCGGCAGGTTATCGACGAAGGATGTGAGCATCTGAAGAACGCGACCACGGACGCCATCTCCGTCGAGATTCTCAACGAGAGCTCAGAAAGCAAGCGAAAGGGCGTGCCCCACTCTAATCCTGCGGCGCGTGAAGTTGTTGACGCAAACTGGATGTCGTTTGAAACAAGAGTCTCCATTGTTGGTGGGAAAGACCTGTTTGCCTTCCTGAACAAGCGGCTGCTCGAGACGGTTGGGCTGACGGTCGGCCCGCTCGAGGTCGCCCGGGAGCTTCGCCCGACGGAGGTGTGCGAGGAAATGAAGGCGGTCCTCAAGGAGATCTGCGGGTGAGGAAAGGAGGTCTCCCGGTTTTGAAGAGCACGTTGTAGTCGGCTTTCGAATTGAACAGCGGAATCGAGATAGATTAGATCGACCGACTCCGTCTCGACATGCTTGCGCAGGATCTCGAGGTTGTCGCCAAAGTACGCTTGTTCTTCCAGGCTTCGGCCATCTGTATGCATTATAGGTGAGGCGAACGGGTTCTGACGTGGCGACGCAATCTACCCGAGGCCGTTGGCCTAGGCCATAACAGAGCGGGCCGTTGGGCCGACTAGACTGCCCTCGCCCCGCAAGCTCGATCGACGAGGCTCACCGAGCCTGGGGCCAGCTCGGATGCAAGGCCGGTGAGCCGCTCGATCCGGGCTACCAGCCACTTGGCGCGCTCCCACCCCGTCATGTGGTCCCAAAACTGGCAAAAGAGCAAGACGCGAGCATTCATCTGTTTCAGATCCGCCGCCGTATAGCCCCTCGTCTTCTCGTTGCGGTCGCCGGTCAGGATCACGAAACCCTTTTGCACCGCTCGCGGAATCCAGATCGTGTCTGGCTGGCCGCTCCATCCGATCCGCCGCACGTGCTGCATCTCGGCGAGCCGGGATTCCGTCGCGACGAACTCGATTTGGCGATGAGAGAACATCTCATCGAACAGCAGCTTCACCTTCTCCATCGGCCCCTTACTACTTGCGGATGAGGGTCCGCGCCGGAACTTTTCATAAGTGGAGATCTACGCCGCTAGCCGCCACTGAGCCTCATACCGGACAGCCAGGGAAACCGATCCAACCGGGATGTCGTGATACGCGGCAACCACCGACATGTCCTTCTCCCGCACCCAGAGCGAATAAATGACGCGCGTCGGGATCGCGAACTCCGTTACGACCGCCTCGCCGCCTCGGATCTCGCGATCGAGGAAGACCTGGTCGTCGAACTCCGGCGGCGAGTAGCGGCCGACGACCTCCTGGCGGAACTGAACCTGCTTGACCATCCACTCCGCGTAGTCGGCGACAAGCTGGCCCACATCCGGCCGCCGGAGAAGACCCTCCGCGTTCTTGACCAGAAGCTCCCGGCCACCAATAAGCACTTCGGACCTTGAGAAGGGGTAGGGCCCGAATTCCCTTGCCAAGGCTTCCGCGGTGGCGCGCACATGTTGGAGCGGGACGCCGAGGCCGACGTACTCCCGAACGAAGAAAAGCTCGAACAACTCCGCGAAGGACAGCACGCCGGGGTGCCGCTCCGTCTGAAGCACGGGCCGTGATTTGCCCTGGCCGTACTTCAATTGAAACACGTAGCCGTCCGCCCACCGTGACACGCGCTGCGATGCGACGCCGAGTAGCCGTGCCGCCTCCCGGTAAGAATAGATGCCATGCCGTAGCCCTGGCTGAGGTGCGGTTTGGACTTCCACGTCAAGCATTGTATACCATTCAATTACCAGAGTTTCGTCTACGTGTCTGGCGGAGGTCCCACGTCGGCCCTTGGCCTCGAGGCGGGCTCTTGCCCTGGATTCCCGAGATCGAGGTGCTCGGATATGTTGCTGCTGCTCTCGCCTTCGCTCCGTCGGCCATCGACAATCTTTCGCGATAGTTGGAACGGGAGGTGAATACGATCCTCGACGCCTCCGATCTGAAGAATCAGGCAGTCGTGGTTGCTCAGAACGGCCCTTCAGGTAGCGATGCACTCGCGCCGATAGCCGGGGCGATACGGGGATTCCGATGCTTGGTGCTAAGCACAAGGTGAACGAGGACGTTGGAATGGGACTGAGGCACGGCCCGATTCTATCGCGCCCTTTCAGGGCGCACCCTCGGACCGGCCCGACGCCTGGGCCCCGAGATCGTAGGTTGATACTCCACCCATCTCCCAGACCCGGAGCGGGAGCCCATCACCTAACGACCCGCTCCTTCTCTCGGCTTGGCGAATGCCTTGTCAGGAGGGATCTTGAGGGCATTCTCGAGTCCGCTGACCGTCACCACGATCTGCCGGCCGTCGAACCGGTAACTCAGGGCCTTGCCGTCGTAGGGGCTCGAGAGGTCGGACGTCCTGATCGAACGCGGAATCGCCGGGCCAGAGAGGGCCTTCGCCACCGCGGTGTAGCGCTCCTTCTCGGCCTGCCAGGCGTTGAGGCGATCGAGCGGTGTCGGCTCCTCTCCCGACCCGAGCATGTCGTAGATCTGAGCCGCAACCGGGAATGCGAGTAGGGCCATGTCGCGGCGCTGGGTAGCGCCTCGGATGATCGGACTCGCCTGTTTCGGTGGCAGGTCGAGAGCGTCCCAAATAACTCGCTCTTCCTTGACGATCTCGATTCTCGCCTTCGGCTGGCTGAGCAACATCGGAAAGATCCTCGCGGCCGCGCCGATATCTTCCTCCCGGATTCCGACCTTCTTCCGGCCCTCCGGAGTGGCACAGAGATCGATCAGAGACAGCATGTCTACCAGGTCCTCGCGATGCTCATCCTTCAGGTTCGGCGCCGCTAATGACCCGACTTGCGAGCTAAGCGCATCGTCGAAGCCCCGCCTCTCCGACGGGCACGCGAGCGCACACTCGGCGAGTGCCTGGAGGGCTATGGCATCGATGGCTCGACCTACCATGATGCTGATGATCGTCGGCTCACAGGCGGCGTGCCGCGCGAGAACGCGCAGCCGGGCGAAATCAGCGAGAGCGTCTGCAGGCCGATTCTCTGCCGCCGCGAGAGACGCGCGCAAAGCGAGCAATTTCGCCGCCCCCTTCATGAAGGCGAATTCCGTGAAAGGAACCGCGGCCGGGCCGATGCTCCAGTCCCGGTCGAACCAGCATTTCGGCAGTGCGGTGGCGCGATCGACGGCATCGAGGATCTTCTTGCGATCCGCGAGGAAGGTTCTGGCGCGGGTCAGACTCTTGGGTGAAGGGTGGAAGAGGACATCGAGTTGAAGCTGCACCGGGTCGAGTTTGCCGGTTGGCGTTTCTTCGGCGGTCCGGAACATCGCTTGAAGACCCTTGTAGAGCGGCCCCGCGTTCTCCGCCGGCGCTGCCGTCTGGATCGAGGCTGCGAACTCCTGACCGGTCGTCGGAAGCCCCTCGGCCCGGGCAAGCCGAAGCTGCTCGGCGAGGGCTGCCGCGTCCTGATTCGCGTGAATCTTGGTGACGATGAACTCGACCAACGCGGCGACGACTACGAGCACCCCGATCGCTAGCCATATGCGTTTCTTCATCGGTTCATCTCATCATACGTCGGAGTCGTGGGTTGTCATCGGGTTGCCTGGCAACGACGGAACCCGTCATCCTGCGTCTGAGGCGAGTTGGGTGAGCCTCGCAGCCGAAGGACTTCGGTTCAAACCCTTGGCCGTGAGATTCGCCGTCCTTCGCCAGAGCCCGCCCTTCCGCTCAGCATGACGGTCAGGATCCACGCGGCTGCCTGTCGCCTGACCACCTCCGTCGGATATCCTTACCCGCATGAAGGCCAAATTCGCGGGCCATGCGGCCCTGTTTCTTTACGATTCGGACTACGTGTGTGCGATCGACCCTTGGCTCGAGGGAAACCCGATGTGTCCTGCGGAGCTGAAGAACCCTGAGAAGCTGGACCTGATCGTCTTGACCCACGGGCATGGCGACCATGCCGGCGACGTCGTCAGGGTCCATCAGCAAACCGGCGCGACCGTGGCCGCGATGTTCGAACTGGCGGAGCTTCTCGTCCCGGAGGGAGTCTCCGAAAACTCGGTGATCCCGATGAGTAAAGGAGGGAGCGTCCAACCCGGCAAGTACCGGGTGTCGCTGACCCATGCCCTGCATTCGAGCTCCTACGATTCGCCCAAGCGAGGCACACTCTACGCCGGCGAGCCCTGCGGCGTCGTGATTTCGGATGGCGAGACGACCGTGTTCCATGCCGGTGACACCTGCCTTTTCTCGGATTTGGCCCTGATCGGCAAGCGCTACCGGCCGTCGGTTGCGTTCTTGCCGATGGGCGACCACTTCACGATGGGCGCCGAGGACGCCGCGGAAGCGGCGCGGCTCCTTGGCGTGCGGATGGCGTATCCCATCCACTACAAGACCTTCCCGGTCCTCGCGCAGAGCGCCGATGAGTTCGTCAGAGCCTGCAACGACCTCGGCATCGCCGCTCAGGAAATGACGATCGGCGAGGAGTTCACGGTTGGGTAGCCAGCTTGAAATACGTCGCCGACCGATGGTGGCGTACCGCTGAGAAGGGCAGGAAACCGTAATCGCACGGCTTGAACGCACCGGATGACTGGAACCGGAGCCCCGGCCCGGGCAGACGCTTCATCCACGCTGAAATCGGCTGGCCGCCGGCGACGATCGCCGGATCGCCCGGAGATGGCGTGCCGACGGGCTGATCCATGTCGGCGCAGAGCACGAGCGGACCGTAAGCGAGCGAGACCATCGAGGGATCGCCCAAGGCCGGCTCGACGCGCAGTCTCATCGGGAGCCGGAATTCGAGTCGGTCGCCGTCGGACCAGCGCCGCCGGATCGTCAGGTACCCGTCGGAAGTCTCCTCCGCTTGGACGGGCTTTCCATCGACGTCGAAGCCGATCTTCTCATCCGCCCACGCCGGCTTGCGAATGCTCACGGCGAAGGTTCGGGGGCTCTTCAAGGCAAAGGAGAGGCCGACGGCGCCGTCCTCGGGGAAAGCGGTGTCCTGCCGCACCTTCGCTCCGGCCTCGCGCCAGGTCACTTCGGAAGGGGCGAAGAGATTCACCCAAAGGCGATCGCTCCCGTGCCGGTAGTAGATCGCCTCTCCGTGGAGCATGTGGTTCTCCATTCCCGTGCCGACGCAGCACCAGAACGAATCGAACGGCGTGCTGAACTTACGAACATGCCCGGAATCGAGCGGCATGAAGTAGCACATCATGCCGTTCTCGGGATCCTCCGAGCCCAGGATGTGGTTGTAAAGAGCGCGCTCGTACCAATCCATGTACTCGGCCTTCGGGTCCCAGGCGAAGAGGTGACGGGTCAGCTTCTCCATGTTGTAGGTGTTGCAGGTTTCGCAGTCGCTCTCGGTGAGCGCCTTGACGATCTGGTCGGGCGGACCGAAGTGCTCGTTCTCGCTGTTACCGCCGATCGCGTAGCTGTGGTGATGCACGACGGTCTCCCAGAAGAACTCCGACAGGTTCTTTTCCTTGAGATCGCCGGTCAGCTCATAAATCCGCGCTTCGCCTTCGATCTTGGGAATCTGGGTGTTCGCATGCAGGCCCGCGAGTTCGTCGCGCCCCCCGGCGAGGGGATCGCAAACCGATTTGTGATAGAAGTGACGCGCCAGGGCCAAGTACTTGGAATCGCCGGTTCTCGCGCTCAGCTCGGCGAAGGCTTCGTTGGCGCCACCGAACTCAACTTGGAGCATCTTCTGCCACTGATCTTCGTCGAGATTCTTCGTGATCTCGCAGGCCCAGTCGCCGACCTTCCTGGCGATGCCGAGGGCCTTGCGATTCCCCACGTAGGTCTGCGCCGCGAAGAGGCCGTCGAGCAGCTTGTGAAACCGGTACCAGGTGGCGATTCCGTTCAGATAGGGGTCTTCGGTCCGAATGTCGCCCTTGGAGATCGCCTCCCAGGCGGCGGGAAGACCAGAGTCCCAGAAGAGGGCGCCATCTTTCCTCCGCGACTGGCACAGCGCAAGCTCGTCGACCATGTAGCCGGCCCGCTCCTTGAACCGGGCGTCCCCCGTCACCGCGTAGGCTTTGCTGATCGCCGACAGGTAGTGGCCGGCGATCTCTCCGGAATTGCCGTTGTTGCGCGACTCCCAGCCCCCGTAGAAGGGCGCCTTGGGTTCGAGGCCGACGGCGCGCCGGAACGGATTGAGAAAGGCGTCCGGGTTCAGCTCGAGGAGATACTTGGCGTCCGCGTCCTGGGCGGCCTTGAGGGGTCCGCCGAGAAGGCGGACGTCCTTCAGGCTGAAAGGCTCGGCGGGAAGGATCGGTGGCCTGAAGGAGTTGTCGAGAGTTGCGGCGAGGAACAGGAAGGCTGCCATCATCAGCGGCCCCAGTATGTCACCTTCGCGCGCTAGCTCGCGAGGTCGCGCGGATCGGTGAAACGGCCGCGGATCGCGGTTGCCGCCGCCGTCAGCGGCGAGACCAGATGCGTCCGCGAACCAGGCCCCTGGCGGCCTTCGTACGGCCTGTTCGAGGTCGAGGCGCTCCGCTGCATCGGACGAAGGATGTCGCCGTTCATGCCGAGGCACATCGAGCAACCCGCGCGATGCCACTCGAATCCGGCTTCCTTGAACACGGTGTCGAGGCCTTCCTCTTCGGCCAACCGCTTGACCCGGTCGCTACCGGGTACCACGAGCGCGCGTACGCCGGCCGCAACCCGGTGATTCTTGACAACCCGCGCGGCTTCGCGAAGATCCTCGATCCGGGAGTTCGTGCATGAGCCGATGAAGACCGTGTCGACCTTGGCATCGGCGAGCCGTTCTCCGGGATGTAGACCCATGTACTTGAGGGCTCGTTCTTCGCCCGCGTCGCGCGGCTCCGGAACCGGCTGGTCGATGTCGACCGTCATAGCCGGCGTCGTGCCCCAGGTGATCTGAGGCTTCAGGGACCCCGCATCCAGCTTCTCATGTCGCGCGAAGGCGCTTGGATCGTCGGTCTTCAAGGTGGACCAGAGCTCGGCCTGCCGCTGCAATTCGGCGCCCTCCGGGGCGAAGGGCCGGTCTCCGGAGCGGATGTAGTCGACGGTAACCTCGTCGGGCGCGATCATCCCGGCCCGCGCCCCCATCTCGATCGACATGTTGCAGATGGTGAGTCGCCCACTCATGGGCAGCGACCGGATCGTGTCTCCGAAATACTCGACGACCTGCCCGACGCCGCCACCGGCGCCCACGCGGCGGATCACGGCGAGAATCACGTCCTTGGCCGTCACATTCGCGGGCAGCTTCCCGACGATCTCGATCCCCAAAGTCTTCGGCTTCGCGCTGGCCCGGAGGGTCTGGGTGGCGAGAACGTGCTCGACCTCGCTCGTGCCGATCCCGAAGGCGAGGGCGCCGAAGGCGCCGTGGGTCGAAGTATGGCTGTCGCCGCAAACGATAGTCAGACCGGGAAGCGTGAGTCCCAACTCCGGCCCGATTACATGAACGATGCCCTGCTTCGCATCGCCGTAGCCGTAAAGCGGGATGCCGAACTCGCGAGCATTGACGGAAAGCGCGGAAAGCTGCTTGCCGCTCAAGGACTCGGGATCGATCGCTCTGCCGTCGGTGGGGACGTTGTGATCGGCGGTGGCAAAAGTGAGATCCGGCCGCCGCACCTTCCGGCCGTGCTCGCGGAGGCCGTCGAACGCCTGCGGCGACGTGACCTCGTGGACGAGATGGCGGTCGATGAACAGGAGCGCGCCGCCGCCGGGCAGTTCCGCGACGACGTGGGAGTCCCAAACCTTGTCGAAGAGCGTGGAGGGCATGGACTCCTATTCTACGCCCCGGCCGGAGGATTGAGGGTTGAGGGTCCGAAAGAGCGAGCCGCGTGGCGGCGCAGCGCGTCCAGGCTGATCGTCCCGAGTTGTATCTCACGCACGGAAGGCGTCCGGATAATGGCGCAGGCCGTGATTGTCGATCGCGATCACGTCGTAGCGAGTTGGCCGCTGCAGCAGGTCATATTCCAGGGCGTATTTGCGGACCGCGGTCAGGAAGCGATCGATCTTGATCTGGCTGATCGCCTCTTCGGGGCTCGACCATCGCCCGCTGCGAGCCTTGACCTCGACGAAGAGGACGAGGTCGCCGTCGAAGGCGACGATGTCGATCTCGCCCCCTCGCACGGTCCAGCGGCGCGTGACGATCGTGCAGCCGATCGAGATCAGGTAGTCGGCCGCTCGATCTTCGGCCTCGGCGCCTACTCGTCGAAGATCAGGCATGGCTGAGGATCGATCCGGCATGGGGCGAAGGAGCGCCGGTGGATCGGGCAAGGGCCGAACTTCTCGAGAGCCTGCATGTGTTCGGGCGTCGAATAGCCGAAGTGACGCTCGAAGCCGTATTCGGGGTAGATCTCGGCATAAGCGGTCATGATCCGATCGCGAGCCGTCTTGGCGAGGATCGACGCGGCCGCGATGCAGACGATCTTGGCGTCGCCATCGATCACTGCGGTGCCGCAAAGCCCGGGAGGAACGATGTTGCCGTCGATGTAAACCGGCACATCGCGGCCCAGCTTTTCGAACGCCCGCCGCATCGCCGCCATGCTCGCCCAGAGGATGTTGATGCGATCGATCTCGTCCACTTCGGCGACCTCGACGGCATAGACCGCCTTTGCCCGAATCCGAATCTCTAGCTCGGCCCTTCTTCGGGCGTCGAGCTTCTTTGAATCGTCGATTCCCACATACCGAAAGCCCTTGGGCAGAATGACGGCGGCGGCGACGACGGGACCCGCGAGCGGCCCTCTTCCGGCCTCGTCGAGGCCGGCGGCGTCAGGAAAGTGCTTGAGGCGGCGCGGCTTGCGATCGTTCATCCTTGATCTCGCCAAGCTCCCGCTGCTCGAACGTCAGCGCGAACACCCGTTCGAACGCCCGGACGACCAGCGGCTTGGCCTCTTCTATGGTAATCCGCCGACCCGTCTGTTCGCTCAACGATGTCACTCCGTGACCGCGAATTCCGCACGGAACGATCAGGCCGAAGGGCGAGAGATCGTTGTCGCAGTTGAGGGCGATGCCGTGAATCGAGACCCAGCGGGAGATCTTGACTCCGATTGCCGCGACCTTCTTGCCTCGAACCCAGACGCCCGTGTTCGGGGGAAAGCGGTAACCCTCCAGGCCAAGCTCCGCGAGCACGTGGATCATCGTTTCTTCGAGGTCCCGAAGCCACTTGTGGAGGTCGCGCCCATGACGGCTCACGTCGAAGATCGGATAAACCACAAGTTGGTTCGGGCCGTGAAACGTGACGTCTCCGCCGCGGTCCGTCCTCGCCAGCTCTATCCCACGTTGGTGGTATTCGGCTGGGCTCAAGAGCAGATTCTCTTCATGGAAGCTCGCGCCGAGCGTGAGAACCGGATCGTGCTCCACGAAGAGGAGGACATCCGGGGCGCCGGCCTTCACCCTTTCCGCAACCTCGATCTGGATAGCGAGGGCCTCGGCGTACGTTCGGTGGCCCACGTCGCAAAGCTGCGCCGTCACGGCTGGTCCGGCCCCGGCGTCGTCGAATCGGCGAAGACCCGGTGGCCGTCGATCTCAGCCTCCAGATCCCGAAAGTAATCGGCGGCGAGTTTCTCGGCGACCGCATCGGTCACCGCGATACCCCCGATCGGGCAGGCCTTCTCGATGTGGGCGGCGATGTCGATAACCTCGGTGAACTGGATCTTATTGATATCGCCCGCGACCTCGCCCGTGTGCAGGCCAATCCGCAGACGAAATGGCATCGAGAGGCGGTTTACCGTCCTATTGAATCGCGAAACATCCCGCTGCAGGTCTCGCGCGGCGACGAGCGCCTGCTCGCAATCGGTGAAGGCGACGACCGCGCCGTCGCCCGCCGTCGAGTGAACCCGTCCTCCATGCTCGGCGCTGACGTTCTCGATCCACTCCTGGTATTCGCGGAATGAATATTCGACGGTCAGGGGATCGGCGGCGGCCTTCATCTCCGAGCTCTTGGCGGCATCGACGACCATGACGCAGACCGACGCCGCCTCGTTCGAGAGCTTCCATTGGATGCGCACCATCTCCGCGAGGAGGGTCGCCTGGTCGTTGCGCTGGAGATTCGTTTCACGCGCTGCCTTCTTCTGGACGACGGCC
>Ga0335083_10010547_pt1 | contig 11150 bp, 8 predicted proteins | sample Lox_Sample_42_FD_206716 | JGI IMG/M metagenome (GOLD analysis project Ga0335083, IMG submission 206716) | Soil microbial communities from Loxahatchee National Wildlife Refuge, Florida, United States - Lox_Sample_4.2 | ecosystem: Environmental > Terrestrial > Soil > Wetlands | place: USA: Florida... | reverse complement strand
CAGTCATTCCGGGCAAAACTCCTTCGCCGGCGCCCTTGCGGTTGCCGGTTTTTTTGGCTGCGGGAGCCCCGCCGCGAACGATGCCGCGCGGGGCCTGCGAGGGGGTCCGCCGCGCTGCGGCCGACTTTTCTGTCCTCCGGGTCATTCCGGTGGAACCTTTCTTCGACTTATGACGCGATTTTTCTGCCACTGCTCACGCGTGGGTCGCACGCCCTCTTGCCGTTTCCTTGGGACGCCGCGAAAAAATAGGCTCCCGAAGGGGAGCTATATCGGCGGCGGTTCGTCTTCATCGGACTTTTTAGCTATATAGCACATTTTTCCTTAGAATCAAAGCGTTATAGCGACGCAAAAGCGCAATTTAGGTGCCACAATTTTGCAATTTCATGGAAATCGTTAACGCTGTCCGACACAGACAGCACGTGGATACCTAAAGCCAAAGGCCTAGTCGCCGGTTCCGGGTTCCGGGTCAAACAGCTTGGCCTTGTCGGCAACCCCGTCCCATTCGTCGGCGTCAGAGGGCGGCTCTTTCTTGACCGTGATGTTCGGCCAAGTCTTGGCATATTCCGCGTTGAGTTCCAGCCACTTCTCCAGGCCCGGTTCGGTGTCGGGCTTGATCGCATCAACCGGGCATTCCGGTTCGCAGACACCGCAATCGATGCATTCGTCCGGGTGGATGACGAGCATGTTGGCGCCTTCGTAGAAGCAGTCGACCGGACAGACTTCCACGCAATCCATGTATTTGCATTTGATGCAGTTTTCGTTGACGACGTAGGTCATCCAAGGCTCCGGAAAGCAAACGCTGCCTGCTCCGTAACGTAACGTTAGATAAGCCGCAAGCAGAGCGTTGCCACGCCCTGCAAGGGGCAGAATCGGCCGAACAGCGGCCGAATCAGTTCGAAGGGCGCGTCATGTCGCGGTATAGGGCGCGGGCGTTCTCCGCCTGCCCTCGCCGCTCACAGAAGCCCTCGACCTTGACCACCCGCACCGAACGGTCGAGCGCCAGGATCACCACATCGCCAATCCGCACCGCATGGCTCGGCGCCGCGACGCGGGCGCCATTGAGCCGTACAAAGCCCGCCTCGGTCAGTGCCGCCGCAGCGCTGCGGGTGCGCACCATTCGCGCGTGCCAAAGCCATTTATCGATCCGCTGCCGATCCACGCCGGAACGCGGCTCCTAGGTCGGCTCTTTCGCGTTCTGCTCGAGCTGCTGCTTGAGCGCGGCGAGCTTGGCGAAAGGCGAATTGGGATCCGGCTGCTTGTTGCGGTCGGCGCGCTGGCCGTGCGGCTTGGCGTAATATTGCTCGCGCTCGGCCCGCTCGACCTGATCGCCTTTGTCGCGCCGGCGGCCGCGGCCGCCGGCAGGGCGAGCCATGGCGTCGACGCGCTGGTCGCGGCGCTCGGCGCGCTCCTTGCGCTCGCGGCGGTCCTGACGGAATGCCCGGTCGCGCCTCTCCCGATCCTCTCGGGGATTGGGCTTTGCGGGTTTTTCCGCAACCAGTTCGGCAACCGGGACGGCCGCCACAGTGGCAGCGGCCGGTTCCGGCGCGGCTTCCGCGGCAGCAGGGGCTGATGCGGCGGCTTGGGCGCGCTCGGGGCGGCGTGGACGCCGCGGCTTGTGCGGGCGGCGTTCGGCGCGGCCCGCCGGGCGCCACACCTCGATAAAGGCTTGTTCCTCAACGGCTTTTCCCGTCTCGGCGGCGCCAACCGCGGTAGCGGTTTCCGCTTTTGCTGCACTTTCTGCTGCAGCATGAATTTCGGCTGCTGCAGCATTTTGCGGAATTTGCTGCGCAGCATTTTCTGCCTCAGGTGCAGCAATTTTTCCCGGCTCCGATGCAGCAATTTCCGGCTCAAATTGAGCATTCTGGCTCTCGCCCGCAGCAATCTCCGCCAGGGCGGGCGCCAGCTCGGCCTCCGAAAGGTGCGAAGGCGCGTCTAGCTCACCGTCCGCGGCAGCGCCGGTTTCGACCGCGGCGGCCTCGGCTGGCGGGGCAGCGGCCTCGACTGAAGCCGTTGCGGCCATAGTGGCGGCTTCCGTAACGGGGGCCGGCGGTTGGGGCGGCTTGGGCTTGCGGTCCATCCGGTAGCCGAGCGAGCGCAGGATCGAGGCGAAATCCTCGCCGGAAGCCCCGGTCAGCGAAGTCATCGCCCCGGTGACGGTGAAGCTGCGGCAATCGACATGCCCATCGGGCTTCGGCCCCGGCGCGCCCTCGCGCCAGGACAGCGCCGGACGGATGAGATCGGCGAGCCGCTCCAGGATATCGACGCGCACCGCCCTCTCGCCGGTAACGCGGTACCCCGCGGTACGGAAGAGCGATTTCGGGGTGTTCTTTCCCACGGGAATCGAGGTCCGCCCCGAGGCGGCCAGATGCAGCAGGTCGGAAACGCCCTTGGCATCAGGGCTCTCGTGCTTGAGCGCCCAGAGTTGGGTCGCCAGGCCCCGCGGCGCCGGCTTGAGCAGGATCGGCAGGTAGATGTGATAGGCGCCGAAGCGCACCCCGTATTTGCGCAGGGTGGCACGGGCCGGCTGGTCGAGGCCCTTGACCTCTTCCGCCACCTTCTGCCGCTCCAGCACCCCGAGTGCCTCGACGAGCTGAAAGGCGACGCCGCGGGCCATGCCGGTCACGTCGTCTGCGGCGGTGAGCGAGAACAGGGGCGCCAGCACCTTCTCGATGTGGGTCTTGAGCCAGAGGCCGAGCCGCGTCTGCACCAGGTCGCGGGCCGGACCGGTCAGGTGCTCGTCGGCGACGATGCGCACGCGCGGGCGCAGCACGTCGTCCCCGGCCACGAGCTTGCCGACCACGCCGCCCATCCAGCGCAAGGCGCCGTCATTGGCGAGCACGATCTGATCGGCCGAGGCCTGCGACAGCTTGGTCGCGCGCGTTTCGATTTCGCCGGCGAGCGCCTTTTGCGCCGCGGCATTGAGCGCCTTGGCTTCGGATGCGTCGGCGGAGGCATCCGCCGCAAACATGAAGCCGTCGAGGCGGCCGATCACATGGCCCTCGACCGTCACTTCACCTGTCCTTCCGATTTCGGTTTCCAGCATCGCCTTCTCGCGCAGCCGCCGCATCAACACGCTAGTGCGGCGATCGACGAAACGTTCCGCCAGGCGCTCGTGCAGCGCGTCCGACAGCTTGTCCTCGACCGCGCGGGTGACCCCTTGCCAATGCTCCGGATCGGCGAGCCAGTCCGGACGATTGGCAACGTAAGTCCAGGTCCTGACATGCGCGATCCGGTTGGAGAGGGTGTCGATGTCGCCATCGGTACGATCGGCTTGCGCGACTTGCTGCGAAAACCAATCGACGGGGATGTTACCCTCTCGCGTGAGGAAACCAAAGAGGGTCACTACCAATTCGGCGTGGGTCGCAGGCGCGATCTTGCGGTAGTCGGGAACCTGGCAAACGTCCCACAAACGCTCGATCGCTTTGCCATCGCGCGCCAGTTCGCGCACGTGTTCGTCGCGCGATGCATGTTCCAGAACGAGAATATCTTCGCCGGTCGGCCCGCGCGTGAGCCCCTGCTCGCGCGGCGGCATGGCCAGCGATGCCTGAAGCGCGCCGATCGAAGAGAAATCGAGATCAGAATTGCGCCACTGCAGCATGCGAATCGGCTCGAATGTGTGGCTTTCCAGCGCCTGCACCAGTTCCGGCTCGAACGGATCGCAGCGCCCTGTCGTGCCAAACGTGCCGTCGCGCGTCGCGCGGCCGGCGCGGCCGGCAATTTGCGCCAGTTCGGCCGGATTGAGCTTGCGAAACTGATAGCCGTCGAATTTGCGGTCGGAGGCGAAGGCGACGTGATCGACGTCGAGATTGAGGCCCATGCCGATGGCGTCGGTGGCGACGAGATAATCGACATCGCCGGACTGGTAGAGCGCGACCTGGGCGTTACGGGTGCGCGGTGAGAGCGCGCCGAGCACGACCGCGGCACCGCCACGCTGGCGGCGGATCAGTTCGGCGATGGCGTAAACTTCTTCCGCCGAGAACGCGACAATGGCCGAGCGGCGCGGCAGCCGGGTGAGCTTCTTTTCGCCCGCATAGGTCAACATCGACAGCCGCGGCCGGCTGACGATATGCGCGCCGGGCAGCAGCCTTTCCACCATTGGCCGAATGGTCGCCGCGCCCAACACCAGGGTCTCCTCGCGGGCGCGGGCGTTGAGCATGCGGTCGGTGAAGACGTGGCCACGCTCGAAATCGGCACCGAGCTGAATCTCGTCGACGGCGAGGAAGGCGACGTCAAAGCCGCGCGGCATGGCTTCGACGGTCGACACCCAGTAGCGCGCGTTGGGCGGCTTGATCTTCTCCTCGCCGGTGATCAGCGCCACCGACGCCGCACCCACCCGGTCGACACACTTATTGTAAACCTCGCGCGCCAAGAGGCGCAGCGGCAGGCCGATCATGCCGCTCGAATGCGCCAGCATGCGCTCGATGGCGAGATGGGTCTTGCCGGTGTTGGTCGGCCCGAGCACGGCGGTAACGCCGCCCCCGCGGGCGCGCGATTCAGGATTGGATTGGCGAGAAAATGACAGGGACATTACGCATCCGAACCGGCGGGGCGGCCCGCCAAGGGGCTTTCTGTATCACAATGCGACGGTTGCGGGCCGCGCGGTTAAGCTTCAGAACGAGTCTGGAACGAAACGCGCCCGAATCACTGACTCGCGCGCTGTAGGGCTTCGTTCACGGCGACATCTGGACTGCGTTCCGTCGAGTCCTACAACATCGGGTAGCTGGGGCCTGCGTTTGCGCGATTCAATGCGGCGAAAACGTTAACGCGCGACAAGCCCCCTGTCCCAGCCAGAGTCAAGCCCAGTTTTTCCCGCCATGAGATATTTTGGCGCATGATCTTGTCCGAAAACCGGTACCCACTTTTCGGGATCATGCGCTACTGCACCTTCGCGCCGTTGACCGAGGCCCTGGTCGGCATCCCCACCGAGACAAATTTATCGGCCGCGAAAACGACCTGACCGACCGGCGTCGGGCCTTGGGCACGGAACGGCACCAGCACGCGCGTGCCGGCGATCGGCGCCAGCCACACTTCGATGTCGCGGCTCTTGGTGATGTAGCGGATCGCCGTGCGCGAGGGGATAAAGCCGGCGATCGGGATGAAATAGACGGCGCAGACCACGGCAGGGCCGGCGTAGCCTTTGTCGGCCTTGACCTGTTCCAGCCGCTTGAAGGCAAGCTGCAGATCGTAGCGGATGCGGCCGTCGAATATTGGCAGCGTGCGCTGGCAGGCTTCCGGCGACAGCGGCTCGCCGGTCCCCGATGTGCGCAGCAGCGAGGCGCTCATCGGGTCGAGGATGCCCTGCTGGTGCGCCTCAGTGATCGGAACCCGCTCGGCATCGTCGTCCTGCGGCGGGTCGACCTTCCAGTCCTTCACCGTGCCTTCGTTGATGGTGAGGCGGACGCTATCGGCCTTCTTGCCGGCGACAATGCTGGAGGCGTAGCTCGACGTCGGCAGCGGCTGTCCGTCGGTCAGCGTGCCGGAGGCGCTGCTGACGCCGTGGCCGCTGGTGAACATCCGCATCAACCCGCTGGCGGTGCCGGTCGCCGCCGCGGTGTAATGGCTGCCGCTGAGATCGATCGACCAATCGCCCTTGCCGATCGGAATGCCGGCAAGCGTCAGGGTATAGCTTGCTTCAAGCTTGCCCTGCGCCAGCGCGCCGAAAGGCGTCACGGCGGCGAGCGCAGCGATCAGCGGCAGCGCGAAACGGCGATGGCGGCGGAATGCCAGCACGGATTTAGATTCCCGTTCGCGGCCGGCGCTGCTAGCGCTGCCGGCCCGCGGCAACAATACCGTGGAGCGATTTGGCCCGCACGCAACGGCGGCGCGACAGGCCATTGGCTCCACAGGAAATGGCCGGGCGCCGCGCGCTTCAGGTCGGCCCGGAATGCGTCGAATCTGTGTTGACGGCCACGGCTTGACGGTTTTGGGCCCTCTCACTATACGTCCGCCGTCTTCCATGAAGAATAAGCGCTTCCGGTGCCGCTTGGCGCCGGCGTTTTTTGAAGGGTTAACCTATGTCGTTTCGCTGCGATCTCACGGGCAAGAAGGCCCTGGTCGGCCACAAAGTGAGCCATTCCAACATCAAGACCAAGCGGCGGTTCCTGCCCAATCTGCAGAACGTGACGCTGATTTCCGACACGCTGGGCCGCCGGGTGCGGGTGCGGGTTTCGACCAATGCGCTCAAGAGCGTCGATCATCGCGGCGGGCTCGATGCTTTCCTGCTCAAGGCCAGGGATGCCGACCTCGCGCCGAAGATGCTCGAACTCAAGCGACAGATCGTGAAGAAGAAGGCGACGGCGTAGGGGCCGTACCGAGAGTCTAACGTCTGTCATGGCCGGGCTTGTCCCGGCCATCTCGTTTCGGGAGGCACAGGTGCGACCTTGGCGGGATCACCGGAACAAGCCGGTGATGACAAGGCTGCGATAGATCATTCTCCCACCAAGGCGAATTGAAGCAGCAAGCTGCGCTGCAGCGGCGAGAAATTGTCGTCCGACACCAGCGTGATGATGACCTCGCCCTTGGCGTTGCGGTGCACCGCGATGCCTTCCATGTTGTCGATCTGAAAACCGAGATCCGCGAAGATGAGCTGCGTCCCGTCGACCAGCGCGCCGGGCTTGAGGCTGTCGAGCGGGATGCGGCGGATGCGCATGGCAACGCCGCTCGCCAGCGAAAAGCGCCGCTCGAGCAACAGCAGATCCGCCGGCGGCAGAATGGTGCAGTCGCTGACGTCGAAATCGTCGCTGCGCCTCACGCTGAAGCGCTCGGCGTGCACGCCGTTGAGCGGATCGGCTTGCGCGCCGCTCAGCAAATAAGCGCGGTGATTGCCCTGGGCATCGAGGCTGCGCTCGGTGACCACGATCAGGGCGCCGGCAAGCGCCGAGCCTTGCGGCGGCATGGCCAGGCATTCAAGGCTCTTGTTGAAGGTAAAGGTCTTGAAATCCGCCGGCACCGGCAGCGGCACGCCGCGCGCCTTGAGGCCGTCGCGCCCGTAATTGAAACGCACGATCTGCTCCACGCGCTCCAGCCCGACATAGAGCGTGCCATGGTCGTTCTCGAGCGATTCCGCGTCGAACCAACCGCGCGCCGCCAGCGGATGGCCATCGGCAGCCAGGAGCGGGGCCATTTCCATGTCCGCCACGCCCGACAGCCGGCCGTCCTCGGAAACGATGCGGCCGCGCAGCCAGGAGCCATTGTCGGTCACGGCCAGGAAATGGCTGCCGTCGGCGTCGACGCGCAGACCGGAAACACCGCCGAAGGCCCGCTCGATGGAAGTCAGCGCCAGCCCGCCGCGGAATTCGAGCGCGCCGAAGCGTGTGTGCGTGGGCGCGGCGGCATCGAAGCTTTCGATCCGCGTCGCCGTGACGGCGATGCGGGTGGGCGCCATGGCGTAACGCTGCGCCTCCGCAAGCGTCAGCGCGGCGGCAACGATGAGCAGTGTGGCGACGAGGAAGCCGCCGATGAGCCAGCGGCGGTGGCGGACGATCACGCCACCCGCCTGCGCGGGCGCGGCGGGCGCGCGGGCTCGGCCGGCGCCTTCTCCTCGAACAGTTCGGCGAGCTTGTCGGTCATGGCGCCGCCGAGCTCCTCGGCATCGACGATGGTGACGGCGCGGCGATAGTAGCGGGTGACATCGTGGCCGATGCCAATGGCGATGAGCTCGACCGGCGAGCGGGTCTCGATCTCCTCGATCACCCAGCGCAGATGCCGCTCGAGATAGTTGCCGGGATTGACGCTCAACGTCGAGTCATCGACGGGGGCGCCATCGGAGATCATCATCAGGATGCGGCGCTGTTCTGTGCATGCCAACAAACGCTTGTGCGCCCAGTCGAGCGCCTCGCCATCGATGTTCTCCTTGAGCAGACCCTCGCGCATCATCAGCCCGAGATTCTTGCGCGCGCGCCGCCACGGCGCGTCGGCCGACTTGTAGATGATATGCCGCAGGTCATTGAGCCGGCCGGGATTGGGCGGCTTGCCGGCGGTGAGCCAGGCCTCGCGCGACTGCCCGCCCTTCCAGGCGCGGGTGGTAAAGCCGAGGATCTCGACCTTGACGCCGCAGCGCTCCAGCGTGCGCGCAAGGATATCGGCGCAGGTCGCAGCGACCGTGATCGGGCGGCCACGCATGGATCCGGAATTGTCCAGCAGCAGCGTTACCACGGTGTCGCGGAACTGCATGTCCTTCTCGGCCTTGAACGAGAGTGGATGCATCGGATCGATGATGATGCGCGATAGCCGCGCCGGGTCGAGCTGGCCTTCCTCGAGGTCGAATTCCCAGGAGCGGTTCTGCTGCGCCATCAGCCGCCGCTGCAGCCGGTTGGCAAGGCGGGCGACGACGCCCTGCAAATGTGAAAGCTGCTTGTCGAGATAGCCGCGCAGCCGGTCGAGTTCCTCCGGCTCGCAGAGATCCTCCGCGGCAACGGTCTCGTCGAATTTCATGGTGAAGGCGCGGTAGTCGGGCCCACGCGGCTCGTTGCGCCCGGACTGGCGCGGCCGCTGCGGCTCACCCGGCGTCTCGGCATCGCCGAGTTCGCTGTCGTCGGCCATCTCGGCCGTCGGCGCGTCGACGGCTTCCGCGGCGGAATCCGGCATGTCCTCGGCGGACACCTGCGTGTCCTCCATGCTCATGCGCTGCTGGTCGTCGCTCTCGGCAGCGTCGCCGTCCTCGCCGGACTGCTGCTTGCGCTGATCCTCTTCGCCTTCCTCTTCCTCGTCCTCGGAATCGCGGCTTCTGTCCTCGCCCATTTCCAGCGAATCGAGCAGATCGTGGACGGCGTCGGCGAACTCACGCTGGTCCTCGACCACGCCCTCGAGCCGGTCGAGATCGCGCCCGGCACGGTCCTCGATCAGCGGCCGCCACAGGTCGACCAGCTTCCTGGCGTGCGCTGGCGGCGCGAGCCCGGTCAGGCGCTCGCGCACCATCAGCGCCAGCGCCTCCTCGATCGGGGCGTCGCCGCGTTCGGTGACCTGGTCGAATTTCGCCCGCGCGAAGCGCTCGTCGAGCATGGCGGTGAGATTTTTGGCGACGCCGTCCATGCGCCGCGCGCCGATCGCCTCGACGCGCGCCTGCTCGACCGCCTCGAACACCGCGCGCGCCTGCTGGCCGCCAGGCTGCAGGCGGCGGTGCACGGCGGGATCGTGGCAAGCGATTCGCAATGCAATGGCGTCGGCGTTGCCGCGCACAATGGCGGCTTCCGCCTTGGTCAGCTTGCGCGGCGGTTCCGGCAGCCGCGCCTTGCCGCCCATCAGGCCGGGCCGCTCGGCGGCGAAATTCACCTCAAGATCGGGCTTGCGCGCGATGGCGCGCAGGCAACCGGTGACCGCGCGCTTGAACGGCTCGGTCGGCGATTCCTTCGGCGACGGTTTGCTCTTGATGTTGGACGCCATGACCGATGTCTAAACCTTGCCGCTCGCAGCCGCAAAAGCCGGCAGATCGCCTTCGGCGGAGCTTTTCTTCAGGTCGACCGGCAACAATTCCTCGAGATCGACGGTCGAGCGCTGCCCGATCGCGGCCGCATTGCCAGCGAGCCAGTCTTTGCCGGCCCGGCTGCCGAGATCGAACAGATAGGAAATGAAAGCGGGATCGTTGTTCATCTTGCTCGAGGCCCCGAGCGGGCCGAGATCGTTGCCGCCCTCGATGGCATGAAAATGCGGCGCCTGACGCCGGAGATTGAGCGCGCCTTCGTCGATGAACCGCAGCAGCAACCCGATTGCGGCGAGCTCCGTCCAGACGGTGGAGTTGAAGCTGATTTCGTTGACGCGATTGATGATGTCGCGCGCATGGCGCGGCACCTCGTCGCGTTCCAGCGGATTGATCCCAACCAGAATGACGTCGCTGACGCGCTCGTCGCGAATGATCGGCGCGATAGCCGGGTTGCCGGTATAGCCGCCGTCCCAATAGGACTCGCCCTCGATCTCGACGGCGGGAAATACAAACGGCAGGCACGCCGAGGCGAGCACAACGTCGATCGAAAGTTCCTTGTTGTCGAACACGCGGCGCCGGCCGGTGCGCACGTTGGTGGCGCACAGATAGACGCGAAGCTCTTGTGCCCGATCAAGCTCGGCGAAATCGATCGTGTCCTTCAACAGCCCGCGCAGCGGATGGTAGCCCAGCGGGTTGAGATCGTAGGGCGACCACAGCCGGCTCATCATGTCGAACCAGAGATAGGCCGGCGAATTATCGAGGTGCCACGGCTTCCCGATGTGCGCGGTCATGGCGGCGAGGCCTGGAACGCTGCCAACCGATTCCCAGAACTGGCGCAGGGCGCGCCGGCCTTCCGCCGGCCCGCCGCGCAGCAGGCCGTTCGCCAGCACCACCGCGTTCATCGCGCCGGCCGACGTCCCGCTGACGGTGTCAATCGTAATGTCGGGGTGCTGCAGCAACTCGTCGAGCACGCCCCAGGCATAGGCGCCGTGCGAGCCGCCGCCCTGCAAAGCAAGCGCGACCTTGCGCGGCGATGACGTTTGTCCCTGTTTCTTCATGCCCGCGACTGCTATTCATTGGAGCCGGCAGCAATCAACTCAGCGCGACGTTCACCGAACTTTCCGGCAGATCGACGCCGAAACAGCGCTGATAGAACTCGGCGACGATCGGCCGCTCCAACTCGTCGCATTTGTTCAGGAAGGTGAGCCGGAAGGCGAAGCCGACATCGTTGAAGATCTCGGAATTCTCCGCCCAGGTAATCACCGTGCGCGGACTCATCACCGTGGAGATGTCGCCGTTCATGAAGGCGTTGCGCGTGAGATCAGCGACGCGCACCATCTTGTTGACGATGTCGCGGCCCTGATCGTTCTGGTAGTGCTTGGCTTTCGCCAGCACGATCTCCACCTCGTTATCGTGCGGCAGATAATTGAGCGTGGTCACGATCGACCAGCGGTCCATCTGGCCCTGGTTGATCTGCTGGGTGCCGTGATAGAGGCCCGAGGTATCGCCGAGGCCGACGGTGTTGGCCGTGGCAAAGAGGCGAAATGCCGGATGCGGCTTGATCACCTTGTTCTGGTCGAGCAGCGTCAGCCGGCCGGAAGCTTCGAGCACGCGCTGGATGACGAACATCACGTCGGGGCGGCCGGCATCGTATTCGTCGAAGCACAATGCGATGTTGTTCTGCAGCGCCCACGGCAAAATGCCGTCGCGAAATTCGGTGACCTGCTGGCCA
>Ga0335083_10010544_pt1 | contig 11151 bp, 9 predicted proteins | sample Lox_Sample_42_FD_206716 | JGI IMG/M metagenome (GOLD analysis project Ga0335083, IMG submission 206716) | Soil microbial communities from Loxahatchee National Wildlife Refuge, Florida, United States - Lox_Sample_4.2 | ecosystem: Environmental > Terrestrial > Soil > Wetlands | place: USA: Florida... | reverse complement strand
CACGCCGATTACGTCGTGCTCGTCGGCCACCACGTAGTAGATCTCGTACTGGCGGAAAAAGCCGAGCACCGCCGAATATTCCTGACCCTTCTTCTTGCGCGTCTCGATCGACACTGCGAGGTGCCGGCCGTCGGCGAACTCCCAGCTCATGATGGTGTGCGCGATCAGCGTCGGACCCCAGTAGGAGAGGAACATGTCGACGCCTCGCAGCTTGCCCAGGTCGTACGTACGCGTTTCCCAGCGCGGCGTGTAGTCCGTTTCGCTGCGGTAATCGAAGCTGCGGATGTTGTGAACGGTGACGATATCGCCTTCGATCGTCGCGCTCGGCAGCTGTGCGACATCCGGCTGCCAGTCGCCCTCGTTGCTGGGCGGGATGTTGAGCCACCAGGCGAGCACTACCAGGAACAGCGCCAGCACGGCAGCGAGCGCAAGCCGAAACGGCCGCAGCAAAGTCAGTGCAGCGCAGATGCCCAGCGCAAAGGTGCCCGCCAGCAGACCGGCCAGCCAGCGTTGCTCGGGGCCGTCGAACCAGAGCGCCGCCGAGCTCCAGGCAATGGCGGGCGCGAGCAGCAGACAGGCCAGCCCCTGTCCGATCATCCGCCCGCGCTGCGCTGTCCAGGCCATCTGTGCATCTTAATCCGCGGCGGCCTGGTCCATTCGTTGGGCCAAGGTCCAATAAGCCGGGGGGCAGGGCATAAATAACGGCGCAGCTCAGTCGATGCGTGTTCCGCTCGGCTAGCATACTTCCCTTCAGAAGCGCTCGGTATTCAAGGGGAACCAAAGATGCGCAACCGAATGCAATTTTCAGGGCATCTGAGCGCCGGCCTGCGTGCGGCGCTCGGATTGGGCTTGGCCTTGCTGCTCCTGGCCGGGCCGCGGCCCGGCTTGGCAGCCGATCCTGTGCCCAGCGTACCCGTCTCGCCTGGCGCGCGCCCGCGTATCGGCCTGGTGCTGGGCGGCGGCGGCGCCAAGGGCGGCGCACACATCGGCGTCCTGAAAGTGCTCGAGGAGATGCACGTGCCGGTCGACTGCATCGCCGGCACCTCGATGGGCGCGATCGTGGGGGCCGCCTATGCCACCGGCATCCCGGCGGACGAGCTTGCGCGCATCGTTTCCGCTGTGAACTGGAAGGACATTTTGAAAAGCGCGCCGCGCGAGGGCTATCCGGTGCGCCGCAAGGGGCTGGACTTCATATTCACGAATGGCTTCGAGGTAGGGTACAAGGACGGCGACCTGCAGATGCCCGGAGGCTTCGTGCCGACCCAGCAGATCGAGGAGTTGTTCCGCGGCATCGTGAACCATGCGCGGCAGACGAGGGATTTCGATCATTTGCCGATCCCGTTCCGCGCCGTCGCCACGGATCTCGAGAGCGGCGAAATGGTGGTGTTCGGCAGCGGCGACCTCGCGGTCGCGATGCGCGCGAGCATGGCGGTGCCGGGGGCCTTCGCGCCGGTGGATGTCAACGGCCGGCTGCACGTTGACGGCATGCTGGTGCGCAACCTGCCCGTGGACGTCGCGCGCAAGCTCTGCGCCGACGTCGTCATCGCGGTGCCGGTCGGCAATCCGGCGACCACGCGCGAGAACCTGAACGGCGCGCTGCAAGTGGTCGGCCAGGCGATGAACATTGCCATCGAGTCGAACGAAAAAGCGCAGCTCGCCACCCTGACGTCGAAGGATCTCGCCATACCGGTGATCCTGAAGGACATCACGTCGGGGGATTTCAACAAGGTGCCCGAGGCGATCGTGATCGGCGAGGAGGCCGCGCGCAAGGCCGCGCCCGCGATCGCGCGCTACAGCCTGCCGCCTGCGGAATACGCCGCCTGGCGCGGCAACCTGCGGCAGCTTGCGACGGTCGACCGGGTGGTCATCGACGAGGTGCGCGTGGCCGGCACCAAGGTGACTAATCCGCAGGTGATGCTGACGCACCTCGAGACCAAGCCCGGCGACGTCTACGATGCCCGCAAGGCGGGCGCGGACGAAACCAACTTGGTCGAGCGGGGCGACTACTCGGCGGTCAGCAGCCAGCTGATCACGGAAAACGGTCGCAACGTCCTCCAGTTCAACGTGACCGAAAAGCCCTACGGCCCGGACTACCTGAAATTCGACGGTAACCTGAGCACCGACTTCAAGGGCGACACCTACTGGGGCCTGCGCGTGGACTATGAGAAGCGCTGGCTCAACGAGCTGGGCGGCGAATTCCGCTTTGCCGGCCAGCTCGGCCACCCGAATGCCATGCTCGCCGAGTTCTACCAGCCTATCGAGAAGAGCCAGACGTTCTTCGTGGTACCCGGCGTGTACGGCAGCCAGATCCTCCAATACATCTACCAGGGCAAGAACGAGGTTGGGCAGCTCGACGTGCGCCGGTACGGCGCACGTCTCGAGGGCGGCATGGCGCTGAAGCAGTACGGAGAGCTGCGCCTCGGCCTGCTGCGCGGGCGCGTGGATACGAGGAAGGAACTGGGCGACGATTCGATCGTTCCGCTGGGCAGCCAGGAGACGGCCGCTGCGACGCTGCGCTTCAGCTACGATCAGACCGACCAGCGCCTGTTCGCGAGCAAAGGCAGCCAGGCGGCCGTAACGGCGTATTACTCGTTGACCGGCATGGGGGCGGACCAGTCATACAAGTACCTCGATGTCCGGTGGGGCACCGCGTTCAGCGTCGGACGCAACGTGTTCCTCGTCGGCCTGCGCGGCGGTACCGATTTCGGCAGCAACCCGCCGATCTACGACCAGTTCAAAGTTGGCGGTCTGTTCCAGTTCTCCGGCTACCGCACCGCGCAGCTCGTCGGCCGCGAATATGCGCTCGGCACGGCAACCTACCGGCGTAAGATCGGCGACTTGAATCAGGTTCTCGGCACGGGGATCTATGCGGGCGCTTCCATTGAGGCGGGCAACGTCTGGCAGCGGGCCGATGGCACGCCATCGAAGGGCGCAATTGTTTCGGGTTCGCTGTACCTCGGCGCCGATACAAAGCTGGGCCCGGCGTATTTCGCATATGGCCGCTCCGAGGCGGGCCACTCGGCATTCTATCTCTACCTCGGCTCGGCGATCGAAGCGTTCTAGCCGTACGTCACTCGTTTTTCAAAGGAGAAAGCGCATGCGCAAATTGAGCAGAGCGACCGCCGCGGCAGTGGCCGCATTCGCGGTCACCGCATGGGCGCAGCAGCCCATCATCTATCCGGCAAAGGGGCAGAGCCCGCAGCAGCAGAACACCGATACCGGCCAATGCCGGTCCTGGGCGACGCAGACCACGGGCGTCGATCCGGTGCGCGTCGCGCAGCAGTCGTCCAGCCAGCCGCCGCCGCCCGAACCGCAGGGCGAGCGCGTCAAGGGCGCACTGATCGGCGGAGTAGTCGGTGGGGCGATCGGCGGCAGCGACGGCGCCGCCGGCGGCGCGGTGGTCGGCATCATGGCCGGCGGCGCGCGCCAGCGCCAGAAGCAGCGCGACGCGTCGCAGCAGCAGCAGCAAAACCAGCAATACGCGCAGAGCCAGATGTCGACCTACAACCGGGCGGTAGCGGCGTGCATGGAAGCGCGCGGCTACACGATCCGCTAGGAGAGCGTGCACATGAAAAAGGAACTTCTTTTCGCCGTCCTCTGCCTGACCTGGACCCTTGCCGGCGCAGCGGATTTCGACGGCAGCAAGTCGCTGATCTGCGCAACCATGGAAGCGCACGATTGCGATGCCGGCGAAACCTGCACGCGGGTCCTGCCCGACAACCTGGGCCTGCCGCAGTTCATCCGCATCGACTTCGCCAAGCAGGCCATCGTCGGGCCGAAGCGCACGACCCCGATCAAGAGCATGGAACGCAGTCCGGACCAGGTTCTCCTGCAGGGCACCGAACTCGGTTTTGCCTGGACCCTGGCGATCGAGTCTGCGACCGGCAGGCTGAACGCGAGTTTCGTGAACGCCGAGAACGCGGTCGCCGTGTTCGGCGCCTGCACTCCGCAGTAGTCAGCTGCCCGGCGACTCAGGAGACGGCGCAAGCTCTTTGCGCAGGCCGCGCACGGCCTGCCGCAGCGTCGGATAATGGCGCGCGGCGCTGGAGCGCGTCTCATCGAATCCCCGGGCCTGCCGCCAGCCGGCAAGCTCGGTCTGCCGGCCCGCAATCGCGATCTGCACGCCGCGGGCCGCGAGTTCGGCTTCGAGTTCCCGCAACGCATGGCGCCCGGTCACGTCGTGGCTGGTCACCGGTATTGCGTCGAAGACAAGCCAGCGTAGTCCGGGACCCGCGGCGGCGGCCGCCTTGAGCACTGAGCGCTTGAAATACGGCGCGTTGAAAAACACGATCGGCGAGTTGAAGCGGAACAGGCACAGGCCCCGGACCGTGCGCGCCTCCGGGTGGCGCTCGATGCTATGGAAGCCGGGCAGGCCGTCGACTTCGCCGAGCACCTCACAGGGGGGGCGCGCCACGATGCGCACGAAGCGCAGCAGCGCGAGCACCACCGCGAACAGGATCGCGTCGATGGAGCCGACGGCCACTACGCCGAGCGTCGCGACGATGGAGATCGCGAACTCGCCCTTGTCCTCGCGCCACAGGTCGCGCACCGGCTTGATGTTGACCAGCGAATACGCGGCCATCACCAGCACCGCACCCAGGGCAGCTTCGGGCACGTAGCGCAGCGGGCCGGTCAGGAAAACCAGCACCAGCGCGACGGCCATCGCGGCCACTAGACCGGCGACCTGCGTGCGCCCGCCCGCGGCGTCGTTCATCGCGGTGCGCGAGTCGGCGCCGCTCACCGCAAAGCCGTGCGAGAACGCCGACACGACGTTGGCCGCCCCCAGCGCCGCGAGGTCGCGGTCGGTATCGATGTCGTAGCCGTTCTTCGCGGCGAAGCTGCGCGAAGTCAGCACGAGGCTGGTGAACGAGATCAATGCGATCGCCGCAGCGTCGGCGGCGAGCGTTTTCAATTGATCCAGCGGCACGCCCGGCAGCGCCAGCTGTGGCAGGCCCGCGGGCACATCACCGACGATCTGCACGCCCTTCGCATCCAGCCCGAATCCGGCCACCGCGGCGGCGCCGAGGACCATCACCAGGAGCGAGGCGGGCAGGCGCGGCAACAGCCTGGGCGCGACCAGCAGCATCGCGAACGAGGCCGCGCCGAGCGCGAGCGTCGGCAAATGGGTCTGGTCGATCTTTTCCGCGAGTTCGACGAATCGCGGCACGATGCCGCCCGCTTCGATCTTGAAGCCGAACAGCTTGCCGAGCTGGCCCAGGGCGATCGAAAGCGCGATGCCGTTCATGAAGCCAGCCAGGATCGGACGCGACAGGAAATCCGCGATCGCGCCCAGCTTGAGAAAACTAGCGCCGATGCACAGCAACCCCGCGAGCAGCGTAAGCGTTGCTGTCATGGCAAGGTATTGCGCCGGGTCGCCCGCAGCGAGGGGCGCGACCGCGGCAGCCACCAGTGCGCAGGTCGCCGCGTCTGGCCCGAGCATCAACTGCCGCGAGGAGCCGAACAGGGCGTACGCGAAGAGCGGCAGGATGCTCGAATAAAGACCCACCGCAGGATTGAAGCCCGCAAGTTGCGCGTAAGCAACGCCCACCGGCAGCGCGACCGCCGCGACTGAAATCCCGGCCAGCACGTCGTGCGGCAGATCCTGCCGGCGGTAGCGTGCCAGCATCGCAAACCCGGGGAGGTGCGGTAGGATACGGATCATGCGGTCCGCGGCAAGATTGGCGACCTTCTATTTTCTCACCGCGCTGGCGTGGCTGCCGGCCGTGCATGCGCAGGATCCCGCGCCGTTCAAGAAGGAAGAAATCGAGCAGTTGGTCGCGCCGATCGCGCTCTACCCGGACCCGCTGGTCGCGCAGATCCTGATGGCCTCGACCTACCCGCTGGAAGTGGTCGCCGCAGAGCGCTGGGTCAAAGCGAATCCCTCCTTGAAGGACAAGGCGCTGGAGAACGCGCTGGAGAAGCAGCCCTGGGATCCGAGCGTGAAATCGCTGACCGCGTTCCCGCAGGTGCTGACGATGATGGATGCGAAGATCGAGATGACGCAAAGGCTCGGCGACGCGTTCCTCGCGCAGCAGAAGGAGGTGCTGGATGCGGTCCAGCGCCTGCGCGGCAAGGCCGAGCAGGCGGGCAACCTGAAATCGGGCAAGGAGCAGACGGTCACGACGGCGCAGGAAAGCGGCCAGACGGTGATCAAGATCGAGCCTTCCAACCCGGAGGTCGTCTACGTGCCGACCTACAATCCGACCACGGTCTACGGCGCCTGGCCTTACCCGTCATATCCGCCGTACTACTACTACCCGCCCGGCTACGTGCCGGGCGCGGCGCTGTTTTCGTTCGCGGTTGGCGTTGCGGTAGGCAATGCGCTCTGGGGTAATTGCAACTGGGGCGGAGGCAGCGTGAACATCAACACGACCAGGTACAACAACTTCAATCGCACCAACATCTCGAACGGCAACTGGCAGCACCGGCCCGAGCATCGCGGGGGCGCCGGCTACCGCGACCAGGGAAGCCGGGATCGCTTCGCGGGCGGCCAGCAGCGCCCGGGCGTGGACTCGCGCGAGCAGTTCCGCGGCCGCGCCGAGCAGGGTCGTCAGGACATTTCGCGCGGCGGCGCGGACAGTTTCCGCGGCGGCGGCCAGCAGGGCAACCTCGGCAATCGCGCTTCGCAGCAACCGGTGCAGCGCGGCGGTGCCGGCAGCGGACGCGATGCCGGCGGATTTGGCGGCGTCGGCGGCGGTGGCGCGCAGACGCGTGATTTCAGCAACCGCGGCGCGTCGAGCCGCGCCGGCTCCCATGGCGGCGGTGCCGGTGGCGCGCGTGCGGGTGGTGGCGGCGGCGGTCGAGGTGGCGGCGGCGGACGTGGAGGCAGGCGCTGATGGCACGCCACTGGATCAAGACGATTGCGCTTGCGGCGGCGTTGCTGGTGGCATCAGCAGGCTTCGGAGCAGCTGCGCCCCAGAAGACCTATGGCTCGCCCGACGAGGCGGCAAAGGCGCTCATTGCGGCCGCGCGCGCGGACGATGCAAAGACGATGCTCACCATACTTGGACCGGAAGCGAAGAAGCTCCTGTTTTCCGGGGATGCCGTTGCCGACCACGCCGCGCGCGAGAAATTCGTCAAGGCCTACGACGAGGCCAACAAGATCGAACAGGCGGGCGACGCGAAGGCGATACTAGATGTCGGCAAGGACGCGTGGCCGCTCCCGATACCGATTGTGAAAGTCGGGGACGCGTGGCGCTTCGATGCCAAGCAGGGTGCCGAAGAAATCCTCAATCGGCGCATCGGCCGGAATGAACTGTCCACGATTCAGGCGGTCGAGGCCTATGTGGACGCGCAGCGCGAGTACTACCTGCTCAATCCGACGCAGGACAAGCTTCTTCAATACGCGCAAAAGTTCATCAGCAGCAAGGGCAAGAAGGACGGCCTCTACTACCCGACGGCCAAAGGCGAACCGCCGAGCCCCCTCGGCCAGCTGTTCGAGAGCGCTACCGCTGCCGGCTACAAGCCAGGCACGGGCAAGCCCGCTCCGTACTTCGGCTATCGCTACCGCATCCTGAAGGCGCAAGGGCCCGATGCGCCGGGCGGCGCCTACGACTACGTCGTGCACGGCAAGATGATCGGCGGATTCGCGCTGATCGCCTATCCGGCGAGCTACGGCAGCTCAGGCATCAAGACCTTCATCGTCAACCACGCCGGCGTCGTATACGAGAAGGATCTGGGTCCGGATACCGCGGCGGTCGCGCAGAAAATCAGCAAGTTCAATCCGGACGGGACCTGGAAGCGCCCCTGAAATGAAGGGGCCGGCTTTCGAACTTGTCCGCACGATGCTGGCGGTGCTGTTCTTCGCCGGACTGATCCTCTGCAGCCTGTGGATCCTCTATCCGTTCCTGCCGGCGCTCATCTGGGCGGCGCTGCTGGTGGTGTCGACCTGGAATTTGATGCTCACCGCGCAGCAGAAATTGTGGGGACGCCGCAGCCTTGCCGTCGTATTGATGACGAGCGTGGTGGTGCTTGTGGTCATCGTGCCGCTTGCGCTTGCGATCCTGACGATCGCCCGCAATTCCGACCAGTTGGCGCGGAAGGCGCAGGAAATCCAGCAGTGGAGCGTGCCGGAGCCGCCGGACTGGGTGGCGCGAGTGCCTGTCGTGGGCGACAAGGTCGCGCGCAAATGGCACGAATTCGCCGGCCTCGCGCCTGAGGACCTGCGCGCCCGCATCGATCCGTTCAGCGACGACATAAAGAACTGGATCCTGGAAAAAGCAGGCAGCTTGGCGCTGTTCTTCCTGCATCTCGCGCTAACCGTGGTCATTGCAGCAGTGCTGTATCTCAAGGGCGACGTGGCCGCCGACGGTGTGCGCGCTTTTTCGCGACGTCTGGCCGGGCGGCGCGGCGAACGCATGACGCTGCTGGCGGCACAGGCGATCCGCGCGGTCGCGCTGGGCGTGATCGTGACCGCAGTGATCGAAGCCATCCTGGCCGGCATCGGCTTCGCTTTCGCGGGCGTGCCGGCGGCCCCGCTGCTGACGGCGCTGGTCTTCGTGCTTGCGATCGCTCAGATCGGACCGGCACCGGTGCTCCTCCTGGTGTTTGGCTGGCTGTACTGGAAGCACGAGTCGGCGCTGGTGCCGGTCGCATTTTTCGTCTGGTCGCTGTTGATCGTGGCGATCGACCACTTGCTGCGCCCGATCCTGATCAAGCGGGGCGCCGACCTGCCGCTGCCACTGATCTTCGCCGGCGTGGTGGGCGGCCTGATCGCCTTCGGTGCGATCGGCCTGTTCGTCGGGCCCGTGGTGCTTGCGGTCGCCTACACACTTCTAGTAGGCTGGGTTAGCGAAGGCTACGATGCAAAGGACGGCGTATGAGCGGAGTTTCCGAGGATACCGGGACCCTCGCGGTGCTGGCGAAGCGGATGGTCGAGGAGCGGCTGCCGAAGGCGCTCGCGCTGAAAGAACGGGTGGACAAGGGCGGGCTGCTGAACGATCTCGACCTGAACTTCCTTGAGCAGGTCGTCAAGGACGCGCAGTCCATCAGGCCGCTGCTGAAGGACAACCAGCGCCTGACGGACGTCGCGGCGAGCATGTTGCGGCTCTACAAGGAAATCAGCGACAAGGCGCTCGAGAACGAAAAGACCAGGAAATGAAGAAGAACCGGGGCGACAAGGAAGCGTTGAAGGGCAAGCAATACGACAAGCAGCTGCGCCAGCTGCACGTCGAGCTGGTCAAGCTGCAGGAGTGGGTGAAGCACAAGGGCCTCAAGGTTTGCATCCTGTTCGAAGGCCGCGACAGCGCCGGCAAGGGCGGGACCATCAAGGCCATTACCGAGCGAGTCAGTCCGCGCGTGTTCCGCGTCGTCGCGCTGCCCGCGCCGACCGAGCGCCAGAAAAGCCAGATGTATATCCAGCGTTACCTCGAGCACCTGCCGGCGGCCGGCGAAGTGGTGATTTTCGACCGCAGCTGGTACAACCGCGCGGGCGTCGAGCGCGTGATGGGCTTCTGCCCCGAGGAGCAGGTGAAGCGATTCCTCCAGCTCGCGCCGGCCTTCGAGAAGATGATGATCGAGTCCGGCATCATCCTGCTCAAATACTGGCTCGAAGTCGGCATGGAAGAGCAGACGCGGCGCCTGACGGCGCGCATCGACGATGGGCGCAAGATCTGGAAGCTCTCGCCGATGGACGTCGATTCCTACAGCCGCTGGTACGACTACTCGCGCGCGCGCGACGATATGTTCCAGACCACCGACACGGCATGGGCGCCCTGGTACGTGGTGAAATCCGACGACAAGAGGCGCGCGCGGCTTAACTTGATCACGCATCTGCTGAGCAGGATCAAGTACAAGAAGGTGAAGCGCGACAAGGTGAAGCTGCCCAAGCGGCAGAAGCGGCACGGCTACCGCGAGCCGGACTATCCGTACAAGTACATACCCGAGAAGTTCTGAGCCGGGGCGCTTTGTTCCCGAAGCCAGCTGCCCGCAGCACCCAACCCTCATGGCGCTGCAAACTATTGTTTACATTTGAGAAGTAGAGCCGGATTCTGGCGCTGCCAGCGCTGAAAACCGGTTGATTTGCATCAAATGTGCAGCTGCAGCATGAGTTAGACTTTTCCCGGTTCTTCCAAGGAGTTACCCATGGACACGGGCGCCCAGCTTTCCCGCAGCTACGACATTTCGAACAAGGTCGCGCGGCTTTACCAGAAGCGCGTGAAGGTCGCCCAGGACCGCTTCAAGGAGCGCGTCCAGGACGCCTACAGCGATCATGTGGCCGACCTGGCGGCGAAACCGATGGCCCCCTGGGACCTGTGGACCAGCTGGTACCGGTATTCGATCGACCACGTGCAGCGCACGGTGCTGTTCTGGGACGCATTGCGCGAGCGCGGCAACAATTACCTCGAGCACGTGCAGAAAGGCCAGCCGCCCCTGCTGCATTTCGAGCACGAAATGGTGCTCGATGGCCGCGGCTTCGGGAAACCGGTCAACTATGCGCTGGTGCGCATCCTGCCGCCTGCCGGCGTGACGATCGACCCGCAACGGCGGCCCTACGTCATCATTGATCCACGCGCCGGGCACGGCCCGGGCATTGGCGGCTTCAAGGACGATTCGCAGGTCGGGGTCGCCCTGCGCGAAGGGCATCCGGTCTACTTCGTGATTTTCTTCCGCGAACCGGAGCCCGGCCAGACGCTGCTCGACGTGTGCGCGGCCGAGCAGCAGTTCGTGCGCAAGGTGCGCGAGCTGCACCCGGACAGTCCGAAGCCCGTGATTGTCGGCAACTGCCAGGGCGGCTGGGCCGGCATGATGCTCGCAGCCTCCGATCCCGAAAATACCGGCCCGATCGTGATCAACGGCGCACCGATGTCCTACTGGGGCGGCGCGTTCCAGGAAGGCGGCGGCGACAATCCGATGCGCTATTCGGGCGGCATGCTCGGCGGCTCTTGGCTCGCGTCGTTCGCCTCGGACATGGGCCACGGCGTATTCGACGGTGCGTACCTGGTGGAAAACTTCGAGAACCTGAACCCGGCGAACACTTACTGGGACAAGTACTACCACGTGTACGCGAACGTCGACACCGAAACTCCGCGCTTCCTCGAGTTCGAGCGCTGGTGGGGCGGTTTCTACCTGATGAACCGCGAGGAGATCGAGTGGATCACGCAGAATCTCTTCGTCGGCAACAAGATCTGGTCCGGCGAGACGCGCTCGGCC
>Ga0335083_10010543_pt1 | contig 11151 bp, 11 predicted proteins | sample Lox_Sample_42_FD_206716 | JGI IMG/M metagenome (GOLD analysis project Ga0335083, IMG submission 206716) | Soil microbial communities from Loxahatchee National Wildlife Refuge, Florida, United States - Lox_Sample_4.2 | ecosystem: Environmental > Terrestrial > Soil > Wetlands | place: USA... | reverse complement strand
GTTGGGGAAGCGCTCCATGAGCTTTACTGCGTCCGGATAATAATCATCCTCCACGAACTCGCGGTACGCCTCGTCCACCACCACGATCCGCCCATTCCCCACCTTTTCCAGGAAATCGATGAGTACCCGGTCGGTCCAGTAGCTGCCGGTTGGGTTGTTGGGGTTGCAGACGAAGAGAATCTTCGTGCGGCCGTCGATCCGGTCCAGCATCCCCTGGGGGTCGAATGCGTAGTCGCGCAGGGGGACGAGACGGGCCTCGATGCCGGAGAACTCGGCCACCCATTCGTAGACGGCGAAGGTCTTGTCGGCGGTGACGATGTTGTCGCCGGGTTGGCAGAAGGCCTTGATAACCGACGAGATCACCTCGCATGAGCCGTTCCCCACCAGGAAGCGGTCGGGCGAGATGGCGAAGCGGCGACCCAGGGCCTCGCGCAGGTCATAGGAGTCGCCGCTCGGATAGACGGCTGCCAGCTCGGGCGGGAAGTCGGCGATGACACGGGCCGCGGCCGGCGGCGGGCCCAGGGGGTTTTCGTTGTTGTTCAGGCGATGGAGCACCGGCGTGCCGTACTCCCGCATCAACAGGTGATCCGGCTTGCTCGGAACATAGGCCTGGAAACAGCGGACATAAGCGGGGACCAGGGCATCCAGGTTCATGGTGGAGTACTCCGGCCGGTATGGTCGTAGATGACGAGGTCCCCCTGCCCTGCGTCCGGAATCAAAAGGCGCGGGACAAAGCCGGTCTCCTCCAGGGCTGTGGCGAAGGCGATCTCCTCACCGCGGCCGGTGTCGAGCTCGACGATGAAGTTAGCGATCCCCTCTCCGGCCAGGAGATCGAGATGGGCGGAGAGGTTGGCGGCCATGTCCTTGCCCGCGCAGAGGGGGCGGATGATCGCCAGGGAGCGCGGGTAGTCCAGCTCCACCGCCAGCACCGACACGTCCCGCAGCCGTGAGATGTCGCCGCTGCTCGCCCGTACCTGCCTGGGGAGGCAAAGCCGATCGTACTCACCTTCGAGAAAGGTGGTGAGCGGCCCGCTGCAATAGACCACACCACCGCTTTCTTCCCTGAGCTGCCGGTAGTAGTAAGTGGCGTGGGCAGCGCTATCGCTCGTCCCGTTCATCTCCAACTCTCCCAGGAAATCGAAGAAACGCTCGTGCCCCGGAAGCGTCCCCTGGCGCCGCATGAGTCCAAGGTAGCTGGAACGGGAGATCCGGCCGATCGCTTCGTCCAGGAGCATGGTGAGGCAGGTATCGTCCGGGTCGTCGCCGAACAGGTATGGACCGTACAGCTCGATGCAGGTAGCGGTCAGGGGGCGCCAGAGCACCCCTCCCGCGATCCAGTCCCCTTTCAAGGCGAGGACCCCGTGCAGATGGCCGGCGCCGAACATGTCGGCCGCCATGCCGGGCCGGGCCAGGAAGGAGGGGATAAACGGGGAGCCCGATGCAACTGTCATGGCGGCGAAGTGGCGCAGGTCGTCCGGCACAGGGTCGACCAGGCGCATGGCTCCGGCGGCATCGGGCGGAGGAAGAGCTACCACGCCCGCGGGAGGATAGTTCCGGTCGCGGGTGACAAAGATCACCACCCGTTCGTCGCTGCCGAAATCGAGGCGCAGCCCGGATACGCTGCGGGCTGCGATCATCGGCCCGAGCATCGCCAGGGACTCCTCGCTGTCATGGCTCGGGCGCCAGGTCAGGTTGAAGGCGCGCATGTCGGGGTTGGCCGCGCGGAAAGAGATGGAGAGTGCCAGACGAAAACCCTGGTCTTCCAGCTCGATCTCCGCGGCGGAGCCGACGGCGGCCCGCTCCGCGTAAAAGGAAAAGAGCTCCTCCACCGCCAGCACCAGCCCGGCGGTTTCCCGGTTGCCATAGCCGAAACCCCGCGCTCCCTTGTCGGCGAACTCCATGGCCAGCGGCAGGAACGCCCCGCTGAAGGGTACGCGGATGTTGGCGCTGTTCTTTGCAATTGCCTGTTTTGTCATTGCCTGAGCCTTTCCAAAGGGCGCGGCAGGCAGCGCCCCTGTGATCTTCTTTCATCCTTCATCCTTCATAATTCAACCTTTGTTTTGTCCCAGTCCTTTCTCACCATCTCCACGATGCCGCGGCCGCGTTCCGAAAATATCTTCATGCCGGCGAAATCGGGATCGACAAAGTGTTTCTGCATGAGCAGGCCGTCGTCCCCGAACCAGGTCGGCAGCAGGCCGCCGAGGCTGTAGCCGGCCTTGCCCAGCTGTTCCACCACCCCGCCGGACCATGGTTTTCCCAAGTCCACGAAGAACTGGATCAGCGCGTAATCGTCCCGGCGCAATTCCTCTTCGAGTCCGGCCAGTCGCCCGGCAAGTCTCGCGCCGGGCGTTGTAACCGTGCAGCGCGCCAACCCCGCGAAGTCGAAGCGCTTCACCTCGATCTCCCCATCGCCGGGAGGGATGGCAGCGTCGGAGACCACGAGTTCGCGGTCCAGGTTCAGGCCGTCCATGAGGATTGGCAACTCGTTCCGGTAGAGGACGGGGGCGTACAGCTTTCTCCGGCAATCCCGCGCCACCCGGAAATAGACCATGCAGCCAACCCGGCCGGCCGCGCTCTGTTCGGTCTCATAGGCGCGGGCCGGCATGAGCGCCGGCTCCACCGCGGTTTCCAGTGCCCGCGCCTGCTTGGAGAGCTTCTGGGTGATGATGTGATTGCAGACAGCCTCGCCGTAGAAACCGTCGATGCCGTCCTGTCCCAGAAGCTTCATGAGCAGCTGCGTGACCCGGTAAAAGGCCATGGTGGAGCGATAGGAGGGGAGGGTCAACCCCACCCCGTATTCGTAAAGGTTGGGGTTGGGCGGGGAGCTGCGATAAAAGGCCACGTGGGAGATCACGTCTCCGCCAGAGGTGCGCGCCACCACACTACGGATGGCGCCACGGCGGTTTTCCTCGGCCAGTCGCTCCGGGATGTAATAGGTGTCGATGGGATAACCGTCCCCGTAAACGGCATAGAATAGCCGCGCCACGCCGGGGCCGTCGGCCGGCTCGAAATAGGCGGCTGTGTATTCCTGGCCTTCCGGGACGCTCCGCCGATCGAGGGCCAGGAGTCTGAGGGCTTCGCTCCGGTCCATGCTACCTCGCCGCGGTTATGTAATTGGCGAAGTCGTTGAGGGTCTTCAGCTTCAGTGAATCGGCGTCGGAAATCTTCACGCCGAAATGCTCCTCCACCGCAATGGCGAAGGCCGGGCAGTCCACTGAATCGACCCCCTGCAGGGAAAGCGGCCGGGCCGGGTCCACGCCGGCCACGATTTCATTTTTCACCCCGATGTTCAGCATCAGCTCCTTCAATTCCTTGATAGTCGCCATGATATGCTCCTTTCCATTAATGATGCACTAATTGAAGTCATCATATCTGCGGAAACAGTTGTCCATGGTCCCCTCTCCCTGAGGGAGAGGGCCAGGGTGAGGGGGAAATTGCCGCCCCTCATCCGGCCTCCGGCCACCTTCTCCCTGAGGGAGAAGGTCTTAGCTGGAGAATAGTATTAAAAGCAAAATTCATATTTGTTCCCTCAGCCGGAACCGCTGTATCTTGCCGGTTGCAGTGCGCGGCAATTCTTCCACAAATCTGAAGCGGGCCGGACACATGTACTCCGGAAGCCGCGTCAGCAGATGCTCCCTTAATTCACGTACCAGCGTTGGGGTCCGTACGGTTCCGGGGGCGAGCACTACGAAGGCGCCCGGTTTGAGCAGGACACCAGCCGATACCGCTGCAACGGCGCATTCGGCAACGGCGGGGTGGGTCAGGAGTGTATTCTCCACCGGCGCTGGTGAGATCCAGTGGGCGCCGGCCTTTATCATGTCGTCGCTCCGCCCCCGGTGGTAGTAGAACCCGTCCTGTTCCACGAACACGTCACCGGTCCGGCAGAAACCATTCGACAGCATGGTCGCGGCGCTCTTGCCTTCCAGGTTCCAGTAGAAGGGGGCCATCGTAAGGCCCTTGACCAGGAGGTTCCCCTCGACCCCGGACGGCACTTCATTGCCATGATTGTCAACGATCCGGATGCGATAACCGGGTACCGGCTGCCCCGTGGAGCCGGCCCTGGCCTGTCCGGGACGGTTGGATATATATACATAGCTCATTTCGGTGGAGCCGATACCGTCGACGATCTCCAGGCCGGTGAGACGCTGCCATTCATCGAAGATGGCCGCAGGCAGGGCCTCTCCCGCGGAATAGCAGATCCGCATGGGAAAGGAAAGCCGGGGGGCGGTACAGGAGATGATGATCAGCGAGTAGATCGTCGGAATGGAAAAGAAGATGGTCGGCCGGCGCTGCTCGATTATGCCCAGGATGGCGGCCGGATCGGGCTTGCCGGGATGGATGACCGCCGTTGCCCCGAAAAAGAGGGGAAAGGCGAGGCTGTTGATCAGGCCATAGGCAAAGGAGAACTTGCTGGCGGAGAAGATCAAGTCGTCCGGGGTGATGGCAAGGATTTCCTTCCCCATCAGCTCGCAGGGGAGAAGCAGGTCCCGGTGCCGGTGGGGGACCCCCTTGGGCCTGCCGGTGGAGCCGGAACTGTAGAGCATGAAGGCAAAATCGTCCTCGTCCGGCCTGAACGGCGCCGGCCCAGCGCCGGGAGCGGCAGGAGAGTCGAAGTAGCCGTCTTCGCCGCAAATGACCGTCTCCACGCGGCCGGCTGCCTGTTCAAGGAGGAGGGACATTTCCGGGTGGGTCACCAGGAGCCGCGCCCCGCTGTCCTTCAGAATCTGGAGATAGTCATCCACCCCCAGAACCGTCCCGACCGGCACGGCAATGACGCCTGCCAGAAGAGAGCCGAGGAAGGCGGCCGGGAAGGCGAAGGTATCGGGCAGGACAATCATCACCCGCTCGCCCGGCTTGATCCCCTTTTTCCAGAGGAGCATGGCGAAGCGCCAGCTTGCCTCATCAAGCCCGCGGTAGGAAATCGAGTCGGACCCGCAATAGTATGCGGTCTTATCGGGATGGCGTTCCAGGTTGCGGTTCAGCAACTCAGCCGCCGCATTGACAATACCCATGTCAATCCTCCGGATTACAGCATCATCTTCTCTTTAGCCGCTAGCGGCTAGCTGCTAGCCGCTGGCCTATACTGCACCATCATCATGGTTATATCGTCCGACTGCGGCGCCCCGCCGGTAAACGAGCGGACCTGCGCCATTATCCCGTCGATGCTGGCCCTTATCGTGGTCCCGCGCAGGGAGGAGAGGCCGCGCTCCAGTCTCCCGTCGGAGAATGCCTCATCCCGGTCGTTCATCGCCTCGGTCACACCGTCGGTGTAAAGGAACAGGGCGTCGCCCGGTTCCAGCCGGAGCCGCTCGCACTGATAGGCGACCCCCTCCATGGCGCCGACCATGAGCCCGCCCGACCTGGGCAGCCAGGCGACCCCGCCGCCATGCCTGACATGCAGCGGCGGATTGTGTCCGCCGTTGGCGTAGCTGAGCTCGCCGGTAGCGGTATCCAGCACGCCGCAGAACGTGGTGACGAACATGCAGGAGTCATTCTCCCTGGAGAGCTCGTTGTTCACCCTGGAGAGGATCTCGTCGGGTTGTATCCCTTCCCGGGCCGTGGCCCTGATCAGGGTCATGGACGTGGCCATGAAGAGGGCGGCCGGCACTCCCTTGCCGGAAACGTCGGCGATGACCATGCAGAGATGGGTGTCATCAACCAGGAAGAAATCGTAGAAGTCCCCTCCAACCTCCCTGGCCGGCGCCATCAGGGCATAGAGGTCGAATTCCGGCCGCTCGGGAAAGGGGGGAAAGGTCTTGGGGAGGAGACCCATCTGGATATCGTGGGCGATATTCAGCTCGCTCTCGATCCGCTCCTTGGCGGCCGTTGTTTCGGTCAGCCTGGCTATGTATTCCTTGAGTGACCCCTGCATCGACTGAAAGGCGTCAGTCAGGGTGCCGACTTCGTCGCGCGAGCGGACCGGCGGCAGCTCCGCCTCGAAATTGCCGCCGGCAATGGCCGCCGTCGCGCCTGCCAGGGCATGCAGGGGAGTAGTAATGGAGCGGGCGATGAAGACCACCGCCATGGCCAGCAGCAGGACCCCCACAGTCCCCATGACAGCGCCGATCAGGCTCAGGGTCTTTACCTGGGCGAGCAGCTCGGCCTCGGGAAAGATGACCGCCAAGGTCCAGCCCACGGAGGGAATGGGAGCATAATAGAGCCAGCATTTTCGCCCGCTGATATCGGTATAGGGGATGAAATCCGTCTCCCCCCTGATCATCTTCCGGCCGAGCGCCCGCAGCCCCGGGTCGTTGCGCGACTCGGCCAGGCTGAAGATGGTATCGTTCATGATCATCTCCTTGGCCGGGTGGGTGACGATGGTCCCGTTGCGAGAGATGAGAAAGGCATAGCCGGTCTTGAGCACCTTGATGGAGGCGACCAGCTCGGTCAGCCAGTCAAGGGAGACGTCCGAGACCACGATCCCCTTCAGGCGCCTGGCGCCGTGCGCCGTGTCATAGAACGGCACTGAACAGGTCGCCATCAGGATGTTGCTGCCGCTGTCCCCGTAATAGGGCTCGGTCCACTCGGTCTTCCCCAGCTCCTTGCTGATCTGGTACCAGTCCTGCTGGAGATACTGGAAGGAGTCCTCGGGATCGTAAATGATCTTCCCTCGCTCCTTGTAGAAATAGGGGCCGTAGGGCTTTCCGCCCGTGCCACCTGCGCCGGGCTCGAAGGCGGCGCAGGAGCCGTAGATCTCATGGTTGTTGGCGACCGTGCTCCTGAGCAGTGCGAGCAGTTCCTGGTGGTTGTATTTGCCGCTCTCCAGGGAGCGGGCCACCCCTTCTGTCACCTTGGTGACCGAGGTGAGGACGGTTTCCACCCGGTTCACCGACGACAGGGCCAGATTGCGGGCGTTGTTCTCCAGCTCCCTTTGCAGGATGATCCTGGAGCGGTAATAGTTGTAGCCGAGTATTGCGGTAAAGATGAGTGCGCTGGAGAGGGTGAAGACGAGGATCAGTTTGAAGGCAATGCTTCTATCGGCGAGCATCGGACCTCCCGGTAAATGCACCGAATTCGGGGAGGTTGCGGACTACGCCGTCATTCAGCAGGATCCGGCCCGTGGCCTCGTAATCGCTTTGCTTCAGGAGGCCGGTCACTTTCCGTTCGTTCTGGGCCATGAGCAGGTCGCGCATCCGGGCCAGCATCCATTTCTGGTGAACCCGGTTGGCGGGGATTCTGGCCTGCCGCATGTACCTGATGATGATATCCAGCGCCTCGTCGGGATGGGCAAACGCGTAGTCCCACCCTTCCAGGGACGCCCTGGCGAACTCCGCGGCAAGATCGGGATCGTTTCTCACCGTTGATTCCAGGGCGTAGAGGCCGTCTTCGGGAAGGTCCAGGCCCTGGTCTTTGAGGAAGAACACGCTCAATTCATCCGGGTCGAGGCCGGCATTGAGGATAGTGTGGTATTCGTTGTACCACATGGCGGAGGCCACGTCGATGCCGCCGCGCAGGAACAGGTTGACCGTATAGGATTGCGGCACCTCGCGGGCTTTGATATGGAATTTGTTGAAGAAGGCATGGGGCGGAATGGCGAAATCGCCCCCCCAGAGGCCGACCTTGCGGCCGTTCATGTCCGCCGGGGTCCTGATGCCGCTCGATTTCCTGGCGACCAGCATCATGGAGGATTTCTGGACGATCTGGGCAAGATTGACCAGCTTCACACCGGAGGCCCGCGCCTGGATGGCGGTGGTGAGCCAGAGCACGGCAAAATCAGCTTTCCCATTGCGCAGATATGCGGCGCTCGAATAATTGGGCCCGCCGCCAATGATGGTCAGGTCGATGCCGTGTTTGCGGTAAATCCCCTTGTCGAGCGCCGTGTAGTAGCCGGCGAACTGGGCCTGGGGGCTCCAGAGCGGGATGAAGGTGGCCTTTTTCAGCGTCCTTTCCGCTGCAAAGGACGTTGCAACCGCACAAGCCGCGAAGAACAGCATGACCGCCAGGGCCAATCCCGCTTTCAGGGCCATGTGAACTGCGTTTTTCATGGACCGCCGTCCTTTTAATTGCGCAGAACAAGGCGGAGGATGTTCCGCCCTCCTTCGCGCCGATAGCTCACCTTGTCGCTCAACTTGCGGATGAAGTGGACCCCGAGCCCGCCGATCTCACGCTCCATGATGTCGGCGGTCGTGTCCGGATCAGGGAGCGACAGGATGTCGAACGGCATGCCGCGGTCCGCCAACTCGACCAGGAACTCGTCACCCTCGCAGCCGCAGGCCAGCTCCACATCTCCCGCGCCGTCCGGATAGGCATAATGGCAGATATTGACAAACGCCTCTTCCACGGCGACCAGAAGCCCGAACTTTCTTTTTGCATCCAGGCCGCACCGGTCGGCGCACTCCTCGACAAAATCGATCACCGCTTCGAGGTTCCCCACATGGGCCGCCTTTATAAGCTTATCGGTTGCCATCCCCGTTACTTGATTTCGCAGAGAGCGCCGTCCACCGAGTCGTGCATCTGGAAGATTGTGCCGAATCCGGAGATGTCGAAGACCTCCCTGACCGCGCCCGCCACGTTGGCGAAACAGATCAGGCCCCCTTTTCCCTTGAGGAACTTGGCGATGGCGAGGAGCACCCGCAAACCGGCACTGCTGATGTAATCAAGTCCGGCCAGATCGGCCACGAACCGCGTCTCGCCGCCATCGATCATTTCATTCAGGGTTTTTTCGACAACCGGGGAGGTCACGGCGTCCAGCCTGCCGGATATTGTTACAACAGTGGCGTTTGTTTCCTTTCTTGCCCGGATATCCATAGTCCGCTCCTTTTTTTATGTTTCATTGCATCACAAAATAGCGCAATTCACTTACTGATTGCAATCAAAAGAGTAAGAACTTGTTCATAAATGTCAGAATCCGTAAGAAAGTCGAAATGAGCGGATATGCCACCAGGTAATCCGCCGGCTATTGCCCGGCGGGCCGCCGTGCCCGGTGCTCTCCGTGCTGCCGCCGGGCACGGCCCTGACGGGCTACTTCTTCCCTTCCACCTTGTCCAACTGATCCATGGCGTCCTGCAGCTTCTGCTCAAGCATCTTCATCTCTTCCGGCGAATACTTGGCATCGCCCTTCTTGATCTCCGCATTGAGCTTGTTGATCCGCTTCTGCAGGATATCGGCCTTGTTCAGGCAGTTGTTCGCCGCAATGGCGCATGTTTCCTGCTCCTGCGCGTTATCCGCATAAACCGGCAACGCAACTGCCGTCAGGAACGCCGACAAGACGACTATAACCAGTTTCTTCATGATCTTTCTCCTTTCTTTTAAGTCAGTTCCCTGAATCCTCAGGATCCAGAAACCATCTTACTTCACGAACTTCAGGGCCGCCGAATTCATGCAATAACGGAGGCCGGTCGGTTTGGGGCCGTCATCGAACACATGCCCCAAGTGGGCTGCGCAGCGGCTGCACAGGACCTCGGTCCGGTGCATGAAGAAGCCGTTGTCGGCCCTGGTTTCGATGTTTTCCGGAGCGATGGGCTGCCAGAAACTGGGCCAGCCCGTCCCGGACTCGAACTTGCTCTCCGAGCTGAACAGGTCATTGCCGCAGCAGACGCACTGGTAGGTCCCCTTCTCGTGATTGTTCCAGTAGGCGCCGGTGAAGGCACGCTCGGTGCCCTTCTCGCGGGTGACGTGGTACTCTTCCGGCGTCAGTTGCGCCCGCCACTCCGCATCGCTTTTTACTACCCTGTCACTCATGATGTATCCTTTCAGTTTTGCCGAATAGAGCCGTATGGGCCCTTTCTTCGCCCCGGCGCCCTCCGCGGGCGCGGCCATGGCGACCGGCGCAGGCCCGCCCCTGCTGCAGGCCGCCAGCAGGGCGAAAATACAGAAGGTAAGGAAATTTCTTCGCGTATACATGATCGCTCTCCCCCGGTCAATGCCCGGCCGTATTCCCCCACAGCTCCTCCAGCCGGTGGTCGCGGCCGCAGGCCGTGCGGTAGAATTTGTACCTGATGGGGTTCTTTTTGTAATAGTGCTGGTGATAATCCTCGGCCGGGTAGAATTCACCCGCCGGGACGATCTCGGTCATGATCTCCCCCTTGAACGGTCTGCTCTTTTCCAAAGCTGCCTTCGACTCCTCGGCCAGGCGGCGCTGCTCCCCGCTGTGGTAAAAGATGGCGCTCCGGTACTGGCGGCCCACATCGCAGAACTGGCGGTCCTTGACGGTCGGGTCGATATTGTGCCAGTAGACCTCGAGAAGCCTTGCGTAGCCAATCCTTGAGGGATCGTAGACAATCTGGACCGATTCCGCATGACCCGTCCCTCCCGCCGATACCTCTTCATAGGTTGGGTTCTTCTTCGTTCCCCCAGTATATCCCGGAGTGACCGAAACCACACCGGGCAAGGAGTCGAAAGGATGCTCCATGCACCAGAAGCACCCTCCGGCAAAGGTTGCCTTTTCCAGTTTCCCGGCCGATGGGGCGACCGGACCGTTTTCCCCCGAAGAAGCCGAACATGCGGTGATCATCGCTGCCGCGAAGATCGGGATCAATCCCGATAAAAACATCAGACTCCTCATGGTTGTTTCTCCTTTATTTATCATTATAACTCTCTTGGAAATGCCTTGCGTAGCGGGAATATGCTCCCTGCACAGGACTTCTCCATTTGAATCAACGATAGCAAAAGAAAGTAATGGAATGATAATGGCAGTGTAAAGATTTGATAAAGATCAGGCGGGCAGGGTGAACCAGACGAGGGTCCATTCCTTGTCGCTGGCGGCGCCGACCTTGCCGCCGTGGGCCTCGACCAGCTCCTTGACAATGGCCAGGCCGATGCCGGCGCCGCCCCCCTCCCGGGAGCGGGAGCGGTCACCCCTGAAGAAACGCTCGAAGACGTACGGGATGTCTTCCGCGGAGATCCCGTCGCCGTTGTTGGCGAAGGTGGTCATGATGCCGTCGGCGGTCCGAGCGGTGGAGACTATGACGGTCCCGCCGTTCGGGGTGTATTTCCAGGCATTGTCCACCAGGTTGCGGATGGCCTGGAGGAGCTTGTCCCTATCCGCCAGGACCGCATCGTTATCCGGTCCCAGTTGCCACTGGACGGTAATCGACTTTTCCTGGAAGCTGGGCCGGTACAGCTCGACGATCTGGTGGAGCAGTTCATGCAGCGACACCTCCCTGCGATCCAGGTAGGCCCTGGCGGCGTCGGCCCTGGCCAGCTGCTGGA
>Ga0335083_10010539_pt1 | contig 11155 bp, 11 predicted proteins | sample Lox_Sample_42_FD_206716 | JGI IMG/M metagenome (GOLD analysis project Ga0335083, IMG submission 206716) | Soil microbial communities from Loxahatchee National Wildlife Refuge, Florida, United States - Lox_Sample_4.2 | ecosystem: Environmental > Terrestrial > Soil > Wetlands | place: USA... | reverse complement strand
CCGTGAGGTGACCCATGACCGACACCGCAACCCCGCCCATGGCCAGCACGCCGGCGCGTGCCGACGAGTCGCTGGTCAGCTATACGCACGTCATCTACGCACTGCACTCGCTTTCGGTGCTGATCGGCCTCACGACCTTTCGCTCGGTGGCGGCGAGCTTCGTGTGGGGATTGCCGTCGATCGTCGCGGTGATCATGAACTACATGCGCCGCGACGCGGCGCGCGGCAGCTACCTCGAGTCGCACTTCCAATGGCAGATCCGCACCTTCTGGTACGCGGTGCTCTGGACCTTCATCGCCGCCACGCTCAAGTGGCCGCTGATCGTGAGCCTGGTCGGCATTCCTCTCTATGCCGCCGGGCGCCTCGCCCTCTCGGGCTGGATCATCTACCGCGTGGCGCGCGGCTGGCTGGGATTGAAGGACCAGCGCGCCATGTACACACCGGGCGCCTGAAGCTCTCCCGAGGTGCGTTGTGACCGACAGCCCCACTCCGCCGCCCCTGAGCGCCGAGGCGCCGCGGATCGATGAGTCGCTCGTCTCCTACACCAACGTGATCTACGCGCTGCACTCGCTTTCGGTGCTGATCGGCCTCACGACTTTCCACATGGTGGTCGGCATGTTCATCTGGGGACTGCCGTCGATCGTCGCGGTGATCATGAACTACGCGCGCCGCTCCGCCACCCACGGCACCTACCTCGAGTCGCATTTCAGATGGCAGATCCGCACCTTCTGGTTCGCGGTGCTGTGGAGCTTCGGGATCGCGGCCGTGTCGATACCGCTGGTGCTGATCCTGATCGGCATCCCGATCCTCATCGGGGGGTACTACGCGCTCGCGATCTGGATCATCTACCGCGTGGCGCGCGGCTGGCTGGCGCTGCGCGACAGGCGGCCGATGTACGTATGAAGCGCGCCTGGCTGCTCGTCCCGCTGGCGGTCACCCTCGCGGCGGGCGGTTGCGGCCAGAAAGGTCCGCTCTACCTGCCGGACAAGAATGCCAGGGTGGTGACGGCCCCCGCGGGGAGCGCGCCACCCGCGACGCCGCCCGCGCCCGCGCAACCCAAGCCGACCGACAAGGATCAGGACTCGCAGCCGCCGCCCAAGTGAGCGCGCGACGTCGCGCGACGCCGCGGCTTCAGGCGCGCACCAGCCCGCGCAGCGAGCGGGCCCGCTCGCTGTCCGGAAACACCGTCGTCTCGAGCGCGCGCGCGGGAACCCCGAGGTGCTCCTCGAGCACGCCCTTGAGCACGCAGCGCAGGTCGAGCGTCGGCATGAGATCGCGTCCCTGGTAGAGCGCGCGCCCCGAGAGGCCCGGCCAGTCGGCCACCACGCGCCCTCCCGCGACCGCACCGCCGACGAGCCATGCCATGGTCGCCGTGCCATGGTCGGTGCCGCGCGTCCCGTTGATGGCCGCGGTGCGCCCGAACTCCGTGACGAGGAGGACCGCCGTGTCCTTCCACGTGGCACCGAGCTCGGCTTTGAGCGTGGCGAGCCCCTTGTCGAGTGCCGCGAGCCGCCCGGACAGCTGGCCTTCGGCCCCGCCCTCGTTCGCATGCGTATCCCAGCCCGTGGTGTCGAACACCGCGACCTGCGGACCGTCCTCCTGGCGCAGGAACCCCGCGGCCGCGCGCACGATCTCGGCGTACTGCGGCGCAGCCTGCGGGCGCGGCGTCTGGGCGCCCTGCGCCGTGCCGGCCGTACCCGGACCCGCGCCCGCGCCAGCGGCCATCGCCGGCTGCGCCATCGCATCGGCGCTCCCGGCGACGATCGAGTCCGCCATGAGCGCATCCGCGAGGCGCACCGACAGCAGCGGGTCCCGCGCGTAGAGATCGGTGATGCGCGCGAGTGTGTCGTCATCGAGTCCGGCGAGCTTCGAGGGCGACCAGGAGGCGACCTCCGCCGGGCCGCGCATGACGAGCGGCACGTTCTGCCCCAGCGCGACGCCCGCCTCGCGCCGCCGCGTGCCCGGCACCTGCGCCAGCGCGCGGTTGAGCCAGCCGCTCTGCGAGGCGTGCGGGGTGGGCGTGCCGTTCTCGAGCACGTCCTGGCCGTCGAAGTGTGAGCGCTCGCGGTAGGGGCTCGCCGCGGCGTGGAACACCACGAGCTCGCGCGCCGCATACGACTCGCCGAGAAAGGCGAGCGCCGGATGCAGACCGAAGAAGCCATCGAGCGGCAGCGCGCCCCTGGGCTCTCCGGGGGCGCGCAGCGCGAACTCACCGCGCAGCTGCGCATAGTCGCGGTCGCCGCAGGGCGGCACGGCGGCCAGTCCATCGAGCGCGCCGCGCAGGATCACCAGCACGAAGCGCGCACGCCGGTCGCCGGCGGCGCGCGCCAGGCACAGCCGCGAGGTGACGAGCGTTCCGCCGGCGGCGGCGAGCGCTCCGAGGTGCAGGAATTCGCGACGCTTCATGAGTGACATGACTCGATCACCTCGTTCCCGCTAGCGGCGCATGAACTCGGGCGCGGCGAGCAGCAGCGTCACCGCCTGCGCGCCCGTGGCCGCGCGGCGCAGCGCCGTGCCGGTGGCCTCGGTCAGGTTGGCGCCGAGCAGTTGCGGCGCGAGGTCGGCGGCGTCGCGCCGGCTGCCGAGCCGCCCGCCGACCGCATCGGCCCACTCGAGACGCTTGAGCAGCGCCGAGGCGCCGTCCCAGTCGGCACTCGCATCGGGCCAGCCGGCGGGCGACCCCGGCTGCCAGGTGCGCTGGCCGAGGAGCTCGAAGGGCGCGAGCGCACCCTTGCCCGCCTGCACCGGGAGCGAGAGGCCCCGGTAGCTCGAGACGATGAAATCGCTCGGCGTCTTGTACTTGCCGAGCGGCTCCGCCCAAGCCTCGGGGCTGTCGATGAGCACGCGGTACACCGCCGGCAGGTTGCCGCCGTACTCGGTGAAGGCGCGCGCGAGACGCTCGACGAGCGCCGGCGGCGGATCGTCGGCGACGAAATGCCGCGCCAGCTTCACCGCGATGTGGTGCGCGGTCGAGGGGTGCTGCGCGAGATCGTTGAGCACCAGCATGCCCTGCTCGTAGCCCAGGTCCCGGTACTGCCGGCCGAGCACGGTCTGCGTACCCGGCTCGTGATGGTCGGGACGGAACACGAAGCGGCCCGGCGGGCCGCTCGCGAAGAGCCCGTTGCCCCCGCCCACCGACCAGCCGGTGAGCACGGTGGCGAAGGCGGTGACGTCGGCCTGGGTGTAGCCGCCGCCGACGCCGAGGGTGTGCAGCTCGAGGATCTCGCGGCCGAGATTCTCGTTGAGGCCCACGCGCCGCTCGCCGCGGCGCCGCAGGCTGGCGCGCCGCGCCGCCGCCGAATGCGGACCCACCGAGAGGTGATTGTCGAGATACATGAGCATCGCCGGATGCATCTCGGCGGCCACCAGCAGGTCGCCGAAGTTGCCGAGCACGTGCGGGCGGATCGCCTCGCGCTCGAAGCCGCCGGCGAGGCCGGCCAGGTACTGCTTGTCGATCGAGACGGCGAAGTGGTTGCTCCAGAACTGCGTCAGGCGCTCGAGGAACGGGCGATCGGTGCTCACGGCCTGCTGCAGGCGCGCGGTCGCCTCGGCGATGTAGATGGGCTTGAGGTACTGCGGCAGCTTTTGCTGCACGTCGGCGCCCGCGCGGCGCTCGGCCTGGATCTGCCGCTGCAGCGCGAACGCCTCACCGAGGAGCTGCGCCGTCGGCGCGAGCGAGTCGGCGCCGACGACCGGTGCCGCGTGCGTCAGCTGCGCGCGCAGCCAGTCGCGCCCATCGCCGCCGATGCCGGCGAGCTCCCCGGGACGGGCGCCGAGGCCGAAGCGATTGGCCGCAATGGTGGAGCCGGGCTGCTGCATACCTCGAGCCGCGTCGTGCGAGATGCCCCGTATAGCGCGCCAGGCGGGCGGACGGTTGACCGCACCCCCGGGAGTGTGACCGGATGCCGTCCGTTATACTCGCGGCCCGCTCCCGGCAGCACCTTTCCATGACGCCCGCCCCCGACCTGGTCCTCGTCGACGGCTCCTCTTATGTCTACCGGGCATTCCACGCCCTGCCGCCGCTCACGAGCTCGCGCGGCGAGCCGACCGGGGCGCTGCTCGGCGTGCTCAACATGCTGCAGAAGTTCCTCAAGGACTACCGCCCCGAGCACATCGCCGTGGTGTTCGATGCGCCGGGACGCACGTTCAGGGACGAGCTCTTCACCGAGTACAAGGCGCAGCGGCCGGCGATGCCGGACGATCTGCGCTCGCAGGTCGCGCCGCTCCTCGAGATCATCGCCGCGCAGGGCCTGCCGCTGCTGCGCGTGCCGGGAGTCGAGGCGGACGACGTCATCGGCACGCTGGCGCGCCGCGCGGCGGCGGCCGGCCAGCGGGTCCTCATCTCGACCGGCGACAAGGACATGGCCCAGCTGGTCGACGGCTCGACCACGCTCATCAACACCATGACCAACACGGTGCTCGACCGCGAGGGCGTCAAGCTCAAGTTCGACGTCTATCCCGAGCAGATCATCGATTACCTGGCGCTGATCGGCGATAGCTCGGACAACATCCCGGGCATCGAAAAGGTGGGGCCCAAGACCGGCGCGAAGCTGCTGCAGCAGTACGGCGACCTCGACAACCTCATCGCGCACCTCGCCGAGGTGCCGGGCAAGGTGGGGGAGAACCTGCGCCTCGGGCTCGCGACGCTCGAGCTGTCGCGGCGCCTCGCGACCATCCGCACCGACCTCGACCTGCCGCTGTCGCTCGAGGAGCTCAAGCCCGGCGCCGCCGACACGGCGAAGCTGCGCGAGCTCTACACGCGCTTCGAGCTGCGCGCGCAGCTGCGCGCGCTCGAGGGAGGCGAAGCCGCCGGCGCCGCTGCACCGGGCTCCGCCGCCGTGGCCGCCGGCACCCCCTCGCCCGCCGCCCCGGCCGCCGTGGTGCCGGCGAGCGGACCGGATCCCATCGAGCGCCGCTACGAGATCGTGACGCGCTGGGAGGATCTCGAGCGCTGGCTGGCCGCGCTCACCGACGCCGGGGTCTTCGCCTTCGACACCGAGACCACCAGCCTCGACTACATGCGCGCCGAGATCGTCGGGGTGTCCTTCGCCATCGAGCCGGGAAAGGCCGCCTACGTGCCGCTGCGCCACGTCTACCCCGGCGCGCCCGAGCAGCTCGACCGCGACCGCGTGCTGGCGGCGCTCAAGCCGCTGCTCGAGAGCGCGGCGCACGGCAAGATCGGACACAACCTCAAGTACGACGCGCACGTGCTGCTCAACGTCGGCGTGAGCCTCGCCGGCCTGCGCTTCGACACCATGCTCGAGTCCTACGTGTGGAACAGTGTCGCCACCAACCACGACATGGACTCGGACGCGAAGCGCTATCTCGGACTCGACACCATCCGTTTCGAGGACGTGGCGGGCAAGGGCGCGAAGCAGCTCTGCTTCGACCAGGTGCCGGTCGACAAGGCCGGGGAGTACGCCGCCGAGGATGCCGACGTGGCGCTGCGGCTGCATCAGGCGCTGTGGCCACAGCTCGAGACGGTGCCCGCGCTGGCCGCGCTGTATCGCGACTGCGAGCAGCCGCTCGTGCCGGTGCTGCTCGCCATGGAGCACTACGGCGTGCTGGTGGATCGGGAGCGGCTGCGCACCCAGAGCCGCGAATTCGCGCGGCAGCTGCAGGAGCTGGTGCTCGCGGCACACCGCGAGGCCGGCCACGAATTCAACATCGAGTCGCCGAAACAGCTGCAGCAGATCCTGTTCGAGCGCCTTGCGCTGCCGGTGCGCCGCAAGACCCCCACCGGCCAGCCCTCCACCGCCGAGGACGTGCTCGAGGAGCTGGCCGCGGACTACCCGCTGCCGCGCATCGTGCTCGAGTACCGCGCGCTCGCCAAGCTCAAGTCCACCTACACCGACAAGCTCCCCGAGCAGGTGAACGAGCGCACCGGCCGCATCCACACCAACTACGCGCAGGCGGTCGCCGCCACCGGACGGCTGTCCTCGGTCGAGCCGAACCTGCAGAACATCCCGATCCGCCGTCCCGAGGGGCGGCGCATCCGCCAGGCGTTCATCGCCCCGCCCGGTTGCGTGCTGCTCGCGGCGGACTATTCGCAGATCGAGCTGCGCATCATGGCGCACCTCTCGGGCGATGAGAGCCTGCGCGCCGCGTTCGCCGAGGACCGCGACGTGCACCAGGCGACCGCCGCCGAGGTGTTCGGCGTCGCGCTCGAGGCGGTCACGGCCGACCAGCGCCGCACCGCCAAGGTGATCAACTTCGGGCTGATCTACGGCATGTCGCCCTTCGGGCTCGCGCGCAACCTCGGCATCGAGCGCGCTGCCGCCCAGAGCTACGTCGAGCGCTACTTCCAGCGCTACCCGGGCGTCAAGCGCTTCATGGACGAGACGCGCATCAAGGCGCGCGAGCTCGGCTACGTCGAGACCGTGTTCGGGCGGCGGCTGTACCTGCCGGACATCCGCTCCGGCAACACGCAGATGCGCCAGTACGCCGAGCGCAGCGCCATCAATGCGCCGATGCAGGGCACCGCTGCCGACATCATCAAGCGTGCCATGATCGAGGTGGACGCCTGGTGCCGCCGCGCGGATGCCCCGGCGCGGCTCATCATGCAGGTGCACGACGAGCTGGTGCTGGAGGTGGCAAGCGGCGCGATCGAGGAAGCGACGCGCGCGGTGCGCGAGCGCATGGTGAATGCCGCGCGCCTCAGCGTACCGCTGCGCGTCGACGTCGGCACCGGCGCCAACTGGGACGAGGCGCACTGAGGGCCGGGCCCTGTCGCCCATAGGCAACATGTCAACGAAATCGCCGGAAGTGTGTTACGGATGGTGCCGCACCGGAAACATCAACGAGGAGCCCGATGAGAAAACTGCTGCTCTTCACGTTGCTTGCACTCGGGCCGGTTGCCGCCCGGGCCGACAACGGCATGCTGTATATCGGCGCCGGACTCACCAACGACAATCTGCGCGACATCTCTTTGACCAACTCCAGTCTCAACGCCACCGATTTCAAGGTGTGGGCCGGCGTCCGTCCGGTCAGCGTATTTGCCGTGGAGGCCGACTACATCGATCTCGGCAGCCAGACCGTCAACACTCCCACCAGCGGTGCCGATCTGCATTACAAGGCCTACGCCGGCTATGCCGTCGGATACCTGCCTCTGCCGCTCCCCTGGGTCGACGTTTTCGGCAAGGTGGGATTGGCGTACTGGACGCTCACGGGCAGCAGCGGCTGCATCGGCGACCTGTGCTCCATAAGCCGGCTGTCCGACAACGGCTCGCAGTTCGCCTGGGGCGCGGGCGGCCAGGTGCATTTCGGGAACTTCGGAGCGCGACTCGAGTACGAAGGCTTCAGCATCCGCAACACGGGCGGCGCCAATCTCGTCTCGCTCAGCGTCTTCCTCAATCTCCTTTAACGTTGCCGGGGATCTCCATGCGTAAACTCCTGCTCACCTTGGTGCTCGCGCTCGCCGCGGGCGCCGCCCAGGCCGACAACGGCCTGCTGTCGATCGGCGCCGGCCTGACCAACGACAACCTGCGCGACATCGCCGCGACGAATTCCAACCTGAACAGCACCAACTGGAAGGTCTGGGCCGGCGTGCGGCCGATCAGCCTGTTTGCGGTCGAAGCCGATTACATGAATCTCGGCAGCCAGAACGTCACCGAGGGGATCGCCGGCGACATTAGCTCGCCGCCCGGCACCAGCACCACCCACCTCGACTACAAGGCCTTCGCCGGCTACGCGGTCGGCTTCGTCCCGATCCCGGTGCCCTTTCTGGACGTGTTCGGCAAAGTGGGCATCGCGCGCTGGACCGCGAGTGGCGGCAGCACGGTGATCGGTACACCTGCCCCCGGCTTCTTCTCGCTTTCCGACAACGGCACCCAGTTCGCCTGGGGCGTGGGCGGCCAGGTGCACGTCGGCAATGTCGGCGCCCGCCTCGAGTACGAGAATTTCAGCATCCGCAATACCGGCGGCGTCAATCTCGTCTCCCTCACGGCATTCCTCAATCTCTTCTAGAAGTTGTGGTGCGCACGATACAGGTGGTTACGCAAATTAATGATCTGAAAAGAGATTTTTTGCGCGCCGTCCCGGAACTCGCACCCGAGGTCCGCATCTAATTCAGCGAGTGCTAGTCACTCCCCGCTTCCCTCCCTGAGCGGGTACATGACCCGGTTCATCGAGACCTGTGCCGGGTTGGTCTGCCCCGGCGGCCCCCAAAGCCGCCGGGGTTTTTTATTGGCGCTCGAGCCAGGCGGCAAGCGTGTCCTGCGCCTCGCGCACCCCGGTCCCGTCGTGAGCCGAGAACAGCTGCACCGTCGCCCGGCCGGAGAGCGCCCCGGCGGCATCGCGCAGCGCACGCGCCCCCTCGGCGCGGCTCAACTTGTCGGCCTTCGCGAGCAGCACATGCACGCGCTGCGCGGGCACCGCCCAGGCGAGCAGCCCCTCGTCGCCCTCGGTAATCCCGCGGCGCGCATCCACGATGAGAAAGAGCCCGATGAGGCTGGCGCGCTCCTTGAGCGCATCGATCAGCGGCCCCCAGGCGTGGCGCTCGCTCTTCGGACCGCTCGCGTAGCCGTAGCCCGGCAGGTCCACCAGGCGCCGCTGCGGCGCCAGCTCGAAGAAATTGAGGAGCCGGGTGCGCCCCGGGGTCTTGCTGGTGCGCGCGAGTCCGCGCCGCTGCGTGATGGCGTTGATGGCGCTCGACTTGCCGGCGTTGGAGCGCCCGGCGAAGGCCACCTCGACGCCGGCATCGGGCGGAAACTGCGCCGGCGCGGCGGCGCTCACGACAAACTGCGCCTGCTGAAAATGGCTCATTTTCCGGGGATAATCATCGCGTCTGGGCTCGAGGGACCGAGCGGGACGGTAGTGTACAATCCCGCCGCCCTCGCATCGCTGGACCGCACCGGAATGAGAACAATGCCGAACACCTGCAGAGTCGGTTGGATGGGGCGCGCCGTCGCGGCGCTGCTGCTCGCCCCGGCGCTCGCCTGCGCGCAGACCGCCGCCGCGCCCGCGCCCTCCACGCCCTACGCCACCGGCAAGGCGGCGAGCGGGGAAGCCAAAGCGGCGCTGTGCAGCGCCTGTCACGGTCCGCAGGGCAACAGCGTCAATCCCGAGTGGCCGCGCCTCGCCGGGCAAAGCGCGGTGTACATCGCCGAGCAGCTGCGGCTGTTCCGTGCGGGCGTGCGCGATAACCCGACCATGAAGCCGCTCGCCTCGGCGTTGAGCGACCAGGACATCAACGATCTTGCGGTCTACTACGCGGCGCAGACGCCGAGCGGCCTCGAGGCCGATCCCTCCTACTGGAAGGCGGGCGAAGCGCTCTACGTGAGCGGCGACCCGGCGCGCGAGGTGCCGGCGTGTATCGCCTGCCACGGCCCGGTGGGTCGCGGCAATCTCGCCGCGGGCTACCCGGCGTTGCGCGCGCAGCAGTCGGTGTACGTGATCAAGCAGCTCAACGACTACGCGAGCGGCGCCCGCTACGCGGGCGGCGATGCCACTCACGCGGATCCGAACAGCGTCATGATGCTGACCCTCGCCAAGCGTCTGACGCCCGAGGAAATCCGCGACGTGGCCTCCTACGTGCAGGGCATGCGCTGAGGCGAGTGGACCGCAATCCGCCGATGACGCGCCGGCTCGCCCTGACGGCGGTCGCGGCGCTGCTCCTTGCCGCCTGCGCCCGGCAGGCCAATCCTCCCGCCGCCGCCGGCGCGGGCCCTGCGGCGGCCCCGGCCGCACCGGCCGCGGCACCGGCGCCCGCCGGTAACGCCGGCACCAACACCGCCGCCGCCGTCGCGCAGAGCGAGACCGAGCAGGCCACGGGCGCGCAGGAATCGGGCGACGGCGGCGCCGAGGAAAAGCCCGAGAGCAGCGAGACTTCCCTCGAGCGCATGACCGCGCTCCCGCCGGATGCGCAGCTGCCGGCCGGCCGCTGGAAGCCGGGCGTCCAATACGAGCCGCTGGTGCCCGGACAGCCGACCAGCGTCGAGCCCGGCAAGGTGGAAGTGCTCGAGATGATGTGGCTCGGCTGCCCGCACTGCTACGCGCTCGAGCCCGCGATCCGCGCGTGGCTGAAGTCCAAGCCCGCCTGGATCGAGTTCGTGCGCGTGCCGGTCATGTGGGATGCGCCGCACCGCGCCCACGCGCGCCTCTTCTATACGCTGCTCGCGCTCGGGCGCGCGGACCTCATCGACAAGGCCTTCGACACCATCCAGCTTCAGCGCAATCCGCTCATCGGCGCGAACGACGAGGAGTCGCTGCGCATCGAGCAGGCCTGGGCCGCGCAGCAGGGCGTCAGCGCCGCCGACTACGCCAGCGCCTGGCGCTCGGCCGCGGTGAGCGCGCAGCTCGTGCGCGCCGAGGACCTGACGCTGCGCTACCGCATCCGGAGCATCCCGACCATCATCGTCAACGGCAAGTACGAGACCGACGTGCCCCGCGCCGGCAGCCCCGCGAACCTGATGCAGCTGATCGACGACCTGGCGGCGTCCGAGCACCGCCACTGAGGAAGTGGCGCGCCCGACTGGATTCGAACCAGCGACCTGCAGCTTCGGAGGCTGCCACTCTATCCAACTGAGCTACGGGCGCGTTGGGGCGGGCGATGATACGCGTCCGCGCGACGGGCCGTCTATTTGAGGGTCGCCGCCACTGCGGCGGGCGGTCATTTACGAAGCGGGGACCCGAGCGGCTATACTGCACGGCCGGTTCGGCGCGTCCGCGACGGAAGTACACGTGAGCAAGCAGGACACCCATTTTTTCAACGTTTTCAGCTTGGTGATCGGCCTCCTGGTGACCATCACCATCGTGTTGTTCGCGCTCGCGCGCGTGGTGGCGAGCCGCACCCAGGAAGCGAACGTGCTCACCGAGCCCGGCTATACCCGCAGCGTCGCCGCGCGCATCGGCGAGCCGACGCACGAAGCCGTCGCCGGCCAGGACAATTCCGCGCTCGCCATCAAGGCCGAGACGACCGCCGCGGCGGGCGGCGCAGCGGCCCCCGCGATGCCGAAGAACGGCACCGAGCTCTTCGAGCAGACCTGCAGCGTCTGCCACGGCCAGGGAATCGCGGGCGCGCCCAAGGCGGGCGACAAGGCGGCCTGGGCGCCGCGCATCGCCGAGGGCAAGGCGGTGCTCTATCAGCACGCGCTGCAGGGCTTCCAGGGCAAGAGCGGCGTCATGCCGCCGAAGGGCGGCCGCACCGACCTGCCCG
>Ga0335083_10010538_pt1 | contig 11156 bp, 14 predicted proteins | sample Lox_Sample_42_FD_206716 | JGI IMG/M metagenome (GOLD analysis project Ga0335083, IMG submission 206716) | Soil microbial communities from Loxahatchee National Wildlife Refuge, Florida, United States - Lox_Sample_4.2 | ecosystem: Environmental > Terrestrial > Soil > Wetlands | place: USA... | reverse complement strand
ACCGTAGATGAGCCATCGAGCCGCCTCGACTGATTTTCCGCTCATGCTGCGACGACCGGCGATCAGGCTAGCCCGGCAGGCCTGACCGCATTCTGCGCTCGGCCAGCCGCGCGACCGCCTGCCGCGGCACCAGGCGGCTTGAGCCTGCCAGCAGCCGGTTCCCCAGCCCGGGAACGACGGTGCTGCGGCCGTGGTCGAGCCCGCTGAGCGCGGCGGCGACCACCTCAGCCGGGTCCATCCGCCGACCGACAGACGCGCTGTCCGAGGCGGTAGCGAAGAACGCGGTGTCGGTGGCACCGGGGCACAGCGCCGTCACGTGCACGCCGGTGCCGCGGGTCTCGGCCCACAGCGCCTCGGTGAACGACAGCACGTACGCCTTGGTCGCACCGTATACCGCCATGTACGGCACGGGCTGGAACGCGGCGGTCGAGGCGACGTTCACGATCGCGCCGCGGTTCCGGGCGCGCATCCCCGGCAGGAGCGAGCAGGTCAGCTCGGTCGGCGCGGCGACGTTCAGCTGAACCGCCTGTGCGATCCGCTGGCCGTCAGCCTCGTGCAGCGGACCGAAAAGACCGAACCCCGCGTTGTTGACAAGCACGTCGATCCGCAGGTCCTGCTCCGCTAGCCGACCGGCCAGCGCCTGGCCAGCGCCCGGCTCGGACAGGTCAGCCGCCTCGACGTGCACGGTCACATGCGCGCTGGCACGCAGTTCGCTCGCCAGCGCCTCGAGCTTGCCCCGCGAGCGGGCGGCCAGCACCAGGTCCGCGCCGCGTCGGGCCAGCTCGCGGGCGAACACCTCGCCCATGCCCGACGAGGCGCCGGTGACCAGCGCTCGGCATCCCTTGAACTCCATCAGCTCCACCTTCCGGACCAGCACGTCATCGCCAGGCCGAAAATAAACCGACCATGCGGTTTTGTCAAAGAGACCGGTCGGTATGTTTCAGCAGACTGGCCGGCACGCTGTGGTAGCGTCCACCACATGCCCCGCGCCGCCTCATCCGCCGGCGCGGTCACGCCCAAGGGCCACGCCACGCGCGCGTCCATCCTGCAGACCGCCGCCACGGTCTTCGCCGAACGCGGCTACACCGACACCACGCTCGCCGAGCTGATCGCCCGCAGCGGCCTGACCAAGGGCGCGTTCTACTTTCACTTCGCCTCCAAGGAACAGCTCGCGCTCGCCGTGCTCGGGGAGAAGCAGCGGCAGTGGCTGGAGTTCGTCCGCCAGCGGGCACTGGACAAGCCCCGGGCGATCGACCAGCTCCTGGCGCTCGGTCCCGCTCTCATCAGGCTGCACCGCCAGGACCCGAGCGCCTTCAGCGCGCAGCGCCTGTCCCGCGACCTCGCCCGCATACCCGACCTGGCCGGCCCCATCAGGGTCCAGCTGCGCGGCTGGATCGACCTGGTAGCCAGGCTCATCAGCCAGGCCCAGCGCGATGGCGACCTTCCCGCCCACCTCGACGCCGCCGCGCTGGCGACCATCCTCGTCGCCGCCACCGACGGGCTCAAGGACCTGTCGGACATCCTCGATCCGCCCAACCGGGCCAGGCGCGGCTTCGAGCAGCGGATGCAGCACCTGACCGAGCTCGTCGAGGCCCTGAGGCAGCCGAGGCCCTGACTACCTAGGGCTCAGGCTGGGAGCGGCGAAACTCATCAAGCCCGGGGTCAGCGCGGCTCCAAGCCGGCGCCTCGGAACGCCTGGTAGGCGCCGTAAGCCTCGATGAATGCCTGGATGGTCTGGTACTGGCCCGCGAACGATGCCGAGCGCCACTTCGACTTCCGGCCATCGTGGTAGGTCAAGTCGAGCCAGACATCCAGCCGGACCTGGATGCTGTCGCTGAAGGTGCTCCCGGTGACCCGCAACCCGATCTGCGAAAGGCTGTCGAAGTCGACTACCGTGACGGGTTTCTTGCTGTCGACATACTCCACCACGCCTACCGGCGTGATGACGAGCAGCGGGTCAGGATCTCCCGACGTGCCGCGCAGAAAACCTCGTACCCGGCCCCTTTCCTTGGTAAAGACCCGCCAGCTCGGCGGGGCTCGCCCCTGACCTGCCTGGCCCAGAACGGCCTGCGGATCGAGCATGCCTGGCTCCCGGATCTCACTCCCCAGCGACCTCGCGGCTACCGCCCATCCTTATTATCGCGGCCCGCGAGTCAACCACGGCAATGGACATCGTCGCGGTCAGAACACAATGCCGCATGGGTGCGGCTCTCGCACAGTGAGTGCCTGCGCCTGCACCAGCGGCGCTCACTCGGGATAGACCGCGCCTACGCCGCTTAGCAAGGGTCGCCGACGAGATCAGGAAGAACGCGGTCAGGATTCCGGGTCGGCCTCCAGGACGGGGCGCATGAAGGTGCGCTCGTAGCGGAGCACGCAGCCAGAGTCGTCGCGGATCCGGTCGGCGGCGATGAAGTCCGGGTCGACGCCGAACAGCGTCCGGTACTCCTCGTAGGCCGCCAGCGACGGGAACGAGAACAAGGCCAGGGCCTTGTCGCTCGCTCCCTCGCTCGGCAGGAAGTAGCCGTGGTGCTGGCCGCCATGCGCGTTGACCAGCCCGATCCAGGCGCGGGCGAAACGCTCGAAGGCGTCCAGCTTGGCCGGGTCGATGGTGTAGTCCACCACGCAGGTGATCATGGGCGTCAGCTTACGGCGGGCGGGAAGCCGAACCTGGCCACCAGGTCGGCGCCGTCGCCGAACACGGTGATCCGCGAGATCCCGGCCGCCGAGACACCGAGGACAGCGATCCCAAGGGCCTGATAGGCACCGTCCCCGTCCCGGTAGTAAGCCGCCACCGCGGGCTGGCCATTGGCCCCCACCGGGGTCATCCGCCAGTCCCCCGGGGCGCCGATGACGTGCGCGAGGTAACGCAGGCATGTCTCCCGGCCGGAGAACCAGGTGCGCGTCCCGGTCATCTCGATCGCGGCGTCGGCCCGCAGCGCCTTCTCCAGCGCCTCGATGTCGGCGTGCTCGAAGCCCGCGATGTACTGGCCGAGCAGTTTCCTGGCTCGCGGCTCGGTGGGCTCGACCAGGTCGTCATCGCTCCCGAAGTCCACTTCCTCAAGCCGGGCCCGGGCCCGGGCCAGCGCGCTCTTGACCGCCACCGCCGAGGTGCCGAGCATGGCCGCGACCTCCGCGGCCGGGACGCCGAGCACCTCCCGGAGCAGGAGCACGGCCCGCTGCCGGGGCGGCAGGTACTGCAGGCTGGCGATGAGCGCGAGCCGCACGCTCTCGCGGGTGACCACGATCGCCGCGGGATCACCGGACCCGGAGATCACCAGCGCGTCGGGGACCGGCTGCACCCAGGTCAGGCCGGGTTCAGCCGTCGCGGGCACGGTGTCGGGGTCGCCGGACGGGCCGCCCAGGCCGGACGGCAGCGCCCGCCTGCCGCGCTGCTCGAGCGCGGTCAGGCAGACGTTGGTGGCGATGCGGTACAGCCAGGTGCGCAGCGAGGACCGGCCCTCGAAGCTGTCATAGGCCCGCCAGGCCCGCAGGTAGGTCTCCTGCACGAGGTCTTCCGCCTCGTCGGCCGCGCCGAGCATCCGGTAGCAGTGCGCCAGCAGCTCGCGCCGGAACGGCTCGGTGAGCCTGGTGAACTCCTCGGAGGTCACCAGGCCGCCCGTCACCAGCCCAGTCCGCGTCACAAGCCCAGCCTAGGCCGCACCCAGCCGGCCAGCCGCTGGATCGCGTCGTCAGCCTCCGGCGCCCGCCCGGCCGCCATCTGGAACGTGTGCAGCATGCCGGGAAACACGTCGAGCTGCACGTCAAGGCCGGCCTTCCCGGCCCGCTCGTCCAGGCCGCGGGCGTCGTCGAGCAGCGCCTCGTCCCCGCCGGCTTGGATGTAGAGCGGACTGAGCCCGGCCAGGTCCGCGTACAGCAGGTTGACTCGCGGATCGCGGAGACCAACGCCCTCCCCCACGAAGCCAGAAGCCAGGCTGCGGCAGAACTCCCTGGTAAACAGGGGATCCGTACCGGCCTCGTACGACTCCCCGCTGGCCTCCAGGTCGGCGAACGGCGAGAGCAGCAGCGCCGCGGCGGGCCGCGGCAGGCCCCGCTCGCGCGCCCGGAGCTGCACGGTCACCGCCAGCCAGCCGCCGACCGAGTCCCCGGCGAACGCGATGTGCTCGGCCGCGATGCCCTGGCCGAGCAGCCACCGGTAGGCGGCCTCCCCCTCGTCCACCGGCACCGGGTACCCGCCGCCCTCGGGCAGCAGCCGGTAGCCGATCAGCAGCGCCCGCACGCCCGCCGCCTTGGCCAGATGGCCGAACAGCTTGCGGTGCGTGTACACGGACCCGCCGACGAAGCCCCCGCCGTGCAGGCACAGCAGGACCCGGTCCGGCCGGCTGTCCTTGGGCAGCGCCCACATCGCGGGCCGGCCGCCCGTCTCGGTCTCCAGGTAGTCGACCCCGCGCGGCTCGGCGGTGAGGTCCCCCCAGGACTCGTCGTCAGGCCCCTCGCCGTCCGTCCTCGTCATGGCCAGCCTGGCCGCCTCCCAGTGCCGCCTGACCGCCTTGGACTGCTTGCTCGCCATCATCGTTTCCCCTTTCTCAGATCCTCGGCAATGCAGACCGTCGCCGACGGAAAAGGGATCGTTCCGGTTTAGGTCCTGGCTCAGCCGGTAGCGGCACAAGGTCACTCCCCACCCAAACTGAGAGGTGACACGATGCTGGTACTGACAGAGTCGGCCGCCGAGGTCGTCAAGGCCCTGACCGCGACCCCCGACGCGCCGGAGACGGCGGGCCTGCGGATCGCGTCCTCCGCCGCCAACTCGGCCAATCCGGGCGGGCTCCAGGTCTCGGCCGCGCCGGGGCCCGATGCGAACGACCAGGTCCTCGAGGCCGACGGGGCGCACGTCTACCTGGAGCCGCAGGCCGCCGCGTTCCTCGAGGACAAGGTGCTCGACGCCGAGGTCGACGCCGACGGCAAGCCGCACTTCTCACTGGCCGTCCAGAACCCCGGTCAGGTCTAGGCGGGCCACCCTGTCCCGTTCGTCATAAAAGATTTTGAACGAACGGGGCAGGGTCCGTGCGGTCCTCACCGGGCCGGGGCGACCAGGCCCGCGTCATAGGCGATGATGACGAGCGGGACCCGGTCCCTGGCGTCGAGCTTGGTGAGCAGCCGCGTCACGTAGGTCTTGACGGTGGCGATGCTGAGGGTGAGGTCGGCGGCGATCTCGGTGTTGGACAGGCCGCGCCCGATCAGCGTCAGGACGTCGCGCTCGCGCTCGGTGATGCCGCCGACGGCCCGCTGGCTCCCGGCCGGTGCCGGGGCCGGGCCGCAGGCGGGCCACCTGCCCGGCCAGCCGGGCCACCGAGTACAGGTCGGCCAGGTCAAGCGCGACCACCTCGACCGCCGCCGGCGAATGTTGCATGATTGGGGCCGGAGGTGGGGGAATGTCGGGTGAGGATAACAAGCGCGCCGTGGCTGAGTTCGTGGAGCGCTGCCAGAACCAGCACGACCTGGAGTACGCCGACGAGGCCTTCCACCCGGAGTTCAAGAACCACTACCGGCCCGAAGGGCAGGCCATCCCGGAGACGGACCGGCCCGCCAGCGGCTTCCAGGCGTTCTACGGCGCGCTGCTCCAGGGCTTTCCCGATGCCACCGTGGAGATCAACGAGCAACTCGCCGAGCGCGACCTGGTGGCGACGCGCAAGACGTTCCGCGGCACCCACCTGGGCGAGCTGTGGGACCTGCCGCCGACCGGGAACCGCGTGGAACTCGAGTTCATCGACATCTTCCGGCTCCGCGACAGCCGGCTCATCGAGCACTGGACGTCGATGGACATCAACGCCCTCCGCCAGCAGATGCACCCGGCCCTCTTACCGAGGGTATTAAGTCACTGTTAATGGGCATAGCTCCCTGGGTAGGCCTGAAGATCCATGCTGGGTCATGCATGGGGTGGGGTGGGGGTGGGTTTCCGTATGGCATTTCTCGATGATGGGCTATCTGGATGGCCGGGCGGGCGGAGGGACATCGCGTGGCTCTGAAATGGCGGCAGCTAGACGAGAAAACAGACTCTGACACGCTAATCGATACGGCCCGAACGCTGTGCGATGCCGGCCGCGTCGATGAGGCAATACGCTGGTGGATGCGGGCCGGCGATATGGGCAATCCTTACGGAATGAGAAACGCTAGCTCAGCTTTGATACAGCTGAGGCGTGAGGCGGAGGCCGTGAGGTGGCTTAAGAAACTCGGCGAGCGGGGTAACGAATACGCTATTAGCGAGACGGCTTCCATCCTGGCCAGGCACAGGCAGATAAGAGATGCATCGCGCTGGCTGACGAGTCTCGCCGCCAAGGGAAATATCGTGGCAATCCGTGAGCTTGCCCGACTGCTGACCCGTACAGGAGATGCGCGTAACGCGCTCACGTGGTGGCCGCAGGTCATCAGGGCATTGCCCATACCCGAGCCGCCTGTACCTTTGCGGAAATCACTGAATCCCTCGATGATAACTGGAACCAGCGAATCGCACGGCTGGGATCCGCTGAAGGTGGAATACAAGTTCCGCAATAGCAATACGGCTATCATCCGGTCTGCGATTGCCGCCTACCAGGGAACCGGCAGGCAACGCGAGGCAGCCGGCCTGCTGAGACATCGGGCGCTGGCCGGTGACGGAGATGCCGTCCGCGAAGTAGCGAAGATGTACCTGGACTCGGGCGACCCGCAAGCGGCGGTCGACTGGCTGGCGCCGCTCGCAGAAGCGGGCAACGAGCATGCCATGCGCCGGCTAGCGTATCTGTACGAATACTGGGACTATGTCGATGAGGCAGCCTACTGGTGGGTAAAGCTTTCCAGGCGGGGCAGACATTACGCCATCGTCCACCTCGCCAGGCTTTACCAGAGATCAGGACGCCTGGACGAGGCTATCAATTGGTGGCAGCAGGCCGTTGAGCATGCCGAGGATTACATATTCCTCATCGAGGCGTCAGACACGGTAGTAGCACTGCTGACGGTGACCGGCCGCACGGAGGAGATCCTTCCCTGGCTGAAGTACCGTTCCGAAGCAGGAGACCTGCCATCATCCGTCGCGCTCTTCAAAAGGCTGAAGTTCTACGGCAGCAAAGACGATGCCCTAGCCTTCTCATCTCGCATGGCGGCTCAGGGTATCCACCTCCCGTCGAACGAGACTTACGGCATCCAGACAGATAATGGCGGATATCGTCATTACTTCCAACGAGCGAAGGCCAGTAACTCCATTCTCCTCCGTGAGCGTGTTACGGGACTCTGCGGCTGGAGCTGGAGGCTGAACTCTCCCCTTCCCGGGGTAGATGTATCTCAGGTGCCTGTCTGCCCTCGCTGCACCAGCTTGTACAATTCTCTCCCCGAGGCCTGACCCGTTAACCACCGCCACCGGTCCCGCGCGAAGGCGGCCGCTGTCCCGGCAGCGCCGCGACAGTCATACCGCGAAGGATCGGGACGTCTTATTGTGGTGGTGTGCTGAGCGGACCTCGCCTGCGCCAGGTGGCTCTGGTGGCACGCGACTGCGGGCAGGTGGCCGGTGAACTGGGCCAGACCTTCGGCTGGGCGCCGCCCTTCCACGATCCCGGGGTGGGACAGTTCGGCCTGACCAACGCGGTGTTCGCGGCGGGCGACACGTTCGTCGAGGTGGTGGCGCCCGTCCAGCCAGGCACGACGGCCGGCCGGTACCTCGAGCGGCGCGGCGGCGACGGCGGGTACATGGCGATCTTCCAGCTGCCCGACCTGGCCGAGGCCCGCCAGCGGGTCGCGGAGCTCGGCGTGCGGGTCGTCTGGACCGCGGACCTGCCGGACATCGCCGGGACCCACCTCCACCCCCGGGACGTTCCCGGCGCCATCGTGTCGCTGGACTGGGCGGCCCCCGAGCAGTCCTGGCATTGGGCGGGCCCGGCCTGGACCGGACAGGCACCCGAGCATGCCCCCGGCGGCGTGACCGGGCTGACGATCGAGGTCAGCGACCCGGCCACGGCGGCGCGACGCTGGGCGGATGTGCTCGGGGTACCGGTCGCCGCCGACGGGCACACAGTGGCGCTCGAGGCGGCCGGCCAGCGGCTGCGGTTCGTGCCGGCCGTGGCGGGCCACGGCGAGGGGATTACCGAGGTGACCATCGCCGGGCTGCCCGGCAGCGGCCCGTGGGAGATCGGCGGGGTCCGCTTCGCCGGCGAGGAAGGATGAGATGACCACGCTCGACACAGTGACGCTCGACACCGGCACCGAGGAACTGCACGCCGAGGTCAAGGACCGCGTCGCAGTGATCACCATGAACCGGCCGGAGCGGCGCAACGCCTTCTCCCCCGGGATGATCTCCGCCCTGGGCGATGTCCTGGCCCAGGTGGAGACCGACGAGGCCGTCGGCTGCGTGGTGCTCACCGGGGCGGCAGGCGCCTTCAGCGCCGGCGGTGACGTCAAGAGCATGGCCGCCCGCCCGGCCCACGGCAACGGCGCCAGCATCGACGCCGCCATCCACCGCCAGCGGCTGAGCCAGCGAGCCACCAGCGGCCGGCTGTGGAGCATGCCCAAGCCCACGATCGCCGCCATCCCGGGGCCCGCGGCCGGGGCCGGCCTGTCCCTCGCGCTGGCCTGCGACCTGCGCTACGTGGTACCAGGGGCCATCCTCACCACCGCCTTCGCCCGGGTCGCGTTCGCCGGGGACTACGGCGGGACGTGGTTCCTCACCCGGCTGGTCGGCAGCAGCAAGGCCAAGGAGCTGTACTACTTCTCGGAGCGGCTGAGCGCCGAGGAGGCTGAGCGGCTCGGCATCGTCAACGCCATCTTCCCGGCCGACGGCTTCGAGGAAGAGGTCATGAAGCGGGCCCGCAAGCTGGCGGAGGGCCCGGCGATCGCCTACCGCTACATGAAGGAGAACCTCAACCGGGCCGTGGCCGGCGAACTGGGCGACTGCATGGACCTGGAAGTGACCCACCACGCGCACACCGGGCTCACCGAGGACCACCGCGAGGCCGCCCGGGCCTTCACCGAGAAACGCGAGCCGCGCTTCCACGGCCGCTGACCGCCGTGGGCACGTGGGGCGAGGGCGCAGTCGCCGGCCATCACGCCGCTCGCCGGGGCCAGCAAGCCGGGGTCGATCCGCGATTCGGCCACCCCGTTCGTCCTCATGGATCTTGATTTTGCGGACCTCCGCGCCTGACTAGCCGGACATGTCCGGCGGCCCAAACCACGCCGTGGCTGCATGTAATACTTCCGTGATATTTCCGCGAACCGGTTGAGAGGCTCGTTTCCGTCTCGTTACCTTGATCTGCGAAAGGAGCGTGACGGTTCGTGGGCAGACTGCTAGCTGGGGTTTCCGGGGTTCGTCGGGGTACCGCGCTGGTGGTCGGGCTGGTCGTGGCGGGCGGGCTCGCCTACGGCGGGATCGCGGGCGCGGCCCCGCAGCCGACCGTGAGCCAGGTACAGGCCAAGATCAACCAGCTGACCACGCAGTTCGACCGGGTCAGCCAGCAGTACGACCAGGCCAACGAGCAGCTCTCGGCGGCCAGGTCCAAGCTGGCCGGGGTGCACGCCCGCCTCGGCACCGCGAACGCCAAGTTCCAGGCGGCCCAGGCGAGCGTGGCGCAGAACGCGGCCGCCGCGTTCGAGGACACCGGATCGACCTCCGTGGCCGGCGTGCTCACCTCGGGTAACCCGTCGGTGGTCCTCCAGCAGGGCTCGATGCTGCTCGAGCTGTCTGGTAACCGGAGCGCCCAGACCAGGCAGCTCGGCATCGCCGCCAGCCAGCTGGCCGCCGCCGAGCAGCAGGTGCAGCGCACCGAGTCCGGCATCAAGAACCTCAAGGACCAGCTCGCCGCGCACAAGGACTCGCTCAGCACGCTCATCGACAAGCAGAAGACCCTGCTGGCCAGCCTGACCGTGCCGGAACAGCAGACGGTCCAGACCAACACGATCGGCGGCACCGGCTCCAGTACCAGCTCCGGCACGACCACGGCTACGTACACCGGGCCGACCTCGACCCAGGCGCAGAAGGCCGTCGCCTTCGCCTACGCCCAGCTGGGCAAGCCGTATCAGTGGGGCGCGACCGGACCGGGCAGCTTCGACTGCTCGGGCCTGGTCCAGGCCGCCTGGGCCTCGGCCGGGGTCTCGATACCGCGCACCACCTACGAGCAGTGGGCCGCCCTGCCGCACGTCTCCACCTCCGCGCTCGAGCCCGGCGACCTGCTGTACATGGACGGCATCGGGCATGTCGTCATGTACGTGGGCGACGGCCAGATCATCGACGCCCCGCAGACCGGGCGCGACGTCGAGAAGGTCCCGCTGGCCGGCTGGTACTCATCGAGCCTGGTCGGCGCGGCCCGCCCCTGACCGGCCGCCCCTGACCGGCCGCCCCGAGCACCCGTTTCAGCCCCGCGTCAGCCCTGTTCCAGCGGCCTGACCAGGCTTGGCATAGGCCCTCCGAGGTAACCGGAAGCAGCACCTGGAGGCAGGGCCCTGCCCGGCCAGGACCGTCGTCCCCCGGTCCTGGCCGGATCCCGGGATCGTTATTGTTCGGCTTATGACCCGGATTCCGTATGTGCGGCGTGAGGAGCTGGGGCCCGAGGGCCAGCAGCTGTGGGACGGCATCGTCGGCGACCGGAGCGACCTGGTGGTGACCGCCGAGGGCGGCCTGGCCGGTCCCTTCAACGCGTTCGTCACGGTCCCCGGCGCCGGGCGGCGGCTGTCCGCGCTCGGCGCCAAGCTCAGGTTCGGCACGTCCATCGAGCGGCGGCTGTCCGAGATCGCCATCATCACCACCGGTGCGCGGTGGCAGGCGGAGTTCGAGTGGTACGCGCACGCCCCGATGGCGCGCGAGCATGGTGTGGCCGGCCCGATCGTGGACGCGATCGGGCGCGGTGAGGATCCGCCGTTCGCGGCGGAGGACGAACGGGCCGTCTACGCCGTGGCCCGCCAGCTCGGCCAGTCCGGGCGGCTGGACCAGGCGACCTACGACGCCGCGCACCGCTTCCTCGGCGACGCCGGGATGGTGGAGCTGGTGTCCCTGTGCGGGTACTACACGCTGATCTCGTTCCTGCTGAACTCGTTCGAGGTGCCGCTGCCGCCCGGGGCCGCTCCGATGTGGGACGGGCAGGACGGGTCGTGACGCTGCCGGACGAGGCCGCGGGCACCGCGCCGGGACGCGGCCGGCTGGCGGGCCGGCGGGTCCTGGTGGTGGGCGCCGGCACGCGGCCGTC
>Ga0335083_10010537_pt1 | contig 11157 bp, 10 predicted proteins | sample Lox_Sample_42_FD_206716 | JGI IMG/M metagenome (GOLD analysis project Ga0335083, IMG submission 206716) | Soil microbial communities from Loxahatchee National Wildlife Refuge, Florida, United States - Lox_Sample_4.2 | ecosystem: Environmental > Terrestrial > Soil > Wetlands | place: USA... | reverse complement strand
AACGGCAGCAAGAACTGGATCACCAACGGTCCGGTGGCCGACGCCATCGTCCTCTTCGCCATGACCGATCGCGCCGCCGGCCACCGGGGCATCTCCGCCTTCGTGGTGCCCACCGATTCGCCGGGCTTCAACCGGGCCAAGCCGGACCGGAAGATGGGCATCAGCGCCGCGCTGTCCTGCAGCATCTTCTTCGAGGACTGCCGGGTTCCGGCGGCGAACCTCCTGGGGAAGGAAGGGGACGGCTTCAAGATCGCCATGTCCACGCTCGACGGCGGACGCATCGGCATCGCCGCCCAGGCGGTGGGCATCGCCCGGGCAGCCTTCGAGGAGGCGCGCGACTACGCCCTGGACCGGAAGACCTTCGGCAAGCCGATCGCTCAGCACCAGGCCATCCAGTTCATGCTCGCCGACATGGCCACCGAGATCGACGCGGCTCGCCTGCTCGTCCTCAAGGCGGCGCTCCTCAAGGACGCCGGGGTACGGCACTCGGCGGAGAGCTCGATGGCCAAGCTCTACGCCTCGGAGATGGCCAGCCGGGTGGCCAACAAGGGCCTGCAGATCTTCGGCGGGCAGGGCTACAGCAAGGAGTTCGACGCCGAGCGCCACGTCCGCGACGCTCGCATCACCGAGATCTACGAGGGGACGAGCGAGATCCAGCGCCTGGTCATCTCCGCCGGACTGCTCAAGGACTGAACCATGCCCTGCGCGCTCTCTCTTCTCGTATTGACCATCGCCGCGGCGGACGGGGGAAGCCCGCTCGTCCCACCACCGGACGCGACCGCCGTCGCGCCGGCCGACGCCGGGGTGGTGCTTCCCGATGTGAACGCGCTGCCCTTCACGCCGGACTCGATCACCCAGGTGGTCCGCGCCCACCAGCCGGAGATCCAGGAGTGCTACGAGAAGACGCTGGCGGCCCGGAAGGAGAAGCTCCAGGGCAAGCTCGCCACCCGGTTCCTGATCACTCCGGCGGGGACGGTGAAGGGCGCCCAGGTACTCAAGAAGGGAACCACCTTGAAGGACAAGGACCTCAATGCGTGCGTGGTCGGGGTCCTGCAGCGAATGGTCTTCCCCAAGCCGCCGGACAAGAAGGACCATCCGGTGGAGTACCCCTTCAATCTCCAGGCGGTGGAGTAGGGCGGGGCGCATGGACCTCGGCCTCAACCAGACCCAAGTCCTCATCCGGGACACGGCGCGGAACTTCGCCCGGGAGCGGATCGCGCCCGGCGCCCGCGAGCGGGACCGGGAGGAGCGCTTCCCGGCGGATCTGCTTCGAGAAATGGCCGGCCTCGGCCTGATGGGGGTGAACGTTCCGCACGCCTTCGGCGGAGCGGAGGCCGGCGCGGTGGCCTATGCCCTGGCGATGATGGAGGTGGCGGCGGCCTGCGCCTCCACCGCGGTGGCCACGGCGGTGACCAACATGTGCGCCGAGCTGATCTGCGCCTTCGGCACCGAGGAGCAAAGGAGGACCCACGTCACTCGGCTCGTCTCGGGCGAGGCGGTGGCCGGGGCCTTCGCTCTCTCCGAGCCGCAATGCGGGAGCGATCCGGCCGGGCTGACCACCACCGCGGTGAAGCGCGGGAAGTCCTGGGTTCTCAACGGCACCAAGCAGTGGATCACCTCCGGCGCCCATGCCGGCGTGATGGTCGTCTGGGCGCGGACCGGTGAGGCAGGGAGCCGTGGCCTGTCCGCGTTCATCGTCGAGGGAGGGGCGAAGGGCCTGACGGTTGGCAAGCCGGAGGACAAGCTCGGGCTGCGCGGGTCGAACACCGTGTCCCTGGTCTTCGAAGGGTGCACCCTGCCGGCATCCGCGCTCCTCGGGCAGGAGGGCGAGGGCTTCAGGCTGGCGATGATGGCCCTGGACGGCGGCCGGATCGGCATCGCCAGCCAGGCCTGCGGCGTGGCGCGCGCCGCGCTGGAGTCCTCGGTTCGCTACGTGCGCGAGCGTCGCGCCTTCGGCCAGACGCTGAGCGAGTTCCAGGCGCTCCGGTTCATGCTGGCCAACATGAGGACCGAGCTCAGCGCAGCCGAGTCGCTCACCCTGCGCGCCGCCTGGCTCAAGCAGCAACAGCGGTCGTTCACACAGGAAGCGTCGATGGCCAAGCTGTTCGCCAGCGAGATGTCCAATCGCGCCTGTGACCGGGCGGTGCAGCTCCACGGCGGCTACGGCTACCTGGACGAGTTCCCGGTGGAGCGGTACCTCCGGGACGCGCGGGTGCAGACCATCTACGAGGGGACGAGCGAGATCCAGCGGGTGGTCATCGCCCGCGAGCTTCTGCGAGGCGCGACATGAGCCGGACGCGAATCGTCTCCGGGACTCCCTGGGAGCCTCTCTATGGCTACGCGCGGGCGGTCCGCGTCGGCCGGAACATCCACGTCAGCGGGACCACCGCCACCCTGCCCGGGGGCGGCTTTCTCGACGGCGACGCCGCCGAGCAGGCCCGGCAGACGCTCCGGAACATCGAGCGGGCCCTGGGCGAAGCGGGCGCCACGATGGCCGACGTGGTGCGCACCCGGATGTACGTGGTGAACATCACCCGCGACGGCGACTCGGTGGGCCGGGTGCACGGCGAGGTGTTCGGGGAGGTCCGGCCGGCCACATCGATGGTCGAGGTGAGGGCGCTCATCGATCCGCGGATGCTGATCGAGATCGAGGCGGACGCCGTGGTCGGTGAGCCTGCGGCGCTGTAGGTTTGCCGTCCGTCATGGCGTGGCGGTCAGTGGGCGCTGCTCGAGGCCCGCTGGGGATGAGCCCAGGCGCGCCGAGACCTAGCCCGCTCTCGCACCCAAGGCAGGAAAACTGTCACCCCGCTGACGAGTTAACTGGCCGTTGCGACGGAGCTTCGTCGAGTCCGAGGGTGACAGGTTCCCTGCCTCGGCTTTTGCACAGGCACCGGGGGAGATGGCTCGCCAACACCATAACCACCGGCGGTCAGCGCTCCGACTGCCGGGCCACGAGGCCGGGAGAACCGCCACGCCGGGGTCGGTGGGCTTCACCGTCCTGGCTTCGACGCCATGAATCCAGGTCTATGTTGCGCGCCACTTGATGTTGCAGCCGATGCTCGGCACCTGCGGCTCGGGCACCGGCTGGCCGGCGAGCACGGCGTCGATGGCCCGACGAAGGTCCTTTCCGGTCACCGGCTTTCCGCTGTCCGGGCGGCTGTCGTCGAGCTGTCCGCGGTAAGCGAGGCGCAGCCCGGCCGGCTCCCGGCGATAGAGGAAGAAGTCGGGCGTGCAGGCCGCGTCGTAGGCGCGCGCCACCGCCTGGCTCTCGTCATGGAGGTAGGGGAAGACGAAGCCCAGCTGGCCCGCCTGCTCGGCCAGGCTGTCCGGAGCGTCGTCCGGATGGCTGGCCGCATCGTTCGCCGAGATGGCCACCACGCCGATGTCCTTGCCCTCCAGGTCCCGACCGAGGCGCGCGAGCTCCGCCTGGACGTGCTTCACGTAGGGGCAGTGGCGGCAGATGAACATCACCAGCACCGCGCGGTTGCGCGCGAAGTCGTCGAGCCGGACTGTCTTTCCCGTCCGCACCTCGGGCAGCGCGAAGTCCGGTGCGGCAGTGCCCAGCGCGACCATCGTCGAGGGGGTCTTGGCCATGGCGAGGCTCCTTTCCCGAGCCACTTCGATAGCGAGCGTGCGCCCGGAAGGCAACGCCCGGCGCCGACGCCTGTCCCCGGATGTGCTAACTCGCCTCTCCCTCCCTCCCCCGGAGGTGCACCCGGTGCTTCCCCGCGTCGACGGCCCAGCTGGCCCACTCCGCCGTTCACTCCTGCGCTTCTTCCTGCTCGGTGCCGTCGGCTTGATGGCCGCCGCCGCCGCTCCGTCGCAGGACGCGGGCGCGACGCTGCATCCCCCTCCGGCGGCAGTGCTGGCTACACCCCTCGTCGAGGCCCTGGTGGTCAAGTACGGCGAGGGCCAGCGCACACGCGCCCAGCAAGGTGTCCGGCAGGTGCTCGCCTTCTGGCGGCTCGGCCCGGACGGCGACGGCGATGACAAGGCGCTGGCCGAGTTCGTCACCACCCAGTTCATCGCCGATCCAGCCGTCCTCGAGCGGAGCTTCAAGCGGTTCGAGGAGGCATTCGAGATTGTCGACGGCCATCTGCTCGAGATCGGCCGCAACTGGAGGAGCGGCGCCGAGCTGGAGCTCGGGCCGGAGCTTCCGGTGGACGCGTACCTCGCCGCCACCGATCCCGGCGCCCATCTCCAGGAGGACCTGTTCGCCTCCAAGATCGCCTTCGTCGTCCTGCTCAACTGGCCCCTCCCGACGCTCGAGGACATGGTGGCCAAGGGCCCGACGTGGACCCGGAGACAGTGGGCGGAGGCCCGCCTCGCCGAACGCTTCGTGCTCCGGCCCTCGGGCGCAGCGCAGGCTGCCCGCGCCGCAGCCTCGGCGAAGGCGGAGGCCTACATCGCCGGCTACAACCTCTGGGTCCACCACCTGGTCGGTCCGGGCGGAGAGCGCCCCTTCCCCAAGGGCAAGCGGCTGCTCAGCCACTGGAACCTCCGCGACCAGATCAAGGCCGATTACGCCGAGGGAGCAGCGGGCCTCGTTCGCCAGCGGCTGATGATCGCCGCCATCAACCGCATCGTCACCCAGGAGATCCCCCGGGCGGTGATCGACGATCCGCGGCTGGACTGGAACCCGGTGACCAACACGGTCGTCCTCGCTCCCGGGGCCGAGGTAGAGGAGCGGCCCGCCTCGCAGACCGGGGGCGGCGTCCGGCCGGCGGTGGCCAGCACCGACCGCGAGCCGGACACCCGCTACGCCACGCTTCTGGAGACTTTCCGGTCTGCGCGGCAGACGGACAAGGACTCGCCCTTCGCGCCCACCGAGATCGACCGCCGCTTCCAGCTCGACACCGAGATCCCCGAGGCCCGGGTGAAGGCCCTCCTCGAGCAGATCGTCTCCTCGCCGCTCGTCCCCCGGGTGGCGGCGCTCATCGAGGCGCGCCTCGGGCGGAAGCTCGAGCCCCAGGACATTTGGTACTCGGGCTTCCTCCAGCGCGCCAGGCATCCGGAGTCCAAGCTCGACGCGATGACGCGCAAGCGCTACCCGAACGCCGCGGCCTACAAGAAGGACATCGCCCGGCTCCTCCGGGGCCTGGGCTTCACCCCGGAGAAGGCGGCCTGGCTCGACGCGCACATCGTCGTCGATCCCGCCCGGGGCTCGGGCCACGCGCTCCAGGCGGCGCGGCGGGGCGACTTCCCCCACCTGCGCACCCGCATCTCCCCCGGAGGGATGGACTACAAGGGCTACAACATCGCCGTCCACGAGATGGGCCACAACGTGGAGCAGGTGTTCTCGCTCTACTCGGTGGACAGCACGCTGCTCCAGGGCGTGCCCGGCAACGCCTTCACCGAGGCGCTGGCCTTCACCTTCCAGAACCGGGACCTGGAGCTGCTCGGGCTGGGCGCGCCGGACGCCGAGGCGCAGCGGCTGCGCGTCCTCAACGACTTCTGGGCCACCTACGAGATCTGCGGGCCGGCGCTGCTGGACATCGCCGTGTGGCGGTGGATGTACGCGCATCCGGACGCCACCCCGGACCAGCTCCGCGAGGCGACCCTGGCGGAGGCGCGCGCGCTGTGGAACCGGTACTACGCACCCGTGCTCGGCGGGAAGGATTCGGCCCAGCTGGCCATCTACTCGCACATGATCTCGACCTTCCTCTACCTGCCGTACTACCCGCTCGGGCACCTGATCGCCTTCCAGCTCGAGGGAAAGCTGAAGGGGCCGAAGAGCGGCGCGGAGTTCGAGCGGATGGCGTCGTTCGGGCGGGTGACGCCCGACTTCTGGATGGTCCACGCCACCGGGGCTCCGGTCTCGGCCGATCCGCTGCTGGCCGCGACCCGGGAAGCGCTGGCGGTCGAGGAGGGGAAGCGATCTGCGGCGCGCTGATGGCGAGACGGCAGCCGTGTCGGGAGGCTAGCGCTTCTTCTGGATGCTGCCGCTGCCGTGCGTGACGGCGCTCACCGTGCTCGCCTCGCCGCTCCAGCGGATGTCGCCCGACCCGTTGACCGCGAACTGGACGGCGCCCCCGTTGATGCGGAGGTCGGCATCCCCGGAGCCGTTGACGGACACCGCGGCGTTCTTCACCGGGAAGTCGGCCGCCTTGACGTCCCCCGACCCATCGATGGCCACCGAGAGATTGCCGGTGCTCCCGGCGAGCTTGACGTTCCCCGATCCGGAGATGGCCACCGCCAGGGCGCTCGACTTCCCGCTGTAGTTGATGTCGCCCGAGCCGGAGACGGCCAGCGCCACCTCGCCGCCCTGGTCGAAGCCGGAGACGTCCACGTTCCCGCTGCCGGCGATGGAGATCGCCCGGAGTTCGGGCATGGTGATGGTGACGGTGTTCTTCCCGTGCATCTGCAGCGAGTGTGCATTGCTGGAGATGACCAGCCGGTCGCCCCTCACCTCGGTGTCGATCTTGCCCGCGACGTCCGAGTCGCGCATGTCGAGCACCACCGAGAACTCCTTGCCCGGACGGATGGTGGCATCGAGCGGAACCCGGAGCTCGACCTTGGTGAAGCCGGCCACCGACCGCTTGACGGTCTCGGCCCGTGCGGGAACGACGAGGAGGCAGACGGCCGCCACAGCGGCCCGGGAAAGAAGGGCGTGCATGCCTCCTTTACGTCCGGGCGCCGGTCTCATTGCAGGCGGATCCCGGAGCAATTTCAGGGGGTCCGCCGCGGTCGGAACCCCCTCCGGTCCCCCTGGAGGCCCCCCCGGCGCGCCTCGACCGGCATTCCCGCCCGTCGGGGGGGCGGGTAGGCTTGACCTCACCCGGAGCAGGCGCCTAGGTTGCGCGCGCCTTGGACCGCCTGAGGTTGGTGGGCTCGGGCCAGGGCGGCTCCGGTGCTCGAACCCCACGCCGAGGTCTGCCCGAGCAGCACGCGTGAACCCTGGGGGCGGTTGAAGTACCCGAAGGATAACCCTTTCCATGCAGCAGAACGTGAATCAGCCGGTCGGAATGGACGGCGAGGAAGATTTCGCCGCGCTCTTCGAGGCCTCCCTCAAGGACCGCGGCGGTGACGGGCTCCTCAAGGAAGGAGACCTGGTCAAGGGAACCGTGGTCCAGGTGACCAAGGACTACGCCGTCGTCGACATTGGCTACAAGTCGGAGGGGCAGATCCCCATCGCGGAGTTCACCAACCCGCGAGGCGAGATCACCGTCCACCCCGGCGATCCGGTGGAGGTGCTCCTCGAGAGCCGGGAAAACGACACCGGGATGGTCGTCCTCTCCAAGGAGAAGGCCGACAAGATGCGCATCTGGGACGAGATCTCCGCCGCCTGCGAGCGCGATGAGATCGTCAAGGGCGTCATCGTCGGACGGGTGAAGGGCGGCCTGAGCGTGGACATCGGCGTGAAGGCCTTTCTCCCCGGCAGCCAGGTGGACATCCGCCCGGTGCGGAACCTGGACCAGTACCTGGGCAAGGAATTCGAGTTCAAGGTCATCAAGTTCAACAAGAAGCGCGGCAACATCGTGCTCTCCCGCCGCGTGTTGCTGGAGAAGCAGCGCGAGGAGCTGAAGAAGGAGACGCTCAAGAACCTCCGCGAGGGCGCGGTCCTCAAGGGCGTGGTCAAGAACCTCACCGACTACGGGGCGTTCATCGACCTGGGCGGCATCGATGGCCTCCTCCACATCACCGACATGTCCTGGGGGCGCATCGGCCACCCCTCGGAGATGTTCAACGTCGGCGACGAGGTGAAGGTGGTGGTCCTCAAGTTCGACCCCACCCAGGAGCGGGTCAGCCTCGGCCTGAAGCAGATCCAGGAGGACCCCTGGCACCGGGCGGACGAGAAGTACCCGGTGGGCACACGCATCCGCGGCAAGGTGGTCAGCCTCACCGACTACGGCGCCTTCGTGGAGATCGAGCAAGGCGTCGAGGGCCTGGTCCACGTCTCGGAGATGTCCTGGAACAAGCGCCTCAAGCACCCGAGCAAGATGCTCGAGGTGGGCCGCGAGGTGGAGGCGGTGGTCCTGGACATCGACCCCAAGGCGAAGCGCATCGCCCTGGGGATGAAGCAGACCGAGCAGAACCCCTGGACCCTGCTCGAGGACAAGTACCCCATCGGCACCCAGATCAAGGGCCAGGTCCGCAACGTCACCGACTTCGGGATCTTCGTCGGCGTCGAGGAGGGCGTGGACGGCTTGGTGCACGTCTCGGACATCTCCTGGACCCAGCGCATCAAGCACCCCGGCGAGCTGTTCAAGAAGGGTGACGAGGTGGAGGCGGTCGTTCTCAACATCGACGTGGAGAACGAGCGCTTCTCCCTGGGCATCAAGCAGCTCCATCCCGATCCCTGGGACACGCTCAGCGAGCGGAAGCCGGTGGGCAGCCGCATCACCGGCAAGGTCACCAAGACCACCGACTTCGGCGCCTTCGTGGAGATCGAGCCGGGGATCGAGGGCTTGGTCCACGTCTCCGAGCTCAAGGACGAGCGGGTGGAGAACCCCCGCGACGTGGTGAGCGAAGGCCAGGAGGTGGAGGTCAAGGTCATCGACATCAACACCCAGGACCGCAAGGTGGCCCTGTCGATGAAGGCCCTGCTTCACGAGGGCGGGGACGACTACCGCGAGTACCTCAAGAAGCAGGCGGAGGGGAGCCGCGCCCGCCTCGGCGACGTGATGGGCAGCAAGCTCAAGCGCTGACGGTAGGCGTCGGAACGCGTTCTCGTCGGGGCCGGATCCCTCCTCGGGTCCGGCCCCGCGTCGTTTTCCCGAGTCACGTCGACGGGCGGCCCCGGCGGGCGAGCCCGAGCAGGAACAGCACCTCCACCGCGCCGAGCATGAGCAGGGGCGGCAGAATCCGGTACACCGCATAGAGGACGACCAGTCCTCCGACGCCGAGCGCGCCGAGCAGGCAGAGCAGAGACACGAGCGCGTCGCTGGCGCCCGCGGCACGGGCCACGGCCAGGTTCTGGAGCCCGAGGAGGGCGAGGAGGACGGAGATGGTCAGGCTCAGGCTGTCCGTCACGTCCGAGGCGGAGGGCGTCCATCCCAGGCCGAGCTGGTAGCGGTAGGCGTCCATCACCGCACGGAGTGTCCGGGTGGCCACGTCGTCCGGCGGCGGGGCGATGCTGGCCAGGGTGTGGACGGCGGCCACCAGCAGCAGGCCGATGGAGGCGGCAGAGAAAAAACGGCGCCCGGGACGGAACACGGGCATCTCCTGGCGCACGGTTTGCGCCGTCGGCTGGGTGAGGGCGACCCCGTGGAGGGAGGGGGTCCGTCTGGCTTGACCGGGGTCAGGCCCGGCAGCATAAGCAGGCCGAGCTTTCACGAGGAGCAGGTCCATGGCACGCGAAGTGGTCATCGTCGGGGCGGCTCGGACGCCCATCGGTTCGTTTCTCGGGGGGCTGTCACCCCTCACCGCCCCGCAGCTCGGCTCGGTGGTGATCAAGGCCGCCCTGGAGCGGGCCGGCGTTCCCCCGTCTGCCGTGGACGAGGTGTGGATGGGCAACGTGCTGCAGGCCGGAGTGGGGCAGGCCCCGGCTCGGCAGGCCGCCATCTTCGCCGGCCTTCCAGACACCGTGCCCTGCAACACCCTGAACAAGGTGTGCGGGTCCGGCCTGAAGGCGGTGGTGAGCGGCGCCCAGGCCATCGCCCTGGGCGATGCCGAGGTGGTGGTGGCCGGGGGAATGGAGTCGATGAGCAACGCCCCCTACCTGACCCACTCCATGCGCACCGGGGCCCGGATGGGGAACGTCGAGCTCAAGGACGCGATGATCTCCGACGGGCTGTGGGACGTGTACAACCAGCAGCACATGGGGATGTGCGCCGAGGCCTGCGCCGCGGACTTCAAGATCAGCCGCTCCGCCCAGGACGAGTTCGCGCTCGAGTCCACCCAGCGCGCCATCCGCTCCCAGAAGGAGGGGGCCTTCAAGGCGGAGATCGTCACCGTCTCCGTCCCCCAGAAGAAGGGTGAGCCGTTGCTGTTCAGCGAGGACGAGGGGCCGAAGGCGGCCAAGCCGGAGAAGATCCCGTCGCTTAAGCCCTCGTTCAAGAAGGACGGCACGGTCACCGCCGCCAACGCCTCGAGCATCAACGACGGCGCGGCGGCGGTCGTCCTCATGACCGCGGAGCGGGCCAAGGCCGAGGGCCGCACCATCCTCGGTCGCATCGTCGGCCAGGCGACCGCGGCGCGGAAGCCGGTGGAGTTCACCATCGCCCCCGCCGACGCGATCAACAAGCTCCTCTCCAAGACCGGCCACAAGGCGGGTGACGTCGACCTGTGGGAGATCAACGAGGCCTTCGCGGTGGTGGCCATCGCCAACAACCAGCTCCTCAAGCTCGACCCCTCCCGGGTCAACGTCCGGGGCGGCGCCACCTCGCTCGGCCACCCCATCGGAGCCTCGGGCGCCCGGCTGCTGGTGACGCTGCTCTACACGATGAAGGACCTGGGCAAGAAGCGCGGGGTGGCCTCGCTCTGCATCGGCGGCGGCGAGGGCATCGCCCTGATGGTGGAGCGCGCCTAGCGCCCCCTCGCCCGCACCAGTGGCCAGCAAGCTTCCTCCGCCGCCCGGCTTCCTTCTCCGGACCGGGCAGCGCTGGCGCTACGAGCTGCCGGCGGCGGTGTTCATGGCCAGCGGCATCGCGCTGCTCTTCGCCGGCGGGCGGCCGAGGCCGCTCCTCCTCGGCCTGGCGGTGGCCAGCTTCATCGTGATGTGCTCCTGGGCACGCTGCCCGCGGTGCCGCAGCCGGGTGGTGTGGCGGGTGCTCGCCGAGGGCCGGGTCTGGAAGTGGATGACATCCGTGCTCGACCTCAGGCAGTGTCCGGTGTGCGGCTTTGACGGATCGGTGACCGACTCCAAGCATTCTGGAGGAGCGACGACATGAACAAGGTCGTGGCATCTGCCGACGAGGCGGTGGCGGACATCCCCGACGGGGCGGTGATCATGAGCGGGGGCTTCGGGCTGTGCGGCAACCCGGAGAATCTCATCGCCGCCCTTCACCGGAAGGGCACCAAGAACCTGACCGTCATCTCCAACAACTGCGGCACCACCGAGTACGGCCTGGGCATCCTGCTCCAGTCCAAGCAGGTGAAGAAGATGGTCTCCTCCTACGTGGGGGAGAACAAGGAGTTCGAGCGACAGCTGCTCGCCGGCGAGCTGGAGGTGGAGCTCAATCCCCAGGGCACGCTGGCCGAGCGGATCCGCGCCGG
>Ga0335083_10010536_pt1 | contig 11157 bp, 9 predicted proteins | sample Lox_Sample_42_FD_206716 | JGI IMG/M metagenome (GOLD analysis project Ga0335083, IMG submission 206716) | Soil microbial communities from Loxahatchee National Wildlife Refuge, Florida, United States - Lox_Sample_4.2 | ecosystem: Environmental > Terrestrial > Soil > Wetlands | place: USA: Florida... | reverse complement strand
TCACGAAGACGACAGCCGGGTCCGGCGGGCCGGAATCAGGCTTGGAAGTGAGGGTGAGGGTCGCCAACACGTCCACCGGATAAGGCGTGGCCAGCGACACGGTCACTCGGGGTTGCTGCAGCGGGCCGACGGTGGCGGAAACACCGCCGAAATTGAGCGGCGGCGCCGGCGGCAGCACGATGGTGATGCTGACGGTCTTGCCGGCGGTGGCTCCGGTCGAGTCCTTGACGGTCACCGCAACGGAGAACGTTCCGGCCGATTGCGGTGTGCCGGAGAGCGTTCCAGAGGACGACATCGTCAGGCCTTGCGGCTGCCCGGTTGCGCTGAACGTGTAGGGCTGCGTTCCGCCCGACGCGGCGAAAGCGGCGGAGTATGGTGTGCCGACCGTGCCGTTGGGTGCCGATGTAGTGGTGATGCTGAGCGCAGGCGGAGCGATTTTGATGGTGTAGGTTTGTGCGGCCGTGCCGCCCGCGGCGTCGCTCACGGTGGCGCTGACCGTGAAAGTTCCGGCGTTGGTGGGAGTGCCCGTGACGGAGCCCGCCGCGGAGGCGGTCAGGCCGTCCGGCAGGCCCGAGAGCGAGAAGGAATACGGCTTGGTACCGCCGGTGGCGGTTACCGAACCCGAGTAGGCCACGCCGACCGTTCCGTCGGGCAGCGAGGCGGGACCGAAGGCCAGCGTGGGAGGCAGAATCGTGATGCTGAAGGTGGCCGAGACGGAGGCAGGCGCGGCGCCCTTCGAGGAATCCGTGGCCGTGACCTGGATGGAGAACTGGCCGGCGGTGGTGGGGGTGCCGGAGATCGCTCCCGAACTTGCCAGGCTGAGACCGTCGGGCAGGCCGGAGCCCGAATAGCTGATCGGTGGCACGCCTCCCGAGGCGATGACGCTGGCACTGTAAGCCACGCCCACGCGGCCATTGGGGAGAGGTCCGCCGCTGAACGTCAGATTGGGTGGCACCACGGTGATAGTGACATCTTTGGTGAGAGATGCGCCGGTGCTGTCCGTGATCGTGATGTGGACCAGGAAGGTGCCCAGCGACGTCGGCGTGCCGCTGAACGCGCAATTGCCGAAGCTGATTCCCGGCGGCAGTGAGCCGGTTGCCGAATAGGTGTACGGGCCGACGCCGCCGCCGCAACCCATGCTGACGTTTTGCGGCGTGTTGAGGACCATGGTGAGGCTGGCCGATCCGCCGATGCTCAGCGGCGGGGGCGCGATGGTGACCGTGAAATCCCTGGAGTCGGAGGTGTTGCCGGCATCGGTGACGGTGACCGTGAAGCTGTACTTCCCGATCGTGGTGGGCACGCCGGTGAGCAGGCCGCTATTGAAGAAAGTCAGTCCCGGCGGGACATTGCCGCGGGTGACGGCGAAGCTGATGGGTGAGACGCCGCCGGCCGCGCCGACCGTTCCCGAGTAGCCGACACCGACGACGCCGTCGGGCAGCGACGCAAACTGCGAGATTCGCACCGGCGGGGAGAGAATCGAGAGCGTAAGTTGCCGGGATACGGAGGAGTTCGGCCCGTCGACAATGAGACTGGCCGAATCGGTGACCGTGAACGTGGGTGTAAAGGTGCCGGAGTTGCCGGGAGTTCCGGAGATGATTCCGGTCCGCGCGTCGATAGAGAGGCCGGGCGGCAGTCCGGTGGCGGAGTAGGTATACGGCGGATATCCGCCGGCTGCTGTTATGGCGGCGGAGTAAGTCTGGAAGACCGTGCCGCCCGGCAGGAAGCTGGTGGTGATTGCCAGGGCGGCGGGACTGACGGTGAGGCCCTGCGCGGTCGAGGTGGCGGGCAGGAAGTTGGTGTCGCCGCTGTAGCTGAATTGAATGGAATGGAAGCCGGTAGCCAGCGCGGTAGTATTGAAGGCCGCGGCGCCTGCCGCGAGGCTGACGGTCCCGCCGGCAAGGGGCGCGGATCCATCGAGGAAGGTGACCGTGCCGGTGGGGGTGCCCAGCGTGGGCGAGGCGACGGTCGCGGACATCCGCTCGTTCTGGCCGGCGGTGACGGGATTGGGACTCAAACTCAGGGCCGTAGACGGCGTGGCTTTGGCGATGTTGACCACTCCCGCCGTGCCGGCCGCAGTGTAGTTCGCGTCTCCGGAGTAGTTGAATGTGAGCGGTTGCGCGCCGGCATTCAGCGAAGCCGGCAGATGCGTGCCCGTGAGTGTGATGACTCCGGAGACCGCGAACGTCCCAAGGGTCGTGCTGCCGGAGGTCAGCGTGAGGGTTCCGGTGGGCTGCACCGCCGGCAAGGCCGCTCCGATCACGGTGATGGTGCCGAAACTCAGTGTGCCGCCGTAAGTGGCCGTGAACGGGTTTCCGAGAAGCGAGAACGAGGGCGTCGCCTGGGTCACCGTGATGGTGGAGGTGGGTGACGTGACCGACTGCCAATTGGCGTCGCCGAGGAAAGTGGCCGATATGGCGGAGTGGGTGCCGGTTCCCAGAAAGACGGCGGGCAGCGTGGCCACGCCGCTGATGGGATCGATGGACGCGATTCCCAATGACGTGGCGCCGTCGCGGAACTGGACGTTGGCCAGGTAGGTGGGAATTGCGTACGGCTGGAGCGTGACCGAGAGACTGGTTGTCGTGCCGTACGCGAAGGAGGCGCCCGCGGAAGAAGTCACGGCACTGATGGGAGGGGTGCCGACCACCTGCAACTTGTCGCTGAAACTGACGAGGTTGCCCCAGAAATCCAGGAGGGCGCCCGCGACGGTGCTTAGGCCCGGGGGCCCAGCCGCCGTTCCCACGATGCGCGGCACGGTCAGGTCCAGGCTCAATCCAGTAGGGGGCCCGTTGGGAAGAGTGCTGACGGTGAACGGCGGAGTGCCGTACTGGGCGATGGGGGTAGAGTAGGGGACACCGATCAGGGCGGCGGGAAGTGACGGTCCCAGAGCGACCGGTTTGGGAACGATGTTGAAGATCAGGGTGGTGCTGGTGGTGATCTCGGTGACCGAAATCGAAACCGGCTGGCTGGTGGCGACGGGCGAACTGAAGAAGGGGAAGGGTACGACCCCGCTCACCTGGGAGCCGTCGCCGCTGACTTCGGCCTCTATGGTCCCGCTAACTCCTAACGGATTGTTCCAGTTGATATTGGCGGAGGCCGCGGGATCCCAGGTTCCGGCGGCGGCGTTCACGTAGATGGTGAATCCGCTGGGCAGGGGGCTGCCGCCGGCCACGCTGGTCACGTTCGCGGGGGGGCTACCGTTCTGCGAAGCCTGTAACGAGGTGATGGTCTGAGCAGGCGCCAGCGCACACGCGGCGGCCGTGAACAAGGCCAGCCGGATCAACATGATTGAGTGAAATCGCGCATCCCCGTTCATGCAGTGATTATTATGACAAAAACGGCCCGGCCGGCGCGAACTAAGGGTGCAAGGTCGCGATCGTGGCTCCCCATCCTCCGGCTTCGGCAGGGGCGTCTCCGAACGCGGCCACGAATGGTGAGCGGGCCAGAATCGCCCGGACCATTTCGCGCTGTACGCCGATTCCCCTGCCGTGAATGATGCGAACGGCAGCGAAGCCGAGGCGGTGCGCTTCCAGGAGGTACTCCTCCACAACGGCCTTCACATCACGGGGTGGGACGCTATGAAGGTCGAAGACGTCGGTGATCGGGATGCGGACCGGTTCGTCTTCGGGGGTCATGCCAACATAGCCGCGAAGAACGCAGGCCGGGAGGCCTGCGCCACTGAAAAACGAAAAAGCCCGGCCCCGCGAAGGGGACCGGGCTTAGGGTGATTACCGCGTGTTGCGCGCACCTGATGTCAAGCGACCTGTTGCCGGGAATGGCATACGATCGCTTCCATCTGATCCTTCAACCGGAGTTTCAGTTTCTTCAATCGCACTTCCTCTAACTGCTCCTGTTCAGTCAGATGAGGGTGCGATTCGAGCTCGTCCAGTTTCTGTGCATACTCTGAGTGCTGGGTGGCGAGCCGACGATACTCCTCATTAGTTGCCATCAGATGCGCCTTCAACTCTTCCTGTGGATTCCGTTCCATGTTGGGCAATTCCTCCCAGTGAGGTTGCCGCGCCGAGTCGGATTTCGGAATGGCTCGGTGGGTAATCTCGGTCATTTTGAGATGACGGGTGACCGTCTACCTGCACCTTAACATGAATGAAACTTCATGACAATAGCCGCCTCCGGAGGATCCTGGTAATAGTTCTGTCGTTCTGTAACTTCTTGAAATTGAAGGGATTTATAGAATTCACGCGCAGTCCGATTGGACTCCCGGACCTCGAGATAAATCAGGCCGTGAAATCCCTGAATGGCGGTCTCGAAGAGCTTCCTGCCGATGCCCTTGCGGCGGAAATCGGGTGACACCGCGAGGTTGAGGAGCTCCTGTTCGCCGGGCCCGACGGTGCGGGAAACCAGGAATCCGGCGACGGAATCTCCGACAGCGGCGACCAGGAACTGGTGGGTCAGGTAGTCCACTACGGGCCAGTGGGCGGCCTCGGGCGAGGCGTCCTGGATGGCAGCGACGGTGGAGAGGTCCGCGGGTCTGGCTGGGCGAATTTCCACCTGTTTTGCTGGCATAGTTGAAGTATGCTGCACTTCGTCGCGCCGCTGTTGTTCTTCTTCGCGCAGCCATTCTGGGAGGCCAAGCCGCCAGAGAAGTGGACCGACGCGGAGATTGCCGCGATCCGGCACAGCAGTCCGTGGGCGCAACAGTCGGGCTCGACGCCGCAGGTGGTGGTCTATCTGGCGACGGCGGCGCCGGTGGAGGCGGCTGAAGCGGAACTGCGGCTGCGCATGAAGAAGAATCCGCATCCGATGCCGGAGCCCGATCCGGATTACGTGGAGTACCTGCGCGATCATCGCTCGGACGCTTTCGTTCTGGCGGTCGCCTATCCCACGCTCGCCGGACTGGGGCACGCCGAGGAGAGTAAGCGCATGGAAGAGGAGACGGTGATGCTGGTGGGCCGCAAGGAGTACAGGATCCTCGGGCACTTTCCGCCGACGCCCTCGGACCCGGTGCTACGCCTGATTTTTCCGCGTGTGGTGAAACCGTCCGACAAGACCGTGCTGTTCCGCCTGTATCTTGCCGGGCTCAACTTTCCCGAGCGCGAGGTCGAGTTCAAAGTGAAAGACCTGACCTACCAGGGCCGGATGGAGATGTAAGAGATCATTCCCAGCTTAAGATCACCTTCCCCGAGTTGCCTGAGCTCATCACTTCGAATGCCGCCTGGAACTCCTGGTAGGGGAAACGGTGGGTGATGACGGGCCGGATGTCGAGGCCGGATTGCAACATCACGGTCATCTTGTACCAGGTCTCGTACATTTCGCGGCCGTAGATGCCTTTGATGGTGAGCATGTTGAAGATGACGGTGCGCCAATCGATGGACATCTCTTCGGAGGGGATGCCGAGCATGGCGATTTTGGCACCGTGGCTCATGTTGGCGACCATGTCGCGGAAGGCCGCGGGGTTGCCGGACATTTCCAGCCCGACGTCGAAGCCTTCGGTCATGCCGAGCTGCTTCTGGACGTCGGCCAACTTCTGTTCGCGCACGTTGACCGCAAGGGTGACGCCCATTTTGCGTGCGAGATCGATGCGGGCGGGGTTGACGTCGGTGATGACGGTGTACCGGGCGCCGGCGTGGCGGGCGACGGCGGCGGCCATGATGCCGATGGGTCCGGCGCCGGTGATGAGCACGTCTTCGCCGAGCACGGGAAAGCTCAAAGCGGTGTGCACGGCGTTGCCGAAGGGGTCGAAGATGCTGGCAGCGTCGAGGTCGATGCCGTCGTTGTGGCGCCAGATGTTGGTCATGGGCAGGGCGATGTACTCGGCGAAGGCGCCCGGGCGGTTCACGCCGATGCCCTGTGTGTAAGCGCAGAGGTGGCGGCGGCCGGCGAAGCAGTTGCGGCAGCGGCCGCAGACCACGTGGCCCTCGCCGCTGACCACATCGCCGGGGAAGAAATCGCTCACGTTGGAGCCGACCTCGACGATCCGGCCTACGAATTCGTGGCCGATCGCCATGGGCACGGGTATGGTTTTCTGCGCCCAGTCATCCCACTTATATATGTGCACGTCGGTTCCACAGATCCCGGTGCGGAGGACGCGGATGAGCACATCGTTGATGCCGATTTTGGGGGCCTCGATCTCTTCGAGCCACAGTCCGGGCTCGCGCCTGCTTTTGACCAGAGCTTTCATCACCTATACGATAGCGTGCCGCTTGTGGAAGGCCGACGATTAAAATACAGGCAGTGAAGAAACATTTGCTGCTCTTCGCCTCGACCACGGGGTACCAGATCCGCGTGTTCGCGGAGGCGGCGCGCCACGTAGGTGCGGAGGTCACGCTGGCCACGGACCGGTGCCATATCATGGACGATCCGTGGGGCGACCGCGCCATCCCGGTGAAGTTCGACCGGATCGCGGAGTCGCTCGAGGTGCTGCGGAATCTGAACCTGCAGGTGGACGGGGTGGCGGCGGTGGGAGACAAGCCGGCTGTGCTGGCGGCCGAAGCGGCGGCGATGTACGGGGTGCCGTTTCATCCGCCCGCGGCGGCACGCGCCTGCCACGACAAACATGCCGCCCGGGAGTTGTTTCAGGCGGCGGGAATGCTGGTGCCGCGATTCTTTCGGGCCGGCTCGCAGGAGGACGCGGCGCGGGCGCCTTATCCGTGCGTGCTCAAGCCGCTGGGCCAATCGGCGAGCAAGGGCGTGATCCGCGCGAACAATCCGGCGGAGTTCGCCGCCGCGTTCCGCCGAATCATCCGCATGGGCGAGAAGGAAGTTCAGGTTGAAGCGTATATTCCGGGGCGGGAGTTTGCGCTGGAGGGGCTGGCGACTCGCGGACGTCTCGAGACCATCGCGATTTTCGATAAGCCCGATCCTCTGGAGGGGCCATTCTTCGAAGAGACGATCTACGTGACGCCATCGCGGGAGCCCGAAGCGGTGCAGCGCGCGCTGATGGAGACGACACAGCAGGCGATCACGGCGCTTGGCCTGAGGCACGGCCCCGTGCACGCAGAGCTGCGCTACAACGAGCAGGGCGCGTGGATTCTGGAAGTACACGCGCGCCCGATCGGCGGGCTGTGCTCGCGTTCGCTACGCATGGCGGACGCAGTGCCGCTGGAGGAGATGATCCTGGTGCACGCGTGCGGGGGCGATGTGTCGATGGCGCACTTGGACGGGCCGGCGTCGGGGGTGATGATGATCCCGACGCCCATGGACGGGCTGTATCGCGGCGTGGACGGGGTGGAGCGCGCGCGAGCGGTTCCGCTGATCGAAGACGTCGCGATCACGGCAACGGAGGGACAGCATTTTGTGCCGCCGCCGGAAGGGTCGAGCTACCTGGGGTTTATTTTTGCGCGCGGGGAAACGCCGGAGCCGGTGGAGGAGGCGCTGCGGCGCGCGCACGCGAAATTGAAATTCGAATTTGCGGCGGTGCTGGAGACGCTCAGCCCTTCGTCTTAGGCGGGACGTAATCGGGCGGGAGCGCGGCGCCTTCGCCGAAGAAATAGTTGTCCATCTGCTGAATGAGGAATTCCTGCGCCTGCGCGGTGCCGAGATTGAGGCGGTACTCATTCATGATCATCTTCATGTGCTCGACCCACATCTTCCAGGCTTCCTTGGAGACGTTGTCGTAGATCTTCTGGCCGAGCGGATGGCCTTCGAAGGGGATTTCGTCCAGACCTTCCATTTCGCGCTGGAATTTCACGCAGAAGATCTTACGAGCGCCTGGACCGACGGTGTTGGAAATCTGGTTGAAGCCGCTGTTGCCACATCCCATAGGTTCAGGATACTACGCGGCGGGAGGCGGGCTGCTCAGTGGATCTTGCGCTCGCGCTCTTCGAGCATGTAGCGGCTGTCCTGGAAACGGACGACGCCGTTCAGCTCCATGCAGGCTCCGGCGGTTGGTACTTCGCCGGCGGCGAGTACGGAGATAGCGCCGGTGCCGTCGTTGAGCTGGAAGACTTTGCCCTGATCGCCCTGCGAAGTTACGCAGCCATCCACCCAGACGGACTTGCCGAGCGATTCTTTGGCATGCTCGGTCAGGTCGCCGATGTGCCTGGTGCGGAGGTGGGCGATGAGTGGCGTGGCGGCCAGCAGCGCGAAGGCTAAAAAGAGGCGCGTTTTTCCGAAGTACTGCATACCTAATAGGACGCAGACCCCAAGGCGGGCGTTACGGAAATCCGGCTCCTAACAGCACGACTCCGAGGTCGCGCTGATCGGGAGGGACGCGAAAGGTCTGGTCCACGCGGAGTTCCAGCGTACTGCCGCGCACAGAATTGGGGGACTCGATGGTGTACTTTCCGGGGGCGGGAATCCGGTAATCGATGACCTCGCGGCCATCGAGCAGGACCGTGATGCGATGGGCCTTGGCGTTCTCGGGAACATAGACTTCAACCCGCAGCTTCCTCGGAGCCGCGGGCTCTTTCAGCGCGACGATCGCAGTCTGCGAGGTCCAGCCGTCGCTGGGATCGACGCCGCTGACGATCTGGTCGGCGGCTTTCGGCGTCATGTATCCGAGCGCGGGATGGCGCTCCAGCACGCGGCGCGCATGGACGCGATCGGCGGGGCCGGAGGAGATGCCGAAGGGCCAGAAACCTTTGGAGACGGTGGAGTAGCCGGAGTGCGATTCGAGGCCGATCAGGCGCAGGGGCATCGAGGGTTGAATGACAGCATCGGCGACGGGCGCGAGCGGGACGGTGTAGCGGACGCTGGAGCCCAGGTCGCTGGTGACGATGATGTCGCCGGGACGAACGATGCGGCCTTTCTGCGCGGGCAGCGCGCCGCGGGCTTCCAGGTAGTAGCGGAGACCCCAGTCGTTATCGACCCAGATGCGATGCCCCGGCGGCGGGGGCGCGAGCGAGGCGGCAAAAGTCCGGTAGCCGTCCCAGTGCTGGTAGTTGGCGGCGGCGAGACCGAGTCCGAGGACGAGTTGGGCGGCGAAGGCTGGGACGAGGAATTTGACCGGCAGGCGCGAGGCAAGGATCGCGACCGCTGCGGCGATGGGGAGCAGATAACGCGCGGAGCCGGCGAAGAAAATGGGGAGGCCGCAGGCAAGGAAGATCGCGATCCACGCGAGCAGGAAGAGCGTGTCCGGCTCGCGCCGGCGGCGCCAGGCGGCGACGGCGGCGAACGGGACAAGAGCGGGGAAGATGATGAACCAGAAATGAATGAGTAGCATCACGGCGCCCGCCAGGGCTTGCTTGAGGAAGCCGTAGCTGACCAGATAGCCTGCCAGCTTTCCGGCCGGCGCTTCGCCGGTGGTGAGCCGTGTGTAGATCTGCCAGGCTGCGATCGTGATGGCGGGGGTCAGCAGCACGAGCCAGTGGCGGCGGCTTTGGCGATGGTAGATCCAGGTGTAGACGGCGAGGATGGGGACCAGGAAGACGGCTTGGTAGGCGGTCATGGATGCCGCGGCCAGGGCCGCGCAGGCCAGGAGTGTGCTTGTAGGGTAGGCCTCCTGGCCTGCCCGGCGCGTGGAGCGCGCCTGCGGCGCGGGGCAGGCCGGGAGGCCTACCCTACAAAAAAAAGCGATAGAGGCTAGCCAGAAGGCTACGAATGGCAGGTCGGCTTCGAGCGAGGTGCCGTTGACGACGAAGGCGGGGACGGCGATGAAGAGAAGCGTCGCCCAGGCGGGGCGATCGGTGAATCGGGACGCGATGCGATACGCCGCCCAAACAGCGATCAAAGAAAAGACGATGTAGGCCGCGTGGAACGGCACTTCCTTGACGTCACCAAACAACAGCAGGAGGGCGGCGAGGATCCACGCGTTGCCGGGGGGATGCGGATGGCCGCGCAGGTCTACTTCATCGCCGATGAAGACGTACTTGAGGTTGTTGGGATGGAGCGGGTCGATGAGCGCGTGTTCGGCTTCGGTGAGATAAATGTGATCGTCGCCCTGGATCGGTGTGTTCAGGAACGGCAGGCGGAGCAGTACCATGAGCGCGAGCAGGAGCCAGAGCTTTACGCGGGCTTCCATCGCAACACCGGCTTGCGCGCGGCGGTGGTTTCATCCACGCGGCTGGTGCGGGTGGAGTAGGGCGCATTCTTCACCAATTGCGGGTCGGTCTCGACTTCTTTGGCGATCGACATCATGGCGTCGATGAACTGGTCGAGCTCGAGCTTACCCTCGGTTTCGGTAGGCTCGATCATGAGCGCGCCGTGAACGATCAGCGGAAAACTCACCGTGTAGGGGTGGAATCCGTAGTCGATCAGGCGCTTGGCAATGTCGCCGGTGCGGACGCCGGCCTTGGCCTGGCGATCGTCGCTGAAGACCACTTCGTGCATGTTGGGCGAGCTGTACGGCAGGTCGAAGTAGGGCTCGAGCGCCTTGCGGATATAGACCGCGTTGAGCACCGCGTCGACGGTGGCGTTGCGCAGTCCGGGGCCGCCGTGCGCCAGGATGTAGGCGAGGGCGCGGACCAGCACTCCGAAATTGCCGTAGAAGGCCTTGACGCGGCCGATGGTGCGCGGGCGCTTGTAGTCGAAGGCCCACTTCTTTCCGGAGCGCTTCAGGCGCGGCGTAGGCAGGAACGGCTCCAGGATCTTTTTCACCGCGACCGGCCCCGCGCCCGGACCGCCGCCGCCGTGGGGCGTGGAGAAGGTCTTGTGCAGGTTGAGGTGCATTACGTCGACGCCGAAATCTCCCGGGCGCGCGATGCCGACGAGCGCGTTCATGTTGGCGCCATCCATGTAGAGCATGGCGCCCTTGCGGTGCAGGATTTCGGCGACAGCGACGATGTTGTTTTCGAAGACGCCCAGCGTGTTCGGGTTGGTGACCATGAGCGCGGCGACGTCTTTATCGACGAGCTGCTCCAGGGCGGCCAGGTCTACGCCGCCGGTCTCGCTGGACTTGATATTTTCGACCGCGTAACCCGCGATGGCGGCGGTGGCGGGGTTGGTGCCGTGTGCCGAATCGGGGATGAGAATTTTCTTGCGCGGGTTGCCGCGCTTTTCGAGGAGCGCGCGGATCAACAGAATTCCGGTGAGCTCGCCATGGGCGCCGGCGGCCGGCTGCAGGGTGACCGCGTCCATGCCGGTGATTTCGGCGAGCGCGGCTTCGAGGCGCGCCATGACCTCCATGCAGCCCTGGGCCAGAGCTTCCGGCTGGTAGGGGTGCGCCCACGCGAGGCCCTCGGTGCGCGCCACGAGCTCGTTGATCCGCGGGTTGTACTTCATGGTGCAGCTTCCCAGCGGGTACATGCCGTAGTCGATGGCGTA
>Ga0335083_10010534_pt1 | contig 11159 bp, 11 predicted proteins | sample Lox_Sample_42_FD_206716 | JGI IMG/M metagenome (GOLD analysis project Ga0335083, IMG submission 206716) | Soil microbial communities from Loxahatchee National Wildlife Refuge, Florida, United States - Lox_Sample_4.2 | ecosystem: Environmental > Terrestrial > Soil > Wetlands | place: USA... | reverse complement strand
GGTTTAGATGAATGACAAAGTCAAAGAACGCGGTTAAATTTCAAAGCAAATCCATTGACTAATCAGATTATGAAAAAGGCACTTATCGTCGCTCTGGCTTCCTCCTGCGGATTAATCGCACATGCCCAAACGACCGTTTTTAGCGATAACTTTACCACTGACAGCAGCCTTTCCCAGCCGCCCTGGTACAATTTGAACAATACCAGCGCGGCATCGTACGCCTTAAATCCCACCGCCGGCCAGGGTTTGGCCCTGACGGTGACTTCCGGCAGCACGGGCAAGCTCAATGAAATGTTCGCGGAATTCAGCAGCACGCCCATTACTTTGACCGGCTCGGGCCAGTATATCCAATTGGTGGTAAACTTTAATTCGCCCAGCGGCATGAGCGCGGACACCGGCGGCCTTTTGGTCGGACTTTTTAACAATACCACGTTGAACTCCACCAACGAACAAGGCAGCGGCGGCGGCAGCACCACGGTGGGGGGCGAGACTTCCGGCAGCACCGGCTACTTCGGTATCATGGGATATAATACCACTGCGGGGACCTCGACGAAATTTTATGCGCGCAACGGCAGCGCCACGGACGTCAATGAATTGGGTTACTATTCGTCACAGTCAGGAGCCGGCGCGATCACTCAATTGGGTTCAGCCGCTGCCTCCGGCAATGCCAACCTGGCCAACGGCGTCAATTACACGCTGACCTACACCATTACCGATGAAGGCGCGGCCGGCGACCAGGTCAATGCCATCATCAGCAACGGCACAACGATTTTGGACAATTGGACGCAAACAGATGCCAGCGGCCTTTACAACACTTTTAATGAACTCGATTTCGGCAACTACGGCAAAGCCGGCGCTGTGAATATCAACATCCTCAATGAGTCGGTGATCACCAGCGCGACCGCTGTGCCTGAACCTTCCACCGTTGCGCTCGCGGGAATGGGACTCGGCCTGCTCAGCTGGATACGTTTTCGCCGTCGTTAAAAAAACAGGAACGAACCGAAGCGGGCGCCGAATGGCGCTCGCTTTTTTATTTATTCAATCAGCTCCGAAAGCCATTCGGCGATGGCCCGGGATTTGATGAAGACGACGATGCCGGCGATGATGGGGAGGGAATCAAGAATGATCCGCAAAATGTTCAGGGGTTGCGACGGTTCTTTATGCCCCGAAGAAGAGAACACGTGTAAATATTCCGTGAAATAGAGCCCGGCATCGAGCACGCCGAGAACAATGAGGCAACAGGCAATGAGGCGAACGAGGCCCAAGGCTCCGCGTTGCGAGGATTCCATGTCAGATATTATCGGGCAGAGGCGCTTTGAGCGAGGGATCCTGGGGATGCACGCCCACTTCGCCAAGGTATTGGGTTTGGCGGCTGAATTTTAAGTCCGCAGCGCGAGCGTCTGTGCCGTCTGCGGATACGGCGACGGCCGGCAAATCATAATTTCCATCCGGCAGGGCAAAGCGGAAACTGAACGAACCGTCCGGCCGCAGTTTCACCGGATTGCCGCCGAGCGTGACTTTAGCGTCCGGTTCCGTGGCGCCGTAAATAATCAATTCGGCATTGACCATGAACCAGAAACCTTTGGACGGCATGCCGCCGAAGGGACTGGAGAAACTGGAAATGCCCATGGACGAAACACCCAGCGAGGACATGATGCCCAGGGAAGACATTTCCTGCGCAAGGCGGCGGCGAATCAACTCCGTGATTTCCAGTGAACCCATCCAAACGCGGCGCGAGTCGTCAATGGCGATGACTTTGGACAGGGCGGTTTCCTGTTCCGGTGTCCAGGCGGACATCGGCAGGCCGTTAATTTTCGGGAGATCAGGATGGCCGGCGCGCCGCAATTCTTCGACGGCCTGTGCGAGCGGGCGATTTTCGCGGACGGCGGCTTTGACGATATCCAGCAGCTTTGAAAAAGGAAATTCGAACGGAATCGTGGCAAATTCGGCGTTACTGTCTTCTGAAATAGAATCGGGCGGGGTAATCGTGGCGCCGGAGGCGGCGACGCGGGTCCAGCGTCCCACCGGGGAATAATATCCCAGCTCAGCCGAATAGGATTGGCCGGCGCGCTCCACGTGCGCAAACCAATGGCGGGATTCCGGATGGACGTGGACTTCGTAAAGCGGATGGCCTTCGATTTTATTCCCGTAAACGCGGAGTACCAAATGTCCCTCAGAAGAACGCGAATTTAAACGGGATTGCTGATCCATCGTCAGGTCCCAGTTGGCATACAGCCAATGAGGATCGCGCGCGGTCAGGAAAAGTTTTTTCGTGCCGTAAGCCTCCGGCAAATCGGCTTCCGTACTTTCAAATTTTTGCGAAAGCGGTGCGGAACCTAAATCAAATTTACGGCCGGGCCCGCTTGCGGCGGAGGCCGCCGGGCGATCACCCTCCAGCAGGATGGAAGGTATTTCCAGCTTCTTCGGTTTTTCAACTTTGGGCCGGGTGATGCGTTTTTTCACGGGCTCTTCTGCGACATCAAGGTCAGCAACAGGAGTGCTCTTGCGGGTTTTTTTGGGGCTGCTAGTTTTGGGAGCGGCGGGTGCCGGTTCCGCTTCAAGGGGAGCAACTCGTGAACGGGTAACTCGAACTTTTTTTTCTTTTTCTTCTGATAACCTGGATTTGGCTCTCATAATCGCACCTTGACATTTCTTCCTCGCACGTTCTAGAGATTACGCCGTTCCCGCAAAGCACGCAACCCAAAAATCAGTTATTATATTTCAGATATCGCTGGGCCCTTTTGTATTAATAAATCAAATATATTGAAACTCATATTTTATAAATCAATATATAATCAATATTTTTCAAGATAAACCGCCCGAATTCAAAGGGTTAATCAATATTAGATATTATATTTTTACATCGTTTCAACGCATTTTGATTAGTTTATCTAAAAATACACCGCTTTACGGCGCCCAAAAGAGTTAAAATACCACTTTTTAAAATGACTTGCATAGGGCTGTATGGAGTGTTTTCTTTGGCTATGGCCAAGAACCATCATACCGAAAACCGCCCTGCCCCGGTGGTATTCGTGGTGGATGACGAAACGATGTTGCTGGACCTGGCTGAAGTCATCCTGAAGCCGGAGGGTTTTACGGTGCGCACGTTTCAGAGTGCTGAGAGCGCTTTGGCTGAGTATGCCGCCGCCAAACCGCCTCCGTGCGCTATCATTACCGATTATGCCATGGGAGGCATGAACGGCATGGAATTCATTCGTCAGTGCCGCCAATTGCACCCCCACCAGAGAACGATTCTGGTGAGCGGCACGGTGGATGAAGACATTTTCGCCAATGCAGAAACCAAACCGGACTGTTTTTTGAGCAAGCCGTACAACGCGGAGCAATTTGTATCTACCGTGCGGACGCTCACCGGTTATTAACGGAAGGAAATATCGGATTTGTGAAAAGGATTATAACTACCATCGTCGTCATCGTCGTGGCACTGATTGTCGTCACGTTGATTGTCGTCGGCGCCAATCTTGGCCGGATTGTCAAAGATGCCATTAACGCTTACGGGCCGAAAATGACGCAGACATCCGTAACGGTGGACAAAGTGACCTTGTCTATCCTCACCGGCTCAGCGAAAGTGACCAGCCTGGTCGTGGGCAATCCGTCCGGATACAAATCGCCCAACGCCATTTCCCTGGGCACGGCTGCCGTGGGTGTAGATCCCATGAGCCTGATGTCGGACAAAATCGTCATTCGCTCCATCAAGCTGGAATCGCCGGAAGTCACGTTTGAAGGCGGTTTATCCGGAAACAATCTCAGCACGATTTTGGATAACATCAATGCCACCGGCAAAAGTGGCGGCACGCTCTCCACCAACGTGGCGGCCCAGCCCAAATCCGAAAAGAAATTTGAGGTGGACGATTTGCTTATCACCGGTGCCAAGGCCAATGTCATCCTGACCGACCCGGTACAGCGGCAGGTGAGCGTCACTTTGCCGGACATTCATTTGACGGATTTGGGCAAGGGTGGCGATGGCATTACCGCGACCGATTTGGCGCAACGCACCTTAAGCGCCATCACCACTGCGACTATTGAAGCTGCGGCCAAGTCTGCCATGAACATGGACCAGAACGCAGCGACGTTGAAGCAAGCCGGCCAAAACGCCGCTAAACAGCAATTAAATAACCTGCTGAATAATAAGAAGTAGGTCGGCAGGCGGCTATTTCAAGGCCGGATTAGCTTTTAGCTTTTCAAGCGCGGCCAGGGCAGATTCACTTTCAGCCGCCTTTTTATTTTTACCGCGCCCCCGCGCCAGTTCCATGCCTTCGTGCGAAACGGCGCATTCAAAAAGCGGATCATGGTCCGTGCCGGCGATTTGCAGCGTCTGATATTCCGGAGCATGGGGCGAACGCGCCTGGAGGAACTCCTGCAGTTCGCCTTTCGGATTCTCGATCACCGGCAGCACGGTCAATTCGCCAAATGCCGCCGCAAATTCGCGCAAAATAAATTCCCGGGCGGCGTCAAAACCGCCGTCCAAAAAAATCGCGCCCAGCATGGCTTCAAAAGCATCCGCCAGGGCGGATTCGCGGTCGCGCCCGCCGCTCATTTCCTCACCACGGCTCAAGATCAACTGTGCGCCCAGGCCAAGCGCACGCGCATGCCCGGCCAGGGTCTGCCGGTTAACCATTTTGGCGCGCGCTTTAGTGAGCGGGCCTTCATCCAGCGCGGGAAATTGCTCGTAGAGTTTTTGCGTCAGGATCAGGCCGAGCACGGCGTCACCGAGAAATTCCAGGCGCTGGTTATGGGCCATGGCCACGCCGCTTTCATGGGCGACCGACGGATGCGTGAGCGCGAGGCGCAGGAGATTTTCGTCGCGAAACTTGTAAGCGATAGCCACAGGCACGTTAAGTTTGTGCGGGCGTTTCGGCAACTTCAGGAGCCGGCGTCTCGGTGGCAGCCGGCGGGGCGGCGGGTGGGTTCAAGCCGTGTTCCAGCAATTGCGCGACATCCCGCTGGACCTGTTCGAGCTGGTCCAGGCGCAGGTCGGGATCGGCGATCGTGAAGATATCGCCGGTCTTAGGCTGCTCGTAAATGAAGATGCGGCGGCCATCGCGATTGATTTGTTCCTTCACCTTGAGGATGCGTTTGCGCTCGAGCATGACAGCCAGGATATAGCCAGCGGGCGCGTAACGCGGATCATTCTGTTCGATGAGCTTGCGCAAGAGCGTTTCGGCGGTGTCCTTTTGGATGGGATCCACTACCGGGACAGGCGCGTTGAAAACGGTTTGCCAATGGGAAATGAAACCCTTGCGCTCGCGCGCGCCGTCGTTGTACTGGTTTTGCCAGCAATTCTGGCAGATATCCATGCGATGCAAATTATCGGCGCGTTCGTCAAAAAGGAGAGTGTGGAGCGGCTGCTTGTCGGCAAAAGCCTGGCCGCAGGCTTCACAGGCGGCGGCGCGGGACTGGATGTTCCATTCGTTCATGTGTTTGAAAATTTAAGCATGAAATGATGGGGCCGCAAGTGATGAATCCGCCAGTGACATGAATAATCACAAAATTAACTATCGTTTGATCTGACTGAGGATTGTCGGGTCCTTGATTTTGGCATCATCGGCCAGGAGGAAGGCCTTGCTCAAAATTACGGAAAGCGTGCGGTCACCTTCGAAGGGTAGAAAAACTTCACCACCTTTTACCGCCGCGCCGCGGTCGGCTACGATGCAGAGGTACTGATTGTTTGGCTCCATCTGGATGTTGGCGCTGCCGAGGTGGATTTTGTAAGTGCGCAAGCTGCCTTTGACGACCAGGAATTTATCATCGAACGAACATTGGCCGGCGATTTTCAGCTTGGGCAGCAACCTTTGTAAAACTTCCTTGCGGGTTTTGGCCGAGGCGCTGAGGTCGCCAAATGAGAAATCGAGCCAATACGCACGGCCGCCATTAATCTCTCCATTGTCCTGCCAGGCCGGGTCACTGCCAATGCTGGCGACGCCGACGAATAAATCCACGTCGCGCATCACCTCGGAAAATACGGCGGCCGGAATGTCCGCGAGCGGGGCAGCTTCAGTATCGCGAACAAAGCGGACCTGGTCGGTGGCCACGTAGAGAAAAATCCCGGATTGCGAAGTCGTTTCGTTCCCGCCGGGATAATTCACCCAAAATTCCACGGCGAGACCCCACTGGGGCAGGCGCAGCGTGGGCACATTATGAGAGTCAAAATTACCCTGCAATAAATACGTCCAGCCTCGGTCCTTCGCGAGAGCGGCAAATTGGTGCTGGCGGACGATATGGGCCGCAAAGCGATTTGAATAGGTCGCGGTTTGCAGTTCCGCATCAGTAATAATATAGACTTCGCGATGGGCTTGTTTGAAAGGCTGGGTGATTTCGTGTTTGATGAGCCATTCGCGCCACGCGGCGACGGTCTCCACGGGGAATCCAATGGGATGCCAAAGGCGCACGCGGGTCTCGGAAGCGAGCCAATCCAGTGGCCGGTCATGTATATCTACCAGCTTGCCATCAAGCCATGTGCCGAGTGCGGTCCGGTCACCCAGTTTAAAATGCCAAATAAGCCGCCGACTGATATGTGCCAATAGGTGATGCTCCAGATAACGTTTGCGCCAGGTATCAAAGTCCCATTCACGACCCGTCATCAGCAGGCGCTCAATCCGATGGCGCTGGGCCGGGAGCATTTTTTCGATGTCGATAATGGTCCGCTTGAGAGCCTTGAGTTCGGGCCCGTGTTGCGCTTTGACTTCAGCCGGGGCGGATTTCTGCAACTTGCCATCGGCTTTGCGCCAGGACAATTCCAAGGCATCAGGGCCGGCGATGGAAAATTCCGCGGTGAAATCGCCGAAAGCCTGCTGATAACGGCCATCCGCATCCAATCCATAATCCGGAACGGTGGATTCCTCCAGGTCTTCGCGTGACTGGCCGCTGAGTTCGGCAGCACGGTCGAGAGATTTTCCAATTAATTTCCGGGCGCTCGGCTGCTTGACCATTTGGTTCAGGCGGGTGAGTTCCGCGGCGGCAGTTTCCGTGGTGGTAACACTGAGACTGTAGAGGCAGGCGTTGCCGACGCGCGGGCAGCGCGGGCCGAGCAAACGGACTTTTTTGAAGCAGACCTGGGCCAGCCGGGAGATGGCGCGAATGACGTCAGTATCGTCCCATTTTGCGCAGCACCAGACCAGGCCTTTGAGAATGACCGAATTCATGTCGTCAATGATCTGATCTGGTTCCGGATCGTAATTGCTCCGTGGTTCTTTATGCACGGGACGGGGCAGTGCGACGAGGTCAAACCACCGCAGCAGCCGGCTTTTGAATTCTTCGCGGCCAATGGGCTCCAAAAGTTGGTTTGCCGCCTTCGTCCATTTTTGGGTGGGCTTGGGGGTTTCTGCGAGCTGGCAATGTTGGAGCAGTTTGCACCAATGCGCCCGAAGCTCGGCGGACATTTGCTTCAGATCTTCAAGGGCAGCATTGCTCCATGCTTCGCCGGCCACAATCCCGGGATTATCGCCTTTGCCCAGCAACGTGTTGATGCGGTTGAGTAATTTGCGTCCAGGGCTGGACGCGCGTTCTTCCGAAAGTTTCCCCTGCCACTCCCGCAATTTTTTTTGAAGAGTTGGGGAACTGCTGAAGCGCCCAGCATGACGTTCGATCGCACGCAGGACGACTTCGTTGGAGAGGCTTTGATAGAAGGCGTTACCCGATTGGCCGGTGGTGATCTCCATGAAGGAAATGAGGTCCGCCTCCGAAAAGGGAATATCCGTGCGCAACAATTCACTGGCCAGCGAACTGAATTCTTCCGGGTCCATCACACGGTCTTCCGGTTTCCCGCCCCGGGCGGCCATCGCGATACGACGAACGAGCTGCATTTGATCCATCATTCTGGCCTGAATGCTCAATCCTTTTGTGCGTTCCGCTTCCTGGCGCTTACGGAAAAGAACGCGCACGACGATTGCCCGCAACGCGACTACTTTTTTTCCATCCGGCTGGCTGAGGAGTGAGACTCCCGCCGGACAATCCTTCGGGTCGAAGGACCTTAAAAAAATTCCCAGGCCGCCCTGGTGGCTGTTTTGCGTGAGATACTCGTCCAGTTCTTTGTGAGCGGCTGCCAAAGGATCGTCAGCATACATGGGAAATGCATCGCGACCGATGCGCTCGGGCTTTTTGCCCTGCTTCGACCAATCCCAAACGCGATTGATCGAGTCGGCAATGCCCGGTTCGTGTGACGATTCGTTATTTTCGGGAGCCGTCATATAAAAGCCCGAGGTTAACCGCCGACCAGCGGCACGAGTTTCACGAAGGAAACTTCGGTGTCCACCTTGACCTCAAATTGCTGGTCCAGGCTTTCGGCCTGCCGGTTGCCAACCAGGACAAAGAAGCCGTTTCGCTCGAATGCTTCGAGGGCTTTTTCGTATTGCTCCTGCCAGTCAATTTTGCGTTTGGCTTTGAGCTTGAATCCGTTGAGGACTCTTTCGGCATTGGTGGGTTCAACCAGGCCGCGAAAAAATTCCGGCTCTTTCCGGTTGTAATCCTGCACTTCCTGGTAAATGCGGGCGCGAATCAGCTCGCGCACGGTCAAATTTTCGGTGAGACAATCGAGCGTCAGGGTGTTGGTCTTCTCGCCCGAGGCCGTTTCATCGTGGATGGTCAGGGTGGTGGGCATAGGCTTCTAATACCCCAAATATCAATTTAGCCGGAGGACGTCAACCTTTTGCCGGGAGTGACCATGTTAATGAAAAAAGGACAGGCAAGATGCCTGTCCTGTTAGTAATTATTGCGGTGAAAGGCTTAGTGATGCCCGTTACCACCGCCACCGCCGCCTGAGTTGCCGCTCGAGCTTCCGCCGCTGCTGTGGCCGCCACCGCTATTTCCACCGCCACCACCACCACCACTGCTATGATAACCGCCTCCTCCGCTGGAGCCGCCGCCGGTGCCTCCATGATATCCACCACCGCTCCGGCCAGTGTTACCGGCATTGCCACCGCTATGCGAACCACTCCAGCCACCGCTGGAGGGCGGCGCGGAATGCGGCTGGTAGCCGGGGTTTTGGGGAGCGGAGTTGTTGAACGGTCCAGAGTTACGCGGTGTTTGGTCACGGATAACGTCATTATCATCATTGTGGCTGACGGGCGGATGATACTGGGGCGAACCGGGTGCGGGTTCGGCATGGATAGGCTGGTTCCAATTGTGCGTATCCCGTTCGTTCACGTGATTGTTCCAGTTCGCGCCGGGATTTCCCGGGTGATTGTTCCAATTATTGGCCCCGGGGTTGCCCGGGTTATATCCGGGATGACTGTTCCAGCCGCCGGCGCCCTGGTAATTCTGGTTGAGCCCATGGTAATCGCTATGAGCGATGATTCCGCCGCGATTGTTCGGGTTCCAAACGTTCACATGGCCGGCGGCGAAATATGCCTGGCGTTGGGAGGGCGGTTCATGCCACCAGCCGTGCGGGCGCGGATAATAATGGTTCCAGCAAACCACCTGGTGATTGTGCCAATTGAAATCGCTGCACAGCCAGGGCCCAATCACAAAACCAACGCTGAAAGTAATGAAGGGCGCGCCGTAGGCTGGCTGATAATAAACCTGGGCCGGTTGATAGTCGGGGACATAGAGATTGCTTCCGCTGGCCGGGAGGATCTCGATGTAGCCGTTGTCGTTAATGACCTGGATTTGGGGAGTGGATTGGAGGTTGCCCAGGTTATAAGCCTGCAGGCGCAGGCGCTGGATGGAATTCATGACGCCCTGCTGCTGGCTGGCAAAGGCCTGGCCGAGTTGCGTGGTCCAATTCAAGTTATCATCCATCCATTTCAAAACGTCCGGATAATGCGCGAGCGCAATAACGTTTTGGTCGTAGGTTTGCGTGTCCATTTGGTTGGGGTCGCCCCCGTTGCCGACATAACGATCCGCCATCACGATTTGCGTCGGCAGCGTCGAGGCGGGCAGCATCACGGCGATCAATGGATCCGGATAAAGAGCGACTGGTCCCAGCAATTGGTCGAGCTGCACATCGGTGAACGCCGGCGCGGCGGCCAGGGGCGGCGGAACTTCATCCTGCGCCCGGGCGGCGAAAGCCAGCCCGAAGACGACCAGGAAAAGATGGAGGATTTTCTTCATTGGGAAATATATCCGCGACCCATTCATTATATTAGATGCTTCTGTATGTCTCCTGTTCATAATAACCGCCTTTCTGTCATTCGGCGAGTTGCGGCGTCCGTATGTAATCCCAAGCCCCATGCGTAACCCCCGCAGCCGCAATACTCTCCGGCTTTTACCTGATTCAAATTTATATTTTCAATCATACGGCTCTCACCAGCCTATACGGCGGGCGCGAGCGCATCTTGCGGGGAACTGTAACTGGATGGTTACCTGCCAGTTGGGGACTTTTCCACCAAAACGTGGTTGGGAACCGAGCAGGTGGGCGGCTCGTTTACCGCGCCGATGGTGTAAACTCCCCCGGCGGGGCAATGAGGCATGACATGGTTTTGCAAATAAGGGGTGAGGTCGTTTTCTGTGGGCACTGTATCGGCCGGCTTGGAATTTTCCATGGCCCATTCCTGTTTCGCTGCGTCGATTTGCCGTAAATTATTAATGCACATGTTCATTTGTGCTGTCTGCCGCGCTTTCTCAAAATTGGGAATAGCGATCAACGCTAAAAGGACCCACAGTACCATTCCAATATAACCGGTGATCAAGCCGGCAATGGCCAGCCCCTCTCCTTGCAGCATCCCGGAAGACTTTCGAATTTTACCCAGCGCCATGTGCCCACAAATGACAGCGGGAATAGCGACCAGAATGCAGCAACCCAACAGACTGAGAATGCCCAGGACTAAACTCCATATCGCGAGCGCGGACGTTTTCGGCGGCAATGCGGACCCGGAAGACTCAAGGGGCGGAGGATTGATGCCATTCATAATATTTGGGTTACTCGCTTTCCAGAATTCTTAAGACCAATGGGTAGGGCATGTCAACCGGCAAAATCGCGGAATTTGCCGGAGCAGCGCGGCGTTGACGGACTGTGGATTCAGGTTCAAAATCGGTCATCATGAAAGCAGTCGCAATCCAGGAACGTTCCGCTGTCGTACCCCGGCGATGGGACGTGCCCACCGTGGATGCCGTGATGGCGGAGGAACGGGCCGCGTCATTCACCAAACGTTCGATCAAGACGTCCGCCAAACTTGCCGGCCTGAAGCTGGCCGTTTCGATGATGG
>Ga0335083_10010532_pt1 | contig 11160 bp, 8 predicted proteins | sample Lox_Sample_42_FD_206716 | JGI IMG/M metagenome (GOLD analysis project Ga0335083, IMG submission 206716) | Soil microbial communities from Loxahatchee National Wildlife Refuge, Florida, United States - Lox_Sample_4.2 | ecosystem: Environmental > Terrestrial > Soil > Wetlands | place: USA: Florida... | reverse complement strand
GCCGCGGCGGGCCTCACCTGTTACGACCTGCCGGCGGATTACGGCGGCGGCGGCGTCGAGCGCCTCCGTGAGCGCTGCGAGGTGATCGAGGAGCTCGCCTGGGGCGACTCGCCGATCTTCTGGGTGATCGCCCAGGGAGGATTCTTCGCCGGACCGCTGCTCGCGCTCGGCTCCGAAGAGCAGAAGCGCCGCTGGCTGCCGCCGTTGTGTGGAACCGACCCCCCTGCGTGCGCCGTTGCGATCACCGAGCCCGAGCACGGATCCGACGCGGCCGCGATCGAGACGAGCGCCGTTCGACGCGAAGGGGGCTACGTCCTGACCGGGCGCAAGAAGTTCATCGGCAACGGGCATATCGCCGACCTTTGCATCGTCTTCGCCACGGTCGACCCCGGCAGGCGCGCGGGCGGGATCACCGCGTTCGTCGTCGAGAAGGCCGACCCCGGGTTCGTGCGCGGCCCGCGCCTGCCGAAGATGGGCAGCCGCTGCTTCCCCGCGGCCGAGGTCGCATTCGAGGATTGCTTCGTGCCCGAGGACCGTCGGCTGGGCGCCGAAGGCGAGGGCTTCCGCGGCCTCATGTGGGTCTTCGACGTTGCGCGCGTCCAGCTTGCCGCCGGGGCGGTCGGGCTCGGAAGAGCAGCGCTCGAGCTCGCAGTGGAGTACGCGAAGGCGCGCGAGGCGTTCGGGCGCGCGATCCACGAGTTCCAGGCCGTCTCGTTCCGGCTCGCCGACGCGAAGCTGAAGCTCGACCAGGCCCGTCTGATCACACACCGGGCGGCCGAACTCGCCGACGCGGGACAGCCGTTCTCGACCGAGGCCGCGATGGCCAAGCTCGCAGCGTCCGAGGCATCGGTCTTCGCGACGTCGGCCGCAGTGATGACGCTCGGCGGATCCGGCTACATCCGCGACTCGCTCGCCCAGAAGTGGTACCGCGACGCGAAGCTCGACGAGATCTGGGACGGGACAAGCGACATCATGCGACTCCTGATCGCACGGAGCCTCTTCACCTAGTGGCCCGCGACGCACGCTACGACGTTCTGTTCGAGCCCGTTCGGCTCGGGCCGGTGACCGCGCGCAACCGCTTCTTCCAGGTACCCCATTGCAACGGGATGGGCCACCGCGACCCGACCGCGCACGCCGTCATGCGAGGCGTCAAGGCGGAGGGCGGCTGGGCGGTCGTCTGCACGGAGGAGGTCGAGATCCATCCCTCCTCCGACGTCGGCGGCTTCGTCGAAGGGCGGCTCTGGGACGAGGCGGACATCCCTGCGCACCAGCGGCTCGTCGAGCAGGTGCACGCTCACGGCTCGCTCGCCGGAATCGAGCTCGTGCACGGCGGCATGGTGTCGGCAAACCTCTACGCCCGGATGCCTGCTCTCGGGCCGTCGAACCTGCCTGTCACGGGCTACGAGCCTGTGCAGGCCCGGGCGATGGACCGCGAGGACATCGCCGACCTCCGCCGGCGGCACCGGCAAGCGGTGCAACGGTCACTCCGCGCGGGCTACGACCTCGTCTACGTCTATGCGGCGCACGGGCTGACGACGCTTCAGCACTTCCTCTCCCGGCGTTACAACCTGCGCGACGACGAGTACGGCGGGACGCTCGAGAACCGCGCACGCCTCCTGCGGGAGGTCCTCGAGGACACGCTCGAGGAGTGCGAGGGGCGCGCGGCCGTTGCGTGCCGCGTGGTGGTCGACGAGCTGCTCGGCGAGGAGGGGATCGAGCGCCCGGAGATCGAGCAGCTGTTCACGCTCGTCGGCGAGCTGCCCGACCTCTGGGACGTCATGGTCGGCTTCTGGCCCGACGACTCGCGCACGTCGCGGTTCGCGCACGAGGCCTGGACCGAGGAGCATTTCCGCGGAGTCAAGGAGCTCACGTCCAAGCCGGTGGTCGGCATCGGCTGGCTGACTTCTCCGGACACGATGGTCCGGCTCGTCCGTGACGGCGTCCTCGACCTGATCGGCGCAGCGCGGCCTTCGATCGCCGACCCCTTCCTCCCGCTGAAGGTCGAGGAGGGCCGGCTCGAGGACATCCGCGAGTGCATCGGCTGCAACGTCTGCGTCACGGGCGACTGGACGTCCACCCCGATCCGCTGCACGCAGAACCCGTCCATGGGCGAGGAATGGCGGCGCGGCTGGCACCCCGAGCGCTTTCGCCCGGCAGGATCCGACGCGAGGGTGCTCGTCGTCGGCGGCGGTCCGGCCGGGCTGGAGGCGGCAATGGCTCTCGGGAAGCGCGGCTACGAGGTCGTGCTCGCCGAGGCGGGCCGGGAGCTCGGTGGACGCGTGCTTCGCGAGGCGCGGCTGCCCGGCCTCGCCGCCTGGATCCGCATCGCCGACTACCGCCGTGGCCAGCTCGCGAAGCTCCCGAACGTCGAGCTGGCGCTGGAGAGCACGGTCACCGCCGATGAAGTGCGCGGGTACGGATTCGACTACGTCGCGGTCGCGACCGGGGCCCGCTGGCGGGCCGACGGGGTCGGGCGCTGGCACACGAGGCCGCCCGCACTGGATCCCGCCGTTGAGACGCTGACGCCCGACGACCTCATGGCCGGACGTCGGCCCGCTGGCTCGCGAATCCTTCTCTTCGACGACGACCACTACTACCTCGGCGGAGTCCTCGCGGAGCTGCTCGCCGGGGAGGGGAAGCTCGTCACGCTCGTCACTCCTGCGCCGCGCGTCTCGGAGTGGAGCGTGAACACCATGGAGCACGAGCGGATCCACCGGCGGCTGCTCGACGCCGGAGTCGAGCTCGCGACCGCTCAGACCCTCTCGGCCGTCGAGGGCGGCGCCGCTCACGTCGTCGACGTCTACTCGCGCCGCGAGCGTGAGCTATCGCTGGACGCGCTCGTCCTCGTCACCGCCCGACTGCCGAACGATGAGCTTGCGCGCGACCTGGGTGCCCGGGCGATCGGCGACGCCTACGCACCCGGGACGATCGCTGCCGCCGTCTGGGACGGCCGCCGCTATGCGGAGGAGCTCGACGGCGATCCACACGGAGACGGCGTCCCGTTCAACCGCGAGGTTGTCGAGCTCGCGCCGCTGGGCATCGAGGTGTCGGCATGACGGCGGCCGAGCCGCGCGCGAAGACGATCCAGTCGGTCGACCGTGCAGCCGAGCTGATCAAGGCGATCGCGGACAGCACGCACAGCCCGACTGTGAACGAGCTGGCCACGGCCTGCGGCCTCAACCGGAGCACGACCTGGCGGCTGCTCGCGACGCTCGACAGCCACGGCCTGATCGAGCGCGACCCCATCAGTCAGCGCTACAGCCTCGGGTACGCGTTCCTCCGCATCGCCGCCGGCGCGGATGTCGATCCGCTCGTCCGCCGCGGCAGGCCGGTTCTCGAGCAGCTGGCGAGCGAGCTCGGCGAGGCGGCGAATCTCGCGATCGCGAGACGCTTCGACCTCGTCTACGTCGACCAGGTCGACCCACCGCACGTGATGGCGCCGAACTGGTACGGCCGTGCCGTCCCGCTCCACGCAACCTCCACGGGCAAGGCGTACCTCGCCTACCTCCCGGACGACGAGCAGGAGGCGGTTCTTCCGCGGCGCCTCGAGCGCTATACGGAGACCACCGTCACCGACCGCCGCACGCTCGGAGAGCAGCTCGCCGCAGTCAGGCGCGACGGCTATGCCGTCTGCGTCGGCGAGCTCGAGGAGTCGCTCTTCGGAGCCTCGGCGCCGGTGCTCTCGGAGCAAGGGCGCCCGGTGGCGATCGTCAGCGTCTGGGGCACCGAGCACCGTCTGCCCCGCGAGCGGCTGCCGGAGGTCGGGCGCCGCGCCGTCGAGGCGGCCGAGGAGCTGAAAGAGTTGCTGCGATGAGCTCTGTCACCGTCGCGCGCGAGGGCGAGGTTGCGGTCCTCCACCTCAACCGGCCCGAGAAGCTGAATGCGATCTCGAGCGAGGTCGAGCGCGTCCTCCATGAGGCCCTCGCGTCGGACATCGTCCGCACGAGCGGTGCGGTCATCGTCGCCGGCGAAGGCCGGGCGTTCTCGGCCGGCGCGGACATCTCGGAGTTCGAGGACCGCTCGCCGGAGGACGTGCTCCGCTACTACCACGAGACGGGCGGTGTCTACGAGGAGCTCGCTGCTTTGCCGCAGCCGACGATCGCGGCCATCCACGGCTACTGCCTCGGCGGCGCACTCGAGCTCGCGCTGGCGCTCGACTTCCGGATCGCGGACGAGACCGCGGTCTTCGGCTTCCCCGAGGTTTCCCTCGGCATCCTCGCCAGCTCCGGCGGGCTGCATCGCGTGACCCGACTGCTCGGACCGGCGCGCGCGAAGGAGCTCTTCCTGCTCGCCGAGCGGTTCGGCGCCGACGAGGCGCGGGAGGCCGGTGTCGTCACGGAGGTCGTAGCGGAGGGAACGGCGCTCGAACGGGCGCTCGAGGTGGCGGCCCGGCTCGCCGCTCTGCCGCGCGACGCCGTCGCGGTCACGAAGCAGGCGATCGACGCCGCCGGTACGGCCCCGCGCGAGGCGGCGCTCCTGATCGAGCGACTCGCGTACGCAGCGCTCGCGCAGACGCAGGCGGCGCGGGACGCCGCCGCCGGCTTCGGGAGCTAGGTGACCCACGAGAAGGAGATCGAGATCCGCTGGCGCGACCTCGACGCGTTCGGGCACGTGAACCACATCGTCTTCCTGACGTACCTCGAGGAGGTCCGCGACGAGTGGCTGGGACGCGTGCTCGCCGACCCTGCGCTCGTGTGGGGCTACGTGATCGCGCGGGTCGAGATCGACTACCGTCGAGAGCTGACGCTCGAGGACGACGCGATCGTGGCCCGCTGCGCGCTGGAGCGGATCGGGAGCAAGAGCGTCGTCACGAACGAGTCGATCGTCACGCGTGGCGGCGAGATCTCCGCCGAGGCGAAGGCCGTGCTCGTCGCGCGCGACGAGCAGACCGGGCGTTCGCGTCTCGTCTCCGACGACGAGCGCGCCGCCTTCGAGCGAGCCTCGGTCATCTGACGGCAAAGGCGGACGGCGGCGTCCGCGTATTCGTGACGACGTACTACTCCGAGGCGATCAGGAGCGGCCACACCGCCGTCGACTGGTTCCCGCGCACGTCTGCGACCCGAACCACGAGGTGATAGAGGCCGGGCCGCCGGCGGTTCAGATGGAGGTGGAGGCGGAAGAGGAAGCGGCCGGGTGTGCCGAGGTAGAGGTGGTGCGCGAAGGCGGGCGAGTTCTGGTAGGTACCGGGGCCGTAGACCTGCCAGAAGTCTCTCGGTATCGGCTCGGTCTCCCTGAAATCGACGGCGACCGTCCAGGCGGTGTGGGTCTGTCCGTGGAACAGCCGCCATTCGACGAGGGCCGGGACTTGCGGAAGTCCGGCCCACGGACCGGTAACGGGCATGGCCTGCGGGTCGTCAGCGGCGACCGCGAGCTTGTCCTGGGGTCCGACTGCGCGGCCGTCGAGCGCGCTGGGCAGTGGACCGTCGTCGACGTACAGTTCGCCGGCGACCGGCCTTGTTCGATCGCGATACGGCTCCAGGTGGCCCGGGGCGAGCGGGTTCTGGATCACGCCATGATCGATCTCGGCCAGATGGACGTGGCCGTACCGCACCCGGATCCACCCGAGGATCGTACGGTCGACGACCACGAACCTGCCGCCATGTGCGGCTCGGGCGCGAGACAGGTGGTAGTACTGGAAGGAGCGTCCGTCGTCGGTGCGGACGACGATCTCGTCCTGCTTGGCGCGCACGACCCAGCCGGACACAACCGGATAGACGGGTGTTCCCGGCGACCCCACGATGTCGATGCCGTTGTGGAAGGAGTGGGCTCCGATCTCGCTCGGCCCCGTCCAGCCGAAGGGTTGGTCGACGTTGACGGTCCGCGGATCGCCGAAGGCACCCCTGATCGGGTGTTGACGGTCGAAGGGCTTGATCGGCCAGTGGTACGCCGGCCCGGTCTGCGTCGAGCGGCCAGATGAGCGGCCGGCCGCCGCCGCGACATTCGTGGCGGGGACCAGCAGAAATGCAAGAGACAACCCCACCACGACGAAGCTCTTCATCGTGCTGACCTCCACCGAAATGCTCCTGCGCGGGGAGGCGAACGGCATCGGGGCCCACACCGAAACGGATAGCTCGGATCTACTGAGGCGAGCACCCGCAGCCGGCAATGGGCCGGGAAGTGCCCATCACGCCGCTGCGCTAGCGTTCGGCGTCTTGCGTCTGACTCACGTTCCGGGCGTGGTTCTCGTTTTTTGCGCAGCAGTGCTCTTCTCCGGCGCCGACGCGGCGGGCGCCCGCCCTTCCGGAACGCCCCGGCCGCTCGTGCGGGAGCAGTTGACGGTGGCGTCCGGGGCCCGGTCCTCGCCGCATCTCCTGCTGATGACGGTCGGGGGGCCGATCTACTGCATGCAGCTGCGCAACCTTGCGCGACGCCTCGACGCATCGCTGTTGTGCACCGACTACGGGCCCGACCGATACGAGCGACCCGGGCAACGAGCCGGCCGACTCGAGGACTGGGGCGATCCTGCCTACGACGCGGCAGTAGCGCGGCTTCCCGCGAGAGTCGAGGCGCAAGGTGTGAAGGTCTCGAAGCTCATCGTGATCGGCGTGTCCTACTCGGGCTTCGCGAATGCGGAGCTCGTCGCGTCCCAGCCCCGGTTTCATCCTGCGGCGCTGGTCATGATCGACAGCTACCTCGACCTTGCGGCTCGCTTCGCCGCACTGCCTCCGTATCACCCGACGAGAGCCGAGATCGACGAGTCGGTCGGCGGCACACCCGGGCAGCTTCCGGCCGCGTACGCGCGCCGCTCGCCGAGCCACCATCTGGCGACGCTCGCCGCCGACATCCGCTCGGGGATGCGGTTCATCGACGTCTGGAGCGTCGCGAACTCGGAGGCGCACGAGTTCCGAGGCGCGACCTGCTCGTGGAATGCGAATGCGCGCTGGCTCGCCCAGCTCGCGAGTGTCCTCGGCCGTCCCGTCACCGGCTACGTGACACAGCTTCGCCACGCCCACGCGCTCTGGGACCATGGCCGCGGCGTCCTCCAACTTGCCGGCATCCACGCCACTGGGCCGCCGCTGCCGGCGCGCCCGACCCGCTTTCCGCCGACTGGCCAGACGCCGGAGGGCAGTTACTGCGTCTGGACTCCCGCGAGTCCGTGAAACGGCCCTAACGAAGCCAGACGAGACTCCCGGCCGCGGGGCTGCCGGAAGGGCCGATCCAGGAGAAGTCGCCTCGAGCTACGAGACCGCCCGGGACGGACGCGAGATGCCCGACTGAAAAGTTCCCGGCGAGCGCCGCGGAGTCGGCCTGCGAGAGCGGGACATCGTTCGCCGGAAACGTCATCTCCCACGGAAGGCTCTGTCCGTCGGACGAAACCGCGCCGAGTGCTTGCGCACCGACGAAAAAGGGGCCGGTGCCGCCTGAGCCGAAGGCGTTCGTGGCGAAGACGAAGCCGTAACCGGTCGCGGCGAGGGCGGTAACCGGTAGTCCCACCTCCGGCGCAAAGTCCAGGAGCTTGCCGGATCGGTTCAGCGCCAGTGCCGCGAGGTTGCTCCTCGGCTGTCCGTCCACGCTGGAGAATTGCCCACCGAAGTAGAGCGCGGAGGCTCTTGCCTGAAGAACGTCGATCGTGCCACCGATCGATTGTCTCCACACGGGCCGGCCGACACCCCCGACGCGGAAGGCAGTCAGGCAGGCAGACGCGACTCCGCTCTCGTCGCAGTTGCTCTCGGCGACGACGAGGCGGTGGCCGACGGCCAGGCGGGTCACACGGCCGATCCGGGACTCGAAGGGCAGTCGTCTTCCGGTCGTCGCCGAGAACACGAGAAGATGCCGGAACGGAGCCGAAGCCTTCCCTCCGTGCGGCTTGGCGGACCCGCCGGCGAACACGCGCCCTTCCGTGACGACGAGCGATCCGAACGATCCCTGGGAGAGCCGGGGATGCCACGGCAGCAGCTTCCCCAGCCCGATCGCGCTAACGGCGGCGAGACCGATTCGCGGCTGTCCCGATACGCGCTTGAAGGCTCCCGCCAGGTAGATCGCCTTTCCGGAGCTCGCGAGCGCTGCCACACGACCTCGCGGCACCGCCGGGCGCCAGGGAAGCAGTGATCCCGTCCTGGCATCGAAGGCGGCGAGCCCGTCGCGCTTGACACCTCCGGTCCCGAGGAACGAGCCGCCGACGAGCAGGCTCCCGCCTTGCGGCGCGAGCGCGCTCACACCGCCGCCGACCAAGACCGGTGGCAGCGCTCGGGCGGGCGGGTTCACCCGGCGGGCGTCGAATTGATAGACCCGAAAATCCCCGCGAACAGCAACCTGCCCGGCCACGTAGACGGTGGTTCCTTCGACCGCGATCGCCGAGGCACCCGCGACGACGGCCAGACGCGTGAGCTTCCCGGACGAAAGGCCAAGCTTCCACAAGCTCGGGCCGGACGAGTCCGAGCTGGGCGCGAGAACGTATGCGGCATTCGCGGCGGCAGCTATCCCGGACACCGGGCTCTCGATTGCCGGCTCACCGACGAGCGCACCGGTGGCAGGGTCGAGCTCTTCGAGGCCGACGGAGCCGCTGGGCGTGGAGATCTGGCCGCCCGCAAGCAGCCTTCCGCCCGCGAGCGCAAGCGCGGCCGGGCCGCTGTACTCGCCGTAGGACGGCGTTCCGGGTTGGCTCCAGATCAGCGCGCCGCTGCTCTCGTCGTAGGCGGCAATGCCGTTGTCTCCATTGAACGCTGCGAAGAGCGTCCCCCCGGCGGCGGCGAGTGCGATCACACCGAACGCGGGCGATTCGTCGGTGTGGGCCAGCGGCGGATACGAGACCGGAAACGCGGCGCCAGTGACAGGGTCGAGGACGCTCAGGAACGGCTCGAACCACGGATCCGCACCGAGCGTCTGGACACCGCCCACGTAAAGTCGTCCGGCGTCGAGCGCGAGGGCACGCACCTGACCCAGCTGTGGCGGCACGAACCCGGCATCGAGCGTCCCGTCCGTCAACAGGTGCGCAAGTCCCGGACGAGCGACGCCTCCCACGCTCGTGAACGTGCCTCCGATGTACCAGCCGCCATCCCCGTCGGGAATCGCCGCCTTTACGGAGCCTCCCGAGACCCGGGCCGCGATCGGCTGCGTTTGCCCGCTTGGCGCTGAAACGACCACCGCTGACCCCGTCGGAGCTCCCAACTGGGACACGCCGCCGACATAGACGGTGTTACCGACCCGAAGGACCGGTCCATCGCCGAGTATCACGTAGCGGCTCGAGACGCTCACCGGCGGCGCCGCCAGACGAGGCGGTGTCACACCACGACTACCCGCCGCTGATCCGGCCGCGCCCGCGACAGGGGCGAGAGCGGCGATCCCACCGACCAGCAAGAGCGTGATTGTCCGAAGCTTCCTCATGGAACTCCCGCCCGAACAACCTCGGCCGAACGGCACCGACACAGCTACTTTCATCGTCACGGATCTACTCAGAGAGTGCTCCATCGGCCCGGAAGAGTGCATCCGGGGAACTGCGGATCAGCGGGGCGGTAAATGGGCAGCCACTGATACCCGCGGGCGGCTAGGCGCGGAGGTCACGTCGCTCGAAACCGGCGAGGGCCACTGACGTCAGCGCGAGAGCGACGACTCCGAGGACGGCGATGCCGAGCACGTCGACGCCGCGCGACAGGGGATCGTGGCCTGCGTAGTAGTAAAAGAGCGTGAGGTACTTCAACCAGTCGATGGTGCCGACGAGCGGCGCGAAGCTGTTGACCAGCCAGCCGAGGATGACGATTCCCCCGGCGAGCCCGTTGGCGAGCGACCGGTTCCCCGTGCAAGCGCCGATGGCCAGCGCGAGCGATCCTGCGGCGAGGCCGAACATGGCGAGCTGCACGGCGAGCGCAGTGATGTGTGCGAGGCTGATCCCGCCGCCGCCGGCAGCGACGCCGACGATGAGCCCGATCCAGACCGCGCACGCGACGATCAGCACGATCAGGGCGATCGCTGCGGCCTTGGCCGCGACCAGGCGGGAGCGTCGGATCGGGTGAGCGACGACGAGGGCGAGGATCCGATCCTCCTCTTCGCCGGCGGTCACCGCGGTGGCGCCTGTGATTGCCAGAGCCGCTATCACGAGCGGACCGTAGATCACGGCGATCTCGCTGCGGAACCAGCCGGTGATGGTGCCGTAGTCCGCACCGCCGAGCAGGTTGGCCACGCTCGTGGGAACGTTGAGCTTCCCGATCGTGTGTCCGACAGCAGGGAACAGCGCGCCGACGACGGCCAGCACCGCCACCAACCCCACTGCGGTCCAGAGAGTGCCGGGTAGTCGGAGACGGAGTGTGATCCTGGTTGTCGGCCAGCTCACTCTGCAACCTCGCCGTAATAGCGCAGGAAGATGTCCTCGAGGTCGTCCTCGCGCGGCCGGATGGCGCGCACTTCATGGCCGGCGGCGGCCTTCACGACGGCGTCGGCCGATCCCTCGAAGCCGATGGTCAGAATCCGTCCGTTCGCGCGCACCTCCTTGACCACCGGGATCTTCCGGAACTCGTCGCCGGCGACAGGCTCCGCGAACTCGATCTCCAGGCGCTGCACCGCCACCTTGCGCAGGTTCTCGAGCGAGTCGACGACGACGAGACGGCCCTCCCGCAGGATCGCCAGCCGATCCGTGACACGCTCGACCTCCGACAGGGTGTGAGACGACAAGAACACCGTCCGCCCCTGAGCGCTCACCTCGCCCAGCAATGCATGAAAGCTTCGTTGCACCAGCGGATCGAGCCCGGCGATCGGCTCGTCCAGGATCAACAGCTCGGGCTCGTGCATGAAAGCCTGGATCAGGCCGAGCTTCTGCCGGTTCCCGGTGGACAGCTGTCGCACGGGGCGATCGAGATCCGCCTCGAACCGGTCGATCAGCGAGTCCCGCACACGGAGGTTCACACCGCCCCGGAGCCGCGCCAGATAGTCGAGCACCGCCCGCCCGGTGAGCTTCGGGTAGAGCGCGAGATCGCCGGGCAGAAACCCGACGCGGCGGCGGATCTCGACGCTGTCCCGACGGGTGTCCAGCTCGAGCACGCGCGCCGCACCCGACGTCGGTCGGATCAGGTCGAGCAGCAATCGCATCGTGGTCGACTTGCCCGCGCCGTTCGGGCCGAGGAACCCAAAGACCTCTCCCCTGGCAACCTGCAAGTCGAGCCCGAACAGGCCCCGTCCCGAGCCGTAGTCCTTCGATAGTCCCCTCGTGTCGATCACGGACTCGCCGCT
>Ga0335083_10010530_pt1 | contig 11161 bp, 16 predicted proteins | sample Lox_Sample_42_FD_206716 | JGI IMG/M metagenome (GOLD analysis project Ga0335083, IMG submission 206716) | Soil microbial communities from Loxahatchee National Wildlife Refuge, Florida, United States - Lox_Sample_4.2 | ecosystem: Environmental > Terrestrial > Soil > Wetlands | place: USA... | reverse complement strand
GTGCCTGCCGGCGCCCGCGCAAACGGCGACGGGATCGTGCTCGGCAGCGGCCCGGCTGTGGTCGACGCGTACATCGACTTCCTGTGCCCGTTCTGCCGGATGTTCGAGGAACGAAGCGGGCCGATGATCGATGCGCTGGTCGATCGCGGCGTGATTACGCTTGTCTACCACCCGCTGGGTTTCCTCGATCGGCTCTCCACGACGCGCTACTCCACGCGCGCGGCAGCCGCCTCTGGTTGCGCGTCCGACGGCGAGCGGTTCCGCGAGTATCTGTACGCCCTCTACGAGAACCAGCCCCCGGAGGGGAGCGACGGTCTCAACGACGAGGAACTGGTCCGGTTGGGGCTCCAATGTGGGCTGGACGAGGACTTTGGGTCGTGCGTGATGGCCGGGCGGTACATCCCGTGGGCCGAGTACGTGACGGCGATGGCGATCACGCGCGGCGTCAACGGGACGCCGAGCGTGTACGTCGACGGGCTGGGCGTGCCGGCGAGCGCCCAGGCGATCTCGGCGGCCGTGACGGCCGAGCTGAGGTGAGGGCGATGCAGCAAGGTGATGAGCAGCGCTCGGACAACCTGGACAATGGCAACGAGGAGCGGCCGAGGCTGCTGGTGGTCTTGACCGGCGCCGATACGTGGACGCTCGCCGATGGGACGAGTCATCCGACGGGGTTCTGGGCCGAGGAGCTCATCGAGCCGATGCGGGTGTTCCGCGACGCCGGCGTCGACGTGACGGTCGCGACGCCCCGCGGCATCGCGCCGACGGTGGACGAAGCCAGTCTCTCTCCGGACGGGGCCCGCGGAGAAGACCGTGCGGCGGAGCTACGCGCCGCGCTGGTCGCTCTCAGCGACGTGCTCGCCGCTCCTGCGGCACTGGAGGAGATCTCCCCGGACGATTACGAAGGCGTGTTCGTGCCGGGCGGTCACGGGCCGATGGAGGACCTCGCCGAGTCGCCCGAGCTCGGGCGACTGCTCATCGCGATGCTCGACGACGACAAGGTCATCGCGGCGGTATGCCATGGTCCCGCAGCGCTGCTGAGCGCCGAGCGCGACGACGGGTCGTGGGCCTTCAGTGGGCGCGAGCTGTCGGCGTTCACCAACGAGGAGGAAACCCAGGCCGGTCTCGCCGGGAGTGCGCCGTGGCTCCTCCAAGACAGGCTGCGTGAGGCCGGCGGCAAGGTCGCCACCGCGCAGGCGTGGCAGCCGTTCTCGATCGTCGACGGAAACCTCGTCACCGGGCAGAACCCGCGCTCGAGCACCGAAGTCGCGCAGCGGACCGTCGAGCGTCTACGCGCCAGGGCGCACTTCGTCCACGTCGTGCCTCACCACGGGACATGGACCTACAAGCACGAGCACGGTGAGCCGCAGGGGGAGTTCCCGACCAAGAAGGCGGCCGCCGGCGCGGCCATGGACCACGCCCGAGCCCACGGTGATTGGGAGATCATCCTTCACGATCGGCATGGCCGCATCCAGGACTCGCAGGCCGTCCGTCCGAGCGGCTGATCCGGCGGACCGGCTCGTCTATGTCAGCGGCGGGGAGCTCGCGCTCCGCCGTGAGCGGCGCGACGGTCAGTTCGTCATCACCGACGCGGATGGGGTGCCGGTAACCGACCGCGAGACGCTCGGGCGCGTCGGCGCGCTCCGCATCCCGCCGGCTTGGACCGACGTTTGGATCTCGACGGCACCGAACGCTCACCTCCGGGCGACCGGCCTCGATAGCAAGGGCCGCCGCCAGTACCTCTATCACCCGCTGTGGCGGCTACGGCGCGACGAGGAGAAGTTCGACGACATGCTGGAGTTCGCCGAACGCATCCCTGGCGTGAGGGCCGTCGCGCGCGGACTGCTGGCCTCGGATCACGCGGATCGCGAGCGCACGCTCGCGCTCGCGGCGCGGCTGCTCGACATCGGCTTGTTCCGTGTCGGCTGGGACCGCTACGCGCGCGACAACGGACACGTCGGGCTGACGACGCTCCGTCGCGAGAACGTCACGTTGCAGGGTCTCGACGTCCGCTTCGACTTCATCGCCAAATCGGGAAAGCGGCGACGGATGAGGGTGAGAGACCCGCAGTCCGTGCGCGTTTTGGCCGACCTCAGGCGCCGCCGGGGCTCCCCGCATGAGCTCCTCGTGTATCCGTCGCAGGGGACCTGGCACCGGATCCACCCGGCCGACGTGAACAAACGCTGCGCTGCTGGGGTAACGGCCCGTACTCGGCCAAGGAGTTCCGCGCCTGGGCGGGCACGGTGCTCGCCGCGGTTGCCCTCGCCCGTGAGCACGCGACCGGCAAGCGGGGCCCGAGGGCAGTGAGCCGGGCAGTGCGGGAGGTGAGCATGGCCCTCGGCAACACGCCGGCGGTTGCCCGCAGCAGCTACATCGATCCCCGCGTGATCACCCTGTTCGAGAACGACGTGGTCATCGACCTCTCCGATGCCTCATCGCCGCCGGCCGTGCCGATGCGGATCGATGGGGACGTAGTCGTCGTTGAGTTGCCCACGGACGTCGACGAGGACGCCATCCGCCTCGACGTCGAACACCGCGTTCGTGAGCTCCTCGTGGGTGTGCGGACCGCTCGCGCGCAAGCGGCTTGACCGAGGAGGCATGCGGTGTATACCAATCTCGGAGGTCGATAAGTGAAGCTGAACGAACGCGCATACGACTACGCCAGGAAGCTGATCGCCGAAGGGAGGTTCGTTCTCGACGATCGCGACGACTGGAGTGAACACCAGCCGTCGCCGCAGGACGAGAACCGCTTCATCGAGGAGCACGGGATGGACGAGTACGCCCTCTGGCGCCTGGGGATCAACGAGGACCAGCCCGCGGAGAACAAGGGCCGTTACCGGTTCCCGTACGGCGACTTCGAAGCCGTGCACCGGTGCGGGGTGCTGGCAGCGGAGTCGCGCGCGGGGCAGTACCAGCACCTCGACATCGAGCGCGCGGCCGCCCACATGCACGGCATGCTCGACGCGCTGAGGGACGCGCCCACCGGCGCCTCGAGCCGCCGTCGCTAGTCGCTGTCTCCCGACCGTGACGGCGACGACCACGTTTGAGATCGCGCGGGCTCTGAAAGCGCTCAACGCCGAGGGGCACTACCGGTCGATGTTCCGCGGCATTGAGCTGACCGTGCTGCCGTGGTGCCGTGCCCACGGTGTCCCGGTGATGGCCTACCCCCCTCGAGCAGGGGCGGTTGCTGGAGCATCCGGTGGTGCGAGGCGTCGCCGGCCGCTACCGCGTAAGTCCGGCGCGCGTGGCGCTCGCCGGGTTCTCGCCCAGGACGGAGTCTGCGCGATTCCCGCGGCGGGAACCGCCGCCCATGTCCGCCAGAACCCCTCGCTTGACCTTCGCCTTCACGAGTCCGACATGCTCAGACTCGACGAGGCGTTCCCACCGCCCCTGACGCCTCAACCGCTCGAGATCCTCTGAAGTCCTCAGGTGCTGTGCGCGAGCCGCTCCCCCGCCCGCCGCCGCCCACCGCTTTCACATGCTTGACCACCCCTATCCGACTGCTCGGTGTCATCGACGGGGTTTCACCCGCCAGCCCCGTGGAGGTAACAAAGGCCCAAGTTCGTTCGAGATGACGATCATGATCATGCTTCCGATAGGACAGCCCGCCACACACCGAAGTATCGCGGCTCTGGCATGGATCGCTCCTGGAGAACTGACTCCCTGCTGCAGTAGGTTCGCGCTCCGCGAAGACAAACACGCGCGGCTCGTCTCCGGGCGCACCGCACCTGCGCGCTGGGGGACGCTTGCCTCCCAGTGGCCGCGGTCTGTCTCCGGGGTTCAGCCGGACGAGCGACAGCCGCCTCCGAGAGCCGCCGGTCTGGACGGCGTCACACCGTCTGAGCCGGAGGAGCAGGCCGGTCCGATCCTGATCACCTACAAACGGCTTACCGGCGCCGCTGCGCGCTCCCGTCCTGGCGACGCGGGTGCTCGCCGAGCGCCGCACCCCGCTGGTCGTGTGGAGGAGGGGACTCGGAAGCGAACTGCTTGAGGCCCCGCTTGTCCCGGGACTCCCGCCGGCCCGGATCGACATCCGCGCGGCGCAGGAGATCGACGAGGCGCAGCTGAGACCGCACGCCGGATCGATCGCACGGTCGGCGCCATCGCGCGCGGCGCGGGTTCGGAGACGGAGGTTCTCGCTGTGGCTGAGATGCCGCAGATTGCCGTCTTAGAGACGATCGTCCGGGTCGCGTGCGAGCGAGACCCCTGCGCCGGGCTCGTCGCCGTCCGCGCCCTGCTTTGTCAAAGCCCGGGTCGAACGGTGATCGTGCCGGCGTCGGCGGCGTGCCTGAGGGCCTCATAATCCCGTTCGTTCTGATCGGCATATCCGTCGGCAAAGGCGCACATCGCCAGGTCGAACGTGTTCCCGGTGCCGAGATAGCTGCCGATCGCAACCGCGTCGCCTGAGCGTGCGTGAGCACGCGCGAGGGCCCAGCCGCACAACTCGCCGTAGCGGCCGAGGGCGTCCGGGTCGAGCACGTCGACGGGAGCAGAGCCCTTGCCGTCCCACAACTGGCGAACGTAGAAGTCGCGGTTGACGCCGTCGATCCACTCGGTTGTCCGGATCCACCCCAGCATGATGTCGCTCGCTGCCTGCATCAGCCTTTGGCCCTCCACCACGCGTTGGCCGTGGTTCTCGAACTCGCTGTGGCCGAGATACGGCTCCAGCACCGACGCCTCGGCCTCCTTCATCTGCAGGAACAGCGGGTCGTGGTCATCGCGCCCGAGCATCAGCATGATCCAGGCCCGCGTGCCCACGCTGCCCACCCCCACGACCTTGCGGGCCGCGTGAATGTACCGGTATCGCTCAAGAAGCCTCCGCCGGTCCCGTGGCAGCGTGCGGCGGTAGTAGTGCAGGACGGAATCAACCGCCGCCGCGAGCGTCTCCGGATCATCCGCGCGGGCGAGCGCTTCGATGGGGACGACCAGCGGCGGATCGTGGACGATCCGCGGTTGCCCGTCCACCACCCGTGTGAGCTTGGCGAACGCACGCAGTGAGTCCTTCGCCCTCGCCTTGGCAATGTTGCGTTCAAAGTACCTGAGCTGCTTCCGGCTGACCCGCGATGCCCACTCCCGGACGATCTCCTCGAGGTCACGATCGAGGTGGACGTACCAGAGCTCCAGTGTCCGCAGCTCCGCGAAGCTGCGCATCGCCTCCCGGTAGGAGCGCGCGACGGCTAGATCGAGGGACCGCCGCGCAACCCCATCGAAGCCGCGATCGCGTCCGGCGACCTCAAAGCTGGCGACCAGGCGCTTGACGTCCCACTCGAACGGGCCGGGGAGCGTCTCATCGAAGTCGTTGATCCCGAACACGAGCCGGCGGTCCGGACCGGCGAACGTGCCGAAGTTGGAGAGGTGGGCATCACCGCACAGCTGGGCCTTCAGCGCCGTACGGGGCTCCTGGGCGAGATCCCAGGCCATCACACACGCGGCCCCCCGGTAGAACGTGAACGGCGAGACGAGCATACGGCCGTACCGGATGGGGATCAGCTCCGGCAGACGGGTGCTCGCCTGCTCCTGGAGCAGCTCAATCGGATCCGGCCTGGACGGGTGCGGTTCCCAACCGCCGTGCCTCGAGCGCGGAACCGCCGCCCGGGCCGCCTTGCCGAGCTCCCGCCGGTCGGCCGCACTGGGGTGGCGGAGCCGGGCCAGGACGGGCTCCGGCCGCCATGGCGCACCGACGTCAACGCGCGCGCCTGTCAGCGGCCGCCCGTCCACGGCTCGATCACCGCCCAGGCATGCCAGGACGTCACCTCGATCCAGGCGCTGACCCGGCCCCGGTCCCGCTGGGGGTAGGCCCGTCCGGTGTAGTGCTCAGACAAGCGGTCGATGTCGGTGAACTGCGGATCCGGCACCAGCTCGGCCACGTGTCCGCGCAGCGTGACGTGGTGATACCAGTCTTCACGGCCGAGCACGGTGAGCGAGACCCGGGGCTCCTGACGCAGGTGCTCCAGCCGCCGCCGACCCTCGTCCATGTTGACGAGCACGCGACCGTCCACCCACAGGTACCACGTCGCCGCGGTATGCGGGCTGCCATCCGGCCGGATGGTGGCGATGACCGACGGGTTGGGCTCAGCGAGAAAGGCGACCAGGTCCGGCGGGAGGGGCGGTTTGGGCATGGCCCTTCGACGATCGCGGCTGACCGTCGGCCTAGGGCACGAGCGAGGGCCGGGGGTCAATCGAGGTGATGCGCGCCCAGATGACGTAGAGGACCACGCCGTCGATGCCCTCCAGCTTGACCTGGTCGGAATGGCCGCGTCTGACCACCTGGACCACCTCGTCCTCGGTTCCGGTGACCGCCGTCTCTTGACCGTTAAGGAAGACGATCCGCGTCGCCATGCTGCACCCGGCTTTCGTCGATGGGGGAGTGCGCTCGCTCGGTGAAGCTAGGACGCGGGCGCCCCGGGTCAAGACCAGTGCGCGTCCATCCCCCAGGTCGCTTGACCCGGCGGCCGGCTGGCATGCAGACTGCCTGGTGAGCTTCTTTGCTCAGGCAGGCGTCCCGTCCCAGAACATCGCGCTGCACGAGCGCAGCCGCGAGCAGCGCACGCGCCTACACGCCGTCTCCGCGGAAATCGACCGTATTTGGGAGACGCTGCGCGAGCGGGCCGAGCGGATCGCACACCGTCACGAGTCCACCGGGAGTGGCCAAGCCGCTCTGCATATGCAGCCGATCTGTTCTGCATACCGTCGCACCCGCCCCGCTTCCGGCGAGCCTCGGGTTCCAGCGCGACCACCCCGACGGCAAGCTCTGAGCACCCACAACAACCTCCATCCCCGACGCGGCCCGCTCCAATTCCTGAGGACCCACCCGCGCCGACCTCAGGGCCCCGTAGCCCGCAGCGTGCACCCGACCACCAACCAGAAGCCAACGGCCAGCTCACCGCGGTCGCGAACAGCCGGCTAACCCCAAGTGCTACGTCAAACGAGCAGAACAGCGCTCCCGTCCACGAGGCAACATCCTCGCCGAGCTCGGCGTGCACTCCCGGCTCCAAGCCCTCGTGTTTGCCCTCCGCTACGGGATAGTCGAAGTCCGCCGGTACCCGCGCGGCGGATGATGGTCAGGACGCGCGTTCGGCGCCGGCCGGCGGGGGTTCGACGAGGCCGTAGTCGCCGTCGTGGCGCAGGTAGAGCACCTTCCCTCGTCCGTCGGCCGCATCGATGAAGTAGAGGAAGCGGTGCCCCAGCACGTCCATCTCGTCCCGCGCCTTGGCGAGCGGGATCGGCTGTTCGTAGCGGCTCCGCTCTGGGACCACGATGTCGTTCTCGCCGGAAAGCGGGCTGCCGGGCGGGTGAAGCAAGCCGATCCGCCCGCCATCGCGCCTGTGCACCACAACGTCCTCTCCCGTCCGGGCGTGACGAAAGAGCAGGAACTCGAGGTCCAGGTCGAGCAGGTCCGCCACGGCGTCGAGCGTCGACTCCGGCAACGGATACGCGGTGCGCACCGGGATGACGTCGCGCAGGTCCGGCCGCTTGAGACTCGGTCTCGGCCGGTGTCTCCGTTCGCGGATGACGTGCGCGAGCGCGCTCTTTATCGCCCTCCGATCGTTCCGCAGCGCCACCGGCGCATCCGCTGCGCGGCGCATCTGCCGGTTGAGGCGATCGGCGGCCTCCTTCGCCGCCTGCGCCGCGCTGCTGCCGGTGGCGTGCGAAGCTAACCGCCTGCCGTTCAGCACCAGCGATGCGTCGGCCACCCATCGCAGGCGCGCGGCCCTCGTCTCGGGGCGGCGGAGCGTGATGCGCACCCCCTCGATCGGGTCGTTGGTGTAGCGCGCGAGCCGCTCGAAGCGCTCGAGTATCTCGCGCCTCTCGCTTCGCGGCAGATCGGCGGGCAAGTGGACCTCTATCGCCACTGCTGCCTGATCAGCGCTCACTACCCTCCAGATAGGCCGTTCGTCGGTCCGGGCAATGCACCGTCCTCGGGCCGGTCAGCCGGCGCTGGCGTTCGATGGCGCCGGCGCCGGACTGGACGCCTATCCAGCAGGCAGCGCGGGCGGGCGCTCGAGACGGATGAGCCACTGATGCTGCTCCCCATCCTCGATGTCGAACGTGACCTCAAGCGGCGGGGGCTCGCCCGTCGCGACGAGAAGGCGCTGCGGCTGCTCGATCACGTGCTCGATCCGCTCCACCTCGGAGTCTGGAGCCTTGAGTCCGTACGATGATCGCGTCGTCGCGATCATCGTAGGTCATGTCGCTCAGGATCTGCCGCTCGTTCGCGAACTGGTCGCCCAGGTCGCGCCCGACCACCTCGACCGTCGCCTCGACGGTGCCGAGCACGTCGGTCAACTCCTCAAAGTACGAGCGCCATGCCTGACCTCGGATCTCCTGCGTGGTGATTGTCATCACCCTCCGGTTTGGCCCCGCCGCCGCGCGACAAGCCGCTCGGAGAAAAGCGCGCAGGACGCCTTGGGTGCTCACGCTCATGGCCTAGCAAACGCAGAGAGCTAGCGGTCCCAGAAGTGAGGCTTGACCATGATCCACCTGCTCATCGGAATCCTGATCGTCGCGCTCGTGTGGGTGCTGACGGCGGCGCTCGGCCTTCCGTACATCGTGTCGGTGATCATCACCGTCCTGGTTGCACTATACGTCCTCGGGCCCGGACTGGGTCTCTTCGGGGGCGGTCGCCGCAGCATCCCCTAGCCGCGAGGCGGGAAGCTTGGCTCGACGGACTCAGGGCGTGGCTGACGACATAGCTGCCTTCCTTCCGAAGGAGCTGGGAGGCGCCGTGACATCTGTGCCCGAGCCGGCGGAATCGTTCGGATTAGACGAATTCGTCCGCCGTGCAGCCGAGCGCGAGCATGTCGACCGGGACACCGCCTATGACAATCGCGCGGCGCTCGACCTGCACCTCCGCGAGATCGACATGATCAAACTCGAGGAGGCGTTTCCGCCGCCGACCGGACCGCGGCCGCTGGACGTGCTCTGAGCGCAAGAGAACCGGACAACTCATGAGGCCATAGCCATGGCGACACACATCGTTCTTGTCAACGGGCAGGAAGCCGACGTCAGGGAGAACGAGTCCGAGGTGGTCCAGGCGATCCGGCGGGACCACCCCAACCCGGTGAAGCTCGCGGGCCTCAACGGCGTCGTGATGTACGTCAACTCGAGCCGGGTCACCTCGACCGGGCCAAGGCCGGAGCCGCGGCTGGCATGACCTAACGCCTAGCTCAGCGGCCTAATTCAGATCAGAGATCAGACAGGAGGTGCGACGATGAGCATCTACGGACAGGCCGGGATACCGCCACGCACCGCCGACGACCTCTCCTCGATCCCGTGCGAGCTGAGGCTGTTCGCGAGGATCGAGGGGCTTGTCGGGGAGGAGGCGGCGCTTCTGGCCATCCCGCACGAGAAACGTCGGCGCGATCAGGACGAGCGGCTTCGCGCGATCTCGGCCGAGCTTGACCGCATATGGGAGATGCTGCGCGAACGGGCCCGCCGGCTCGGCCACGACGGCGGTCCGGCTCGGTCCGAAGGCTAGTAACCCTCCGGCACGTCACCGGGCCAGCGTTGCGCTCGAGAGCCGGCCGAGCTCGGCGGTCCTGGCCCCTGGCCCGCAGATCCGCCAGCGCCCAGTGCCCATCGGGAAGCTCCCGCGGAGCCACCACCCAGGCTCTTGCCCAGGCGGGGCCGATACGTGCCCACAAGCCTCTCCGCCAAGAGCGGTAGCGACGCCGCCGTTACCCGAATATGCGTCAAGCACGCGCCAGCGGCCGATGCTCCTCGCGATTGCTTTTGCCATCTGGAGGTAGCTGCAGCTCACGAGCGGATCGGCGACGATCCGGCACTCCGCCGGCGCCAGGGCGAGCTTGCGCTTCGCCACGCAAGCAATCGCCAGCTCAGCCGGTGCCGGACGATCGCAACGGTGATAGGAGCGATTGCCCATCTTGGCGGTGATGGGTGTTGCGGCTGGCGATTGCGTTGCGCGCGACCACGTGTCCCGCGGACGATCTGGTCCAGGACGACGGGGTGCTGGATAGCTGCGATGTGCCTGATTGGCTTCGTCGGGCGCTGGGCTTGTCTGCCGAGTGGGGTGGCTTGGCCCTCGTCCGCTGGTGTTATTTCGCTTCGCCGGAGCCTGTCAAGCTCGGTGAGACGCTTCGCGTTCGAATTTATTGAGCGGCGGCGACCTCCTTTGGCTTGTTGATCCAGGCGGCGGTCGGCAGCTCGGGCGGGACCGGCGGCTTGCGGACGAACCGCTGCGGGTGACGGTCGTAGGCGGCGTCGAGCACGCGGGCACGGGCGGCGTGGAACGCGGGCGCCTTCTCGTGGTGGACAGCGGCAGGGGTCATCAGACCGATCCCCGAGTGACGGTGCGCGTGGTTGTACCAGTGAAAGAAGTCACGGCAGAACGCGCGTGCGTGCTCGATCGAGTCGAACCGAGCTGGGAACGCGGGGCGGTACTTGAGCGTCTTGAAGTGCGCCTCGGAATACGGGTTGTCGGTCGAGGTGTAGGGTCGGGAATGCGTGCGCGTCACGCCGAGATCGGCCAACAAGAACGCCACCGGCTTGGAGCGCATCGGCCCGCCGCGATCGGCGTGCAGCGTAAGGATCTTCGGGGTGATCTGCTGCTGCTCGGTGGCCTGCTCGATCAGCGCCTTGGCCAGCTGCGCGGTCTCGCGGTACTGCACGGTCCAGCCAACGACGAAGCGGCTGAACACGTCGAGGATGACGTACAAGTAGAAGTACGTCCACTTCGCGGGCCACAGCAGTTTCGAGATGTCCCACGACCACAATTCGTTCGGGCGCTCGGCGAGTAGCTCGGGCTTCGCGTACGGCGGATGGGTGAGCTGATCGCGCCGCTCTCTGACCCCACCATGCTTGGCCTTCAGCAGCCGATACATCGTCCGGGTCGAGCACGGGTAGGTGCCCTCGTCCAGCAGCGTCGCGTAGGTCCCTAGCATCAAATTCATGAAATCAACCCAAGGCATCGTCGACTCGATCGACACCCGACTTCGCGAACTAAGCGACGAAATCAACACCCTGAACGCCGCCCGGTCCGCGCTCGACGCATCCGAGCATCAGCCATCCACAAAACCACCCCGCCGCAACTCAACGCGCCGCATCCGTGCCGCCGGCGACAACCCGGCCGCTCGCGCGTCCGCACCCTCAAACAACGAGGCCGCACGAATGACCTCTCAGGAATCCACCACGCGATCGCCCAAGC
>Ga0335083_10010529_pt1 | contig 11162 bp, 10 predicted proteins | sample Lox_Sample_42_FD_206716 | JGI IMG/M metagenome (GOLD analysis project Ga0335083, IMG submission 206716) | Soil microbial communities from Loxahatchee National Wildlife Refuge, Florida, United States - Lox_Sample_4.2 | ecosystem: Environmental > Terrestrial > Soil > Wetlands | place: USA... | reverse complement strand
GGTCGCCGTGCAGAATCTCCCTAGCGGCGTCCAGGCCGTTTCGACGAGCTCGGAGGTCACGTGCGCAGTCGTCAATGGCGCCGCTTGGTGCTGGGGAGCCGGCGGACTTCTCGGCGATAACACCGACTCCGATCGTTCAACACCCGGCGTTGTGACTGGCCTCGAGAGCGGGGTGCTGTCAATCACGGTGGGATCCGCCCCCTGCGCGGTCACTAGTACCGGCGTGAAGTGCTGGGGCTACAATGGCTCCGGAGAGCTCGGCGCTAACTCGACGGTGGCGAGCAGCCTCACGCCCGTTGCGGTTCAGGGTCTTTAGGGGCGCATCGACCCTGGACGGCCCCACTTTCGGTGCCGAGATGGGTTTGGCCGCCCGGCGTGACTGTGAGGCAAAAGGTCATCTACGAACTGCGTGAGAAACAGAGGCGCAGGACGCACCATAGGCCACGCGCGGCGAAGCTCCCTCGTTTCGTCAAGATGTGGCCCGGACGAGGCGGACGGTTCTGCTCGACAGCGCCCGGTGACCGCCGTTACGCTTTGCTCCGATGCCGACGTCTGTGCCGCCGTGGGAGCAGATGGCCATGGCCCTGGATGCCTGGGAGATCGGCACGTACGAGTGGAAGCATGCCGAGGGTCAATTCACCGCGTCGGCGCGGTTCCTGGAGCTCTACGGCTTGGCGGCGGCGGCGGACCCGTTGGCGATATTGACGGCCGTCCATCCGGACGATCGGGGCCGGGTGGAGGCGGCTTTCCGGGTCGCTCTGGAGCCTGAAGGCTGCGGTCACATCAACCTCGTCCATCGCGCCCTGCTCTCCGACGGAAAGATCCGGTGGCTGCACCTTCGGTCGCAGACCAGCTTCGAGGTGGCGGCCGGCCTCCGGCGGCCGAAGCGGACGCTGGGCTCGGTGATGGACGTCAGCGAGCGCCAGCAGATCGAGCAGGAGCTCCGTCGTAGCGAGAGCCGCATCGAGGAGGCGGTGCGGGGGGCCCAGTTCGGCATCTTCGAGCACAACCACATCGACGATCCTCACGCCGAGAACGTCTACTGGTCGCCGCGCCTCCGCGAGATCCTGGGCGTTGGCGACGACGAGACGGGCTCCGCCAGGAGGTTGATCTCCCGCATCCCGCTGGAGGACCTGGAGCTGCTGCACCCCGCCGTCGCGCGCGCGCATGACCCGAAGGGGGACGGTTACTACGACGTCGAGCACCGGTATCTTCATCCGATCCTGGGGACGCGCTGGCTGTTGACGCGGTCGTCCACGTACTTCGGCGTGGTGGGGGGCAAGCAGGTCCCGGTGCGCACCGTCGGCGCGATGGTGGACGTGACCGCCCGCCGCAAGAGCGAGCAGGAGCAGGAGCAGCGGGCGCAGATCATGGACGCCACCAGCGACTTCGTGGCCATGGCGGAGCCCGACGGCCGGCTGGTCTACCTCAACCGGGCGGGGCGCGAGCTGCTGGGCTTCGGTCCCACCGAGGACCTGGGCGGGCGCAGCCTGCATTCGGCGCTGGCGCCGTCGTCGCTGAGCCGCCTGCTGTCCGAGGGGTTGCCGGCCGCGGCGCGTGACGGCGTCTGGCGTGTCGAGGCCGAGTTCCGGCGCCACGACGGCGCGATCGTCCCCATGTCGCAGGTACTGCTCTCGCACCGGGGGCGCGACGGGCACGTCGAGCTGTACTCGACGATCGCGCGCGACATCTCTCGCGAGCGCCAGCTGGAGGAGAACGCCCGGCAGTCGCAGAAGCTGGAGGCGGTCGGGCGCCTGGCGGGCGGAATCGCGCACGACTTCAACAACATGCTGTGCGCGCTGCTGGGCCTGGCCCAGCTGGCCGCGGACGAGGTGGGGCCGGGAGGCAAGGCGTACCCCGAGCTGCAGGAGATCATCACGGTTGGTGAGCGCGCTGCGGCGCTGACCCAGCAGCTGCTCTCCTTCAGCCGGCGACAGATCCTGCGCCCGCGGGTTGTCGACGTCTCCGCCGTCATCGCGCGCATGAGCCCGATGATCGGGCGGCTCCTGGGCGAGGAGATCGAGCTCACCGTCTCCGAGCCGCCCGAGCCCCTGCGGGTGAAGGTGGATCCGACGCAGCTCGAGCAGGTCGTGCTCAACCTGGCCATCAACGGCCGCGACGCGATGGAGAACGGCGGTCGCCTGGCGATCGCCAGTGGTCCGCGCCACCTGGACGCGGCGCCCGCGGCGCGCCTGGAGCTGCCGGCCGGAGACTACGCGGTGATCCTGGTCGCCGACGACGGGATCGGGATGGACGCCCAGACCCGCGCGCGGGTGTTCGAGCCGTTCTTCACCACCAAGGGGCCGCGGCGCGGCACCGGGCTGGGGCTGGCCACCGTGTTCGGCATCGTCAAGCAGAGCGACGGGACGGTGGTGGTCCAGAGCGAGGTCGGCCGCGGGTCGGTCTTCGAGGTCTACCTGCCCATCTCGGACGAGCCTCTCACCGAGGAGCCCGTGCCGGTGAAGCTGAGCGGTCGGTCCCGCAACGCGCTGATCCTGGTCACCGAGGACGACCCGTCTGTCCGCCACGTGGTCGTCACGGTCCTCAAGCGCGCCGACTACCGCGTTCTGGAGGCGGCCGATCCACATCACGCGCTGGATCTGGCGCGCGCGCACCCGCGACCGATCGACCTGTTGCTGACCGACGTGGTCATGCCGGTCATGAGCGGCAAGGACCTGGCCCGCCAGCTCCGCGTGCAGCGCCCGGATCTCCGCGTGCTGTTCATGTCCGGCTACAGCGACGAGGTGGTCGCTCACCACGGCGTCCTGGACGTCGACGCCCACCTGCTGGCGAAGCCGGTCAGCCCCGATCAGTTGCTGAAGGCCGTCTCGGAGCTGCTGGAGCGCCGATGATGAGGGCCGTCAGACCGTGACGGTCACTCTGAGGAACGTCGCCGGGATCGACGTCTGGTCGGGCCTGCCGCGCTGGTTCTGGGCCGCAAACAGGGCCTCGAGCTCCGCTTGCAGCTCGGCGGCCCGCCCGTTCTGGGCGGCTGCGCCGAAGGCATTCATGGTCGGGCCGTAGTAATCCCGGAAGGTCGCCAGGAAATCGCCGGGCGGGCCGAGCGTGTCGAAGGTGAAGGTGCGGCGCGCCGCCGGCAGCGCGGTCGTTCCGTCGCCGCAGCCCAGGTCCAGGACCTTCAGCCCCCGGGTGATGCCGAAGCTCTCGACCAGAGCGTCGCCGCTCCGTCGCATGGTGTCGGCGATGCGGGTGAAGTCGCCCTTCTCCCACAGGGCCTTGGGGATCTGCGGTTCAGACGGTGTCCGAGCCGGTTTCCACGCCCTCGAACAGAGCCGTGGACAGGTAGCGCTCACCGGTGTCGGGCAGCATCGCCAGAATCACGCTCCCTTCGGGCGCGGTCGAGGCGACCGCCAGCGCGGCCGCGAACGTGCCCCCGGCCGAGATGCCGCAGAAGATCCCCTCGGCGCGCGCCAGATCGCGCGCGCAGGCGATCGCCACGTCGTCGGCGATCGGGATGACCTCGTCGAAGATCTCGCGATCGAGGACCGAGGGGACGAAGTCCGGCGTCCAGCCCTGGATCTTGTGCGGCTTCCATTCCTTACCCTCCAGCAGGGCCGCTCCGGCGGGCTCGCAGGCGATGATCTTGGTGTCGGGGCGCGCGCACCGGATCACCTGTCCGGCGCCCGTGAGAGTGCCGCCGGTTCCCCAGCCCGTCACCCAGTAGTCGAGCCGCTGTCCCGCGAAGTCCGACAGGATCTCGGGCCCCGTGGTCTGCCGGTGGTAAGCGGGGTTGGCTTCATTTTCGAACTGCCGCGCCAGGAACCAGCCCCGCTCGCGCGCCAGGGTCTCGGCCAGGCGCACGGCGCCGGAGGCGCGCTCGGCCGCCGGCGTCAGCACCACCTTGGCGCCGTACCCCCGCATGATCTGGCGCCGCTCGACCGAGAACGACTCGGGCATGATCGCCACGAACGGATAGCCGCGCGCCGCGCAGACCAGCGCCAGCGCGATCCCGGTGTTGCCGGACGTCGCCTCCACGACCGTCTGCCCGGGCTTCAGCGTCCCCCGGCGCTCGGCGTCTTCGACGATGCCGAGCGCGAGTCGATCCTTGACCGAGCCTCCGGGGTTGGCGGCCTCGAGCTTCACGAACAGCTTCACGTGCCGCGGCCCCAGCCGGTTGATCGCGACGATCGGCGTACGGCCGATGGTTTGTGAGATGTTGTCGAAAATCATGGGTCGGGTGAGTGTAGCTGGGCGGGCGGTGCGTGTCCTGGGACCGGTCGGGGTCAGCCGCGGATCCGAGATCGTGGCGCTTCCACGCTCGCGCAAGGTGCGCGCGCTGCTCGGCTTCCTGACGCTGTCGCCGTCGCCGGTCTCCCGCTCCCGGCTGTGCGGCCTGCTGTGGGGACGTTCCCAACTGTGCGATCTCTACCGCGGCGATCTTTTGGAAGGGATCGAGATCGCCGGCAACCCCGAGTTCGCCGGGTGGCTGACCGCGCAGCGGCAGCGCTACCGCGCGGCGCGCGTGGCGGCCCTGCGCGAGCTGGTCGCGCGATCGCCTGCGGGATCGCCGCAGGCTTTCCGCCGACTTCGACGGCCCGCTCAGCCGATGACGTAGACGGTCATGCAGCCGAGCAGGATGTCGACCTGCCCGGAGGGATCGGCCTTGAGCGCGTTGCAGGTCGTGGGGCAGATCGAGATCGTCTTGGGGGTGGCGCCGGTGGACGGGTCCACGTCGTAGTACCAGCCGCCCTGCGTCGAGCTGCAGCTGGCGCTGTTCTTCACGTTGCCGATCGTCACGGGCTGGCCGCTGCTGGGCGTGAACTGGACGTTGACGCTGAAGTAGTCGAGCTGGCTGCCGTCGCCCGCGGGCTGGGGCACCATGTACTGGCAGGCCAGGCCCTGCGAGCGCACGCTGTTGAGCGCGCTGATGAAGGCCGTGGCGACGTTGCCGCTGGTGTTGATGATGAACGCCTGGTTCGTGCCGCCGGCCGAAGCGATGGTGTTCAGGTTCATCTGCGCGTTGCTCGCGTCGGAGGCGGCGAAGACACCAATCACGTAGGTCAGGATGGACGGCGTCCCGGACAGGCCGGTCTTGGCGATCCCGGCCACTCCGGCGACGTCCGAGGGCGTGCACTCGTCGGGCTCACCGTCGGTGGCCAGCAGCACGGCGACCTTGTGGGTCGGGTTGGCAGTGGCCAGCGCCTTCGCGTGGTTGATGGCCCCCGAGAGCGCGGCCGAGGTCGGCGTCAGCCCGTCGGGCATGTGCTGGCTGAAGGAGCCGATGATGGCCGTCGCCACTCCGGGGAGCGGCGCGACCTCGACGGCGGGCGTCGTGTACGAGGGGAGATCGCACTTGTCGCGCGCGTTGCAGTAGCCCCCGAGCTGGTTGCAGGGGTAGCCGTTGCTGCAGGTGACGCCCGGACCGGGCGGCGCGCAGGCGGCCTGGTTGTTGGGCGGCCCGCAGGCGCCCAGCGGGACGCAGGTCCCCTGGTTGGTGCTGGTGCAGTCGGTGTTGGTGTCGCACTCCGTGATCATGCCGTTCGTCGGCTTGCTGCAGGTCTGGATGAGGATGCAGGGCCCGTTGTTGCCGCAGTCGGTGTCGCTCTGACAGGTGTCGGGGACGGTGGTCAGCACCTGCGGGAAGTACTGAATTCCGACGCCGAGCCCGGTCGATTGCGGGTCCTGCAGGAACGACTGCAGCGCGCTCTGAATCGCGTCCCACTTGGTCTGCCCCGTCCCGTTCGCTCCGGTCGGTTGCGCCATCGATCCGGAGCTGTCCATCATGATGTACAGGTCCAGCGGTACCTGCTGCGCCTGGTCGGAGAAGGTCGCGCAGGCCATGTCCCCGACCGGCTGGCTTCCGATGACCCGTGCGCCCGCGCCGCCCCCGGATCCGAGGATGCCGGTCGATCCGCCCGTGTTGATGGCCCCCGCGCCCGCATGGCCGCCAATGCCACCCGAGCTCACGTCCTGCTTGACGCCGGCGCAGCCGGCCGCGACGGCGAACGCAGCGAGCACCATCGGGGCAGCACCATAACCGAGGCGACAAAGCATGGCCGAACCCTCCCGGACCTTAAGCCCGCTAGCCTACCGCGCCCCGGAGGCAGGCGGCATGCCGAATCAGTCGATCCAATCTCGCATTTCGGTCCATCTGCCTCGGTCTCGCTTCGCCGGTAAAGTGATCGCGTGATTAGACTAAGTATTCCGCTTGTTTGCTTGGGATTCTCGTTCATGCGCTCGGATGGGCACGGTTTCCTGGTGGGTGAGGGGACGTGCCCGAGCGGCGACAAGGGCTGCGTGCCGGTCCCGGCGGCGATCGCTCGCCTGAAGGCCGACCTGCAAACGCTGGACGGCGTCTTGATTCTCAGCCCTGAATGCGCGGCCCTGAACGTTCACCTGAAGGTTGCCGGCAACGGCTAGCAGCGACTGATCCGGTTGGTGACGTGCTACGTTAGCCCCGCGTGCTGGTGCCCCCGGCTGTGCGGCAATGGCTAAGTCCGCGGTCGTTCCCCGACCCCGAGACGACGCGCCGGTCCCGTCTGCTGTCACGCCTGCTGGGCCTGGGGGTTCTGCTCTCGCTGATCGGCGCGGCGTCGGCGCTGGCCGACCGCCGCAACGATCCGCGGGTGACGCTGGTGTTCTACGGCGTCCTCTGGGCCTGGCTGGCGATGGTCCACAGCATCGCGCGCAGCGGCCGGGTGACGCTGGCGGCCTGGATCTTCTCGATCTTCTACTGGCTGATGACGGCGTTCGTGACGCTGACATTCGGCGGGATGCAGGGCCAGTTCGCCTCGGTGTTCGCCGTCTGCACCTTGATGATCGGCAGCATCGTGGGCGGGGCAGCGGCGCTGGCCATGGCGGTGGCCAGCGCCGCCTGGTGCGCGCTGGTGGCGCTCCTCGAGGTGCGCGGCCGCCTGCCTCACCAGCTGGCGCCGTATTCGCCCATCAACTCGTGGGCCGCGGCGGCGACCACCATCCTGCTCACGGCGGCGCTGCTGCAGGTCTCGCTGAAGTCGTTGCGCAACGCGCACGGCGAGGCACAACGGGCCGCCAACGAACGCGACGCGGCGCTGCGCCGATCCATCCAGGGTCAGAAGCTGGAGCTGGTCGGGAAGCTGACCAGCGGGATCGCTCACGACCTCAACAACCTGCTGACCGTCATTGTCAGCGTCTCGGACGTGCTGCGCCGCCAGAGCTCGGGGACGTCGGCGGACCTGCTCGACGAGCTGGACGGCGCCGCCTCGCGCGCGACGCTGATGACGCGCCAGGTGCTCAGCCTGGCCCGCGTCCGGACGGACGAGAGCCAGGTCGTCGACGTCGCCGTGGTCGTCGGCGAGATGGGCAAGATGCTGCCCCGGCTGCTCGGCCGCTCGCATCGATTCGAGGTGAAGGCGGCGCCCGGATGCCTGGTCCGGGCATCGCGGGTGGGGATCGAGCAGATCCTGCTGAACCTGGCGGTCAACGCGCGCGACGCCATGCCGGACGGCGGCCAGTTCACGCTGGAGCTCTCCCGGGCTGACGGGCAGGTGGTCCTGATCGCCTCCGACACCGGGTTCGGCATGAGCCCGGAGGTCAAGGCCCGCCTGTTCGAGCCGTTCTTCACGACCAAGTCGGGCGGCACTGGCCTGGGGCTGGCCACGGTCCGGCAGCTCATGGACGGCTATGGCGGGACGATCTCGGTCGACAGCGAACCTGGCCGCGGCGCTCGGTTCCGGCTGCAGTTTCCCGCCCTCGCGACGCCGGTCGGTGTGCCGGCCACCGCGGCGTCCTCGCCGGCCGGACCGTCGCCGGCCGGCCGCCGCCCGCGGGTGCTGCTGGCCGAGGACGATCCGACCGTGCAGCGCAGCTTGATCCGGCTGCTCGAGGGCGCGGGCTTCGAGGTGACCGCCGTCGAGCACGGCCTGGCCGCGCTGCAGGCGCTGGAGGTGGCCGGCGACGTTCAGTGCGTCGTCAGCGACATCGGCATGCCGCAGATGGACGGCGAGGAGCTGGCGCGGCGACTGGGTGAATCACACCCGCGGCTGCCGCTGGTCCTGCTGAGCGGCAACCGTGAGCCGGGCGACCCGTTCCGGCCCGGCTCGCCCCGGACCTTCCTGATGAAGCCGGTCAGCCAGGCCGAGCTGGTGGCCGCGATCGGGCGGGTGGTGGCGCAGGGTCAGCGCGGCAGCATCCCGTAAAGCAGGCGGCCGACGATCACGTCGAGCGCCTGAAAGTTCTCGCCGCCCTCCGGGATGATCAGGTGGGCGTACCGCTTGCTTGGCTCGACGTGCTGCCGGTGCATCGCCCGCACGGTCCCCATGAACTGCGCCTCGATGGACGAGATGTCGCGCCCGCGCTCGAACATGTCGCGCTTGATCCGGCGGACCAGCCGGACGTCGTCCTCCGTGTCGACGTACAGACGCAGGTCGAAGATCTCGCGCAGCGCCGGGACGGCGAGCAGCAGGATTCCCTCGACCACCACCACCGCGCACGGGTCGATCCGCCGCACGCTGCGCTTGCGGGTGTGCGTCGTGAAGTCGTACTCGGGACAGTCGACCGCCTCGCCCCGCTTGAGCGCCCGCAGGTGCTCGAGCAACAGGTCGTTCTCCAGCGCCTCCGGCTCGTCGAAGTTCAGCAGCGCGCGCTGGGCGGGGGTGAGCGCGCTCCGATCGCGATAGTAGGCGTCGTGCTGGATCAGCGCCGCCTGGCCAGCCGGCAGGGCGTCGACGATCCGGTGGGCCACGGTGGTCTTTCCGCTGGCCGTTCCCCCGGCGATGCCGATCAGGGTGAGGCTGGGCGCGACCGGTGCCGTCATGGACCTCGCTCAGACAGCTTGCCGCGGGCGAAGATCCGTTCGATGCGGACGGTGGAGGCGCCGGCCTTGAACGTCACGTCGCGGGTCCGGCCGTCGGCGTCCACGGTCGTCCCCAGCTCGCGCCCCCCGGTGATCACCCGCAGCTGCCCCTCGGGAGCCCCCTTGGCCCGGACGTATCGCGCCTCGGTCAGGCGCTGGGGGTCAATCTCCGGGATGTACTCTTCTTGCTTGATGTCGAACGCCTGCGGTTTGGTGGCGCGGCTGCGCAGCCGCAGGGCCGACGCCAGCGACGAGGCCACGCCCCCCCGCGGATCTCGGCTGCGAACCTCGCCCTTGACCGGTTTGCCGCCCACCTCGCCCTGGTAATCGTAGGTGCCCCGCTTGTCACGCGCGGCGAGTTGCACCTTGTGCACCAGCGTCTTTCCGTCGGCCTTGGCCCAGGCGCCCCGGACCAGTCGTCCGTGGCCGTCGATGAGCTCTTCAGAGCTCTCGGTCTCCGAGCCAAAGTCGGTCGCCGAACGCGGCACCAGCAACGTCGTCTCGCTGTCTTGCACCCAGGCTGCGTCGGCGTGCGCGTCGACGGTGACGCGGGTGAACCCCCAGTCCAGGCCGTCGACCGTGATGCGGGAGACCTCGACCAGCTGCGGCGCCGGCGCCGGCTGGCCGCGCTCGAGCGTCTCGAACAGGCGCGTGCAGGCCGCCTGGAAGGTCTGCACGAAACCCAGCCCCTCATGCAGGCAGAGCACGGCGTGGCGGGGGTGGGCGTGGATCGCGAACTTGAACAGGCTGACCCCGGATCCGGCGCCGTAGATGGCCGACACGAACATCGCCGGCGCCTCCTGGGCCACGACGATGGGCGACGGGACGACCTTCTGCAGCGCGCCGTGCGTCTCTTTCTGGATCGAGGCCAGCCCGGCCGTCACGCCGCCCATCGGATCGGCGTCGGGCCCCAGCAGCATGCAGCGGGCCGGTTGTTCGGCGCCGATCGGGATGACGATCGCGGGGAGTCCGTTCTGGGTGACGACCGACACCGGCGCCGACGCGAGCACCTCCAGCTTCCAGTCCGCGTCCGCCACCTTCGTCGGTGTCAGGTTGGCGTCCTCACGCGCCAGCGCGGCCTGCAGCTGGGCCTCGCTGGTGATCGCCGGCCCGCCGGGGGCCGCTGCCGCCGCCTGGGCCGGCGTCTTCGCCTGCGCGCCCGTCGCGGTCCCATGGGCGGCGCACCCGGCAAGGCCGAGGAGCGCGACCAGAAAAGGGACGTCGAATCGTGGGTTGGACATCGTCGAGCTCGACGGTGACGCTACCACGACGGTGCGCGCCTGCGTCGGGCGCTGGCGACCACGCCTTCGAGCTCGGTCTGGGCCGCGCGAACGTGGTGGGCCAGGTCCTTCTTCTTGGTGTCGTCCAGCCACGACTGGAAGGCGCGCTTGAAGATGGTCATCCCGGCGTCGGCGGCCAGGCCGGCGGCCGGGGCGGGAACGCCGCGCCGGCGCAGCGCCTCGCCGATCGCCGACGCCAGCGCCGCGAACTTGATGAGCTCGCGCTCGTGGAGCTCCGGGTGCGAGACGATCAGGGTCTGGCGCTGGCGGGCGAAGTCCCGGCGTGACTCGAAGATCTCGCCCGACGCCGCGACCGCGCGGGCGACGGCGTCCAGCGGGCGCATCGAGGGCGGGGCTTGCGTGACCTTCTCGACCAGGAAGTCCTGCAGCGTGTGGGACCCCGAGAACAGGACCTCACGCTTGTCGGCGAAGTAGCGAAAGAAGGTCCGCTCGGTCAGGCCCGCGCGCGCGGCGATGTCGGCCACGGTGGTCTGGTCGAAGCCCCGTTCGCGGTAGAGCTGCATGGCCGCCTCGACCAGCCGGCCGGATGCGTCGGGTTCCCAGCGCGCCATCCGGGCAGCCTACGTCAGTCCCTGTCATCTGGCCATTGCAGTCACTGACATCAGGTGCTAGATAGATGTCAGTTACTGACATTGACAAGGAGCATTCCCATGCGTGTATTCGTCACTGGCGCGTCTGGTTTCATCGGTTCGGCCGTGGTGCCGGAGCTCATCTCGGCCGGCCACCGCGTGCTGGGGCTGGCCCGCTCGGAGACGTCGGCCAGGGCGCTGGCGGCGGCCGGCGCGGATGTGCTCCGCGGCGATCTCAACGACACGAACAGCCTGCAGGCCGGAGCAACCGAGTCCGACGGCGTGATCCACCTGGGGTTCATCCACGACTTCCACGACTACGAGGCTTCCTTGCGGACCGACCTGCGGGCGATCGAGACGATGAGCGGGGTTCTCGAGGGGTCCGGCCGGCCCTTCGTGTTCGCGTCGGGGGTGGCCGCGCTCCTGCCCGGACGCCTCGCGACCGAGGAGGTCCCGTTCGCTCCCGGGCAGCACGCGCGGGCCACGAACGCGATCGTC
>Ga0335083_10010527_pt1 | contig 11163 bp, 12 predicted proteins | sample Lox_Sample_42_FD_206716 | JGI IMG/M metagenome (GOLD analysis project Ga0335083, IMG submission 206716) | Soil microbial communities from Loxahatchee National Wildlife Refuge, Florida, United States - Lox_Sample_4.2 | ecosystem: Environmental > Terrestrial > Soil > Wetlands | place: USA... | reverse complement strand
TCGATGAACGGCCGCACGCCGCCGCTGGACAGTGCCGTCATCACCGGCCTCATCGCGTACTCGCATTGGATGGCGACGGGCGCGCCGGTTGGCGCCTACCTTGCGGGCCGCGGCTATCCGCCGATTGCGGACGCGCCGCAGCCGCCGAGCGCGGCACGCGGTCGCGCCGTGTACACCGCGCACTGCGCCGCGTGCCACCAGGCCGGCGGCGGCGGGCTCAAGCAGGACGGCAGGTACGCGTTTCCGCCCGTATGGGGCAGCGAGTCGTACAACGCGGGTGCGGGCATGGCCCGCGTGCCCACCGCGGCCGCGTTCATCAAGGCGAACATGCCGGCCGGGCAGGGCGGCACGCTGAGCGATCAGGACGCGTGGGACGTCGCGGCGTATGTGAACGGCGAGCCGCGGCCGCCGGATCCGAGCCTGCAATCCCGCTCGTCCAAGTAGGGTCGCCGGGCCCCCGGTCTGCTACGCTCCTGTCTGAGGGAGCGTCTGCGATCGGCATCTTGCGGGAGGTGAGAACGTCGTGAATGTTCGGGCGCGCGTGTGTCACGGGTTCGCAGCGGGCTTGGGGTGCGTGCTCTTCGCGCTCGCCGCCGCCGCACCACTCGCGCCGCCGGCGAAGTCGTATCGCATCGGCGTGCTCGCGCAGGGCAACCCGCCGACGAACGAGATTCCCGGCGCGGACTTCCGCCAGGGGTTGCGCGACTGGAAATACGTCGACGGAAAGAACGTGGCCGTCGAATTCCGCTACGGTGGGGGCAAGTCCGAGAGGCTACCCGAGCTGGCCGACGAACTTGTCAAGATGAAGGTCGACGTGATCGTGACGGTAGGTGACTCCGCGGCGCTTGCGGCGAAGAAGGCGACGACCTCCATTCCGATTATCGCGACCGAGTTCGGATCGGACCCCGTCAAGGCGGGTCTCGTGTCCAGCCTTGGAAGGCCCAACGGCAACGTGACGGGTTTGTCGAGCACCAGCGAGGAGCAGTGGGGAAAGCGCCTGGACCTGCTGCGGCAGTTCGTGCCGCGGCTCGCTCGGCTCATCGTGATGTGGAATCCCGCGAATCCGGGAAACGCGGCGTGTCTTGCGGAAATCCGAGCCTCGGCCGTCGCGATGAAAATTCAAGTGCGGACGATCGACGTCGGCGACGCGAACGAGGTCGAGCGCGCCTTCTCGACGATCGCGAAGGACGCGCCCGACGCGCTCGCCCTGTGCTGGGACAGCGTCACGCTCGAGTATGCGCACGCGATCGCCGACTTCGCAATCAGGCGCAGGCTGCCAACGGTCGCGCCGCTGCGAGAGTATGTCAAGGCCGGTGCGCTCGTGTCGTTCGGCACGAGCCTCGCCGCGCACCGCCGCCGCGCTGCGTATTACACCGACAAGATCTTCAAGGGCACGAAGCCGGCCGATCTTCCCATCGAGCGGCCGACCACGTTCGAGCTGGTCGTGAACACAGCGACGGCTAAGTTGCTCGGGGTGAGCGTACCACCGACGTTAGGTCTCGTCGCGGACGAGTTCGTAGAGTAGGAGGCGCGGGTGATGCGTTCGGCACTTTTGATCGCAACGCTCATGTGGACACCGTTCGCGTTGGCGCAATCCACATTGGGCGCGTTGCTGGACGCGGGCGCCAAGCGAGTGTCCGTTGCACAGTTCAAAGACGAGCTCGTGCAGCGCATCATCAGCGGACCGACTGCCACAGGGGGAACCCTCGAACTCATCTACGCCACGAACGGGACCATCGCGGGCGCGGGCCTCGCGCGCGCCCAGCAGGTTACGCCGCCTGCCGGCGTTCGTGGTGAATGGACGACCGACGAGGTGGGGAGGATCTGCACCATCATGCGCATCTCTGGAACCGCTGCGACGCTGCCTGTGGAGCTGCCACCGCGCTGCCAGTACTGGTTCAAGTTCGATAACAAGTATTTCCTGTCGGACTCCGACACCGACCGCAGCGCCAAGGTGCTCTCGCGCACCATCAAGCAGTGACCCGCTAGAACCCGGCGGCCTGCCCGTCCCTGCGCGGGTCCGACGCGGCGACGTAGCCTTCGTCGCCTTGCACGATGTACTGCCCCGCGCCGAAGTCCATGTACGAGTCGGGCTGCGCCGCGATCACATGGCCCATCGCAATGAGCTTCGCGCGAAGCTCCGCCGATGCGCTTGCCTCGAGGTCCACTGCGCCGCTCGGCGCGACCTTCCAGCGCGGCGCGTCGAGCACCGCCTGCGGGTTCATGCCGTAGTCGACGAGGCGCACGAGGGTCTGCACGTGGCCCGGAGGCTGGATCGGGCCGCCCATCACGCCGAACGCGGCGAGCGGCGCGCCGCCGCGCGTGACGAATCCGGGAATGATCGTGTGATATGGGCGCTTGCCGCCGCCGACCTCGTTGGCGTGGCCAGCCTTTAGCGTAAATCCCGCGCCGCGGTTCTGCAGGCTGATGCCCGTGTCGGGCACGACGACGCCGCTGCCGAAGCCCATGTAGTTGGACTGGATGAGCGACACCAGCATGCCGTTCTCGTCGCCCGCGCAAAGGTAGACGGTGCCGGAGCGGGGCGGCTCGCCGGGACCGAAGCTCGTCGCGCGCGTACGGTCGATGAGCTTCGCGCGCTGCGCAAGATACGCGCGGTCGAGCAGCGCCTGCGGCGTGACCGTCATGGTGGACGGATCGCTCACGTACCTGTACGCGTCGGCGAAGCCGAGCTTCATCGCCTCGATCAGAAGATGCTGCGCGGCCGCGCTGTCGGGCGGCATGGAGGCGAGGTCGAAGTTCTCGAGGATCCCGAGCGCCATCAGCGCGGCGATGCCCTGCCCGTTGGGCGGGATCTCGTGGATCGTGACGCCGCGGTAGTCGAGGGCGAGCGGCGTGACCCAGTCGCAGGTGTGGCTCGCGAAATCCTCGAGCGCGTGCGCACCACCCGCCGACTTCGCGTGGCGCACCATCGCGTGCGCGAGCTCGCCGCGGTAGAACGCTTCGCCGTCCGTCTGCGCGATCTTCGTAAGCGTGGTCGCGAGCGCGCGGCTCGACCAGAGCTCGCCGGGCAGCGGCGCGCGTCCGCGCGGCATGAAATGCTCGAACCAGCCCAGGTCGCGCGGCATGTGCGGTACCGCGAGCGCCCATTTCTCGGCGACGATCGGCGACACGGCAAAGCCGTCGCGCGCATAACGGATCGCGGGTTCGAACAGGTCGGCGAACGGCAGCTCGCCGAAGCGCTGCGACAGCGCTCGCCATCCGGAGACCGCGCCGGGGACGGTGACCGTCTCCCAGCCGCGCTCCGGCATCGCCTGCTTGCCCGCGAAGCGCGCCGGATGCCACGCGGCGGGCGCTCGGCCGGATGCGTTCAACCCGACGAGCTCGCCGCCCGTCCAGAGGATCGCGAAAAGGTCCGAGCCCAACCCGTTGCTGCAGGGCTCGACGACGGTCAGCGTGATGGCGGTGGCAAGCGCCGCATCGACGGCGTTGCCGCCCTTGGCGAGCATGGCAACACCTGCCTGTGTCGCGAGCGGCTGCGAAGTCGCGACCACGTTGCGCGCGAACACCGGCTGCCGCCGCGACGGGTAAGGCAGCTTCCAGTCGAAGTGCTGCGGGCGCGAGGTGCCGGTCTCGTCGGGCATGGCGGGAAGTCTAGCAAAAAGGGCGGGCCCTTTCGGTTGCCCGCCCTTCGCCGAGGACCGGGGTCCCGAGCCGTGACGTTCAGACGCCGTTCTTCGCGCGCAGCTCTTTGAAGTACTTGTCGAGGTACGCGGCCTGGACGCGCTGCGTGAGCTGGGGCTTCACTTCGTCGAACGACGGCACCTTGGCATCGCGGATGTCCTCGACCAGGATGACGTGGTAGCCGAACTGCGTCTGCACCGGCGTGGCCGTGAACTTGCCCTTCGGTGTCGCGACCATCGCGTCGCTGAACGGCTTCACGAAGCCGCCGGGCGCGTTCCAGTCGAGGTCGCCGCCGCGGTCCTTGCTGCCCGGGTCCTTCGAGCGCGCCTTGGCGAGCTCGTCGAACTTGGCGCCCTTCTGCAACTGCGCGATGACGTCCTTCGCCTCGTCTTCCTTCTCGACGAGGATGTGCTTCACCTTGTATTCCTTGTCGCCCATCTGCGCCTTGATGGCGTCGTATTCCTTCTTGAGCTCTGCGTCGGGAATCGGGTTCTTCTTGATCCAGTCGGTCACGTATGCGCGCACGAGCACGGTCTGGCTGGCGAGGTCCATCTGCTGCTTGACGTCGGGCTGCTTGTCGAGGTTCGCCTTCTTGGCCTCGCGCATGAGCAGCTCGCGCGTGTTGAGCTCCTCGCGGATCGCATTGCGAAGCTCGGGCGTGTCCTGCCCGCCCTGCGCGAGCCGCTCCTTCAGCATGAAGTCGAACTGCGACTGCGGATAGAGCGCCTTGCCGGTCGAGGCGGCGGCCGGTGCCGCGGCCGGAGCGGCGGCGGCGGGTGCCGCGGCCTTGGGCTGGGCGGGCTGCGCCTGCGCGAGGCCGGCAACGGCGAAGGCCGCCAGCAGCGCAAGGGTTATTCTGGTTCTGGTCATTTGCATACGTCCTTTCGTTCAGGAAGGAAATTCGTCCGGGGTGTACGCGCGGATGGCGAGCGCGTGCACGGGATGGGGAATCAAGTCGCCGACCCGGTCGAGCACCGCGCGGTGCCGGGCAAGCCGGGTCAGGCCTGCGAACTGCTCGGACACGATGAGCAGCGAAAAGTGCCCGCCGCCGCCGGCGGCGCCGGCGTGGCCCGCGTGCAGGGCGCTGTCGTCGTCGAGCTCGAGGACGAGGGGCGCGAGGCCCGCCAGGCGGGATTTGAGCGTGGCGGCCGTGCTCTGCGCCGACAGGGTAACGCTCACGGCTTGCTCGGCTCCGTCATGTGACGCGCCAGGAGCAGGCCTTGCGCGAGGGCGAACAGGAGGAAGAGGCCGATGCCGCCCCAAACCTTGAAGTTCACCCACGTGTCGGTGGGATAGTGGAAGGCGACGTACCAGTTGAGCACGGCCATCGCGGCGAAGAAGGCCGCCCACGACCACGTCACCCGCGACCACACCGCAGGCGGCAGCGTCAGGTCCTTGAGCACGTAGGCCAGCAGATCGCGGCCGAAGGCGAGCTTGCCCACCGCGAGGATCGCGCAGAACGCGCCGTACAGCACCGTGGGCTTCCACTTGATGAAGACTTCGTTCTGCAGGATGAGCGTGGCGCCGCCGAAGATGACGATGATGGCGAGCGACAGCCAATGCACGACCGAAACCTTGCCCTTCCACTTGAACCAGGCGATCTGGCCGATGGAGGCGACGATCGCGACCGCGGTCGCGACCATGATCCCCTGCCATTTGAACGCCAGGAAGAAGAGGATCAGCGGAAAGTAGTCCGCGAGGATCTGCATGGATTCCCGTTAGCTTCGCCGGCCCTCCTTAAGGGGGCCTTATACCCGTATAAACCCGGGTCGGGCGGATGCCCATAGAAAAACGGCCCGTCACCGGGCAACCTGGAATTATACGCCGAAAGGCGGCCGAAGGCGGCGGGCGCGTGTAAGGGCCGCCAGCCGGTCCCAATCGAAGGCGGGGCCGGGGTCCGTCTTGCGGCCAGGCGCCACGTCGCTGTGGCCCACGGCCGCCTCCAGCGGATAGCGCCGCTTCAGTGCAGCGAGCAGCCCGGCGAGCCGTTCGTACTGGGCGGACGAATAGGGCGTGGCGTCGGCGCCCTCGAGCTCGATGCCGATCGAGTAATCGTTGCAGCGGCCGCGGCCGCCCCACGAGGACACGCCGGCGTGCCATGCGCGATCGTCGCAGGAAACGAATTGCAGGAGCTCGCCGCGACGCCTTATGAAGAAATGCGCGGAGACGCGAAGTTGCGCAATCGACGCGTAGTACGGATGCGCGGTCGCGTCGAGCGTGTTGGTGAACAGACGCACGACACCGTCGCCTCCGAAGACGCCCGGCGGGAGCGAGATGCCGTGGATGACGACCAGCGTGACGTCGGTGCCGGCCGGCCGCGCATCGAAGTTGGGCGAAGGCGCCTGGCGCGCGGCGGCGACATGGCCGGAGGCGTCGACGGCAAGTGTGCTCATTTTAGGAATGCGCGGGGCGTGGACTTTCGCCGGCGTACATTGCGCACATGAGCTTGCGCTTCCGCATCATCGGCGCTGTCATCGTCGCGTCCGGCCTCGCCGTATGCTACGGCGCCTTCGCGATGTGGCCGGCGTCGTTCACGGCCCTCGGCGTGCTGCAGGTCGCAGGCGCGGTCGTCGTCGCACTCGTCGGCATCGGTAACGTGATTGCCGGCGCCGCGGTCTTCTTCAAGCCCGCCCGCGACTGAAGGCAAGACGGGGCGTCACTTGATCCCGAGCCGCTCCATCCGGTAGCGCATCGCCCTGAACGTGATGCCGAGAAGCTTCGCCGCCGCGGTGCGGTTGAAGCGCGTCTTCTCGAGCGCCTCGTTGATCGCCGCGCGCTCCACGCGGTCGAGATAATCCTGCAGCGGCCACTTCTCGCCCGGCGGCACCGAACTGTCGCCTTCCTCGCTGACCGGCGTGAGATGCAGATCGTCCGCGGTGATCCGCTGCGGATCGGCGGCGAGCGACAGGCCGCGCTCGAGGATGTTCTCGAGCTCGCGCACGTTGCCCGGGAACGGATAGGCTTCGAGCGCGACCAGCGCTTCGGGCTCGAGCCTCGCGCTGCCGCTGCGCGTGAGCTTGGCGAGTATCGCGTTGGCGATCCCCGGGATGTCCTCGCGCATCTCGCGCAGGCTCGGCATCGAAAGCTCGATGACGTGGAGGCGATAGTAGAGGTCCTGGCGGAAGTTACCCGACTCGACGAGGGTCGCGAGCTTCTTGTGGGTCGCGCTGATGATGCGAACGTCGACCGGCTCCTCCTGTGTGGCGCCGACCTTGCGCACCTTCTTCTCCTGGATCGCGCGCAGGAGCTTGACCTGCATCGGCAGCGGCAGGTCCGCCACCTCGTCGAGGAACAGTGTCCCGCCGTTGGCTGCCTGGAAGAAGCCGTCGCGGTCGGCTTCCGCGCCGGTGAACGCGCCCTTGCGGTAGCCGAAGAACTCGCTTTCCATGAGGTTCTCGGGAATCGCGCCGCAGTTCACCGCGACGAAAGGCTGTTCGCCGCGCGGCCCGTTCAGGTGAATCGTACGCGCCGCGAGCTCCTTGCCGCTCCCGGATTCGCCGTTGATGAACACCGGCGCCTGGCTCTTGGCGAGGCGGTCGATCAGGCCGCGCACCTGCTGCATCGCGGGCGAGTCGCCCAGGAGCTGATAGGCGCTCGGCGGCTGCGTCTTCTCCGGCACCTTGAGCGCCTGCTTGACGAGTGCACGCAACTGCTCGAGGGCCACCGGCTTTGCGAGATAGTCGAACGCACCCGCCTTGAGCGCGGCGACCGCGTTTTCCGCGCTGCCGAACGCCGTGATGACGGCGACCGGCACGTCGAGGCCCTTCTGGTTGATGTGCTCGACCACGCGAAGGCCTTCGCCATCCGGGAGGCGCATGTCGGTCAGACAGAGGTCGAACGTCTCCTTGTCGAGGAGGCGGATGGCCTCGGCGACGTTTTCCGCGCGCGAGGTATCGAGCCCCATGCGCGAGAGCGTGAGCTCGAGAAGCTCAAGCAGGTCCGGCTCGTCGTCGACGACGAGGACCTTGGGTTGGCCGCGGATTCTCCTTGTCACGAATGCTCCCCTTTAGGCTGAACGTTCTGGTGTCGATGCGCGCTTGAGCGTCATCCGGAAATGGGCGCCCGGTCCCTTGGGCAGAAGCTCGAGCGCGGCGCCGTTGGCGTCCGCGAGCTCGCGCGCGATGTACAGGCCGAGTCCGGTGCCGCCCGGCCTCGTCGTGAAAAACGGCTCGAAGATCTGAGGCCGCAGCTCGGCCGGAATGCCCGGTCCGTCGTCCATGAGCTCGCAGATCACCGCGTCGCCCATGTAGCCGGCGCGCGCCAGCACGCGGATGCTGCCTTCCTTCTTCTGGCAGTGCTGCCACGCGTTGCGGATGAGGTTCCACACGATCTGATTCAGGTGGCCGCGGTCGAAGATGATCAGCAGATCGTCCGGGATCTGCATGATCACGCTGCCGGGCGGCATGTTTTCGGCCTGCACGATCTCGTCGGTGAGCGTGCGCATGAATTCGGCGAGCGGCACGGTCTCCGGCTGCTGGCGGTCGCGCCGGTTGAGCTGCAGCACCTCGCCCACGATGCGGTCGATGCGCTTCGCGTTGTTGCGGATCATGCCCAGCAGGCGCGATCCCTCGGGCGCCACGGCGCCGTCCTCCTCGAGCAGCTGCGCGGCCTGGTTGATCGCGGACAGCGGGTTGCGCACCTCGTGGGCGATCGACGCGGTGAGGCGGCCCATGGCTGCGAGCTTCATCTGCTGCGCCTCGGTCTGCGCGCGTCCAAGGTCCTCGAGGTAGATGAGCGTGCCGCCGTTCAATCCCGTGCCGATGCGCACGAGCCGCACGCGCAGCAGGCGCTGTGTCGCCTCGACCTTGAACGGCGGCAGCGGCTCCGTGAAGTCCTCCTGCCAGCGGCGCCAGTAGTCGTGCAGCGTGGTGGAGAATTCGGCGAGGCGCATGCCGCCGCGCATGCGGCCGAAGCCGCCCAGCAGCCTTGTGACCTGCGCGTTATGGCCGCGCACCACGCCGTTGAGGTCGACGACCAGCACGCCGTCCTGCATGTCCTGGATGATCAGGCGGTTGACCTGCTCGAGGTTGGCGACGTCGATGCCACGCTGCGCCGCGAGGTCCTCCGACTGCTTGGTGTAGCGGCCGAGCGCGACCGCGATGCCGACGGTGGCGAAGAAGCCGAACCCGATGATGCCGGTCTGGAACATCTGCGCGCCGCCGACCGCGCCCTGCAGGGCGCGATAGCTGTCCAGGCCGAGAAGGCAGATCGCGGCAAACGCGGCATGGAAGAACGCGGTCTGGGTGCGCAGGATCCAGCCGGCCGCCGCAAGCTGGGGGAAGAGCAGGATCGGCAGCGGCGCCCCGAAGCTGCCGCCGGCGAACATGACCAGCGACAGGAAGAAGACGTCGCCGGCGAGCAGGCTGAACAGCATGGTCGGCAGCGGGAGCGGCAGCCGGTCCTGCTGGACCCACCACAGCGACGACAGCCCGAACACGAAGTACAGGCCGGTCCCCGTGATGAAGGCGTTGGGGTTGGCGATGCTGAGGGTCTTGGCGTCGAGCAGCAGCGCGGCGCCGAGGAGCGTGGCCGCGCAGATGGCGCGGTAGAGCCCGACGATCCATAGGATCCGCCGGCCCGAGTCGCCCATCGACGAGGGCAGCGGCGGCGGCTCGAAGGGCGGGATGGCGGGGGCGGGCTGCATGAAAGGCGTTATAGGAGCGGGGATAGGCGGCGTCAACGCTCGGCTGCACAGGCCGGAGCCTGGCAGCGGTACCCCTTGCCGCTCGGGACGGCCTCGGGCCTGGGTAGGAAAACCCCGCAATGGATGCAGCGGACCATGGTTTCCGCGCTTGGTTGCCGCTTGGCGCGGGCCCGCGCCTTTCCGGCATTCCACAGTCGAAGCACGAATAGGACCAGGAAGACGACGACGATCCAGAAGACGATCTTGCCCATGACTCCTTAGAGTACTTTTCCTGGATTCATGAGCCCCCTGGGGTCGAGCGCCGCCTTGATCGCCCGCATCAGGGCGACCTCCACCGGCGACTTGTAACGCACGAGGTCGGCGCGCTTGAGCTGACCGACCCCGTGCTCGGCGCTGAAGCTCCCGCCGTGGCGGGCCACCGCGTCGTGAACGATGCGGTTCGCGCGCTCGCCAGAGTCCATGAAGCTCGACGCTTCGACACCTTCGGGGGCGGAGAGGTTGTAGTGCAGGTTGCCGTCTCCGAGGTGGCCGAAGACGACGAGACGCGCCTTCGGGAAGGCCGATGCGAGCTCGCCTTCGCATTCGCGCATGAAGGTCGCAATGGCCGATACCGGAAGCGAGATGTCGTGCTTGATGTTGGGACCCTCGCGGCGCTGTGCCTCGCTGATGTTCTCGCGCAGCGCCCACAGGCGCTGTGCCTGGTCGGCGGACTGCGCGATCGAAGCGTCGGCCGCCGCGCCCGCTTCGATCGCCGCGGCGAGCGCGGCCTCCACCACCGGGGCGAGCGGCGCGCCCTCGGCGCTTTCGTCGGCCTGGACCAGGGCGTACCACGGATAGTCGGGCATGAGCTCGGGCGACCCGGGATGGTGCTTGCGGGACAGCGCTAGCGAAAACGCGCTCATGAGTTCGAACCCTACCAGTCGGTCAGAAAGCGCCGCCTTGAGCCGCGCGAGCAGCGCGATCGCATCCCCGACCGATGCGAGCGCGACGAGCGCCGTGACACGCGTGCGCGGCGCGGGAAAGAGCTTCATCACCGCCGCGGTGATGATGCCGAGCGTGCCCTCGGCACCGATGAACAGCTGCTTCAAGTCGTAGCCCGTGTTGTCCTTGCGCAAGCCGCGCAGCGCGGACAGGACGCTGCCGTCGGCGAGCACCGCCTCGAGCCCGAGCGTCAGCTCGCGGGTGTTCCCGTAGCGCAGCACCGCGGTCCCGCCGGCGTTGGTCGAGAGGTTTCCGCCGATCGTGCAGCTGCCTTCGGAGGCGAGCGACAGCGGGAAGTGCAGGCCGGCCTCCGCGGCGGCTTCCTGGACGGCGGCGAGCGGCACGCCGGCCTCCACCGTGATGGTCGCGTTGTCGGCGTCGATCGCGCGCACGCGGCTCATGCGACGCAGGCCGACGACGACCTCGCGCCCCTGCGTGTCGGGCGTGGCGCCGCCGCACAGGCCGGTGTTGCCGCCCTGCGGCACCATGGGCGCACCTTCGGCGACGCACAGGCGGACGACGGCCGCGACTTCCTCGGTCGACGCCGGCAGCACGACGGCTCGCGCGGTACCGCGGTAGCGGCCGCGCCAGTCGGCGAGATAGGGTTCGACATCCGCCGGCGCCGTAAGCACGTGCGGCCCGCCGACGATGCCAGCGAGGCGCTCGGGCAAGGTTGCACCGGGGTCCGCCATAAGGGACCATAGTAGCAAACCATGTTGCGCCGCTTCGGCGCGAAAGGAGGAGGTGCATGGCGCACGATCCACAGCAGCCGGACAACAAGGCGCTGCCGGCGTCGGGGTTCCCGTTCTCGCCGCAGGACGCTCTCGATTTCATGCAGCGCATGTGGAACCCGCTCGGCATCGCCATCCCTGGCTTCGCTCCCGCTGCCGCGGCTG
>Ga0335083_10010526_pt1 | contig 11163 bp, 8 predicted proteins | sample Lox_Sample_42_FD_206716 | JGI IMG/M metagenome (GOLD analysis project Ga0335083, IMG submission 206716) | Soil microbial communities from Loxahatchee National Wildlife Refuge, Florida, United States - Lox_Sample_4.2 | ecosystem: Environmental > Terrestrial > Soil > Wetlands | place: USA: Florida... | reverse complement strand
TTCCAGCTCACGGAAACGAGCGAGTACCTCGCGAACCTGCGCGGCGGCCTCAAGACCGGCGGCGCGTACGACGGCCTGACGACCGCAACGGTCCAGGTCGATACGAGCAAGGCGCTCGGCATTCCCGGCGGCCTGTTCAATGTGAGCGCCCTGCAGATTCACGGCACCAACCTGAGCACGTCGAACCTCGGCACGCTGAACACCGCGAGCGGCATCGAAGCCACGCCTACCACGCGCCTGTGGGAACTCTGGTATCAGCAGTCGTTCCTCGACAAGCGCGTCGATGTGAAGATCGGTCAGCAGAGCCTCGACCAGGAATTCATCGTGAGCCAGTACGGCGCGCTCTTCATCAACACGATGTTCGGCTGGCCCGCGCTGCCTTCGTACGACATGCCCTCGGGCGGCCCCGCCTATCCGCTCGCCGGCCTCGGCGTGCGCGTGCGCGGCCAGATCACGCCGTCGCTCACCGCGCTAGGCGGTGTGTTCGCCGGCGACCCGCTCGGCAACGATCCCACTAACCTTAGTGGTACGAACTTCAATCTGCACAACGGCACGCTGTGGATTGGCGAGCTTCAGTACGCCATCAACCAGCCTTCCGAAGGCGAGCTCGTGAGCGCGGACAATCACGGCCTGCCGGGCACGTACAAGCTCGGCTTCTGGTACAACAACAATCCGTTCGCCGACCAGCGCTTCGACAACACCGGCCTGTCGCTCGCGAATCCGCTGTCGAGCGGCATTCCCGCGCAGCATCAGGGCAACTACAGCATCTACGCAGTCGCCGACCAGATGATCTGGCGCCCCGATCCGGACGAGGCGCGCAGCATCGGCGTATTCGCGCGCGTGATGGGCGCCCCCGGCGACCGCAATCTCGTGAGCCTCGCGGCGAACCTGGGCATCGTGATGAAGGCGCCGTTCAAGGGCCGCGACAACGACAGCGTGGGCCTCGCGGCCACGTACATCAAGGTCGGCAACAACGTGCATGACCTCGACCTCGATTCGCGCATGTTCCTCGGTGGTCCTTACGGTGTTCGCACGCAGGAAACGACGCTCGAAGCGACCTATCAGTATCAGGTCACGCCGTGGTGGCTGCTTCAGGCCGACGCGCAGTACACGTTCAACGCGGGCGCGGGCCAGAACCCGCAGGATCCGGCAGCGCCGCTACGCAATACGTTCGTGATCGGCTTGCGGACGAACATCACGTTCTGAGTCAGTGCGCCTCCCATTGCCAACGTTCCTGTCCCATGTCTAACCTCAAGTCCTCGCGTTTTCTCTCCGGCATGAGCGCCGCGCCGCACGTGCGGCAATCCCGCGAGGCACGGAGATCCAGTATGAAACACGCCACGCGCACGCTCCTGCAGTACACGGTGCACGCTGCCAGGTCCGCGCTCGCGCTTGCCGCCGCGGCTACGCTCGCAAGCGCCCCGCTCGTCGCCCACGCGGACCCGCAGGGCCTGCTCGAGAACGTCAAGCACCACACCACGCTCATCAACACCGTGCCCGACAACGGCGACCAGAACCCGTACGCGATCTTCGTCGCGCCGGTCTCCGCTGGCACCGTGAAAGCAGGCGACGTGCTGGTGGACAACTTCAACAACGCCGCCAACCTGCAGGGCACCGGCAGCACGATCATCGACTATCACCCGGACACGAAGCAGATGACGCTGTTCGCTTCGATCCCGCGTGACCTCAAGGAATGCCCCGGCGGCGTGGGCCTCTCGACCGCGATGACGATGCTCAAGTCGGGCTGGGTGATCGTGGGCAGCACGCCGAGCAACGACGGCACGACGAACACCAAGGGCGCAGGCTGCCTGATCGTGCTCGACAGCAACGGCAAGATCGCGAAGACCATCAGCAGCCCTAACATCAACGACCCGTGGGGCAACATGGCCGTGATCGACAACGGCGACCACGCCACGCTGTTCGTCAGCAACGCGGGCTTCGGCGTGGGCGGCGCGGACGGCGACCCGCCCGTCTTCAAGCAGGCCACCGTGCTGCGCCTCGATCTCGACATCCCGAACGGCCAGACGCCGGTCGTGAAGAGCGAGACGGTGGTGGCGAGCGGCTTCGGCGCGCAGGCCGACAAGGGCGTTTTCCTCGTCGGCCCGACCGGCCTCGCGCTTTCGGCGGACAACAAGCTGCTCTATGTGTCCGACGCGATCGGCAACCGCATCAACGTGATCGAAGACCCGACGACGCGCGACACGAGCGCCGGCGTTGGCCGCCAGCTCACCGCCGACGGCCTGCTGCACCGCCCGCTCGCCATGATCGCGACGCCCCAGGGTCACTTGCTCGTGACGAACGCCTTGAACGGCCAGGTCGTCGAGATCGACCCGGTCGCGGCCAAACAGCTTTACGCGCGCTGGATCGACACGGACCGCGCGCAAACCCCTCCGGGCAACGGCGACCTCTTCGGCATCGCGCTGACCCCGGCTGGCGACGGCTTCTACTACGTAGAAGACGACGTGAACACCCTCGTGCTCGCAAAATAACCATGTCCTCAGACGATACCCGCAATCCTCCCTCACGCCCGGCGCGGCGCGGCTTCCTGAAAGCCGGCGCCGCGCTGGGCGCGAGCCTCGGCGCCGCGGCCGGCGCAGGTCTTGCCGCAAGCGGCCAGGCCCAGGCCGCCGAGGCGAAGCACCATGCCATGGCCGCCGACCCGATGCTCGCCGTCGAGCCGTTCTACGGCGAGCACCAGGGCGGCATCGTGACGCCGCAGCAGGCGCACACGTATGTCGCGGCGTTCGACCTCACGACGACTTCGCGCGCCGACGTCATCAACCTGCTGCGCAAGTGGACCGAGTCCGCGGCGCAGATGACCCAGGGCCGCCCCGCCGCCTCGCTCGACGGCACCGGCGACGACCATCCCGCAGCCGATTCCGGCGACGTGCTCGGCCTCGGGCCGGCCGGTCTCACGGTGACGTTCGGCTTCGGCCCCGGCCTCTTCACCTCGCAGGACAAGGATCGCTATGGTCTCGCGAGCAAGCGTCCCGCCGCGCTCGTCGATCTGCCGCGCTTCAACGGCGACCAGTTGATCGCCCAGAAGACGGGCGGCGACCTCTTCGTCCAGGCTTGTGCCAACGACGCCCAGGTGGCCTTCCACGCGGTGCGCCAGCTCGCGCGACAAGGTTACGGAATCCTCACGATGCGCTGGGGCCAGGCGGGCTTTCTTTCCGGCCCGCGCGGCAAGACGGCGCGTAACCTGATGGGCTTCAAGGACGGCACCAACAACCCGCCCACCACGGACCCGAAGGCGATGAACGAGTTCGTCTGGGCCACGGCCGCGGACGCGCCATGGATGCAGGGCGGCACCTATACGGTGGTACGCCGCATTCGCATCACGCTCCAGCACTGGGACCAGATGGAGCTCGGCTTCCAGGAGCAGGTGTTCGGGCGTCACAAGTACAGCGGCGCCCCCATCGGGCAGAAGAACGAGTTCGATCCAGTCGATCTCGACGCGCAGGACAAGGACGGCAACCCGCTGATTCCCGAGAACTCGCACGTGCGCCTCTCGAACCGCGCGTCGAACAACGGCGCGCAGATCCTGCGCCGCTCGTACTCGTACAACGACAGCACAGACTTCTACATCGAGCGCTGGCCGCCGTGGCGCCAGGAGACCGAATATGACGCGGGCCTCATTTTCGTCGCACACCAGGGCGACCCGCGCACGGGATTCATTCCGATCAACGAGCGCCTCGCGAAGTTCGACATGATGAACCAGTTCACGACGCACATCGGCAGCGCGATCTTCGCGTGCCCGCCGGGTGCGAAGCCGGGCTCGTTCATCGGCGCGGAGCTGTTCAACGCCTGAAATCAATCGATAACTACGGATAACGAACGATCATGAAGCTTTTCCCGATGCGTGCCCCGCTGCGGGCCGCCGCCCTCTCGCTGGCGCTCGCGGGCGCGCTGCCGTTCGGCGCGCACGCCGCCTCGATCACGCTCTACAACGCGCAGCACGAGCAGGTCGTGAACCAGCTCGCGAAGGACTTCGAACAACAGACCGGCATCGACGTGAAGATCCGCAGCGGCGAAGGCCCCGCGCTCGCGGCGCAGCTCGTCGCCGAAGGCGAGAAGACGCCCGCCGACGTCTACTTCACGGAGAACTCGCCCGAGCTGATGCTGCTCGAGGAAAAAGGCCTGCTCGCCCCGGTGCAACAGGCCACGCTCGCCACCGTGCCCGCGCGCTACAACTCGCCGCAGGGACAATGGGTGGGCGTGACCGCGCGCGAGAACGTGCTTGCCTATAACACGACCAAGGTGCAGCCCGCGCAACTGCCGAAGTCGATTTTCGACCTGGCCAAACCCGAGTGGAAGGGCAAGGTCGGCATCGCGCCGAGCGACGCCGACTTCCTGCCGCTCGTCGATGCCGTGCTCGCCATGAAGGGCGAAGCCGCGACGCTCGAATGGCTCAAGGGCCTGAAAACCAACTCGCAGATCTTCGACGACGACGAAGGCGTGGTGGCCGCCGTGAATCGCGGCGCGGTCGCCGCAGGCATCATCAACAACTACTACTGGGACCGCCTGCACGCCGAGATCGGCGACAAGCAAACGCGCAGTGCCGTCGCGCATTTCGCCGATGGTGACGTGGGCGCGCTCGTGAACGTCTCGGGCGCGGCGGTGATGAAGTCGGCGCACAATGTGGACGGCGCGCAGAAGTTCCTCGCGTACCTCGTGAGCGAGCGCGCACAGAAGCTGATGGCGCAGGACCACATCAGCTTCGAGTACCCGCTTCGCCCCGGCGTGGCGAGTGACCCCATCAACAAGCCGTTCGACCAGCTGAAGCCGCCCGCGCTGACCATCCAGCAGCTCGGCGACGACAGCCAGGCGGGCCGTCTGTTGCGTCAGGCGGGCCTGTTGTAAAAACCATGGAGTCCGAAGCAAGATCGTGAGCGAAGCAGTCACCACGGCGCAAGCCATGCCGGAGTCAGGCCCCATGGACGCCCCGGCCGCCCTGTCCCCGCCCACGCGGCGGCGTACGCCGCGCGCGTTGTTCGCGGCCGCCGCGCTCGGCCCGCTGCTGGTGCTGCTGCCGCTCGCGCTCACGTTCTGGCGCGCGCTGTCGTTCGGGCTCGCCGACGCCGCCGAGCTGATCTTCCGTCCGCTTGTCGGCGAGCTGCTCGTCAACACGCTCTCGATCACGGTCTCGGCCACGCTCGCTTGCGCCGTGCTCGGCACTGCCGTGGCGTGGCTCGTCGAGCGCACCGACGTGCCGGGGCGCCGCGCCTGGGCACTGCTCGCCGCGGCGCCGCTCGCCATGCCGGCCTTCGTCACGAGTTACGCATGGGTCTCGCTGAGCCTCGATCTGCAGGACTTTCTCGGCGCGTTCATCGTCATCACGACCGCCTACTTCCCGCTCGTCTATCTGCCGGTGGCCGCCGCGCTGCGCGGCCTCGACCCGGCACTCGAAGAATCGGCACGCGCGCTCGGCTGCAACCGCTGGGCCGTGTTCCTGCGCGTCGTGCTGCCGCAATTGCGGCCCGCCTTGCTCGGCTCGATGCTGCTCGTCGCGCTCGGCGTGCTGTCCGAATTCGGCGCGTTCACGCTGCTGCGTTTTCGCACCTTCACCACCGAAATCTACGCGGAGTACCGCACGAGCTTCGATGGCGGCGGCGCCTCGCTGCTCGCCTGCGTGCTGATCCTGCTGTGCCTCGTGTGCCTCGTACTCGAGTTTCGCGTACGCGGCCGCGCGCGCTATGAGCGCGTGGATCGCGGCACCCGGCGCGCGAGCGTGCGCCACGCGCTCGGGCGCTGGCGCTGGCCCGTCGCGGCGGGCTTCGTCGCGCTCAACGTCGCCACGCTCGGCGTGCCGCTCGCGATGATCGGCTACTGGCTTACGCAGCCCGGCGCGGCCGCGATCACGCCCGCCGACGTTTCGCCCGAGTTGCTCGTCTCGACCACGTTCGCCTCGCTGCGGCTCGGCCTCACCGCCGCGTTCTTCACCACGCTGCTCGCGCTACCGCTCGCGTATCTGCTCGCTCGCTATCCAAGCCGCGCCGCCACGTTCCTCGAACGCACGACGTTCATCGCGCAGGGCGTGCCGAGCCTCGTCATCGCGCTCGCAATCGTCTCGCTCGCGGTGCGCGCGCTCGAACCGCTCTATCAGGGCACCACGCTGCTGATTACGGCCTACGCGATCCTCTTTCTGCCGCTCGCGCTCGTGAGCGTGCGCGCGGCGCTCATGCAGGCACAGCAGCGCCTCGAAGAAACGGCGCGCGCGCTCGGGCTCGGCTGGTTCGCGACGCTGCGCCGCGTGGTGCTGCCACTCGCCGGTCCCGGGCTCGGCGCGGCCGCCTCGATGGTGTTCATCTCGGTGGTCACCGAACTCAACGCCACGCTGCTGCTCTCGCCGATCGGCACGCATACGCTGGCCACCCAGGTCTGGACCGATACCGCCACGCTCGCCTTCGCGGCCGCCGCGCCCTATGCGGCGCTGCTCACCGCGCTTTCGCTCGCGGCCTCGGGCCTGCTGTTCGCGTTCGCGGGCCGCTCGGCGCTCGCGGGCCACGCGCCGGCCGGTACGCCGCCCGACGCCAACTGAGCCACTTCTCGCCCCGCCCATGAGCACACTACGCATTTCCGGCCTGCAAAAGGCCTTCGACGGCCATCCGGTCCTGCACGGCATCGATCTTGCCGTGCGCTCGGGTTCGCTCGTCGCGCTGCTGGGCCCTTCGGGCAGCGGCAAGACCACGCTGCTGCGCGTGCTGTGCGGCTTCGAGCGCGCCGACGCCGGCACGGTCGAAATCGACGGCCGCCGCGTGGCTGGCGATGGCCTCCATCTGCCCACCGAGCGCCGCCACATTGGCTACGTGCCGCAGGAAGGGGCGCTGTTCCCGCATCTGAGCGTGGCCGAGAACATCGTCTTCGGCCTGCCGCGCGCGCAACGGCGAGCCCACCACCGCGTGGCCGAATTGCTCGAACTCGTCGGTCTTCCGGAGTCCTATGCAACACGCGCCCCGCAGCAGCTATCGGGCGGCCAGCAGCAGCGCGTGGCGCTCGCCCGCGCGCTCGCGCCCTCGCCCGGCCTCGTGATGCTCGACGAACCGTTCTCCTCGCTCGACGCGGCATTGCGCGTCGAAACGCGCGAAGCCGTGGCGCGCGCGCTCGCGGCAGCCGGCGCGACCGCCGTGCTCGTCACGCACGACCAGGCCGAGGCGCTCTCGCTCGGCCACGAAGTCGCGGTGCTGTGGCGCGGCAGGCTCTTGCAGAGCGCACCGCCGCAAACGCTGTATCGGCGCCCGGCCACGCGCGAACTGGCGGCGTTCATCGGCGAAGCGGTGCTGTTGCCCGGCACGGTGGAAAACGGACGCGCGCATTGCGTGCTGGGCGCGCTGCCGATTCAGCAAGGCCTCAATCCCGCCGATGGCGCCGTGGACGTGATGCTGCGCCCCGAGCAGATCGACGTGCTGCCCGAGACCGCGCAACGCGACGGCGCGCTCGACGCCATCGTGCGCGAGATCACCTTCCAGGGTCAGGACGCCGCGCTCACGTTGCAGTTGATCGATGCGAGCGCAACGGTCCGCGCCCGCGTGCCCGGCTATCGGACGCCGCGCACCGGCGAGCGCGTGCGCCTCGCGGTGGGCGGCGAAGTGAGCGTCTACCCGCGCTGACGCGGCAGCGAGAGGTCCTGCACCATCTGCTGCGCGAGGTAATCGCAAGTCGGCCGGTTCGACTTGACGCTGCGCGCGACCACGATGTCGAGCGGCTCGATCTTCGGCAGCCCCTGCGCCTCGCCGAGAATCGCGAAACGCGGCGGCACGCTGCTGCGTGTGAGCGCGACGACCGCAATGCCCGCCTCCACCGTCGCGACGAGCCCCATGAGGCTCGCGCTGCTGTACGCGGCGCGATAGCGGATGCGCGCCGCATCGAGCGCGGCCACCGTGTGCGCGCGAGCCACGCAGCCATGCTCGTAGAGCCCCACCGGCAACGGCGACATCGAGAGCGCCGACGAATTTTCAGCCGACCCCACCCACACCATGTCCTCGCTGCGCACGAAGTCGCCACGCAGCTTGTTGTCGCGCGTAACGAACGCGAGGTCGATCTTGTTGTCCGCGAGCATCGGTCCTAGCGCAATACTCTGCGCGCACACGATCTCGATCTCCACATGCGGATAGCGCGTCGAAAAGCGCCGCAACACCGGCGAAAGCAGCGACGCCATGTAGTCGTCGGGCGCGCCGAGCACCACGCGACCCGTCACTTCGGGCCGCACCATCGCCGCCCAAGCCTCTTCCTGCAGATCGAGCGCACGCCGCGCGTATTCGAGCAGCGTATTGCCCGGCCGCGTGAGCGCGAGATTGCGCGTGTCGCGCGAGAACAGCGTCGTGCCGAGCATCTGCTCGAGCCGCTTGATCTGCATGCTCACGGCCGCCTGCGAGCGATGCACGGCGACCGCGGCCTTCGTGAAGCTGCCCGCATCGGCGACGGCGGCGAAGGTGCGCAGCAGATCGATGTCGAACTCGGGGCTCATGATTCATAAGCAGCATTGATGGAATTCTTCAATTTAATTCGTTTGTCGACACCCTGCAACTGACGAATACTGAACGCGTTTTCAACCTCCTTTCGAATTCCCGCTCCGGCCATGCAATTCGATCATCACGGCAGCCGCCAGCAAGGCGTCCTCATGCTCGCGAGCGGCGGCCTCCTGATGGGCACGTTAGGCGTGTTCGTCGAAGAGGCGCACCTGGGCGCGCTCACGCTCGTATTCTTCCGCTGCCTCTTCGGCATGCTCGCGCTCGCCGCGTATTGCGCCTGGCAGGGCTGGCTCTCGCCACGCCAGTTCACGCGACGCACGCTCTCGCTCGCGCTTATTTCGGGCGTGCTGATGGTCACGCAATGGGTGGCGTTTTTCGATGCGATCCATCGCACGAGCATCGCCGTCGCGACGGTCGTGTTCCATGTGCAGCCATTCTGGGTCGTGCTGATCGGCGCGGCGCTCTTTCACGAGCAACTCGGCGCGGACCGCCTGGGCTGGATCGGCATTGCCTTCGTCGGCCTCGTGCTCGCCTCGGGCGTGCTCGGAGAAACGCATCTCTCCGACCCCACGAGCTATCTGATCGGCATTGCCGAGTCGTTGGGCGGGTCGGTGCTCTATGCGGGCGTCACGCTGATCGCCAAGAGCCTGCGCGGGCTTCGCCCACACCTGCTGACGCTCACGCAATGCGCGGTGGGCACGCTTTGCCTGCCGTTGATCGCGCCACTCTTCGCGCCGCTCGAACTCGCACATATTTCGGCTACGCAGTGGGGCTGGCTCGTCGGCATGGGCGTGCTGCACACGGGGCTTTCTTACGTGCTGATCTACGGCGCGTTGCCGATGTTGACCACGCCCGTGATCGCCGTGCTGCTCTTCGTGTACCCGCTCACGGCAATCGCAGTCGATGCCATCGTCTACAACCGCGCGTTGAGCATGGCTCAGTTCGCGGGCATGGCGCTGATCGTTACAGCGAGCCTCGGCGTGAATCTGGGCTGGCGCCTGTTGCCGCCGAGGCTCGTGAAAGCGCGGCGCTCGTGAATGCGCCGCGAAAGAAGATTCACGTAGGCAGCGCTTCGCCCTTGGTCTCCGGCGCAAACGGAATGATGAGGAGTCCGAGCACAAACGCCAGCGCGGTGAGCGCAACCGGCGTACCCAGCGTGTGCATATGCAGCACCGCCGCGCCGAGCAGGAAGTTCACGCCCGCGCCCACGAAGCGGCCGAACGACGTGCAGAATGCGAACGCCGTGGCGCGCACGCGCGTGCCGAACTGCTCGGGCAACCAGAGGCTGAAGAGCGCGAAGTTGCCGCCGAAGAACCCCAGCACGAAAAGCAGCGCGATGAACGGCACGAGCCCGTTCTCGAGGTAGTACGCCCAGCCGAAGCTCGCCGCGATCGTCACGGCCATGCCCGCGAAATAGACGGCGAGCGTCCACTTGCGGCCGATGCGCTCGGCCATCGGCGGCAGCGCGAGGCAGCCCAGGATCGTGCCGATGGAGAGAATGCCCGTGGCGATCGACGCCGTGCGGATCGCCTCGGCCTTGTTCGCGCCGGCTTTCGTTGCGAGCTGGATCACCGCGGAAGGCTCATAAACGGCGCCCGCCCAAAGGCCGATGATGGCAATGGTCAGGAGCGCGCAGGCGACCACGGTGCGCACGCGGTAGACGTTGCCGAATATTTCGCGCAACGGGTGCCCGTGGTGCACGTGGCTCGCTTCCGACTTGCGCCACTTGTCCGGCTCCTCCACGCGCGTGAGCACGAGGATGGCCACCACCACCGGCACGGCGCCCGTGAGGAACATGGCGCGCCAGCCGAAGTGCACGCCTATCGTGTAGTTGAGCGCCGCCGCGATGAAAAACCCTGCGTAATAGCCCGTCTGCAGATAGCCCGCGCCCATCTTGCGGCGATCCTCGGGCCACGATTCCGCTACGTAGGTGCCCGCGAGCGCCCACTCGCCGCCAATGCCCACGCCCGCGAGAAAGCGGTAGATGGCGAGTGCCCACACGCTCTGCGCGGTAGCGGAAAGGCCCGTGAAGATCGCAAACATGAAAATGGTGCCGGCCAGCACGCGCGTGCGGCCGAAGCGGTCCGCAAGCGGCCCCCAGATGAACGACAGACCCCAGCCCACGAGGAAGAGCGCGAACAGGATCGAACCCGCAAGGCCGATGTTCGCCGCGCTCGCCTCATAGCCCGAGCGCGGCAGCAGCTCGGTGAGCGCGGGCGTGAGCACGAGCGCATAGATGAACGAGTCCATGCCGTCTAGCGTCCAGCCGGCCCAGGCTCCCCAGAAACCGGCAATCTGCGACCGGCTGAGCGGTGTCTTGCTGTGAGCCCGCGGCGCGGTCTCGGTGATCGAATTCATCAAGCTCTCTCCTTTGGTGTCTCGCCCGCGCTCGCCAGTGCGAACGCGCGCCACGATACGCGCAAGATGCAGACCGCTCCCGTGCCGGCCCTTTTCAGAAACTCCCTGCAAGCCCCGTTCTTCTCGCCCGTCTATAGTGGTTCTTGTGTTTGTCTCTTGCGGGTTTTCGAGGCTTTCGCCCCGGTCTTTTTATATATAATATTTGATCTCATGAGCAACGCAACGAATGGTTTTCCCCTGGAAGGCAACGGCGACTTGAGTGCGGCGGGCTTGCCCGCCGCCGCCACGCCTCGCACCAGCACCTCGCGCATGATCGCCGACGCCCTGCGTAGCG
>Ga0335083_10010525_pt1 | contig 11164 bp, 6 predicted proteins | sample Lox_Sample_42_FD_206716 | JGI IMG/M metagenome (GOLD analysis project Ga0335083, IMG submission 206716) | Soil microbial communities from Loxahatchee National Wildlife Refuge, Florida, United States - Lox_Sample_4.2 | ecosystem: Environmental > Terrestrial > Soil > Wetlands | place: USA: Florida... | reverse complement strand
TCCCTCGGGCCGGTTGGCCGCGAAGATGCGGCCGCCGTGATCTTCGACGATCCGCTGCACGATCGACAGGCCGAGACCCGTGCCGCCGCGCCGCCGCGTGAAGAAGGGCTCGAAGACGCGCGCGAGGTCCTCCGGGCGGAAGCCCGGCCCCTCGTCGAGAACCCGGCAGTCGATCCAGGCCTCGCCGTCCACGCGCACCGGCTCGGCCTCGACCGCGACGGCGCTCTTGCCCGGCGAGTGGCGGACGGCATTGTCGAGCAGGTTCTGGAACACCTGGAGCAGGCGCCGGCGGTCCATCCGCACGGGCGGAAGACTCCCGTCGACGTCGGTCCGCACCGCGACGCGCGAGGCATCCGCGAGCGCGCGCGAGCCCTGCACCGCCTCGGCCACGACGTCGCCGATCGCGCCCTCGGTGAACTCGAGGCTCGTCGGCTTGCCGTACTCGAGGAGGTCGCCCATCAGGTGCGAGAGGCGCTGGAGCTCGCCGCGCAGCACCGCGACGTACTGCTGGTACTCCGCGCGCTGGCCGAACCGGGCCTCGAACGCGTCGACGGTCGCCGAGATCCCGAAGAGCGGATTGCGGACCTCGTGGGCGACGCCCGCGACGAGCGAGCCCATCGCCGACATCGTGCGCGTGTGGTGGAGCTTTTCCTGGAGCCGGACGACGCCGGTGATCTCGCGGGCGACCAGGATGATGCGCTCGGACTCCGAGCTCGCGGCCTTCAGCAGGCTCGCGCCGACGTCCCACGTCCGGCCGGTGGAGAGGTCGCGGGCCTGGCCCGACGTCGCGGTGCCGCCCGTCCGGATCGCGTGGGCGAGCTCGGCCGACTTCTGCCAGGGCTCCCCGGGCCCCAGCGCCTCGACCGCCAGGCCGATCGTCTCGCGGTAGGTCTTGCCCGACAGGACCTTCGCCGCGCGGTTGAGCCGCCGGATGCAGGCGTTGCCGTCGAGGACGAGGACCGGCGACTCGATCGCGTCGAACGTGCGCTGCCACTCGCGCGCCGCGTCCTGGATCGCGAACTGGAGGCGCGCCTGGTTCTCGTCGGCGGTCTTGCGCTCGGTGACGTCGCGCAGCTGGACGAGCAGCCCCGCGACACTCGGGTGGTGCGAGAGGTCGCTGCCGACCGCCTCGACATGGCGCCAGGAGCCGTCGCGGTGCCGGAACCGGAACTCGGAGGACGCCGAGCCCGAGCCGTGAACCATCGCCGCGAACATGCGGCGCACCGCTTCGCCGTCCTCGGGGTGGATCGCGTCGAAGAACGACTCGGCGACGAGCTCTTGCGGCCGGTACCCGAGGAGCCGCTCGAGCGACGGGCTGCCGAAGCGGATCGTCCCGTCCGCCTCGACGATCATGAGGACGTCGGCGGCGTTGTCGATGAGCGAGCGGAAGTACTCCTCGCTCTCGCGGAGCGCGTCCACGGCGCGCCGCCGCTCGGTGACGTCGATGAGCGTCCCCTCGACGACGGTTTCCGGGGGCGTTCCCTCCGCGATCAGGCTCGCGCTCTCGAGGACCCACACCGGCGCCCCGTCCGCGCGGCGCAGGCAGACCTCGGCGCCGGTCAGCGCGCCCTCCCGCGCCAGCCGCCCGAAGAAAGCGTCCCGCTCCGAGGGGTCGGCCGAGAGCTCGCGCAGGTTCCGGCCGCGCGCCTGCTCGCGCGAGGCAAAGCCGAGCATCCGGGCAAACGACGCGTTGCCGTCGATGATCCGGCCGTCCGGCGAGGCGCGGTACACGCCGGCGAGACTGCGCTCGAAGTGGTGGCGGTAGCGCGCCTCGGAGGTCCGGCGCGCCTCCTCGATCTCGCGCAGCCCGGTCACGTCCGACGCGATGCCGGTCGTCCCGAGGAGGTTGCCGCGCGCGTCGCGGATTGCCGCGGTCTTGAAGGACAGCGTCACGAGCGAGCCGTCCTTGCGGCGGTGGCGGGTCTCGTGCTGGACGTAGCGTTCGCCTTCCAGGATGCGCTCGAGCGCGCGCAGGTCGCGCTCGGCCTCCGACGCCACCATCCAGTCCGTCATCGGCCGGCCGATCATCTCTTCCGGCGCGCAGCCGTAGATGCGTCGGGCCGCGGCGTTGACGAACGTCCACCGCCCGTACGCGTCCGCGGACCAGATCAGCTCGTTCGAGTTCTCGACGAGATCCCGGTAGCGCTCCTCGCTCCCGATCGCGTCGGCGGTTTCGGTGTGTCTGATGCCCTCGATTTTAAGCCGGCTCGCCGCGGAGCGAGCGCTCGAACCGCGGAGCCTCGCCTCAGCCGGCGACGAGGAACGCGGCGGGCGCCAGGGCCACGGCCGCGGCGAGAACGACCCACCGCCGCTCTCCCGTGACCCGAGACAGCCCCAGGGCGGCGCCCGCCGAGACGAACACGGCGAGGTCGATCCCGTGCCGGGTCCCGCCGTACGGGTAGACGGCGAGCAGGCCGCCGGCGGCCGCGAGCAGGAGCGGCAGAGCGAGGAGCACCGCCACCGGCGCGCGGCCGCGGGCGAGGAAGACGATGGCCGCGGCGTAGAGGCCGAGTGCGACGAGCCCGGTCGGCGTCGAGGAGTAGAGGTAGTGGAAGAGGGAGAGCGTCTGCCGCCCGAGGAAGGCGAGCGGCCCGCCGGGCTCTCCGGAGTGGAAGTACGACTCGCGCAGCCAGGTCGTGCTCGCCTCCGCTTCGAGTGGCCCGCCGCGCAGGCGCGCGACGTGCGTGACGAGGAGCGCGCCGGCCACGGCGGCGAGCAGCGCGCAGGCGCCGGCCCAGGCCGCGACGAGCCGGCGATCGCGCGGCCCGGCCGCGAGGCGCGCGGCCGAATACACGACCGCCGCCGCCGCGAACCGAAACGCGGCGTAGTGGGAGAGCAGCGCGAGCGCGCCGAACACGCCGAACGCGGCCGTCCAGACCGCGGACTTCTCGTCGAGACCTTTCTCGAGGGCCGCGAGCGCCGCGGCGATCATCGAGAGCAGGAGGGCGTAGCCGCGCAGCTCCGAGGAGACGAGCACGACCGACGGCATCAGGGCGAGGAGCACGAGCGCCAGCAGGCCGGCGTTGTCGCCGAGGAGGCGCCGCGCCCAGACCCACACCGCGACGAGAAACAGCGCTCCGCAGGCCACGGGCAGCAGACGCAACGCCCAGTCCGACCGGACGACTTTCATCCAGAAGTGCAGGAGCAGGACGAAGAGCGGCGGGTGCGCGTTGTCGAGCGAAGTCCGGTACACGCCGGCGGCGTTCGCGACGCCCGCGATCTGCAGGTGGAGCTTCTCGTCCGGAGTCAGGAAGGTGCCGCGCGCGGCGGCGACCCGGGCGGCGGCGCCGAGAGCGATCAGGAGCGCGGCGAGCGCGTTCGCGCGCGGGGCGAGCCAGCGCTCGAGCCGCGACCCGGCGGCCGCACTCACGGCGCGGCGGTGAAAACGAGAGGAAGCGCGGCCTCGACGAGGCCTTCCTCGGCCGCGAGCCGATAGAAGAGCCGCAGCCCCTCCAGGTCGCCCTCGTCGAGCTCGAAATGGAGCGCGTGGCGCAGGTAATCCTCGACGACCGCCTCCGAGAGCCCCGACGCCGCGGCTTCCTCGCGGACCATCGCGCCGAAGCTTCCCCGGCCGTTCGCGTAGGACTCCCGCAGCAGCGCCTCGACGTCGGGCGTCGCGCTCTCTTCGCGAACCGCCCAGAAGGCGAACACGAAGGGATGCCCGGAGAAGGCGCGCCACTCCGCCGCGAGGTCGAGGACGACGTGGCCGTTCAAGCGCGTCTTCAGGGCCGGATCTCCGATGATCAGGCGGGCGTCGGCGTTGTCGTCGCGATACTCCGGATTCAGGCCGTAGACGCGCTTGAGCAATATCCGCGTCAACGCGGCCGACGTGCGGGAAGCCGGATCGAGCGACACGGACCCGATGCGTTCGCGCGAGACGTCCGAGACGAGCAGCACGGAGCGGACTTCCGACGACGCGGCAATGCCCAGCCCCGGGACGACCTTGAGCCCCGGGATGCGCTGGTATTCGATCGAGGGGATGAGCCCGACGTCCGCCTCGCCCGCGGCGAGCTTCGCCGCGCACGCCGAGGGAACGTCGCGCGAGACCTCGACACCCGCGGGCGGCTCGTGCAGCAGGCCCCAGGTCAGCGGGCGAGCGTTGAGGAAATCGACGACGGAGATCCGGAGGGGGCGCGACGCCTGAACCCTGAACCGTGAACCGACGTCCGTCATCGGCTTCGGTTTAGGGCTTGCGGTTCACGGTTTACGCGCAGGGCGTCAGCCCTGCGACATCAGGCTCAGGAACTCCGCGTTCGTCTTCGTCTTCTCGAGCTTCTCGGTCAGGAGCTCCATCGCCTCGACGGTCGAGAGCGGGTTGAGAACCTTCCGGAGCACCCACACGCGGTTGAGCTCCTGCTTGTCCATGAGCAGCTCTTCCTTGCGCGTGCCCGACTTGTTGATGTCGATCGCCGGGAAGACGCGCTTGTCGACGAGCTTGCGGTCGAGGTGGACTTCCATGTTGCCCGTGCCCTTGAACTCCTCGAAGATGACGTCGTCCATGCGCGAGCCCGTGTCGATCAGGGCCGTCGCCATGATCGTCAGCGAGCCGCCCTCCTCGACGTTGCGCGCCGCGCCGAAGAAGCGTTTGGGGCGCTGCAGGGCGTTCGAGTCGACGCCGCCCGACAGGACCTTGCCCGACGGCGGCACGATCGCGTTGTAGGCGCGCGCGAGGCGCGTGATCGAGTCGAGCAGGATCACCACGTCGCGCTTGTGCTCGACGAGCCGCTTCGCCTTCTCGATCACCATCTCGGCCACCTGGACGTGGCGCGCCGCCGGCTCGTCGAAAGTCGAGGAGATGACCTCGCCCTTGACGGAGCGCTGCATGTCGGTGACCTCCTCGGGCCGCTCGTCGATGAGCAGCACGATGAGCGTGATCTCGGGGTGGTTGGTCGAGATCGAGTTCGCGAGCGACTGCAGGACCATCGTCTTGCCGGTGCGCGGCGCCGCGACGATCAGGCCGCGCTGCCCCTTGCCGACCGGAGCGACGAGGTCGAGGACGCGAGACGTCATGTTCGGCGTCTCGAGGCGGATGCGGTCCTGCGGGTAGAGCGGCGTGAGGTTGTCGAAGAAGATCTTCTCGCGCGCGACGTCCGGGTGCTCGAAGTTGACGGCCTCGACCTTGATCAGGGCGAAGTAGCGCTCCCCTTCCTTCGGCGGCCGGATCTGCCCGGAGACGGTGTCGCCGGTGCGCAGATCGAACTTGCGGATCTGCGAGGGCGAGACGTAGATGTCGTCGGGACCCGGCAGGTAGTTGTACTCGGGGGCGCGCAGGAAGCCGAAGCCGTCCGGGAGGCACTCGAGGACGCCCTCGGAGAAGATCAGGCCCTTCTTCTCGGTCTGCGCCTGGAGGATCTTGAAGATCAGGTCCTGCTTGCGCATGCCCGTGGCGTTCTCGACCTCGAGGTCGCGGGCGATCTTGAGGAGTTGCGGGATCTTGATGTCGTGGAGGGCGCGGATGTCGAGCGTGTCGCCGTGCTCGACCGCGGCTTCCTCCCCCGTCGTGTCCGGGAGCCCCTCGGGCGGCGCCTCGAGGGTCTCGACGTCGGAGTCGGTGGGTCCTTTTCGTCTGGCCATCTGTCTGTCCTTTACTTGTGATGCATCGGCGGAAGCCGCCGGGAAAGCGCTCGGGGATGGGGCGAACCGCCGGCGGGCCGGGAGACGCGCTCGGCTCCGCCGATTATCTCAAAGTCAAAGTGCGGGGCGGGAATTCCTCAATTGGCGACCGCGCCCCCCTCGGCGGGCTTCGCGTTCGGCTCGGCCGCCGCCGGCGCGGCCGGCCGGGGGCCCTCCATGGCGATCTTGATGACCTCGTCCATGGTGTTGACGAGGTGAAACTCCATCTCCCCGCGGATCTCGTCGGGCAGATCGTCCAGATCCTTGTCGTTTTCGGCAGACAGGATGATCGTGCGGATCCCGGCGCGGTAGGCGGCCAGGATTTTGTCCTTGATTCCGCCCACCGGCAGCACCTTGCCCCGCAGGGTGATTTCGCCGGTCATGGCCACGTCCTTCAGGACGGGGATCTTCGTCACCGCCGAAAAGAGCGACGCCGCCATCGTGATGCCGGCCGACGGGCCGTCCTTGGGGATCGCCCCCTCCGGCACGTGGATGTGGATGTCGTACTTCTCGTGGAAGTTCGGGTCGGCGTCGTACATCTCGGCGCGGCTGCGGACGTAGGACACGGCGGCGCGCGCCGACTCCTGCATCACGTCGCCGAGGGAGCCCGTGATCGTCAGGTTCCCCTTGCCCTTGAGCAGGCTCGTCTCGGTCATGAGGATCTCGCCGCCGGCTTCGGTCCAGGCGAGGCCCGTCGCGATGCCGACCTCGGAGACCTCGCCCTTCTGGCGCTTCCGGAACCGGGGCTTGCCGAGGAAGTCCTTGAGGTTCTCGGGCGTGACCTTGACCGGCGTTTCGACCTTTTTCTGGACGATCCGGCGCGCGACCTTGCGGCAGACGCCGCCGATCTCGCGCTCGAGGTTGCGGACGCCGGCCTCGCGCGTGTAGTGCTCGATGACGCCGAGGACGGTGTCGTCGCCGATCTCGATCTGTTCGGGCTTCAAGCCGTTGGCCTCGCGCTGCTTGGGCACGAGGAACTGGCGGGCGATCGAAACCTTCTCGTTCGGCGTGTAACCGGAAAGCGGGATCAACTCCATGCGGTCCTTGAGCGGCGCCGGGATCGGATCCGAAACGTTCGCCGTCGCGATGAACATGACCTTCGAGAGGTCGTACTCGACGTCGAGGTAGTGGTCGACGAACGAGTGGTTCTGCTCCGGGTCCAGGACCTCGAGAAGCGCCGAGGCCGGGTCGCCCCGGAAGTCCGACGACATCTTGTCGACCTCGTCGAGGAGGAACACCGGGTTGACCGTCCCGGCCTTCTTCATCATCTGGATGATCTGACCGGGAAACGCGCCGATGTAGGTGCGCCGGTGGCCGCGGATCTCCGCCTCGTCGCGGACGCCGCCGAGCGACAGGCGGACGAACTGGCGGTTCAGGGACCGGGCGATCGACTTCGCGAGCGACGTCTTGCCGACGCCCGGCGGGCCGACGAAGCAGATGATCGAGCCCTTCGTCTTCTGGACGAGCTGGCGCACGGCGAGGAACTCGAGGATCCGCTCCTTGACCTTTTCGAGGCCGTAGTGGTCGTCGTTCAGGATCTTCTCGGCGCGGGTCAGGTCCTTGGACTCGCGCGAGGCCTTCTTCCACGGCACGCCCACGAGCCACTCGATGTAGTTGCGCGAGACGGTCGCCTCGGCCGACACCGGCGGCATCGCCTCGAGCCGGCGCAGCTCCTGCTCGGCCTTCTCCCGGACTTCCTTGGGCATCCCGGCGGACTCGACCTTCTTCTTCAGGTCTTCGACTTCGTCGGCGCGGTCGTCCTTGCGCCCGAGCTCCTGATGAATGGCCTTGATCTTCTCGTTGAGGTAGTACTCCTTCTGGGCCTTCTCCATCTGCTTCTTGACCTTGTTGTTGATCCGGCGGTCGATGTTGACCTTGTCGATCTCGACCTCCAGCAGGTCCTGGAGCTTCTGGAGACGCTCGTAGGGAGACTCCGCCTCGAGGAGCGTCTGCTTCTCGGCGGTCGCCACGGACAGGTGCGCGGACAGCGTGTCGGCGAACCGCTCCGGGTCGTCGATCTTGAGCGACGCCGCCAGCCCCTCGAAGGCGAGGTGGTGCGACAGGCGGGCGTACTGCTCGAAGAGCGAGAGGACCTTGGCCATGTAGTCGCGCAGGCTATCGGGGTCGGCCGGCTTCGGGAGGATCGGCTCGACCGCCACGGCGAGGTGATCCGGCCGGCGCTCGAAGGCGAGGATGCGGCCGCGGCGCACGCCCTCGACCATCACCTTGATGTGCCCGTTGGGCAGCTTCAGGGACTGCGCGACGGTGGCGACGACGCCGACCTCGTAGATGTCCTCGGGCTTGGGCTCGTCGAGCTGGGGGTCCTTCTGGGCGGCGAGGAAGAGGCGCTTGACCGGGTTGGCCAGGGCCGCTTCGAGAGCGCGGATCGAGGATTCGCGGCCCACGACGAAGGGCTGCATCATGTGAGGAAACACCACCATGTCCCGCAGCGGGACGAGCGGCAGCGTCTCCAGGCCGCGGCCGGAGCTTTCGGATTTCATCGGAGTTCGTTCACCTTGGGCCAAATTCGAATTCCGAAATGGATTTCGAAATTCGAGCTTACCCCGCCTTACGGAGGATCGTGATCGGGTTGGTGTGGTGCTTGACGACGTCGCGCGTGATCACGCACTCCTCGATGTCGTCGTCCGACGGGATCTGGTACATGACGTCGAGCATCAGGTCTTCGATGATGATCTTCAGACCCCGGGCGCCGACGTTGCGGGCGAGCGCCTCCTCGGCGATCGCCTCGATGGCGTCGTCGGTGAAGCGCAGCTGGACGTTCTCGAACTCGAGCATCGTCTGGTACTGCTTCACGAGCGAGTTCTTCGGCTCCCGCAGGATCTCGACGAGCGCGGCCTGATCGAGCTCCGACAGGGTCGCCACGACGGGCAACCGGCCGACGAACTCCGGGATCATGCCGAACTTGATCAGGTCCTCCGGGTGGACCTTCTCGAGCAGGATGCTCGACCGCTTCTCCTTCTTGGTGGCGATCTTGGCCCCGAAGCCCATCGTCTTCTCGGTCATCCGCCGGTTGATGATCTCCTCGAGCCCGACGAACGCGCCCCCGCAGAGGAAGAGGATGTTCGTCGTGTCGATCTGGATGAACTCCTGGTGCGGGTGCTTGCGGCCGCCCTGGGGCGGCACGTTGGCGACGGTTCCCTCGAGGATCTTCAGCAGCGCCTGCTGAACGCCTTCGCCCGAGACGTCCCGGGTGATCGACGGGTTCTCGCCCTTGCGCGCGATCTTGTCGACCTCGTCGATGTAGACGATGCCGCGCTCGGTCTTCTCCTTGTCGTTGCCCGCCGCCTGGTAGAGCTTCAGGATGATGTTCTCGACGTCCTCGCCGACGTACCCGGCCTCGGTCAGGGTCGTCGCGTCCACGATCGTGAACGGCACGGACAGGAGCTTGGCCAGCGTCTGGGCAAGCAGGGTCTTGCCCGTCCCGGTCGGGCCGATCAGGAGGATGTTCGACTTCTGGAGCTCGACGTCGAGCTTCCGGTTCTTCTCCAGGTAGTCGATCCGCTTGTAGTGGTTGTAGACCGCGACGGCGAGCTTCTTCTTGGCCTGGTCCTGCCCGATCACGTAGCCGTCGAGGAAGTCCTTGATCTCTTTCGGCTTGGGAAGCTTGGTCTCGGGGGCCTGGGTCTCGAGAACGCGGTCCTCGGCGATGATGTCGAGACAGATGTCGACACACTCGTCGCAGATGTAGACCGTGGGCCCGGCGATGAGCTTCTTGACGTCGCGCTGGCTCTTGTTGCAGAAGGAGCAGCGCAGGACATCGCCGTTCCCGGTTTTCTTCGACATTCAGCCTCCGGAGGGATGAGGGAATTCTAGGGTCGCCCCCTCCTCCTCGTCAACCGTTCGCTTCAGAATCTAGCATACCCCGACGACCGTAACGCGCGCGCGGTCAGGGTATTCCGCCGCCCGCAGACAGCAGTACGCGGCCGGAGGACGCGAGGATTCTTAAGGCGGCGCCGGGCGCTTTCTAGCCGGCCGCCTTCAGCGCCAGGTCGTCGCGGCGGTGGTAGATCGCGTCCACGAGGCCGTACGCCTTGGCGTCCTCGGCCTCGAGGATGAAGTCGCGGTCGGTGTCCTTCGAGATCTTCTCGAGCGGCTGGCCCGTGTGGCTCGAAAGGATCTGGTTCAGTCGCTCTTTCAGGCGGATCAAATCGCGGGCATGGATCTCGATGTCCGTCGCCTGGCCCTGCATGCCGTAGGCGAGCGGCTGGTGGATCAGGAAGCGCGCGTTCGGGAGCGAGTAGCGCTTGCCCGCCGCGCCCGCGGCCATCAGCACGGCGGCCATCGACGCCGCCTGCCCGACGCAGATCGTCGTGACGTCGTTCTTGACGTACTGCATCGTGTCGTAGATCGCCAGCCCCGACGTGATCGAGCCGCCCGGCGAGTTGATGTAGAAGGCGATGTCCTTCTCGGCGTTCTCCGACTCGAGGAACAGCATCTGGGCGATGATCAGGTTGGCGATCGTGTCGTCGATCGGCTGGCCGAGGAAGATGATGTTGTCCTTCAGCAGGCGCGAGTAGATGTCGTAGGCGCGCTCGCCGCGGCTCGTTTGCTCGATGACCATGGGTACCAGAACCATGCCGCCCCCCTCGTAGTCGTCGTCCATCCCGAAACTCACCCGATTACTTCGCTTCCACCGTCACCGGCATTCCCGAGGGTAGCACCTTGGCGCTCGCAATCAAGAGGTCGGCGGCCTTCGACAGGCGCATCTCGTCGCGCAAGGCGTCGATGCCGCCCGCCTTGGTCATCTGTTCGCGCAGGGCCGCCGGTTCCACACCCCGCTCCGCGGCGGCGCGCTTGAACTCGGCTTCGAGCTCCGTGTCCGAGATCTGGATGCCCTCGCGCTCGGCGACCGCGTCGAGCAACAGGTACTCGCGGACCCGGCGCTCGGCGCCCGGCCGCGCCTCGTCGCGGAGCTTCTCCCAGTCTTCTTTCTCCGGGTCCACCCCGCTCTGGGCCAGATAGCGCGCGTAGTCGCGCAGCGCCGCCACCGTCTCGCTCTCGACCAGAACCTCGGGCGCCGGGATCTCGCGGCGCGAGACGAGCGCGTCGAGAATCGACCGGCGGAAGCGCCGGCGGCGGTCGACCTCCTTCTCGCGGCGCAGCCGCGTCCGGATCTTCTCGCGCAGGGTCTCGACGGTGTCGCCCTCCGAGACCGCCTTCGCGAACTCGTCGTCGAGCGCCGGGAGCTTCTTCTCCTTGAGGGCCGCGAGCGTGACCTCGTAGTCGACCGTCTTGCCCTTGAACTCCTCGTTCGGGAAGTCGTCGGCGAACGTCTTGCGGAACCGCCGCGTCTCGCCCGGCGCGGCGCCGCGCAGCGCCTCGTTGACCTCGGGCATGGAGTCGGCGTGGCCGACCTCGAGCGTGATCTTCTCGTCGCGAAACGTGCGTGGATTCTGGCCGGGTGCCAGGATCTCGACGAACGACCCGGCGATGTCGGCCACGGCGAAGTCGCCCGGCGCGGCCGCCCTGCCCTCCACCGGGTGGAACTCGGCGTGTCCGTCCCGGATCCGATCCAGCACCTTCGAGACTT
>Ga0335083_10010524_pt1 | contig 11164 bp, 14 predicted proteins | sample Lox_Sample_42_FD_206716 | JGI IMG/M metagenome (GOLD analysis project Ga0335083, IMG submission 206716) | Soil microbial communities from Loxahatchee National Wildlife Refuge, Florida, United States - Lox_Sample_4.2 | ecosystem: Environmental > Terrestrial > Soil > Wetlands | place: USA... | reverse complement strand
GCCTGCACCCACCGCCACCACGGATGCGTCCACGCGCGACAGTCCTCCGGATGTCGGAGGCCATTTCGAAGCAGGTACTTCACTAGGCGATGTTTCGCCCGGCTCTCGTCTCGCTTCGTCGCCGCTCGCGCGCGCACGAGGTCCCGCAGCGCCTCGTGGGCCGCGTCGGGAACCCACACTCGCGTCAGCGTCCCGCTCTGGTAGCAGAGCGCCAACTTCTCCGCGTCCCGCCGGTCCGTCTTGACCTTGTCGCCGGGCTTCCGCGGAATCAGCGACGGCGCCACGACCTCGCACTCGATGCCCATCTTCGTCAGCTGCCAGTACAACGCGTACCCTGTCGGCCCGGCTTCGTAGCAGATCTTCAAACCCTCCGGCCCACCGAGCTGCTCGATGAACCTCCGTACCGATTCCGGCCGATTCGGGAACTGTCCGAAACTCCGCGCTTTCCCGTGCCCCTCGCCGATGGCCGCGGAGATGGTCTCGCCGTGAACATCCAATCCGACGTGTCGTGTATTCTTCATCATGACCGGCTCCTCCTTTGTGGCTCTGCGGTTGGACTTCTCACCGAGCCCGAACGTAACCCACGCCCAGGCGTGAGCCGGTCGTTCCATTCTGACTAGCCAGACGAGGCGACTCTAGATGACCGACCCGCAGACTATCGGCGATCTGCCCGACACCAATCCAGACCTCGCGAAGGTCCGGGATGACCTTCAGACCAAGGACGGAACAGACCAGGTTCGGGTGGCGGCCGAGTTCGCCCTACGAAGAAAGGGCGCCGATTCGGCAGAGAAGGCCCTCTCTGCCGACAAGATCGCAGACATCGTCTACGACGAACTTCAGCTTCCGCTCGGCCCAGCAAGGGCTTCATTCGGCCCGTATCTGAGCAACGTTTCTCGCCTGACCAATTCCCCGATCGTCTCGAAAGGTCGGGGACGAGGCGGAGGATACTTCCTCTCGTCGCTCGCCGCTAAGCAAGCTGCTGAGCAGTCGACGGACGTTGCGGAGAGCAGCAAGGAAGAATCGGAGCCGACGAGCGATCGCGAGTCCGCTCTGTATCCGGTGCTGGTCGATTGGCTGGTGGGTAACGGCTATCGCGCCCGCGACACAGCGGCCATGAGGCGGCTCGGACGTTGGTCAAATCCCGATGTGACTGGTGTAAAAGTTAGTGAGCATTTGGGACGAATGGAGATTGAACTCGCCACAATCGAAGCAAAGCGAACGTTGGTAGATTGGGAGCGCTTCTTTTTCGAAGCCGTCGCGCATCGGCGATTTTCCAATCGTGCCTACTTTGCCTTCCCGACTCCCGAGTCATCCCTGGGTAAGCTGCCGCCAGAGATGCGATATTACTCAGAACTCTACGACGTCGGGGTTCTAACGATCGTGATGGCAGATGATGCGTTCCGACGCTATTCGGACGGTGGCGGAGCGACATCGGTGGACATTCTGGATGCAGATGTCGTGGAGGTATTGTCGGCGCGCCGTTCGAGCGTGCCGATGGAGCACCAGCGTCGATTTTGCGAGGCTGTCCAGATCACGGATCTCGCCACCCTGATGACGTGGGGAAAGTGATCGGCCGGTGGGGGACGCTGGCTAGCATCGTGTTGCAGCGGTCGAGCAGCCTCCTTCGCTTCGCTTCGATTGCTCGCCGCTGAACACCACGACGTTAGACCGCTGCGCGAGGCGAACATGGTCTTGGTACCCCAGGTCGATGCGTCGGAAGAGCTTGATGCTTGGCTTACGAGCCGCCGCCCTCAACTCGATGCGCGCGGAGTCACCACGCACTTTCGAACCAGCGACGTCGCCTCGAAGCGCGGGAGCAAGGCCGCGATCGAGTTCCGGCGCGGTGAAGATAGCGGCTACATCGCCATGTGGACGAATGGGATGATCGACTTCGGTGTGCTCCGCGCTGGCCAGAAGGAGCCCCAAGAGACGACCCGAGAGTGCGAGTCGCGCGGTGACATTGCCGTTGCGCTTGATGCGTGCCTTCATGAATTCGTGGGCACGGTCTAACCTGCCGTTGCAGACGGGCGGGGCGTCGGTCGCTGCGCTCCCTCTCGCGCCCGCCGCTGAACGGCGATATCGTTGGGCAGACGAGCGATGCCGAATCCCTTGGTTGACGATTGGATCGGTTACTGTGCGGCGGGAAGCAAGGCTTCTGATCCGCGCTTCGCCGCGTGGGAGAACGTGGACGACCTCATTCGCCGGAACCCAGAATCGGGTTGGTCGCTCGTCCTCGAGCTCATCGCTGCTGCCGCGGACGACCAGATTCTTGCCAAGGTCGCGGCCGGTCCACTCGAGGACCTTCTCTCGCGCGATCCTGATCGGTTCATCGAGAAGGTCGAACTTGAGGCTCGGCGCGACCCGAAGTTCCGACGGTGCCTCAGCGGAGTCTGGGGGATACCGCAGCGGATCAAGGACCGCGTGGCGAAGTACACGTCCACGGTTGAGGACCCACTGTAGGTGGGAATCCGAGCTAATTCCTTGAGCGCGCTCTTGCTTGCCGCGGTGGGATGCGCCGATCGAGCGGCCGGAGTGATGGATCGGTACGAGCTGAATGGTCCGGGGTTCGTCGTCCGACTCAATCGTGAAGCCGCAGCGGACCGACGCGCCCCAGTCGATAGCGGATGCGCGGGGGAACCGATGCCGGTGCTGCCGAACCCGCCCTTGCAGCGGACCGACGCGTCGGTTGCTGCGCTCGCGCTCGCTCCGGTCGCTGAACGGCGATATCGTTCGACGGATCGGGAACTCCCGGTGATCCCGGCTGTCTCTCCGTAGTGCGCGCTGCGGTCCTTCTGCTTACCGTCACGGGTGTGCTGGCCGCTGGGCTGCCGATATCGGCGCGGGCGGCGGAAGACTCTCGTCCACCATGGCAGGACACGGGGTGTGACGGCGTCAGTCCCACCTTGAAGCTGAGTGCATCGGATCTCGCCGCAATTCGTCGTGCCGTCCGTCTGCGTTCTCGCTCCCGGGTAATCAGAATCGGACCGGCCACCGATGGCCAGGCTCCAGGCGGCGTCATTCAAGCGGTCACGATCGTCAAAGGCAACTGCGACTCCGGGGACGGAGTCAGGTGGTGGGTTCGAAGGGGGCCTCACGGATGGCGGGTTGTGAAGAATGCCGGATATGATGGATGGGTGACGGTCTCGTGAGAGGGACGGTCGAACCGCGCGTTGCAGCGGCCGGCGCTTGCGCGCCGCCGCCGAACGCGTGATCGTTGGACGGACCCGGACCCATGAACGCGAAGTCACTCGGTCGGTTGAAGCTGGAAGTCGCTTCGTGGGCCGCTGAGACCCGGACCTTCGTAGCGGCTTCCCGACGGCTAATCGAGTACTTCGGGTCTGCGAGAGAGCTCGAAAAGTGGGACGCTGCCCTCGAGAAACCGCTCGAGTGGGTCTCCCTCGTGGTGGCGCATACTCCGACCAGCGAGGGAGGTAGAAAGGCTCTGCCTCCGTACGTCAGTGGCCCCGCTTTTCGATGCTCAGAGGACACTGCGAAGGTCATCTCGCCGCTGGTGGAGATCGTCGGCGGTCCCATCGCGACTTTCGTCCACACGATTCGCAGGATCTTCCCAAAGGCGGACCAGGGCCGTCACCTTCTTCCGTACGGGATCTTCGTCGGGAGCTTCGCTGATGCGGTGTCGTACCCGATGTGGACTCGGTATCGGAATCTTGCGCCAGACGAGTGGAAGGCCGTCTTTCGCAAGAGGCCGGCCAACCGCGCGTTGCCGCGGACGGCACTTGCGCGCAGCCGCTGAACGCGTGATCGTTGGGCGGACGGCCTTTGAACATTGGTCTGCGCTCTTCGTGTACGCAGTTCTGCCAGCCGCCATCATTGCGATCGGAGCCGGGTGCACGAGGGGTGCTCGACCAGTTCACACTTCGGACGCAGGGCTTTCACGTGCCGAATCGCACCCCTTGGAACCCATTTATCGCTCGTCCGATGCATTCCTCACGTTTTTCGTCGATTGCCACTACGAGGTCCAACTGGGCGACCACCGGCCCACCAGGGCTGCCTATTTCTACGACGACCGGTCTGGTCGAATCGAAGGAGGAGTCTCGGTCTTCCGTTTCGCGACGAATGGCGACCTGCTTGACGATACCTTCAGCGCTGACGCGCCCCTGTGGGACCGCCTCCTCGACCAGGGCCGGTGGGTTCAGGTTCGCTGGGATGCGGGATCCCACAATCTATTGATACCGGCGCAGTGCCACAGATGACGCTCGACGGCTCTGATCTCGCTAGCGCTGGTGTCTGGGAGTGCCGCCCAACCCGCCGTTGCGCAGACGACGACCTCGGTCGCTGCGCTCCCTATCGCGTTCGCCGCTGAACGCCAGTATCGTCAGCCAGACAAGCACATGCCGATGGCCGCCCGAAATGCACTCCTCGTCGTCGCTCTCGGCGCCGCGTGGGTGCACCCGGCCGTGGCGGACGACAAGCCGTATGACGGCTTCGGGACGGACATCGCGAAGGTCGAGTCGGGCGGCATCTGGAAGGCGAGCGGTCGGTGGGGGCGCTACAGGGCGGTCGTGCGGAGAGGATGCTCGCCCGAGCACTGTTATGATGATCTATTCGTGGAGTGGCTCGAGGTCATCGACGGTGGAGCCTCGAAGGTGGTCGCAACGAAGCACGTCCGGGAGATTCCGGGCCTCACGCACGTCTCTGAGATGAAGTTTGTATTTCCGAAGAAGGGCACGCTGTTGGAGGTTCAGCATGAAGGTGGCATTGGCGACGCCGAGGACCGATGGACACTTTGCTTTGAACTGGGGCCTCCGGGGAACTACACGAGCAAGCCGGGGCGGTGTGCTGGCTAACGCCACATCGTTAGCCAGGCGGACGCGACTCAGATCAGATAGTTGGCGTGGCGGCAGAACGCGCAGACGAGCTGATCCATGCGGCACTGCACGGAAAGGCCGGCTAACATGAACTACCTGAGCAGGTTCGCCGCCGGCCGTCGTGAAGGCTCGCCGCTGAACATCCCGCCGGACGCGCAAAAATCCCGCCGGGCGCGGCCCGACGGGATCTCCGCACGATCGTTGAGGATCAGTAGGTCTTGCCGACGCCCGTCAGGTTCTCGGCGCGGCCGACCGCGGACGAGATGGCCTCGGACGCGTCGTTCGGCGCGCGGCGCAGGCGGTCGCGGATGTCCTCGCGCAGCTCGCGTCCCGGCTTGGGGGCCAGGATGAGGGCGATGCCCGCGCCCACCAGCATGCCGATGCCGAACGTGCCGAGCGTCCCGGCGAGCCAGGCGCCCGTCGAGCTCTTCTGCTCGAGGCCCAGCATTCCCAGCAGGTCTTCTTTGTCCAGGTTCTTCAGGTCCTTGAGATTCATGGTCCCCTCCTTGCCTATGAGCCTTCGCCCGTCTTCGTCTCCACCGCGCCGCCGAGCGAATCGGCAAGCTCGGAAATCTGGTCCTTCAACATGGGAAGCAGCGCCAGCCGGATGCCGATCCTCAGCCCCAGGCCCACGATGCGCGAGGTCAGGGGCGTGAAGATGCCGCCGCCCAGCACGTAGCCGATCCCCAGGGCCGCGGCGATCGTGCCGTATGGGTTGCGCTGGACCCGCCCGTCGATGTCCGCCGCCCGCTTGAGATCCGAGACAGCGTCGCGCGTGCGATCCCAGGCCTCGTGGGCGGAGTCGCTGACCTTCCCGATACGCCCGTTGGCCATGTTCTGCTGCTCGTGGGTTTCCATCTTGGTCTCCTCGCTCAGCCGGCCCGCCGGGCGATCTTCCCGATCAGGAATCCCACCGCCAGCGCGCCGAGCAGGCACTTGCCGGGGTTCTCCTTGATGTAGCCGGTCACCTCCTTGTCCAGGGACGACAGGCGCCGCTTCGCCTCGTCGATCTGCGGCCGGACGCGCGCGCCCACCTCGCGGACGGTCGCCTCGATCTGCTCCGTCATTTCCATGGTTGTCCTCCGACTTTCCTGCGTGTTGTGCGACCGCCGTCGCTATCGCCGTCTCCCGAGCCAGAACCCGAGGGCGAACGCCCCGCCCAGCACCAGCGCCGGGCGCCGCTGAACCCACGACCGCCAGTCGACCTGCCGCGCAACCTCTTTGCGCAGGGCCATCATCGACTGGGTGACCCGCTCTCGCGCGCGCTCGACGTCCGACTCGGCCTGCGCCAGCTCGTCCGAAAGTGAAGGCTGGTCGGTGACCTGTCCTGGCGTGCTGTCCGTCGAGCTCATGAGACGTGCTTCTCCAGAGGCTGCGTGAGCGCGTCGACGCTCCGGCTCACCTCGTGGGCGGAGTCGCGCATGATCCGCGTCCCCTTCATCCGTTTGAGGGCGGTCGAAACGGCGATCGCGCCGGCGATCAGGTGCAGGGCCGCCACCGCCCCGAACGCGATCGGGGCCCCCCACAGGCGCGCCAGGGTCAGCGCGACGGCCAGCCAGGCGAAGGCATAGCCGAGCAACAACACGACGCCCGCGATCGCCAGCATGGCGACCCCCTGGCCGTAGCTGCGCATGTCGGCCGCCAGCTCGAGGCGGGCCAGCTTGATGTGGTCGGCGACCAGCTGGCCCAGGCCGTCGGCAGTCTCCCTCAGGAGCCCGACGACGCCCTCCGGGGCGTCATGTCCAGCTTGCCTCGACATCACGGTTCGAAGCTAAGCACGGCCGTTAGCGCTGCAAGCTTTTCCAGGTTGGACATACATTCTGAAGCTTGCAGGTCTTGCAGGGGACCCCGCGCCAGATCGTGTCGATCATCTCTTGCGCCCGGTCGAGCAGGCCGTCGTCACGGCCCGCGAACCCCAGCTCGAAGTTGCGGCGGCCGGTCCCCTTGGCCCCCAGCCCGGCGCCCGTCCAGTTGGCGCTCCCCACGTAGATGAAGGCGCCGTCCACGATCACGGTCTTGAAGTGGACGCGCGGGCAGGCCCGCAGCGCCAGCGCCCGGCGCAGGCGCGGGCGCTTGGCCAGCGCCGCCCGGAACGCCCGGGAGGGGGGACCGGCGTGCAGGATGCGCAGCTCGACGCCCCGGGCGGCCAGCTCGTCGAACACGCCCAGGATCGAACGGTAGGTTCGGGCCGCGCCCACGCGCAACGTGCGGCGCCGTCCGGGGGCGGCGCGATGGTCCTCGACCATCAGCTCTTTCAGGTTCGCGGTGGCGATCCAGACGCTGCGGCGCGCGTCCATCACCGCCTGCACGACGCGCTCGTAGTGTCCGCGCCCGCCCACCAGCTCGAGCGTGAACGCACGGGCCGGCTCGACGAAGTCCACCGCCGGCTACCCCTGGTCGTTGCTCGCGGGGGACAGGGCCAGGGTCAGCGGGGCCTGCGCCAGCTTCTTACGCGGCTCGTCGGAGACGGCCACCGAGAACGGCCGAGCGTCGATCTGCGGCCGGTCGCCCAGGTCTTTCTTGCCGCGCGCGCCCAGCTCTTCCAGCTTGCGCGCCGACACCACCGTGCGCCGCTCGAACGACACCATGGCGACGTTGAAGTGCTTCACCGCCTGACCCAGCGCGCGCCCCAGGTCGCCGAAGTGGTCCAGGACCGTGGCGACGCGCTCGTGCAGCCGGCGCCCCTCGTCGCTGATTCGCTGCGCGTTCTCGGCCAGCCGCTCCTCGCGCCAGCCGCAGGAGATCGCCCGCAGCAGCCCCAGCAACGTCGTGGGCGTGGCGACCAGCACCCGCTGCGCGAACCCCTCTTCGATGAGGCCCGGCATCTGCTCCAGCGCCGCCGTGTACAGCGCCTCCCCGGGCAGGAACATGACGACCACCTCGGGCGCGACGCCCAGATCGTCCCAGTAGCTCTTGGCCGAGAGCTTGGTGATGTGCGCCTGCAGCTGGGCGGCATGCAGCCGCAGCTTGGCCGTGCGTGCCTCGTCGGTCGCTGCCTCGCGCGCCTCCAGGTAGGCCGACAGCGGCACCTTCGCATCGACGACGATGTTCCGGCCACCGGCCAGCTTGATGATCATGTCCGGGCGCAGGCGCCCCTCGCCGCTTGCGGACGCAACCGTCGCTTGCTCGACGAAGTCGCAGTGCTCGAGCATGCCGGCCAGCTCCACGACGCGCCGGAGCTGCATTTCGCCCCAGCGGCCGCGCACGGTGGATGCCTTGAGCGCGCCGACCAGGTTGCCGGCCGCGTCCCGCAGCCGCTCCTGCGTCTCGGCGATGGCCTGCATCTGCTGGCGGAGCGCGCCGTAGGCCGTGCCGCGCTCGCGCTCCATCGCCCGGATCTGCTCGTCGACCTTCTCCAGCGAGGCGCGCACCGGCGCCACCATCCCTTCGATCAGCTTCTCGTGCGACTTCTCGCGCGCCTGCTGCTCGGAGGCGGTCTGGTTGCGGGCCCGCTGGTCCTCCAGCGTCCGCGCCAGCGTCTCGGCCCGGGCAGCCTCCGCGGATCGCTCGCTCTCGGTCTGACGCAGCGCCGCCTCGAGCCCGTTGGCACGGGCCTCCGACTGGCGGGCCTGCGCGGCCAGCGTCTCGGCGCGCGCCTCGGCGGCGCTGGCGCGGCTGGCCCCCTCGCGCGCCACGGCCTCGGCCAGCGTCTTGCCCCTGGCCCCGGCCAGCAGCCAGGCCAGTCCCCCCGCCGACACCCCCCCGATCAGAAACGCCACGCCGGCGATCGCCAGCCAGGACAACTCCATGAAGCGCGATACTATCCACCCGTTCAGGTCACTGCAAGAAACTCGATCGCGGGCAGGGAAGCCGGTACGGGACCTCACGGATGAGCTTCAAAATGTTTTGAAATAAATACCTGTCCCCTTGCCGCTCCGGGGGTCCGCGGCCTATAGCAAGGCAGTCCATGGGCGAGGGCGGAATCAGTCAGCGCAAGGCGGAACACCTGGTCATCGCCGCGTCGGGCGCCGCTGATTTTCGGAGGCCGACACTGTTCGAGGACGTCCGGCTGCTCCACTGCGCGCTCCCCGAGCGGGCGACTGCCGAGATCGATCTGCAGACGACGTTGCTGGGCCGGAAGATCCGCGCGCCGCTGATGGTCACCGGCATGACCGGGGGCACAGAGGCGGCCGGCGAGATCAACCGATCCCTGGCGGCGGCCGCGGCGGCGCACGGGATCCCGTTCGGCCTGGGCAGCCAGCGGGCCATGCTGTTGCACCCCGAGCTGGCGCCCACCTACGAGGTCCGGCGGGCCGCGCCCGACGTCTACCTGTTCGCCAACTTCGGCGCGGTGCAGATCGCCTCGCTGGCGACGTCGGCGCTGCGCGAGGTGGTGGCGCGGGTCGAGGCCGACGCGCTGTGCATCCACCTGAACCCGGCCCAGGAGATGGCGCAGCCCGGCGGCGATCGCGACTTCCGGGGCGCCCTGGACGCCATCGCGCGCGTCGTGGCCGAGCTGGGGCGCCCGGTCATGGTCAAGGAGACCGGCTGCGGGATCTCGCCGGCCGTGGCGCGCCGGCTGGTGGCGGCGGGCGTGCGCGCGATCGACGTCGCGGGCGGCGGCGGGACCTCGTGGACGGCGGTCGAGTCTCATCGCGCCCAGGGGGCCGACAAGGCGCGCGGGCAGGAGCTGTGGGACTGGGGCATCCCGACCGCGGCGGCGGTCGCCTGGCTGGCGGCGGCGGGCCTGCCGGCCGCGGGCGTCGATCTGGTCGCCTCGGGCGGCATCCGGACGGGGCTGGACGTGGCCCGCGCTCTGGCGCTGGGGGCCCGCGTGGCGGGCGTGGCCCAGCCAGCGCTGCGCGCGGTTCAAGAGGGCGGCCGCGACGGCGGCGTCGCGTTCCTGGGCGGCGTCATCGAGGGGCTGCGCGCGGCGGCGCTGCTGACCGGCGTCGGCAAGGCCAGCGAGCTGGCCGGCGCGCCGCGGGTCATCACCGGCGAGCTGGCCTCCTGGCTGGCGCAGAGGCCCGCGTGAACGCGGCGCCGCTCGGTCATGGCTTCGGCCACGCCAAGGTGATCCTGGTCGGCGAGCACGCCGTGGTGCACGGGCACACGGCGGTCGCCACCGGCATCTCGACCGGCATCGCCGTCGAGGCGCGCCCCGGGAACGGCCGGTTGCGCGTGCCAGCCTGGGGTCTGGAGGCGCGCGCCGACGACGGCACGCCGGTCGGGCGCGCCCTGGCCGCCATCCTGCGGCGCCTCGACGCGCCGGCGGTGGACTTCGAGGGCGACGCCCGGATCCCGTCGCGCGCCGGGCTGGGGAGCTCGGCGGCCATGGCGGTGGCGATCGCGCGCGCCGCTGCCGCCGCGAGCGGACGGGTCGTGCCCCTGGAGACGATCGACGCCGCCGTGCAGGCCGCCGAGGAGGTCTTCCACGGCACACCGTCGGGCATCGACGCGGCCGCCGCCAAGAGCGGCCGCACCGGAAGGTTTTCGCGAGCGGCAGGGTGGAAGCCGATCCCCGTGCTTCAGCCGATCACCATCTGCGTGGGGCTGTCGGGCCGCCCGCGCGACACCGCGGCGCAGGTGGCGGCGGTCGCCCGCCTGCGCGATCGGCTGGCGGTGGCGGGCGAGGTGCTCGCGCTGCTGGGCCGGCTGGCCGACGACGCCGCCGAGGCGCTGGCCAAGGGGGACGTCGACGGCCTGGGGCGCATCTTCGACGCCGCGCATGGCCTGCTGGCGGCGCTGCGCCTCTCCTCGCCCGAGCTGGAGGCGCTGGTCCACGGGGCGAGGGGCGCGGGGGCCATCGGGGCCAAGCTGACCGGCGCGGGCGGCGGCGGCGCGGTGATCGCCCTGGCGCCGGCGCACGAGCGCGACGTGCTGGCGCGCTGGAAGGCGGCGGGCTTCGAGGGATTCACCGCCCAGATCGCCGCGGTTCCCGCGCAAGAGGTCGCGTCGTGACCAGCGCGATCGCGGTGGCCGGAACCAACATCGCGCTGGTGAAGTACTGGGGGAAGCGCGACGAGGCGCTGAACCTGCCGGCCACGGGCAGCCTGTCGCTGACGCTGGATCGCCTGGGGACGCGCACGCGCGTGGCTTTCGACGGCGGGGCTGGCGGCGCGGACCGCGTCACGCTGGACGGCCTGCCGGCCGCTCCGAAGTTCGCGGCCCGCGCCACGGCGTTCCTGGACCGGGTGCGGTCGCGCGCCGGCCTGGAGGCGCGGGCGACGGTCGAGACGTTCAACAGCGTTCCGACGGCCGCGGGACTGGCGTCGTCGGCGTCTGGATTCGCGGCGCTGGCCGTGGCGGCGGCGCGCGCGGCCGGTCTGCCGCTCTCGCCCGCGGAGCTGTCCGAGCTGGCCCGGCTGGGATCGGGCTCGGCGGCGCGATCGATC
>Ga0335083_10010522_pt1 | contig 11166 bp, 6 predicted proteins | sample Lox_Sample_42_FD_206716 | JGI IMG/M metagenome (GOLD analysis project Ga0335083, IMG submission 206716) | Soil microbial communities from Loxahatchee National Wildlife Refuge, Florida, United States - Lox_Sample_4.2 | ecosystem: Environmental > Terrestrial > Soil > Wetlands | place: USA: Florida... | reverse complement strand
CGCCTCGGCTCCGTGGCGGTGCTGGTGACGACGCTCGCGGCCGGCGTCGCGGGGATGCTCTACCTCGAGTTCACGCGCCTCAGTCCCGGGCTCCTCGCCGCGCGCTACGCGGGCTACCAAGCGCTCGTGCGGGCCTCGGCGGCACCGGCGGCGACGGTGGCGCAGGAGCTCGCGCGGCTCGCCCTGCACCGGGCCGAGTACCTAAGCGCGGGTTACCAGGCGCTGAGCGATGCGAGCGCGCTCTTCTTCTTCGGGATGCTGCTCGGTGCGTACGGCGCGTGGCGCGAGCGGACGCGCGCGCGCTGGCGGGCGGGACCGGGCGGGGCGGCGGCGCCTGGCGCCTAGAGGCGGTCGATCTTCGCCGCGCAGATGAAGTCGTTTTCGCTCAGGCCCTTGATCGCGTGGGTCGTGTAGCGCACCCGGCAGTAGTTGTAGCCGAGCTCGAGGTCCGGGTGGTGGTCCTCGGTGTTGGCGATGTGCGCGACGGCGTTCGCGAAGCTCATCACCCGGTAGAAGTCCTTGAAGCGGAACTCGCGGCGGATCTCGTTGGCCGCCTCGTCGAAGCGCCACGCGGGATCGAGGCGGGCGACCGCGGCGCGCGCCTCGGCCGGCGTGAACGGCTGTATGCCGCCCTCGCAGGGCGTGCAGCGGCGCTCGGCGAAGGGCGCATCCGGCGTCGTCACGGCGTCCCCGAGCGCCGCTCGAAGCGGCGGGCGACGTAGGTCTCGACCAGCGCCTGGAACTCCTCGGCGATGTGCTCGCCCTTGAGGGTCACCGTCTTGGTGCCGTCCTCGTACACGGGCGCGACCGGCCGCTCGCCGGTGCCCGGCAGGCTGATGCCGATGTGCGCGTGCTTGCTCTCGCCGGGACCGTTGACGACGCAGCCCATCACGGCCACGGTCATCGCCTCGACGCCGACGAAGCTCTCGCGCCACACCGGCATGCGCTCGCGCAGGTGCGACTGGATCCGCTGCGCGAGCTCCTGGAAGTAGGTGCTGGTCGTGCGGCCGCACCATCGGCGTGAAGGCCCGCAGCCCCATCGTCTGCAGGAGCTCCTGCGCGACGACGACCTCGCGGGTGCGATCGCCGCCCGGTTCCGGGGTCAGCGAGATGCGGATCGTGTCGCCGATGCCTTCCTGCAGCAGCACCGCCATCGCCGCGCTCGAGCCGACGATGCCCTTCGAGCCCATGCCGGCCTCGGTGAGCCCGAGGTGCAGCGGGTAGCTGCAGCGCCGGGCGAGGTTCCGGTAGATCGAGATGAGGTCCTGCACGCCGCTCACCTTGGCCGACAGGATGATCGACTCGGCCGGGAGACCGAGCTCGCGCGCGCGCTCGGCGCTGTCGAGCGCCGAGACCACGATCGCCTCGCGCACCACGTCCATCGCATCCCACGGCGCCGCACGCTTCGAGTTCTCGTCCATGAGCCGGGTCAGCAGGTCCTGGTCGAGGCTGCCCCAGTTGACGCCGATGCGGACGGGCTTGCCGAGGCGGCAGGCGATCTCGATCATCTCCGCGAACTGCGTGTCGCGCTTGGCACCGCGGCCGACGTTGCCCGGGTTGATGCGCAGCTTCGCAAGCGCCTCCGCGCAGGCGGGCTCCTCCTTGAGGAGCTTGTGGCCGTTGAAGTGGAAGTCGCCGACCAGCGGCACGTCGATGCCCTCGGCATCGAGCGCCGCGCGGATGCGCGGCACCGCCTGGGCGGCTTCCTTCTCGTTGACGGTGACCCGCACGATCTCGGAGCCCGCGCGCGCGAGGTCGCGGACCTGGCGCACGGTCGCGGCGATGTCGGCGGTGTCGGTGTTGGTCATCGACTGCACGACGATCGGGTACATGCCGCCGATCGTGACGTGGCCGACCTGCACGGGTACGGAGGAGCGGCGGGCGGGCAGGGCCATGGGAGCTTCCGCGGGCGGGGAGCGGATTTTACCTGACCCCCGGGCGCTCTGCCGCCGGGTGGCCGGGCTATGATGCCTCGACCGAGCGGAGACCGAGCGCATGCAGCCCACCACACGACCCGAGCACGCCTTCGGCGACTGGCCGATCGAACTCGACCCGGCCGCGTGGCAGGCGGACGTGGCGCTCCTCGGCATCACGCACAGCGAGCCCTACGCCCACGATCCCGCGCCGAACGACCAGACCCGCGCCCCGGACGCGGTGCGCCGCCGCACCGACATCTCCGCCTACGGCGGCCGCGCGCACTGGGACTTCGACCTCGACACGAACCTGGGTGCGGTGCTCCCGGAGCGCTGCATCGACTGCGGCAACGCGGTCCGGGGCGATGAGAGCTACGACGCCTACTTCGCGCGGGTTCGCGACTACGCCGCGGCGCTGCTCGGGCGGGGCACCCAGCTCCTCGTGCTCGGCGGCGACCACGGCGTCACGATTCCGGTCCTCGAGGCGCTCGAGGTGCTTGGCTCCAGCGTCTACATCGTGCACGTCGATGCGCACCTCGACTGGCGCGAGGAGGTCGGGGGCGTCCGGCGCGGCTATTCGACCCCGCTGCGCTGGGCGAGCCGGAAGCCGTGGGTGGCGGGCATGACGCAGATCGGGCTGCGCTCGACCGGCAGCGCGCGTCGCGGCGAGGTCGAGGCGGCGCGTGCCTACGGCTCGCACCTCTTTACCGCGCGCGACGTGCACGCGCACGGCCTCGAACCCGTGATCGCGACGATCCCGGACGACGTGCCGCTCTACGTCACGATCGACGCCGACGGGCTCGATCCGACGGTGATGCCGGGCGTCATGGCGCCGGCGCCGGGCGGGCTCTACTTCGAGCAGGTGGCGCCGCTCCTCACGCACCTCGCGCGTCGCCAGCCGGTCGTCGGCATGGACATCGTCGAGATCGCGCCCGCCTTCGATGCGGCGAACGGCATCACCTGCATCACCGCCGGTCGGCTGATCGCGAACCTCATCGGCGCGAGCGGCGCGTACCGGCGCGGCCTGCCGGCCGGCTGAGCGGCCCCGTGACCCCGTCCGCGGGCACGTACCCGCCGGGCTTCGTCGACGAGCTCGTGGCGCTGCTGGGTCCGGCGGGACTCCGGGCGGGCGAAGCGGTGCGCGCGCTCGACCCGGGCGTTCATCCCGGCAACCTGCGCGCGGAGCTGCTCGCGCGTCCCGACAGCGTCGCGCTCACCTCTGCCGTGCTCGCACTCGCGAGCCGCCACGGCGTCGCGGTCGTCGCGCAGGGCGGGCGCACGGGCCTTGCTGGCGGCGCCGTCACGCGGCCCGGGCAGCTCATCCTCTCGCTCGAGCGGCTGAACCGCATCGAGAGCATCGGCGTCGCCGCGCGCACCGCGATCGTCGAGGCCGGCGTCACGCTCGAGGCGCTCGAGACGGCGCTCGCGCCGCACGGCTTGAGCGCCGGCATCGACCTCGGGGCGCGCGGCTCCGCGACCATCGGTGGGCTCGTGTCGACCAATGCCGGCGGCATCGACGCGTTCCGCCACGGCACGATGCGCGAGCGGGTGCTCGGCCTCGAGGCGGTGCTGGCGAGCGGATGCGTCGTCGGGGCGCTCGGCCGCGTGCGCAAGGACAACGCGGGGCTGCCGCTGCGCCAGCTCTTCATCGGCGCGGAGGGCACCCTTGGGGTCGTGACCCGCGTGGCGCTCGCGCTGGTGCCGGCGCGGGGGCCGACCCGCGTCGCGCTCGCGCTCGCGCCGACGCTCGGCGCCGAGGTCGTCGTGCTGCGCGCGCTCGAGGCCGCGGGCGTCGAAGTCGCGGCCGCGGAGCTCATGTCCGGCAACCACTTCCGGCTCACGGCGACCGCGCTCGGCATCCCGGCCGCACTCGGCGCCGCGCCCGCGCCGTTCGCGGTGCTCTTTGCGACCGCGGCGCACGCGGGCACGCCGGAGGAGGATCCGCTCGAGTCCGTGCTTGCAGAGGCGCTCGAGGCGGGCACGCTCAGCGACGTGATGCTGCCGAAGAACGCGGGCGAAGAGCGCGACCTCTGGCGCATCCGCGAGGACTGGGCGGTCGACCGCGAGCGCCCGGGCGGCCTGTGGTTCGACGTCTCCGTGCCGCTCGATGCGCTCGATCGCTACCTCGAGTCCTTGACCGGGCGGGTGCGCGCGCACGATCCCTCGCTCGAGGTCTACCTGGTCGGGCACCTCGCCGACGGCAACGTCCACGTGACCGTCAACGCCGCGGTGCCGGTCACGCGGCGTTACGCCGAGATCGCGCCGCTCGTCTATGCCGACCTCGCCGCGCTCGGCGGCAGCTTCTCGGCGGAGCACGGCATCGGGACCGAGAAGATCGCGGCGCTCGAGGCGTGGGTCGGCGAGCCGGGGATCGCGCTCATGCGGCGCGTGAAGGCGGCATTCGATCCCGCCGGGATCCTCAATCCCGGCAAGGTGCTGCGGCTGGAAGGCTTACGTGATCCTGACATTGACGCGGACGGTCCCGGCCACTGAGGTCCGCCGGCTGTTGCATCAAACCCTTGAACGCCCGTGCAGCGGTGCAGCGATTTCGTGCTTGTTGAACACCGATGAAAACTGCGGCGGACCGAACCCGCTGCAGGAAACCGTCAAGAATTCAGCGATTTAGGGGCGAATGCGGTCGCCGGCGCGCGCGCATCCGGCGCGCTGCGCGCGCACGAAACCCGTGCATTTGCGGCGTAAATCCAACATGTGGCGGATTTGACAATCCGCTGGCGGGGGTTTCTTATCTAATGTCGCGAACGGCGGGATTTCGCATGGCCTCCAATTGAGCAGCGTTTCGGAGCAAGTCGGGACGATCGACGTCGCGCTCGCCCACGCCGCGCGCCTGCTCGAGGCCCAGCCTGCCCTCGCGATCGAACAGGCCGGCGAGATCCTGAAGTCGGTACCCGGCCACCCTTACGCACGCACGATCCTCGCCGGGGCGCTGAGGCGCACCGGCGCGACGAGCGCGGCGCTCGCCGAACTCGAGCCGCTCGCGCGCGAGCAGCCGCAGGCGGCGCTCGTGCACCTCGAGCTTGGCCTTGCGCGCGCGGAAGCCGGCGACACGCCGGGCTCGATCGCGGCGCTCAAGCGCGCGACGCAGCTGAAGCCCGACAACCCGGAAGGGTGGCGTTCGCTCGCCGACATGCTCGACGTCGCCGGCGACGATGCGGGCGCCGACCAGGCGCGGGCGCGCTTCCTCAAGTCGGCCACGAAGGACCCGAAGCTGCTCGAGGCCGCGGCGGCGCTGGTCGAGAACAAGCTGCCGTTCGCCGAGGCGCGGCTCCGCGCCCACCTCCTCAAGCACCCGACCGACGTCGCGGCGCTCAGGATGCTCGCCGAAGTCGCGGCGCGCCTTCGGCGCTACAACGACTCGGAGGCGCTCCTGCGGGCGTGCCTCGACCTCGCCCCGAACTTCGATGCCGCGCGCTTCAACCTCGCGATCGTCCTCAACCGCATGGCGCGGCCGGCCGACGCGCTCGCGGAGGTCGAGAAGCTGCTGGTGCGCGAGCCCAGGAACCCCGGCTTCAGGAACCTGCAGGCCTCCATCCTCGGCAGCCTCGGCGAGTTCGGCGAGGCGATCGCGATCTACGAGAAGGTCGTCAAGGACATCCCGACCCACGCCAAGATCCGGATGAGCTACGGCCACGTGCTGAAGACGGCCGGCCGCACCGAGGACAGCATCGATTCCTACCGGCGCTCGATCGCACTCGAGCCCTCGCTCGGCGAGGCCTACTGGAGCCTCGCCAACCTGAAGACGTTCCGCTTCACCGAGGCCGACGTCGCCGCGATGCGGAACCAGCTCGCCCGCCACGACCTCGGCGACGAGGACCGGCTGCACTTCGAGTTCGCGCTCGGCAAGGCGCTCGAGGATCGCAAGCTCTGGGAGGACTCCTTCACGCACTACGCCTCCGGCAACGACATCCGCCGGCGCCAGCTGCATTACCGCGCGGCGGACTCGAAGGCGCTGGTCGAGAACGTCAAGAGCGTGATGACGAAGGAGTTCTTCGCCGAGCGCGCCGGCTGGGGCGCGGATGCCCCGGACCCGATCTTCATCCTCGGCATGCCGCGCGCGGGTTCCACGCTCCTCGAGCAGATCCTCTCGAGCCACTCGATGGTCGAGGGCACGATGGAACTCTCCGACATCATGACCGTCGCGCACGACCTCGCGCGCCGCGCGAAGCAGGAGGGCGATGCGCGCTACACCGACATCCTCGGCGAGGTGAAGCCCGAGGAGTTTCGCGCCTTCGGCGAGCGCTACATCGCCAACACGCGCGTGCAGAGGAAGTCCAAGGCGCCCTTCTTCGTCGACAAGATGCCGAACAACTGGCCGTACGTCGGGCTCATCCACCTAATCCTGCCGAACGCCAAGATCATCGACGCCCGGCGCCACCCGCTCGGCTGCTGCTTCTCGGGCTTCAAGCAGCACTTCGCGCGCGGCCAGGGGTTCTCGTACTCGCTCGAGGACATCGGCGGCTACTACCGCGACTACGTCGAGCTGATGGCGCACTTCGACGAGGTCCTGCCGGGGCGCGTGCACCGGGTCATCTACGAGGAGAACATCGCCGACACCGAGACCGAGGTGCGGCGCCTCCTCGACTACTGCGGCCTGCCGTTCGAGGAAGAGTGCCTCAGGTTCTACGAGAACGACCGGGCCGTCAGGACCGCGAGTTCCGAGCAGGTCCGCCAGCCCATTTTCAAGGACGGCGTCGACCACTGGCGCCACTACGAGCCGTGGCTCGGCCCTCTCAAGGAGGCGCTGGGACCGGTGCTGGATCTGTATCCGAGGGTTCCGGAGTTCGCGCCGCCCGGGCGGGGCGCGGCTCAGGCTTGAGACCGTTTCGTTCAATTATTCATCGAGCAGGGGAGCGAAGACATGACTCTTAGTCGACATACCACCAGCGCGCGCCACGGGCGTGCGGGCGAAGGGAACCAGCGCCGTCGTGCGGCCGCACGCTACGTGCCGCTCGCCTCGGCCATTTCCGCCATTCTCGCGGGCGCTCCGGCGGCGTACGCGCAGCAGGCGGCACCGACCGGCGCCCTCGAAGAGGTCGTCGTCACCGCGCAGAAGCGCTCCGAGAACCTGCAGGACGTGCCGGTCGCGATCCTCGCGCTCGGTACGGAGAAGCTCGATGAGCTGCACGTGCAGAACCTCGACGACTACGTGAAGTACCTGCCGAGCGTCGCCTACAGCCGCGGCCAGGGCCAGGGCGGCAACGGCCAGCCGGGCGCCTCGCACGTCTACATGCGCGGCATCGTCTCCGGCGCCAACGAGAACCACTCGGGCTCGCAGCCGAGCGTCGGCACCTACCTCGACGAGCAGCCGGTCACGACCATCGACGGCACCGTCGACGTGCACGTCTACGACATCGAGCGCGTCGAGGTCCTGGAGGGACCGCAGGGCACCCTGTACGGCTCGAGCTCCGAGGCGGGCACGATCCGCATCATCACCAACAAGCCCGATCCCTCGAAGTTCAGCGCGAGCTACGACCTCAGCCTCAACCAGGTCAGCCACGGCGGACCGGGCTGGACTGCGGAAGGCTACGTGAACCTGCCGCTGACGCCGACCGCGGCGATCCGCCTGGTCGGCTGGGTCGAGCACGACGGTGGCTTCATCGACAACGTCGCCGGCACGAATGCGAATGCCGGCATCTTCAACGGCGTGCGCTCGTTCCCGACCTGGGCGACGACCGGCACGAACGACGGCAGCATCGGCCAGGGCTCGATCAGCAACGCCGCCTACCGCAAGGACAACTACAACACGGCGGATACCAAGGGCGGCCGCGCGGCGCTCAAGATCAACTTGGGCGACAACTGGACCATCACGCCGACCGTGATGGGCCAGTCGGTCAACAGCGAGGGCTTCTTCGGCTACGACCCGGCGGTCGGCGACCTGCAGATCGCGCACTTCGGTCCCGAGAACTCGCAGGACAACTGGATCCAGACCGCGCTCACCGTCGAGGGCAAGGTCTCGGACTTCGACATCGTGTATGCGGGCGCCTTCATGAAGCGCGACACGCACTCGATTGCCGACTACAGCGACTACTCGTTCTTCTACGACAAGCTGTACGGCTACGGCGCGTCGTGGGTCGGCAACAACGGCCTGCCGATCATGCCGCAGGAACTCGTGGTCTCGAAGGGCTACTTCCAGAAGTTCAGCCACGAGCTTCGCGTCTCGACGCCGAAGCAGTACAAGGTCCGCGCGACCATCGGCGCGTTCATCGAGCGCCAGGTGCACGACATCTACGAGGACTACGTGATGCCGGGCTACGGCTTCACGAACCCGTACGGCGGCGGCAACCCGGCCGGATTCGCGGACTACTACTCGATCCCGTCGACCCCGGGCAACACGATCTGGCTGACGGACGAGCAGCGCATTGACCGCGACAAGGCGGTGTTCGCGCAGGTCACCTGGGACATCACCGACCAGCTGCAGACCAACCTCGGCTGGCGGCAGTTCAAGAGCGACAACTCGCTGGTGGGCTTCTACGGCTACTCGCTCAACTTCTCGCCGCACGGCTCGGGCATGTCGCACTGCGTTGCGCCGTACGGCTCGGACGTCGTCCGCGTCCGCGGCACGCCGTGTACGGACCTCGACAAGGAGATCTCGCAGACCGGCCACGTTCCGCTCGTGAACCTGACCTACAAGATCACGCCGGATGCGATGGTCTACGCGACCTACTCGAAGGGCTTCCGTCCGGGCGGCGTCAACCGCACGGCGGCGCCCGGAATCGGGCCGTACGCGGCGGACTTCCTCATCAACTACGAGTTGGGCTGGAAGACGCAGTGGTTCAACCACCACCTGCGGTGGAACGGCGCGGTCTTCGAGGAGAAGTGGAACGACTTCCAGTTCTCGTTCCTCGGGCCCAACAGCGTCACGATCATCCAGAACGGCGGCAATGCCAAGATCAAGGGCATCGAGTCGAACATCGAGTGGGCGGTGACCGGCGGCCTGACGCTCTCGACCGGCTTCCAGCTGATCCAGTCGCGCCTGCAGGACAACTACTGCGGCTACACGAACCCGAACACCGGTCAGCCGGTCACCTCGGACGACTGCACGTACCCGGGCGAGGACCTGAGTCCCGGGTCGGGCAATGCGCCGTTCGCACCGCAGGCGCCGGCCGGGGCGGACATGCCGATCGCACCGAAGTTCAAGATGAACGAAGTGGCGCGCTACACGTTCGACCTCGGCGGCTGGGAGTCCTTCGTGCAGGCGGCGTACGTCTACCAGACCGAGACGGCGCCGGCCCTCAAGACGGCGGACCAGACGTACATCGGCATGCAGCCGGCGTACGGCCTCCTCGATCTGTCGGGCGGCATCGAGAAGAATGGCATGGCCTGGAAGCTCACGGTGACGAACGCACTCGACCGGCGCGCGCAGATCTCGCGCTTCGAGCAGTGCACCGTCAGCGTCTGCCAGCAGCCGTACATCATCCCGTCTCAGCCGCGGACGATTGCGATCACGTTCGGCCAGAAGTTCTGATGATCGCGGCCTGAAGGGGGCGGGCCGTCCGGCCCGCCCAACTCCCCACCCCGGCCGTCCGGCCGGGGGCTGGGGTGGGCCAGGAGGCCCATACGCTTGAGCCCGCTCGTATTTGTGCCGGTTCCAACCGGCCGTGTTATATTATTGTCCCAAGATTAAAAAAACAGGCAGCGCCACCCGGCGCCCTGGGAGTGCGTATGCGGCAGGTCAAGACGCTCGGGCTACTCGGAACCGGGGTGATCGGCGGCGGCTGGGCCGCGCGGGCACTCCACTTCGGCATCGACGTGATCGCCGCGGACGTGAAGCCCGAGATGGAGGCCTGGATACGCGGCGCCGTCGCGAATGCCGAGCCCGCGCTCGCGCGCCTGACCTCGGCGCCGCTGCCGCCGAAGGGCAAGCTCAGCTTCACCACCGACTTGAACGCGATGGCCGCAAAGGCCGACTTCATCCAGGAGAACATCCCGGAGCAGATCGAGTTGAAGCAGCGCGTGCTCGCGCAGGTCAGCCGCCACGCGCCGGCCGACGTCGTGATCGCCTCGAGCACGTCGGGAATCATGCCCTCGGACCTGCAGCGCGACATGGTCGCTCCCGAGCGCCTGATCGTCGGCCACCCGTTCAACCCCGTCTACCTGCTGCCCCTCGTCGAGCTGGTCGGCGGCGCGAAGACCTCCGCTGCCGCCATCGAGGCCGCGAAGCGCTTCTACACCTACATCGGCATGCACGCGCTCAAGGTCCGCAAGGAAATCCCGGGCCACCTGACCGACCGGCTGCAGGAGGCGCTGTGGCGCGAGATCCTGCACCTCGTCAACGACGGCGTCGCGACGACGGGCGAGCTCGATGAGTCGATCATCTACGGCCCGGGCCTCCGTTGGGCGGCGATGGGCACGAACCAGATCTATCACCTGGCGGGCGGCGAGTCCGGCATGCGCCACATGCTCCACCAGTTCGGGCCGTGCCTGAAGTGGCCGTGGACCAAGCTCGAGGCTCCCGAGCTCACCGAGTCCCTGATCGACAAGATGGTCGAGGGCACGAGCGCGACCGCCGCGGGCCGCTCGATCCGCGAGCTCGAGCGGCTGCGCGATGACTACCTGGTCGCGATCCAGCAGGTGCTCCGCCAGTTCGACATCGGCGCGGGCGCGACGCTGAAGGCGCTCGAGACGCGCCTCTTCAACGACGCCAATGCCAGGAGCGCCGCGCGCAAGGACGACCCCTCGCAGCCGCTTCGGCTCTTCGAGTCGCCGGTCCGCGCCGAGTGGATCGACTACAACGGCCACATGACCGACTCGCGCTACCTCGAGGTGTTCGGCGATGCCTCCGACGCCCTCTGGCGCCGTGCCGGCATCGACGAGGCCTACCGGGCGAGCGGGCGGGCACTCTACACGGTCGAGTCGCACATCAACTACGTCGCCGAGGTCCGCCAGGCGGACGGCATCTACGTGACGACCCAGGTCTTGGGCGTCGACCCGAAGCGCCTGCACGTGTTCCACCGCCTGCACCGCCACGACGGCACGCTCGCGGCGAGCTGCGAGCAGATGTTCCTGTCCGTCGACTCGAAGGCCAAGAAGGCGGCGCCGATGCCGGCCGAAGTGCTCGCCAAGCTCGAGGCGTTCCGGCAGGCGCACGCGGGCCTGCCGCGCCCGGCCGAGGCCGGCCGCGCGATCGGCATGGGTCGCTGAAGCCCCATGCCCAAGATCGTCGACCACGACGCGCGGCGCGATGAGATCGCGCACGTCGCCTGTCGCGTGGTCGCCGGTCACGGCTTCGAGCAGG
>Ga0335083_10010521_pt1 | contig 11167 bp, 11 predicted proteins | sample Lox_Sample_42_FD_206716 | JGI IMG/M metagenome (GOLD analysis project Ga0335083, IMG submission 206716) | Soil microbial communities from Loxahatchee National Wildlife Refuge, Florida, United States - Lox_Sample_4.2 | ecosystem: Environmental > Terrestrial > Soil > Wetlands | place: USA... | reverse complement strand
GGCCAGCCACCGGGTGGATGGCATAGCGTACCTGCACCCCTTTCTCGATCAGTGTTTGGGCCATCTCCTTGACTGCATGCTGCGCCCGGGCGACCGCCAAGCCATATCCAGGCACGATGATGACCGACTCGGCGTTCGCCATTAGAAATGCCGCATCTTCAGCACTGCCGCTGCGCACCGATTTTTGCTGGCCGTCGGCCGCTGCGGCACCCTCGGCTGCGCCGAATCCTCCCAGGATCACACTGAAGAAGGAGCGGTTCATGGCCTTGCACATGATGTAGGACAGGATCGCGCCAGAAGAGCCCACTAATGAGCCCGCGATGATCAGCATGGTGTTATTGAGCGAGAACCCTATGCCCGCCGCAGCCCAACCGGAATAGCTGTTAAGCATCGAAATGACGACCGGCATATCCGCGCCCCCGATCGGAATAATGATCAGGATGCCGAGCACAAAGGCGATCGCGGTCATGATCAGAAACGGATCCCACTGCCCATCCTGGCCCGCAAAGAAGAACAGCAGCCCGAAGACGATCATCACAACGGCCAGCGCCAGGTTTACCCAGTGCTGACCCTTGAACACCACGGGGGCACTCGAAAACAGCCTGAAGTGCTTGCCCAGCCCGGCCAGCTTGCCGAAGGCGATAATCGATCCCGAAAAGGTAATGGCGCCGACGAAGGTGCCGATGAAGAGTTCTAGTTTGTTTCCTCGCGGTAACGGATCCGGGATTCCGAAGCCAGCCGGGTTGTGCACCACTGCGATGGCGATCAGCACGGCGGCCATCCCAACGAGTGAGTGCATGGCCGCGACCAGTTCTGGCATCTGCGTCATTTGCACGCGTCGAGCAACGACTGCGCCGATCGTGCCACCGACAACGATGCCGGCAATCATCAGCGTCCAGCTTTTCGTGATCAGCAATGTGGTAATGACGGCGATCGCCATACCGGCGATGCCGAACATGTTGCCGCGACGGGCGGACACGGGTGAGGACAAACCCTTGAGCGCGAGGATGAAGAGCACCGACGCGACGAGGTAGGCTAACGCGACTTGGTTTGCGCTCATGCTATGTCTGTGCCTTCTCAGGCTGAGAACGATGGACTGGGTCGGCGTGCGTGGCCACGAGCTTCTTGACGATGCAACTAGCCCTCACGCTTCGCCTCCTTCGGGGCAGCCTTCTTCTTGAACATCTGCAACATGCGCTGCGTGACAAGGAATCCACCGAAGACGTTCACCGCAGCCAACCCGACTGCGACACCACCGATGATAGCGCCGAAGTCGGCAACCTCTGCGCCTGCAGCGAGGATAGCGCCGACGATGATCACCGAAGAAATGGCATTGGTCACCGACATGAGCGGCGTGTGCAGTGCGGGCGTCACGTTCCAGATGACGTGGTAGCCGACAAACACCGCAAGTACAAAGACTGTGAGGTCGATGAGTGTCGGATCGATGTGTCCAGTCATGATTTCTCCGTGATTCGTGAAACGCGATTCGTGATTCGGCGCTCGCGCCTGAGGTAACGCCTCGCCGTCACCACGCCTCAGGCGGTTTAAACGTTGCCCGAACTGCCAGCTGGCCACGACTAGGGCATCAGGGTCTTTTCACTACTTCTCCGTCAATGCAGACGAGGGCGCCGACGATGATCTCGTCTTCGCGGTTAAGATTGAATTGCCCGTTCTTGGGATCGATCAGAAGATTGAGAAAATTGAGCAGATTGCGTGCGTACAAAGCGCTCGCGTCCGCGGCGACCAGCGCGGGCAGATTAGAAAGACCAATCAGCTTGATCCCGTGCTTGACCACGATCTTGTCGCGTTCTGTGAGCGGGCAATTGCCGCCTTGCTCGATCGCCATATCAACGATGACCGAACCCGGCTTCATTCCTTTCACCGCCTCTTCCGTCAGGAGGACCGGAGCGGGTCGACCAGGAATCAACGCAGTCGTGATGATGATATCGGCCGCCTTCGCGCGCTCATGCACCAGCGCTGCTTGGCGCCGCATCCAGTCTGGCGGCATCGGGCGCGCGTAACCTCCAGCACCACCGGCGATTTCGCGCTCTTCGTCGGTGAGAAACGGCACGTCAAGAAATTTGGCACCGAGGCTCTCGATTTGCTCTTTGACGGCAGGGCGCACATCGGAAGCCTCGATGACCGCGCCCAGCCGCTTTGCCGTCGCGATCGCCTGCAAGCCCGCCACGCCGGCACCCAGGATCAGCACGCGAGCGGCCTTGACGGTCCCGGCGGCAGTCATCAGCAGGGGCATAAAGCGTTGATACTCGTTCGCCGCTAGTATGACCGCCTTGTAACCCCCGATATTCGCCTGGGAGGACAACACATCCATCGCCTGGGCCCGCGTAATGCGAGGCAGCGACTCCAACGCGAAGCCGGTTACACCTTGCGCTGCATAGCTAGCCACTGCCGCGCTGTCATACGGGTTCAGCAAGCCGATGAGTATCGAGCCCTTGCGCATCAATCCAAGCTCGGAGACCTCCGGCGCGCGAACCTTCAGGACAATTTCGGCTTGTTGATACAGCTCAGCTGCGCCGGGTACGAGCAGCGCGCCGACGGCGGTGTACTCCGTATCGGGAACCGAGGCCTTCTCGCCCGCCCCCGCCTGTACCAGCACCTTATGATGCCCGGTGGAAGCAAGCTTCTTCACGGTTTCGGGCGTAGCTGCAACCCGCGTCTCGCCGGCGCGGATCTCGGCCGGTATGCCGATGTGCACTTTGATTGTCTCCCTGATACGCCAACCCCGGACTCCCGATCGAATACTCTTCTTATCCTTCGGGGCGGCGCCTATTGCGACTGTTAGCCGCGGATTATAAGGAAGTCTTCCGCACGGCGCCAAAGCACCTTTATTCGAGCTGCGCGTTGTATGTGGCCGGTGGTCGCGAAAGCCCGTTACGGTCGAGGTCGGCGCTATAATCCCGGCAGCCGTAGGTTCTCTTCTCATGCCCGCCATTCGCGTACTCGATGAACTGCTGATAAACCAGATCGCCGCAGGCGAAGTCGTCGACCGGCCTGCTGCCGCACTCAAAGAACTGCTCGAGAACAGCCTGGACGCTGGAGCCCATGCAATCGAAGTGGAATAGCAAGGCGGCGGGACCGCGCTGGTCAAGGTCTCGGATGATGGTCACGGCATCGAGAAAGACGAATTGGCGCTCGCCCTCCAACAGCATGCGACCAGCAAGATCATCACGCTGGAAGATCTGGAGCAAGTGCGAAGCCTGGGCTTTCGCGGCGAGGCATTGGCCAGCATAGGCGCCGTGTCGCTTCTGGCGCTCACCAGCCGCACCGCAGCTGGTAAACACGCCTGGCGCATTGAGTCGAGCGGCGGAGCGATCACCGCGACGCGTCCCGCGGCCGCAATGCCCGGAACCACTGTAGAGGTACGGGAGCTCTACCACAACACGCCGGCGCGCCGAAAATTTCTGCGCACCGAGGGCACGGAGTTCGGTCATTGTGAGGAAACGTTCAAGCGAATAGCGTTGTCGCGGCCAGAAGTGGCGATGGCGTTGCAACACAACGGCCGCGCTCAATGGCGACTGTTGTCGCAGAGCTTTAAAGAGCGGGCTCGTGCCCTGCTGGGCGAAGCTTTCGAGTCGGCCAGTCTATCTCTCGACGAGCGGTCCAGCGGGATAGCCCTGCATGGCTTGATCGCTTCCCCGACTTTCAATCGCAGCGCACGGGACTACCAGTACTTCTTTGTCAACGGGCGCTTCGTCCGCGACCGGCTGATCGCGCACGCCGTGCGCGAAGCATTTCACGACGTACTGCATCAGGATCGTCATCCGGCCTTCGTCTTGTTTCTCGAACTCGACCCGGCCCGGGTCGATGTAAATGTTCACCCGACCAAAGCAGAGGTCAGGTTTCGGGATCCCAGGGCAATACATCAATTCGTGTTCCATAGCCTCAGCAAGGCGCTTAGCGCCACGCGCGCCGGTGCCCAATTCTCCCCCGCCGCGCTCGCCACCGCACAGCCTTTATCGGAGGAGGTGCACAGTCTCTTCGCAACGGCACCGACCAACGGGCTGGCATCGGGAGTCCGTTTCAGACCAGGCCAGGAAGCTATGGGATTGACAAGCATGCAGCCGCGCGCGATCTACGACGTATTGTTTCGCCGCGAAGGTGCCCTTGAGACGCCAGCGACACATGCGGAGATACCGCCGCTGGGATTTGCTTTCGGGCAGCTTGCCGGCGTGTACGTCCTCGCACAGAACAGCAACGGCCTTGTGATCGTCGACATGCACGCGGCGCACGAACGCATCATGTACGAGAAGCTCAAGACGGCGCTGGATCTCGACCGCATTCCAACTCAGCGCCTGCTGATTCCCGCCACGCTGCGCGCGAGCCGCCTCGATACGGCTCTGGTGGAGGAGAACGAGGAACTTCTGTGTCAGCTCGGCTTCGAGCTTGCGGCGATCGGTCCTGAAGCGCTGGTCGTGCGAGCGGTGCCTGCACCACTGCAGGACGCTGATCCGGGCGAGCTCACGCGCGATGTGCTCGCCGAAATTGGCGAGTATGGTGCGGCTCGTGTGCTTCAGGAGCGCCGCGATGAACTCCTCGCGGGAATGGCCTGTCACGCGGCAGTGCGTGCTAACCGCGCCCTGACCCTGCCCGAAATGAACGCTCTGCTGCGTGAGATGGAAGCTACCGACCGCTCCGGTCAATGCAACCACGGCCGTCCCACCTGGACCCAGATCTCGATGGCTGAGCTGGATCGACTGTTTCAGCGTGGCCAGTAACGCTGCGCGTCGCATTCCAAACCTCTAACTTCTGGCGTCATCTGGCGGGAAGCTGCGCCAGCCTACTTTGCAAATCAAGACCCACGAGCCAAGTTTTATGCAGGAGGATCGACAGCCAGTAGTCCTGCTGATGGGCCCGACGGCGTCGGGCAAGACCGGCGTTGCAGTGCACCTGGCCACGCGATTCAGGTTCGAAATCGTCAGCGTCGACTCGGCGCAGGTGTACCGGCATATGAACATCGGCACGGCTAAGCCGAGCGGCGGAACCCTTGCGGTGGCGCCGCACCACCTCATTAATCTTCTTGATCCGTCGGACCGCTACTCGGCTGCAGATTTCTGTGAGGATGCGAACGAAGTTCTTGCCCAGATCCACACGAGAGGCAACATTCCCCTTCTGACGGGTGGCACGATGCTGTACTTCAAAGCGCTGAAGGAAGGCCTCAGCGAGTTGCCTGCTGCAGACGCGAAGACACGAGCGGCGATAGACGCAATGGCCGAGGTCTCCGGTTGGCCTTCCCTGCACGCAGAATTGGAACGAATCGATCCTTGCACGGCCGGCCGATTGAGACCCACCGACGCGCAGCGCATTCAACGCGCTTTGGAGGTCTACTATCTCACCGGCTCGTCATTGTCCGCGCTAACCACTCGCGGTCGCGCGAGCGCGGTGCCCTACCATATGATTTCGATCGCACTGGAGCCGAGCGAGCGCGGTATTCTGCACGCTCGCATCGAGCAGCGCTTCGAGCAGATGCTCGAGCTGGGTCTCATCGAGGAAGTGCGCGAGTTGCGCAAGCGCTTCGCGCTCAATCCGTCACTACCCTCGATGCGAGCGGTCGGCTACCGCCAAGTCTGGCAATATCTCGACGGAGAGTTCAGCCTCGCGGCTCTGCGCGAAAAAGGCAAGGCAGCGACGCGGCAGCTGGCCAAACGTCAGCTCACCTGGCTGCGCTCTTGGAGCGACGTCCGCCGCTTCGACTGCACCGCCAAAGACTTGGCCGAGCAGGTCGAGAACTATCTAGCCGGGCAGGTCGAGATCTGAGATTTCTCCACGCGCAATGTGCGAGATTTAATTCATTCCCGCCATCGCGTCCGAACCCGCTTTGGCAATCTGACCGTCCTCGGTGGACTTGGCACCACTGACGCCGATCGCGCCGATTTGCTGGCTGCCAGCGATCAAGGGCATCCCGCCTTCCAGCGGCAGCGCACCGTGCAAAGCGATCAATGCGTTGCGCCCGCCGGCGATGGCGTCCTCGAACACTTTGGTGGGGCGTTTGAAAGCCATCGCTGTTTGGGCTTTCTTAATGGCTACGTCCACGCTGCCAGTTTGCGTTCCATCCATGCGTTGCAGGTAAACGAGGTGTCCGCCGTCGTCGACGATGGCAATGACCACGTTCCATTTGTTCTTCACAGCCTCGGCCTCGGCCGCCGCAGCGATCTTCTTGGCAGCCTCCAGAGTCATTGTTTTCTTTTCCGCTAATTGCGCTGTCGCGGGCAGCGCGAAGCCCAGGAACAAAGACGCCAGTAAAGCGGATACGAGAATTCGCAAGCTTGACATGACTCCTCCTCGGTTGATATGAACGATCGATTACGGTCCGACCCGCGTTGGCCGTATCTGCTTCGGCGGGGTGCATAAGATACGCTTCGCGGGATACGCCCGCAACGTCGCGAACTTCAGCCATAAGTATCCTTGACCATCGCGCCCGCGCCCCCGCGAGAGAAGGTTATGGTTACGTCGTCGCCCCGCGCCAGTTGCGCGGCATCCCGCACGATGTCGCCGTCCGAGCGCGAGACGATGGAATAGCCACGCTGCAGAATGAGCTGCGGGCTCAGCGCATTCAAATGGCCAGCCACGCTGGCGATCCGGTCTCTCTGGCGCTGCAGCAACCGTCGTGCGGCATCAGCCAACCGTTTCGCGTTATGTTGATGCAACGTTTGCAGGCGATTCACGTCCGGCGCTGCGGCCATGAGTCGGTGGCGCAGCGCATCGAGCCGCAAACCTGATCGAACGAATGCGTGCGACGTGCCCCGCCTCAGCCGTGCTTCCAAATGCGTGAGATGCTGCCTCTGGACCGGTATGCGCTCGCCAGGATGAGTCAGCCGTCGGTTAAGATAATCCACTTGCTGCATCCGCTGCTCCAAACCGCGTACGAGGGCAGCCGCCATCCGTTCACGCGACGCATCGAGGCGCGCCTTCAGCTCCCGTCGATTGGGACTCGCCAGCTCCGCGGCAGCGGTCGGCGTCGGAGCACGGGCGTCTGCGACGAAATCCGCAATCGTGAAGTCGGTTTCGTGCCCGACGCCACAAACCAAGGGAATGGAGCATGCAGAGATCGCCCGCGCCAGGGCTTCGTCATTGAACGCCCACAGATCCTCGATACTGCCGCCGCCGCGGCACAGTATCAGTACATCGCATTCAAGTCTGGCGCTTGCCTCCTCGATAGCAGCAACGATCCTTTGCGCGGCGCCTTCGCCTTGCACTGGTGCCGGGTACAGGATCACAGGAAGCCCAGGCATGCGACGGTGTAACGTAGTCAACACGTCGCGCAGACCAGCGGCAGCTGTCGAGGTGATTATCCCGATGCATCGTGGAAACGCTGGCAGCGGCTTCTTGCATTCCGGGGCGAACAGTCCCTCTCTTTCCAGCCGGGCTTTGAGCCGCGCGAAAGCCTCGTAGAGGGCACCCAGCCCCGCACGGCGAACAAATTCGACTGTCAGCTGGAACTCGCCACGAGGTTCGTACAGCGAGGGACGAGCGCGAACCTCCACTTGCATTCCGTTGGCGAGATCCCAATCCAGATATTGGACGCGATGGCGGAACATGGCGCAACGCACCTGCGCCCCCTCGTCCTTGAGTGAGAAGTAGCAATGGCCGGAGGCAGCGCGCGAGAGGTTCGACACTTCGCCGCCGACCCAAAGCAAACCGATACTTCGCTCGAGCAGCTGACGCGCTAAGAGATTGAGCTCGCTCACGGTGATCGGTGCATTCCACTCGATCTCGGTCGCCCGCGGTGGGAAGGAAGAGAGAAAATGTTCGTGCATGACTGTCTTTCAGTGTTCCCGGTCGTTGCGCAACGACAACGGACTTTCGCAGTACCTCCCCGCATTAACCAGCAGCTCTGAATCCAGCATGGTTGCTTGCTCTGCAGCCGCCCTGTCTCGTCATCCACAATTGGCGGGCCTTAACGAGCCACGTCCCCGCAATGGCCCGTCGCCACTGGGCTCTATAGCTAGTATATTGATTTTATTGCATGTTTCTGCGCGTAAATTTTGAGCGCGATACGAAAACACATTACAGGAATGCGACTTAAGCCGATTTTTTACAGGGTATGCACATCGTTATCCACAAACTCTGTGGACAACTTTTCTCATCATCGAGCCATCGCATTCGCTCGGCGACTACCTTGCCGCGTTCGCAACCCGGGTTGCCGAATCGAAGCGCGCGGTTTAAAGTCGCGCTTCCTTCGAACCCGCCCGGAGAACACGAAGTGTTGCACATCATAGAAGCCGCGGGCTGGCCCATCTGGTTGCTGATTGTGGCGTCGATCGTTGCGCTGGGCATCATTGTCGAGCGCGCCTGGTCACTCCAGCGCAGCAAGATCGTACCGCGTGAATTGCTGCCGCAGGTGGCGCAGGAGGTCAAGCAGAAGGGAGTCACCCAGGATCTGCTGAATAGGCTTTCGCAGGGCCCGCTGTTGGCGCGAATTTTCGCCGTGGGATTAAAGAACGTGCGCAGCTCGCGGGAAGTGATGAAGGAATCGCTGGAGGAAGCCGGGCGGGTGGCGGTGCATGAGCTCGAGCGCTTTTTAGTCATGCTGGGCACGATTGCGTCGCTCTCGCCCATCATGGGCCTGTTCGGGACCGTGGTCGGCATGATCGAGATCTTTGGCGCATCGGGTGGTCCCGGTATGAGCAGCAATCCTCAGCAACTCGCGCACGGTATCTCGGTCGCTCTCTATAACACGGCATTCGGTCTGATCGTAGCGATTCCGAGCATGATCTTTTACCGGTACTATCGCGCCAAGGTCGATGACTTGGTGGTAGAGATGGAGACCCAGGCTGTGAAGCTGGTGGAGATCGTCCACGGCGAAAGGGACTAGGCATGGACTTCCGACGCGGCTCGCAGCGCGACGAGCCGGAGATGAACCTGGTACCGATGATCGACGTGCTTCTGGTCATCGTGATCTTCCTGGTTGTCACCACCACCTACTCGCGCTACTCCGAGCTGCAGATCAACTTACCATCGGCGCAAGCCAATCAGGCGCAGGAAAAGCCGAACCAGATCAATGTCGCGATCACTGCCAATGGCCGCTACGTGGTCGAGCGGGTTCCACTCGGTGCAACCGATCCCGCCACCATCAGCGTGGAACTGAAGCGCGCGGCGCGCGGCAATCGCGATCCGATGATCGTCATCAACGCCGACGGCAGCGCAACCCATCAATCCGTTATCAACGTGATGGAAGCGGCGCGGCTCGCGGGGTTCGGTCGAATCACTTTCACCACGCAACAACCCTCGAAGTAGCCGGCAGGTCCCTCCGCCGGAGGCCGCGTTCCGTCCGATAGCAGTAAGATGGCGCGCGCGTCCGACAGCGCATCCGAGGTGCACGTGCTCCAGTATTTCTGGTATCGGATCCGTCCTGCTCACTTGGCGTTGTTTCCGCTGAGTCTGCTGTTCGGCGCGGTAGTCGCCTTCCGCCGCTGGTTGTACCGTGTCGCAGCTCTCCGCAGTGTGCGGGTGCGGGTTCCCGTGATCGTCGTTGGAAATATCACGGTCGGCGGAACGGGAAAGACACCGGCAGTGCTCTGGCTCGTCGAATATCTTCGGGAACACGGCTACAGGCCGGGCGTCATCACTCGCGGCTATGGCGGGTCGGAAGATCTCCAGGAGGTGCGGCCGGGCAGCGATCCGGCGCGGGCCGGTGACGAGCCGGTGCTGTTGGCAAGGCGCGCGGGCGCGCCGGTCTTTGCCGGCCGCGATCGGGCGCAGGCAGCACTTGCGCTGCTCGCTGCTCATCCCAGCTGCGACGTGCTGGTGAGCGACGATGGGTTGCAGCACTACGGTCTGGCACGCGATATCGAGGTCGCAGTGGTCGATGGAGAGCGCGGTTTCGGCAACGGTCTGTTGCTTCCCGCGGGCCCGCTGCGCGAGCCCGTCCGTCGCCTGGCTTACGTCGACGCAGTGCTTGTCCACGGCGACACTCCGCTGCCGCCTCTGCGCGCTCCTCAGTTTCTCAGCAGCTTGGCCGGCGACAGCTTTTTTAATCTGCTCAACCCCGATTTTCGCGCCACCGCCCCGGACCTGCGCGACAAAGCTCTGCACGCCATCGCCGGAATCGGCAGCCCGCAGCGCTTTTTCACCCAACTGCAGCGTTTGGGCCTCACGTTCCGCGCCCATCCGTTTCCCGACCATTTCCGCTTCAGCGCCGACGATCTCGCCTTTGCCCGGGACGATGTGGTCCTGATGACAGAGAAGGATGCAGTAAAATGTGTCGCATTCGCCCGCCAAGACTGGTGGTATCTGCCGGTCGAGGCCGAGGTCGACCCTGCGCTCGGCAACCTGATTCTGGCCAAGTTGAGATCCCTGCATGGACGCAAAGCTGCTTGACATCCTGGTCTGCCCTATCTGCAAAGGCCCTCTGATCTACAAGAAGGCAGAGCAAGAACTGATCTGCAAACCTTGCCGGCTGGCCTACGCGATCAAGGACGAGATCCCGGTCATGCTTGATGAGGAGGCGCGCAAGCTACCGCCGGAGGAAGAAGTCTAGGACACTTCAAGGTGCTACATAGATGCAATACTCGGCCGCGACGCAGCCTCACAAACACGAACTCGTCACGGCGCAGATGGACTTCGTAGTCGTCATTCCCGCCCGCTACGCATCTACTCGCTTGCCCGGCAAGGCACTGCTCGATATCGCTGGGAAGCCAATGGTCGCACATGTAGCGGAACGTGCGAAGGCGAGCGGCGCGAGGGAAGTTTGGGTCGCCACAGACGACGAGCGCGTGGCGAGAGCAATGGCCGAGCATGGGCACCACTGCATGATGACCGCCGCAAGCCACAGTTCCGGAACGGATCGCATCGCCGAGGTCGCAGAAAGGCAGGGCTGGCGGGACGGAACTCTCGTCGTCAACGTACAGGGGGACGAGCCGCTCATCGCCCCGGACCTGATCCGCGAGGTTGCCGGCATCCTCGAACGGAACAACGACGCCAGCATGTCGACCGCGTGCCATGCGCTGCATCGGCCGAGCGATCTATTCGATCCAAACGTGGTCAAGGTTGTGCTCGGCGCCCAGGATGAAGCGCTCTACTTCAGCCGTGCGACTATTCCCTGGGCGCGCGATGCCTTCGCGGTCGATTGCACACGCATTCCTCCCGGTCTTCCCATCTATCGCCACATCGGGATCTACGCGTATCGCAGCGGATTTCTCAAACGGTA
>Ga0335083_10010520_pt1 | contig 11167 bp, 11 predicted proteins | sample Lox_Sample_42_FD_206716 | JGI IMG/M metagenome (GOLD analysis project Ga0335083, IMG submission 206716) | Soil microbial communities from Loxahatchee National Wildlife Refuge, Florida, United States - Lox_Sample_4.2 | ecosystem: Environmental > Terrestrial > Soil > Wetlands | place: USA... | reverse complement strand
CGTCACGGGAACCTGGTGTGCCCGCCAAAAGTCCTCCACTTTGTGGCCGTCGACTTCCTTCGGCCCGGTCCAACCTTTCGGAGAACGGAGCACAATCATCGGCCAGCGCGGACGCGCCATATCGCCTATAGAACGAGCGTGATGTTGCAGCGATCGAATTTCGAGAATGCATTGTTCCAGAGTTGACGCCATCGCGAGATGCATCGCCGATGGGTCGTGGCCTTCGACGAAATATGGTTTGTGACCGTATCCGGTTAGCAGGGCCTCCAACTCGTCATGCGGAATACGAGCGAGGATCGTGGGATTTGCGATCTTGTAGCCGTTGAGATGCAGCACCGGCAAAACCGCCCCATCGCGAATGGGATTCAGGAATTTGTTCGAATGCCAGGAGGTCGCAAGCGGACCGGTCTCGGCCTCCCCGTCTCCGACTGCGACAGCCACGATGAGATCAGGATTGTCGAAGGCCGCTCCGTAGGCGTGAGAGAGGGAGTATCCAAGCTCTCCTCCTTCATGAATCGAACCTGGCGTCTCCGGTGTGCAGTGAGAGCCGATCCCTCCGGGAAAGGAGAACTGCTTGAAGAACTTCAGCATGCCCGGTTCGTCACAGCTCTTGTCTGGATAGATTTCCGAGTAATGCCCTTCAAGATAGCAGTTGGCGAGTGTGGCGGGCGCGCCATGGCCAGGCCCGGATATGTACATGACATTTAAGTCGTACTTCCGGATGAGACGATTCAAGTGCACCCAAATTAAAGATTGTCCGGGATCCGAACCCCAATGACCCAGTAGCCGATTCTTGATGTGCTCGGGCTTCAGAGGCTCGCGCAAAAGGGGATTGGCGCGAAGATAGATCATCCCCGCCGAGAGATAGTTGCAGGCGCGCCAGTAAGCGTCCGTTTTTCTCAGCTCTTCGGGTGACAGTGGCGTCGGGACTCCAGATCTGCCGGCCATGGATACCCTCCGGAATTCAAAATGCGGGCGCTGCACGCCGCGACCCTCTCTTGCAAGCCTAACCTGTTCTGATGAAAACCCAATGAATTTTCGGGCAGACTTCAGAGCCCGGGAGACAGGCGAATCTGGTACCGGGAAGACGGAATCCGAATGCGCGACCGGGATCCATCAGACCGTTCCACCCTGGTGAGTCCTGCCCCGCTTCGGTTTTCCCCCTTCGGTTTACCTTCGGGTATATACTCTTGGCGTTGGCTTACGAATCGTCCGGCTGAGCCCCTGCAAGGCCGGGACGGGGCGTCTATTCATTCCCCTAATTCTTGCGCGCCCCGCATAAGTAAGGCCGTTTCCCGCCGGGGGCGGTGAGGGCCGGCACGCGGTGCATTGCCTAGTCGTTTGGGTATATAGGCTACTGCATCCGCGGGGAGGTTTACCGTGGATCTTATTCTTGTACGTCTTCTTTTTGTCATCGTAGTAGCGGTTACCTGCTTTGTCATTGAGCCCTTCGGATTGACCCGCAATGTGGACGCGGCCGTGGGCGCATTGGTCGGAGTGGCGATCGTCGTCTTCGAATGGAAGCTCCGCATGGTCAGCCTCAAACGGCTCATCGGCGCTGCCATTGGAAGTTTCCTTGGCATCTGTGGCGCCTACCTGTTCGCCCTCGTTATCCGCAACAGCATTCCCGAAGGCCACACCCAGAGCTTCCTGCAGATCCTGGTCATGCTCCTGATGGCGTATGTCGGCCTTATCGTCGGCGCTAATAAAGGCGACCTGCTGAACCTGGCCGCCCTGGGTGGTATCTTCGGCGGCGAGAAGCAGGGCAAGAAAAGCTACAAGATTCTCGACACCAGCGTCATCATCGACGGTCGCATCGCCGACATCGCCGAGACTGGATTCCTCGACGGCATCATCGTCACTCCACAATTTGTCCTGCGTGAGCTGCAGCTGGTCGCGGACTCGGCCGACTCTCTGAAGCGGAATCGCGGACGCCGTGGGCTCGACATCCTACAGCGCCTGCAGAAGGTCGCGACCCTGACCATTCAGATCGTGGAAGACGATTTCCCCGCCGTCCGCGAAGTCGACCTCAAGCTGATCGAACTGGCCAAGCTCTATGAAGGCAAGATCATCACCAACGACTTCAACCTGAATAAAGTCGCGCAACTGCAGGGCGTGGAAGTGCTGAACATCAACGAATTAGCCAACTCGCTGAAGCCGATCGTGCTCCCCGGCGAGACCATGCGCGTCTTCATCTTGAAGGAAGGCAAAGAATACAACCAGGGTGTCGCCTATCTTGACGATGGAACAATGGTCGTTGTCGACAACGCTCGGAAGATGATTGGCAAGACCATCGACGTGTCGGTCACGTCCGTGCTGCAGACGACCGCAGGCAAGATGATCTTCGGTAAGTGGGACGAGCGCGCCGCCTACTCGCGGCAGGCAGCTGTACCGGTATCCGCGCCGCCTCTGCCCGTGCCGGGCCCCGGACCGGCGTCTGTTCCAGCGCCCACTCCCTTGGAGACAAAGCAAGGCACGTCATAGCAGTCGCGCAGACGTACGTGAAGTAGCGCCGGCATCTTGCCGGCTGTCGCGGGGGGCGTCTCGCCCGCGCAGCGTCCGCGACACAACTGTTGACAGCTATCGCCACTGGCGTTTGTTCGTCAGGCGATTTGAAGTCTCCCTCGAACGCCTCGTCCCTATTCCGGCTAGCGCGCACTAGCAGATCGGCGGGAAGTAGCCCTACGCCGATAGCGCCCGCTTCTGACCGGCCGCGCGTCTTTCATCGTGCCGTTGTAGACGTACACCCAGCAGCGCAGGCGCTTGCCGTCATTCATTGTGACCGGCCATGTCCGGCGAAGAAACAGGCTGGAATTTCGCTTCTCCGGTTCGAACCCTTCGTAGTCATCCAGCGAAGTCAGCGTACCCTCGTCGCCCGGCAGCTCGAAGACTTCTCCTCGAATTACCGACCGGGACTTCTCACTCAGGATTGCCCCGGGATATTCTCCAAGATCGTATAAACGCCCCTTGACCGTTGCTGGCCCCACCGGCCGAAGCCGGCGGACCGTCGCTGCAATCTCCGGCGGCGCATGCTGCGGAGAAAGCGTTCCATACACAAAGAGGTGATGCGTCATGCGTTGGGTCCGTTATTCGACAGGTGGAAACCGCGGCAGCAGTTTCTTCAGATAGCCATATCCGTTCCTGTCGTTTCTCACATATTCTCGCACGTCTTTGTGCCTGGAGAGAACTCGCAAGTAATAATCAAACAGAGCTGCTACGTCACGTTTCTTCAGCTGCCCGCGAGCCTCAAGGTAGGCCATGAACTCGAAAAAATTCAGGTAGTCGGTGAAGTCCGAATCTTCTTCTCGCACCAGGTCCTGAACTGCGGGAGAGTTGGGAGCATTCTCATCGAGTGCCTTGCGGATCCTCTTTAGATCCGGCGCTTCGTAGAATTTCGAGTACAGGCTCGACAGCCAGCGGGCTCGCTCGACCATGGAGTTCCGATAGTAGGTCAGAACGGCAACGACGGCTCCCACCGTTGCCATGAGGTAGTAGATCTTTTGTGAGTTCTCGAAGATCCACTGAAAAAAGTGTCTGCTGAAAAGCATGCAATGACTCCGTGAAGACTGCTCTCGACATTGTATGTCGAAGAGCAGGGGCCGGCCCTCCTCGGAAGGTCCTGGATTTGAACTCTCCCTCTGTCGACTCGTATACTTACAGCCCGCTATGAAGGTGATCGTCATTATTCCGGCTGCCGGTCTGGGAACGCGCATGGCTCCCATGCCCAGCGCGCTCGACGCGAAGGCCAAGCCTCATCCCTCGAAGCAGTTCACCGAACTGGCAGGCACGCCCATTCTGATCCACACCTTGCGGGCGTTCGCCGCCGTCGACGAGGTCCGTGAAATCTGGGTTGCGCTGCGCGAAAACGAAATCGAAGGCTTTCGCGAACGCCTTGCGCGGGAGGAGAAGGTCTGGAAGAAGATCGACCTCGTCGTCGGCGGCGAGCATCGCCAGCAGTCCGTCGAGCATGCGCTCAATGCCCTCTCCGCCGCGCCCGATGACGTGGTGCTCGTGCACGACGCCGTTCGCCCGCTGGTCACCCCGGAAATCATCCGCGAAGTGATCGCCGCCGCTAAGAAGTATGGAGCCGCCATCGCCGGCCTGCCTGCTGTCGATACCGTGAAGCAAGTCGAACGCACCGCGGAAGGCGCGATCGTCAAGTCCACGATCCCGCGCGCCGGCGTGGTGCTGGCACAGACGCCGCAAGGGTTCCACTACAGCGTCATCAAGAAGGCATTCGACGAAGCCTCCGCCGACGGATTCATGGGCACCGACGAAGCCTCGCTGGCCGAACGCAGCGGCCACGAAGTGGCGGTCGTCATGGGCTCGCCCCGCAATATCAAGATCACCAACCCGGGAGACATGGAACTGGCAGAGTTCTATTTAAGGAAATGAGCCACGGATCTCCACGGATTTTCACGGATCAGCCCTCTATCAACGGGATACACTCTCTGGTGATGGACCCACAGGCTGTGCCCTTGAAACACTCTGACCTGACCGAAAAGATTATTGGCGTCTTCTACGACGTATACAACGAACTCGGGCATGGCTTCCTCGAATCAACTTACGCGGAAGCGATGGTCGTAGCGCTTGCACAATCGGGCCTCACCGCTTCCCGAGAGATCCCGGTGCCTGTATGGTTCCGCGGTAAAAAGATCGGGCAATATTTCGCGGACATGATTGTTGAAGGCGCGGTGCTGCTGGAATTGAAAGCCGCTCGAACTCTCGACTCGGCTCACCAAGCGCAACTTCTGCACTATCTCAAGGCGACAGAGATTGAAGTGGGCCTGCTCCTGAACTTCGGCTTGCGTCCACAGTTCCGCCGACTGCTTTTCGACAACGAACGAAAAAAGATCCGTGAGAATCCGTGCGAATCCGTGGCCAAGGTTTTCGCATGAGAATCGGCTACGGCTTTGACTCGCACGAATTCCGTCCTGGCATTCCCTTGAAGATCGGCGGCATCACGCTTCCTCACGACAAGGGTCTGGGCGGACACTCGGACGGCGACGTCTTGCTCCATGCCATTACCGACGCGTTGCTCGGAGCGATTGCAGCGCCCGATATTGGCGCGCTCTTTCCTCCGTCGGATCCGAAGTGGAAGGGTGCGGATTCCGTCATCTTCCTGCGCGAGGCGCTGAAACGCGTGCGCGACGCCGGATACACCCTGGCCAATGTTGACTCGAGCTTGATCCTGGCTGCGCCGAAGATTGGGCCGCACTCCGCCACGATTCGCACTCGCGTCGCCGAACTTCTTGGGTTGCACAGCGATTGTGTTGGCCTTAAGGCAAAGACTCCCGAGGGACTGAACCTGGACAACGCGGCCCTCGCGCATGTCGTCGTCCTGCTGGAGAAAGTGCCGCGCCAGAGAAAGAAAGTGCGGAAGAAACGATAACCGGCTCGCGCGGTCACGGACTGTTCTAGAATCCGCCTGCGTGGACTGCTTTCCAGAAGCTCAGGTCGTCGTAGCCAAGCGCAAATACCGAGACGCCTGCCAACTTGTACTTCACGGCGAGCGCTGATTTCAGAGGGATGCTCTTCTCGTCTTCATACCAGACAACATGGTTTGATCCATCCGCCGCGTGATACGGGAAGAATGGCGACGACGACGCACTGTCCCACTGCGGCTTCGCGGATGTCTTCGCGATCAGTGCAGGAATGTCTTTCCAGAAGACCTGGGCTCCGGTCTTCGCGGTCAAGTTCCAGTCGTATCCGTAGGCGGGAATGCCGAGGCTCAGTTTGGCTGGGGCGACCACCGATACCGCGAAAGCCACGGAAGGCTGCACCCAGTCGAGCCCGGCGACCGGCCCAGGCAATCCCCATGGACCATGCTGGTCGTAGGTCATCAGCTGCAGAATGTCGACACTCTGACCGAGCGAGGCGAAGTCGAACGCGCCGGTCCACGAGTCCTCGGGGTTGTCTTTCAGTTCGGCGGGGACGGAGACGACGGTGAGATATCCGGCGTGCCGCATCTTCCGTGCGACATCATGGACGAACGAACTGAAGACTTTGCGGTCGTCGCGATCGATCGACTCGAAGTCGATATTGATGCCCGTGTAGCCCCACTGCTGGACGAGCTTCAGCATCTGGTTGATCGCCTGCGTCCTGGCCTTGGGATCGTTGAGGATGGCGTGCGTGATGTTGGGATCGAATCCGACGGCATCGAAGTTCGAGACTGCGGCGAAAGTCTTCATGCCCTTCGACTTCGCGAACTGTATGGCCTTTACCGGAGGCGTGCCACTGACTGTGCCATGAACGTCGATCGCAAACGTGTCGGTGGGCAACTGGTTCAGGTAGGGATAGAAAGCCGTCAGCGACTCATAGGACGAAGCAGCGCTTTCCAGATAGCCCATGATCTGCCTGGACGAATCCGGAGACGCGGCCTGGGCCACCGCAGACGCGACCAGCGCGAGCAGTGCACAGCACAATCTTGCCGCAAGATTCAACGACTTTCCCTGTTTCGTCCTTGGAGCGCCGGTCATTCGAGCGCAAGTCATGGGAGCGTCAGTCATGGGAGCGCCGCTGGCCGGCCGCATTGATGAGAGCGCGGAAGATGGCGCGCGATGCGGCGTCGTCATCGACTGAGCGTTCGGGGTGCCACTGCACTGCCAGGACAAAGTGATCGGGCGCGGTGCCTTCCAAGGCTTCGATGATTCCGTCGTCGGGACAGCGGGCGACGATGCGCAGGCCGTCGCCGATCGCGTCGGCGGATTGATGATGGGACGAGTTCACGGGCACGATCAAGGGACTTCGGACTTCAGACAGAGGGCCGCTGACCTCCGACCTCGGAGCCTGGACTTTCGACCTCTGATCTTTGACCTGGACCTGTGCGTTCACGATTTGGGCTAGCTTTGATTCTGGGTCGATCTCGACCGAGTGTGCCACCGCGACTTTCTTTCCGGCCTCGTGGTCCACTTTGGCGCGGGCCGCTTCGGGCAGAAACTCGGGGATGTGCTGCACCAGCGATCCGGCGCGATATACGTTGAGACTCTGCAAGCCGTAGCAGATGCCGAGCACGGGCTTCCGCTGCCGGTACGCGTCTTCGAGGAGCAGGTCGTCGACGGCGTCGCGGCGAGGATCGGCCGCGGCGGTATGCGGCGACTTCGGGGCGTTGAACCTGGCGGGGTCGACGTCGGCGTTGCTTCCGGGGAGCAGCACTCCATCGCAGGTCCCGATCAACTTCAAGAGTTCGTCGTGGGTCTGATCGAGGGGCACGCGGACCGGTTCGCCTCCGACGAGTGCGACGGCGCGTTCGTACTGCGGAATCGCGCGCTCTCCGTACTCACGGTCGGTCGAGTGCGGCATCGGGATGGCAATGCGCGGGGGCCGGGCTTCAGCTGGCACGGTCAGCTCATCCTCTCGATTGCTGACAGCGTTTTGGCCTGGCGGTAGTGGCGGATCTCCACGACCAGGGCGAGCGCAAAGATGATGACGGCGGCGACGAGCGCGACGGGCAGGGCGATGTGCCGGTAGGCGGTGCGCATGTCGGGATGTACGCCGTGCAGTGCGGCCAGGATCACGGTGCCAAAGATGGCGAACAGAAGAGTCACCGCGAAGCAAAGCAGCGTCCCGATGAAGGTTACCAGCCCGACGCGAACGGGGATGGCGAACCAGCGGGGCGCACGGGATGGGGGAGCGGCGGGCATGACGGCAGCATCTATTCTAAGCTTTCGTTTCTAAACCTCTGGGGGCTCCATGGCCCGGTTGGGGCGGTGGCCGTGGAAGGCGTGGACTCCGACGGCGACCCGGTCATGCCGCTGGCGTCTTGAAAGCCCCGCATGTGCCGGCATGTTTTTTCTTCGCAAATCGCTAAAATCTTGATTTTGCTGTGGTTAGAATGATCGCGCTGCACGACTGGCGCGCAAAATCTTGAGCCGAAAGGACTTATAGGTAAAATATTCCATAATAAGGAGTTAGCTTCGATGCGAGCATGAGGGAGCAGCGGATTTTGTTTTTGATCTTTGGCTAAAATATTGATTCCATTGGAGATAGTCGAGAAGAATTTGACGGCCTGTCCGCAAAATCTTGAACCGCAAGGACTTATATGTAAAATATTAAAAAATAAGGATTTAGCTGTCGGCCGATCGCTGACCGTCATGTGGCGGGTGGAAAGCGTATATGGCGGGACATCGCGCATGCACTCCAAGACTGCGCCTTTCGGAATTCTCAGTAAAGGTCATTTGTCACACGAATTGCGATTCTTTTTGTGGAAATCTGTGGAAAAAGGTTCGGCGGCTTGTCGATACCTTCGGTCCTGGCTCTCGGACTGCCGAGGCAGGAGGAACAAGTCATCGAGCGTCATCGAGATTGATCGCCACCTGAGTTCCAGCAGGCTGCGGAAAAACTGCCGTGAGCGCCTTGAATGTCCCTCAGGCGCTGAAGCGCGGACACATTTTGAACGACTTAGCGGCACGAGTGAAACTCGTACCCTTCCCAAATCCCCTCCAAATTGAGTTTTTCCGCAGCCTGCCAGGCGACCGCTTCGCCCCCTCGTGCAATCGTCCACGCCGGGAACTTCATGGCCGGGCCGGTCCCAGGAGCTCCCAAAGCAGGAATTCATCAGCATTTTCTTTGACCACAGTTCGCTAACGATGTGATAACGTGACGCGCGACATTATGCGGAGGTGATTATGTTCGTGGCCTGCAAACGAAATCTCTTGAAGGTCTGCAAGTTGGCGATGGTTCTCGCGTTCGGCGTTTTTGCCGCCACACCGGCGATCGCACAATTCACATACGTGGACCGATACGACTTCAGCTTCAACTCAGGTTCCATTCCGTTTGACATCGCGCAATTGGCGCAAGGTACGGACGGCAACCTCTATGGGACTACGGAACAGGGCGGAGCGCATAACTTTGGCACGATTTTCAGCCTGACGCCTACGGGCGTTTACACAGATTTATGGGACTTCGACGGAGTGACCGGAGAAAATACTCTCGGTGGATTAACTCTGGCATCCGATGGCAACTTCTACGGAGTTGCTACCGGCGGGGGGACTTTCAACTACGGGACGGTATTCCGGTTCACCCCGCCAAACAGCGTAACTGTCTTGCATCATTTCACGGGAAGCACCGACGGTTGGAATCCCTATGCTCCCCCGGTTCAGGGCTCCGATGGAAATCTGTACGGAGTGACCTCTTCGGGGACCGTGTATACCATTACTTTGCCGAGCGGCACTTTCACCGCACTGTCGCAGGGCACGCCGACCGGCGTCTATGCACCTTTGTACTTAGCTTCCGATGGAAACCTTTATGGAACGTCTGCCGACGGGGGCGACTTTGGCTTGGGCACCGTGTTTCGCGTCAAGACTCCCAGCGGAGCCATCAAGGTTATGAGCAGTTTCTTCGGGCCGCCCGATGGGCAAAACCCTTATGCTCCAGTCGTTCAGTTCTCGGATGGTTTCTTGTACGGAACAACGTCTCAGGTCACGAACGGAGGAGGAACCATCTATCGGATCTCTCTGGCGGGGAAGATGTCTACTGAATACGAGTTCTCCGCCGTGGTCAATAACACCAATACGGACGGCGCTTCTCCCTATGCGGGCCTTCTGTACGCATCGGATGGATACATGTACGGCGTAACGTCGGCGGGCGGAAGCAACGGTGGCGGCACCATCTATCAATTCAAGCCCGGCACCAGCCCCACCAAGCTGTTTGACTTCAGCGCTCCTCCCCTTCTCGCCAATTACGCCACCAATCTCATGCAACACACGAACGGCTCGTTCTTCGGCGTAGCGTCTACATTGGGCAGCGGGAACGGGACTTTCTACAACCTGACACAACCCAACCTGCTGCAGATCCTGCAAATCGCGGGTCCGATCTTCGTTCTACCGGGCGGCCCGGTCCAGATCCTGGGCAACGGCCTGACCCGGGTCGTAAGCCTGAACTTCGCGAATGTGCCTGCGGTTTTTCGGGCTATTAGCGATACGCAACTGACCGCGACCGTCCCCATGAGCGCGCTCGACGGCGTCATCGGCGGGAGCTACGATACGGGTCTGCCGATTGCGACGGTTTCTTCCGTGCACATTCTTCCGTTGATCCAGACGCTGGATCCCCTGTCAGGGCCGGCGGGCACGCTCGTTACCATCACAGGCGGCGGCTTCACGGGTGCAACGAAGGTCAAGTTCAACGGGGTGGCAGCAACGGAGTACACGGTGGTCAGTGCAACCATGATCCAGGCGACGGTGCCCAGTGGCGCGACAAAAGGGAAGGTGACGGTGAAGACTCCGAACGGCAAAGCTACGAGCACGCAGAAGTTTGTTGTGAGGTGAAAGTCTGACTGATTTCGAGCGGACGGACCCCATGCGCAGGCGGCGATGCAGCAAGGGAATCGAGGATCTTTCGTTTGAAACGATCGACAAGATCGAATCGTCCGGGCGTTAAGCTCAGGGAACAGGCGTTGGCACTCGAAATCCACCGTTCGGGGGTGAATGAGTGAAAGGGGGATGTTTCGCCAATCAACTCGTGAGGTGAACTGCCTCAAAGTGCGACAACCTCAAGAAATCGTAAGATACGCTCCGGATTCGCGGGAGTCGAGGTTCACTCGGGAGGAAGAATGCCTGAAGGATATTTCAGTCCGCTGCACCTGCTGATTCTGCTTTTCTCGGCCCTTATCATTTTCGGCATACCACTTCTGCTCGTTTTTCTTTTGGCTCGTTGGTTGGACAAACGCCTCCAAAGTCGACCGGGCGTAAGAGGGTCGATCGTCGCTGTAGTGATCGGCGGCATCACCGACGTTGTCTCGTCAAGTCTACTGGCACTTCCTGTGGTCATTTACGTGATGGTTAAGAATGACCTCTCACATTCACCTGATGGTTCCGCTGCAATCGCCTCCTCAATTCGTTCAAGCGCGTGGCTGTATGCACTGCAATTGACGATTGGCCTCGGCTGTTCTGGCCTAGGAGGGTACGTTGCCGCTTGGATCGCGAAGCACGACGAACCGCTCAACGGGCTCCTCTCGTCATTTCTGTGCACCGCCATCGGGGTCTACTCCATCTTGTCAGGCAAAGACTCGCAACCAGTGCTCGTACAAATATTGCTGTTAATGGCTGCTCCGCTTTTTGCCTTTCTTGGCGGTTGCCTCAGGCAGACACAGAAACGCAAAGGTCATACGCCGGGAACAATGAACCCTTCGCCCGAGAGCCACTGACGAAATCGGGCGATTACACGTTTT
>Ga0335083_10010519_pt1 | contig 11167 bp, 11 predicted proteins | sample Lox_Sample_42_FD_206716 | JGI IMG/M metagenome (GOLD analysis project Ga0335083, IMG submission 206716) | Soil microbial communities from Loxahatchee National Wildlife Refuge, Florida, United States - Lox_Sample_4.2 | ecosystem: Environmental > Terrestrial > Soil > Wetlands | place: USA... | reverse complement strand
CGTTCGCCGCGCTGCGGCACCGAAACTTCGACCTTGCGCTCGCTCTTGGCGCTCAGCGCGTCGGCGAGCAGCGCCCGCTCGTCGAAATCGTGCGACACCAGCACCAGCCGCGGCGGCGGCTTGTCGTCGTAGAATTGCGCGAGAAAGGCGCCGAGCACTTCACCTGGTCCGAGCGACCGGTCGGCCTTGGGAAAATAAGCGCGATTGCCCCAGTTCTGACCGGTGCGGAAGAAGAACACCTCGACGCAGGTATAGCCGCCGGCCTGATGCGCGGCGAAGACATCTGCCTCTTCGAGCGTGCGCGGATTGATGCCCTGGTGCGAGGTGATCGCGGACAGCGCGGCGAGGCGGTCGCGATAGATCGCGGCGCGCTCGAAATCGAGCGCGTTCGACGCCGTGTCCATTTCCGCCGCCATCTCCTGCTTCACCGCCTGACTGCGGCCGGAGAGAAAGTCGTTGGCCTCGCGCACCAGCTCGCTGTAACCGGCGAAATCGATCTCCCGTGTGCAAGGCGCCGAGCAGCGCTTGATCTGATAGAGCAGGCAGGGCCGCGTGCGCGCCTCGAAAAACGAATCCGAGCACGAGCGCAGCAGGAACGCGCGTTGCAGCGCGTTGATGGTGCGGTTGACCGCGCCGGCATTGGCGAACGGCCCGTAATAATGCCCCGGCCGCGAGCGCGCGCCGCGATGCTTGAGGATCTGCGGCGCCCAGTGGTCCGATGTGATGAGAATGAAGGGGAACGACTTGTCGTCACGCAGCAGCACGTTGAAGCGCGGGCGCAGCCGCTTGATCAGGTTGGCTTCGAGCAGCAGCGCTTCGGTCTCGGTCTTAGTGGTGACGAATTCCATCGTCACCGCGGCCGAGATCATGCGCACGATGCGGTTGTCGTGCCCGGTCGGCCGCGCATAAGCGGTGACCCGCTTCTTGATGTTCTTCGCTTTGCCGACATAGAGCACGTCGCCCTTGCCGTCGATCATGCGGTAGACGCCCGGAGAGGACGGCGCCAGCTTGGCAAAGCGCGCGATCGCGGCGCGGCCGGCGGCGAGCGTGCCGGCACCTGCCTCGGCTGTCTCCAGCTCGGGCAGCGTCTGCTCGTCGTCCTCCTCGCGGAGTTCGCTCGCCGGGTCGATGTCTTTGGGCGTGCCGTTCATCGGGAAAATTGGTCGTTACAGGTCCATAGATATTGCCGGCCGGCGCTTAGCCAAGCTTCGCTTTACCCGCAAACATGCGCCCCCGGCAACGCACGGGGCGCCGACATCCCCGTGCGTGAGACCATCCGCGAAGGCGGTTTCTTTCGCCAAGGAGGCCCGATAGAGTTTCCCGGTCATGCCGGTCTCGCCCCAGGACGCCTCCAAACGGGCGCTCCTCCAAATCCACGATCTGCAAGGCTTTACCGGCGGCATCGCCGCGCTTGCCGATGGGCTGCTCTACGCATTGCAGAACCCCTTCGCGCTCGATGGCCGGGTCAGCTCCTACCCAGCGAGCGCCCGCGGCTACTCGGTGGCGAACAGCTACCTGCTGACGCAGCCCGACACCGCGATGCTGATCGACACCGGCTTCGGCAAGGACGAGCCGGTCATCCGGGCACAGATCGAAGAATTGATCGCGCCGGGCTCGCCGCTGTCGATGTTCCCGCTGCGGCTCAACGAATTCATGTCGATCAACAACGTCGAAAGCTTCGCCGCGCATTTCAACATCGACCAATGCTACACCAGCAATCCCGACGCCGCGCTGTGGTTCGATTTCGGCTCGACGGCGAACGGCCGCAGCATCCTCGACGCGATGAAGGTCACCGCCGTGACCCGCGCCGACACGATCGAGCTCGGCAAAGCCGGCCGCGTCATCGCCGTCATGCAGGCGCCGATTCGGCTGATCGCCACACGCTGGCTCTACGACGGCGCAACCCGTACGCTGTTCTCGTCGGATATGTTCACCCACACATGGCGCGAGCGCGCGGCGGGGCCGTGGATCGTCACCGATGCCGACGACGACACGACCGAGCTGCGCGATGTCCGCTCGTTCATGTTGAACACGCGCTATTGGTGGCTAGAAGGCGTTGACACCGACTCGATGCGGCGCGGCATCGGCGAGATTTTCGACAAATTTGACATCGAAACCATCGCGCCGGGCTACGGCTGTATCCTGCGCGGCCGCGATATCGTGGCGCGGCACTACAGGATGCTCGACGAGTTTCTCAAGAGTTGCGACAAGCGAGTGGCGGTGTCACGCTATGTCTTCCGCGACGAGGAGCGCTGACATGCTCGACCGGGCGACCGCTCTTGCCATGGCGCCGGCCGACCGGATGCCGCGCGAAATCGCGCCCGGCGTGTTCTGGATCGGCGATTGCCTGGTGCAGCGCCACAAGGGCAAGGTCTATCACGGCTACAACGCAGCTTTTCTAGTCGCCGGCGACACCGCGTCGTGCCTGGTCGAGACCGGCCATCCGAAAGACTATCCCGTCATCGAGCGGCATCTGAATGCGTTGTTCTCGCAAGGCGTGCCGCCGATCAAATATCTCTTCGTCACGCACCAGGAGACGCCGCATTGCGGCGGTCTCGGCCGCGTCCTCAAGGCTCATCCCGACGCCATCCTGTGCGGCGATATCAGCGACTACCACCTCGCCTTCCCGCAATACGAACACCGCATGCGCTGGATGAAGGAGGGCGACGAGATCGACCTAGGCGGCCGCACGCTGCGGGTGGTCGAGCCGGTGATCCGCGACCTGCGCACCACCTGGTGGGCTTTCGACACCAGGGAGAAGGTTCTATTTCCCGGTGACGGCTTCGCCTACAGCCACTACCACGAGGACGGCCATTGCGGACTGGTGGCCGAAGAGGCGGTGTCGCTCGACCTGCCGGACGTGTCGTCGACCTTCGCGGACCTCGCGCTGTTCTGGACCAAGTTCGCCGACATGAACGTCTATTGCGACCGGCTCGACCGGCTTATCGAGCGGCTCGGCGTCAGAACGATCGCGCCGACCCACGGCTTGCCGATCACCGACGTTGCGGCCACGGTGCCCAAGGTGCAGCAAGGGTTGAAGGAAGCTGCGCTGAAGCCGGAATCGGGCACCAACGAAAAAGTGGCGCCAGCGGCATGAGCCGCCGGCGCGTTTCGCTCCTTGCGACGGCCGCTACTTTGCCGCTGCGATCTTGTTGGCGCGGATCACATCGCCCCATAGCTTGATCTCACGCACGAGTAAGTCGTGTGCGGCTTCCGGCGTTTCTTCGCCGGGCCCGAATTCGTCCATGCCGCCGTCGGCGAAACTCTTCTTGACCTTGGGGTCGGCGAGCGCCACGCGGAGCGCGGCGTTCAACTTGTCGATGATCGGGCGCGGCGTGCCGGCCGGCGCCAGCAGCATGTGCCAGAAATCGATGTTGAGTTTCTTGTAGCCGAGTTCACCCATGGTTGGGACGTCGGGCAACCCGGCGAACCGCTTGCGACCGATGATGGCGTAAGCCTTGAGCTTGCCGGATTTGACTAGAGGTCCCGACACGATGGTCGATTGCGATTCCAGATCGACCTGGCCCGACAACAGATCGACGAGCGCAGGACCGGCGCCGCGGTAAGGAACCTGCGTGACCTTCACGCCAAGCTCCTGCGCGACCAGCACACCGGCCAAGTGGCCGTATGAGCCGACGCCGGGATGCCCGATCTTGACCGGGCGCCCGGGATTTTTCATCCAGGCCAGCAGTTCCTTGAAATCCTTCGGCGGCAGATTGGCAGGCGCCGCAAGCGCCGAAGCCGCCGTGTTAATGAGGCCGATGGGGACGAAATCCTTGACCGCATCGAACTTGAGATCGGGATAGAGCGACACGCCCGCCGCCAGCGCCACCTGATGGATCATGATCGTGTAACCGTCGGGCGTGGCGCGCGCGCCGCGTGAGGCGCAGATCATGCCGCCGGCGCCGCCGACATTCTCGATCACGATGGTCTGCCCCAGCGCTTTTTGCATGGGCTCCTGGATGATGCGCGAGATCGTGTCGGTCGCGCCGCCCGGCGGGAACGGCACCAACAGCGTGATCGGATGGTCGGGATAGGTCTGCGCCGAAGCGGCGCCGATTGCGAAAAGACACGCGGCGGCGACCGCCGCGGCGAGCGAACGTCGGTAACTCATATTGCCTCCCTGCACCCGCCTGTCGTTTTGTTATGTGGCGGTGCCTGCATACTCCCCACATTTCCGGCCCTTCGGCAAGGTGGCAGCGGGCTGAGTTCCCGAGCGGTTCATCACCCGTGGTTTAATTCAGCCGGAGTTCGGTAATGTGCCGCGGATCGGGTTTAAGTTCGCCGCGCTCAACGCGCTTGACGATGTTGGTCAGCGCCGCGTTGGCGCGACAGACGAGCCCGACCTTTTCGCCCTCGCGCACGATCAGGCCGTTGAGAAACTCGATCTCGGTGCGCCGGCCTTTTTCCATGTCCTGCCCCATCGAGGGGCGCTGCCCGGCGGCGGTGCGGCCTGCGTCCTTGAAGCGCTGCGCGTCGCAAGTGCGTTCGGCGTCCGCATCACCTTCGCCGGCGCGAGCGATCGTTTCCGGGGGCAGATGCAGAATATCTTCAAGCTGATAGCCGTGCGCCTGTCCGACGCGGATCGCCTCGCTGCCGAGGCGCGTAGCGAAACGCCGGATCGGATCGTTCTTCAGCATGTCGCCGCCGCCGAGGCCGGTGCAGGCCGACAGTCCGTTTTGCATGGCGTTGGCGACCAGCTTCGACCAGCGCTCGCCCCAGAGATTGTCGGTCACCTTGGCACTGTCGGCGGTGGCGACCAGACGGCAAATTTCTTCCGCGCGCTGCGTGATGCGGCCGTGCACTTCACCGGTGCGGAAGACGGTGTGGGCGGCGCCGTGCTTGGCGGCGCCGCGGTGAATGTGGCCGGGCTCCGGCAAATTGACCGTGATGCTCGAGGCGATGCAGCCCAGCGTCTTGCCCCAGCCGACGATGCCCGCGATCGTCTCTTCATTCATGCAGTTCTGCAGCGAGACGACGTAGCCGTCCGGCGCGAGATATTGCCGGATCAGCATCGTCGCCCACGCCGTGTCGTACGACTTCATGCAGACGAAGGCGATGTCGATCGGCTTCTCCTTGGCAAGCTGCTGCGCGTCGGTCACGTGCAGCGCCCGCACCGGCACGGTGAATTCCGGCTCCTTCATGGCGTGCGTCACGCGCAGGCCGCGCTTGCGCATCTCTTCGACATGCGCAGGCCACGGATCGATGAACGTCACGTCCTCGCCGGCCTGCACCATGTGGGCGCCGGTGTAACCGCCGACCGCACCCGCTCCGACAATGGCAATCTTGCGGCTCATTCCTGTCCTCCCTGATCGCTTTTTATCGTTCAGCGGCCGCGTGTATCTTCGGCTTTTTCCGGAGTCATCCGCAAGACGGTGCGTGGCGCCTGCTACTCCGCGCCGCTGCTGTCGAGCGTGCGCCAGGCGATGTGCTGGCCGCCGTCGACGGCGATCACCGAGCCGGTGACGCTGGTCGCGCCGGCGAAGTAGACCACCGCTGCGGCGATATCTTCCGGCGTCGGGCCGCGCCCGAGCGGCACCGACGACGCCTGTCTAGCGAATTGCTCGGCCGATTGCCGCGGGCTCGGCAGCGTCGGACCGGGCGCGACTGCGTTGACGCGCACCTTCGGCGCCAGCGCCTGCGCGAGGGTTATGGTCGCGCTATGCAATGCGCTCTTGCTCAAGGTGTAGGAGAAGAAGCGCGGCGTCGGCTTGAACACGCACTGGTCGACGACGTTGACGATTGAGGCGCCCGCCGGAGCCCGTGCAGCGAAGGCCTGCGCCAAGAACACCGGCGCGGTGAGATTGACCGCCATCGTACGTTCGAATGCGGCGCGATCGAGCGTGCCGATCTCGTCTTCCTCGAACATGCTCGCGTTGTTGACCAACAGCGTGAGCGGGCCAAACGCGGCCGCCGCAGGCACAAGACCGGCGAGCGCGCCGGCGTCGGCAAGATCGGCGATGACGATCGAAGCTTTGCCGCCTGCCGCAACGATTTCTGTCGCGACGCCTTCCGCCTCGCCGCGCGAGTGATGCACGTGCAGCACGACGTCGTAACCGTCGTGCGCCAACGCGCGCGCGATGGCTGCGCCGATGCGCCGTCCCGCTCCGGTGATCAGCGCCGCGCGTGCAGCCGCCGTGCCGTTCATCTCGCTTTGCCCACGACAAATGTCATACGCCACGGCGTGCGCCGCGGCCATTCGGTGTTCCGATAGCGAGTATCGAGCGCACCGCCACGTATAGTAAATGTTCGCTGAGAGAACATGGTAAATTCGCGCATGGAACGGTGGGTCTCTAACGGTTCTTTAGGGATAACGACTGCCGTTTGCTCAATGATTCATGACCGTTTAACTTAAAATGCTCGATAAATCCTCCACCATAATTCTCGAACTGCGCGTGCTGTTTTTCAGCGACTGCACGCAGCCGTTTACGAAAGTGAGTGGAGGGTCCGATGAAGAAAACGCTACTCGCGGCGACAGCGGTCGCCATGTGCGCCGGCGCGGCCGTCGCCGCCGACCTGCCGCGCGGCCCGACGCCTTATTACAGCCCGATCCAGCCGAGCGTTTACAATTGGGCCGGCGTCTATGCCGGTCTTAATCTCGGCTATGGCTGGGGCAAGGTAACCAATACAGGCGCCAACCCCGACGGGTTCCTCGGCGGCGGTCAACTCGGCATGAATTGGCAGAGCGGCCAGTTCGTCTATGGCGCCGAAGGCGACCTCCAGGCAAGCGGCGCCGACGACACGTTCGCAGGTTACAAGTTCAGCAATCCCTGGTTCGGAACCGTTCGTGGACGCGCCGGATACGCGTTCAATAACATCCTGCTCTACGGCACGCTCGGCCTTGCCTTCGGCGATCTGCGCGGTGAACTCGGTGGCGCCGCGGAGACGCACACCATGGCCGGGTGGGCCGGCGGTGTCGGCGGCGAAGTGGGGCTCGCGCGGAACTGGTCGGTGAAAGCCGAGTATTTGTACATGGATCTGGCCGACCGCGGCTTCGGGATCACCGGCATGGACAATGGCTACCGCTCGAGCATATTTCGCATGGGTTTCAACTACCATTTCTGAGCGGCTCTCGCCGCGCGCGTGGCGGAAAACCCCGGGGCTTGCCGCCCCGGGGTTTTCGTTTTGGTCAGATGAACGCGGAGTTCCATTACCGACTTAAGTCTTAAGTAAAACTTTACTACGTTGACCGACGAAGACAGTTTCGATCAAGGCGATAACGTGGCGTTTAGCCGGCACAATTACGACTATACTGACTCAACTTGACTATGCACTGTGTCTTTTAAGCACTAGACGCTGCACGGATTTTGAATACTTATGCGCCCTCAATTGTGGGGGGCCACAAGACGGAGGTTCGAGAATGAAGCGTTTGGTAGTGGCGAGTATCGGCGCGCTTGCCGTGATGACAGCAATGGGTTCGGCGAATGCCGCGGATCTGCCGCGCCGGCACGCGATGCCGACCAAGGCGCCCATGTACGAAGCTCCCTATAACTGGACCGGCTTCTACGTCGGCATCAACGGCGGCGGCGGCTTCGGCCGTTCGAACTGGGATGCCTTCGGCACGAGTTTCGACACGTCGGGCGGCCTCGTCGGCGGCACCATCGGTTACAACTATCAGATGGGCCAGGTCGTGTTCGGTCTTGAAGGCGACGGCGACTGGTCCGATCTGCGCGGCAGCGGTGTTTGCGGCGGTCTCTCCTGCGAGACGCGCAACAATTGGCTCGCCACCGCGCGTGGCCGCGTCGGCTATTCGTTCGGCCGCGTGATGCCTTACGTCACCGGCGGCGGCGCCTTCGGCGACATCAAATCGTCGCTCGCCGGCTTCAGCAGCCAGACCAGCACGCGCGCCGGCTGGACGCTCGGCGGTGGCGGCGAAATCGCCATTGCCGGCCCGTGGACCGCCAAGATCGAATATCTCTACGTCGATCTCGGCAAGTCGGGCTGCAGCGCCGCGGCCTGCGGAGTCCCGACCGACGTGAGCTTTACCAGCAACATCGTGCGCGGCGGCATCAACTACCGCTTCTAATCAGCGCCGCATTCACAGCAGCGAAGAGCCCCGGACAAAGTTCCGGGGCTTTTTCTTTAGCGTCGAGGGCCTGCGCCCAATCGTGGCGCAATCGTGACCCGTGTTGCGGCCAAGCCTCAGCCTCAGCCCGTGGCGCATGCGACCCGCCCAGGAACCCATCGCGCGCATGGCGCGTTGAAGGTGCAATCGGGGGACGGCGCGTCTGCGACCGTCCGCACATATTGCAGTGAGGTGCGTCATGAAAAAGTTCCTGCTTGCAAGCGCGGGCCTGCTGGCGCTCGGCGCCGTCTCGGCATCGGCCGCCGACCTTCCGCGGCATCGGGTGATGCCGACGAAAGCGCCGGTCTACGTGCCGCCGCCCTACAACTGGACCGGCTTCTATGTCGGCATCAATGGCGGCGGCGGCTTCGGCCGTTCGGACTATTCGTCGCCGCTGTCCACGGCCTTCGACACGTCGGGCGGTCTGGTCGGCGGTACGATCGGCTACAATTACCAGATCGGCCAGGTCGTGCTGGGCGTCGAGGGCGACGGCGACTGGAGCGGCATCCGCGGCAGCGCGGCCTGCGCCGGCCTCACCTGCGACACGCACAACAACTGGCTTGCCACCGCGCGCGGCCGGCTCGGCTATGCCTTCGACCGGTTCATGCCTTACGTGACGGGCGGCGCGGCCTTCGGCGACGTCAAGACGTCGATCGCAGGCATCGGCGATACCACGACGACGCGCACGGGCTGGACCGCGGGCGGCGGGCTCGAAGCCGCGATCTCCGGACCGTGGACGGCCAAGATCGAATATCTTCATGTCGATCTCGGCAATGCCGATACGGCCTTGCCGGGTACCAGCGCGAATTTCCGCAGCGAAGTCGTGCGCATCGGCGTGAACTATCGTTTCTGATCCGCGCTCACGACGAAGCATCGAAGCCCCGGACATCGCTCCGGGGCTTTCGCTTATCTCGGGACGGCTCAGCCGCTGACCTTTGTCGCTGCGAAGGCCGGTACCTGCGCGGCGAAGGCGTCATGCCAGGCGAGCAGGCGCGGATGATCCTTCCGCCAGGCGCCGCCGAGGCGCAGATCGAGCATCCCGAGCACGCAGGCGAGCGCGATCTGGCCGACATTCGGCGTCGGGTCGAGCGGCGGCGGCGCGGCTTCCAACGCCGCAAGGCCGCGCGCGATTTTGCCGGACTGCCGATCGATCCAGGTCTGCAAGCGATTTTCCGCCGGCCGGTAGCGGCCTTCGTAGACGATGAGCACGCCCGCATCGAGGATGCCGTCGCACAGCGCCTGCAGGCGCAGCGCGGCGAAGCGCGCCGCCGGCTCGCGCGGAATGATGCGGCCGCCGCCGGCGATATGATCGAGCATTTCCAGAATCACGCGCGAGTCATAATAGACGGTGCCGTCGTCGAGGATCAGCGCGGGAATTTTGCCGAGCGGATTCTGGACCCGGATCGCATCCGCCGGATCGTTGAGATCGGTTCCACGGACCTCGATCTTGTCGGCGAGCCCCAGCACGGCGGCGCCGATGCGGACCTTGCGCACGAAAGGCGAGGTGGGTGAGCCGCGCAGGATCATTGGAAAAAACGTCCCCCGGCAGACGCGGGGGAACCGCAGCTGGTGATGACGACAAAGAAATTCTGCGCGCGGCCCCAGGACCGGCGCAGCCGTTCTACGATCAGCCGGTGACGACCAGGTTCACGGCCTTGGGGCCTTTGCCCTTCTTGTCCGGCTCGACATCGAAGCTGATCTTCTGGCCTTCGTTGAGGCCCTTCAGTCCCGCCGCTTCCACGGCGGTGATGTGCACGAACACATCGCGCCCGCCGTCATCCGGCTTCACGAAACCGTAGCCTCGTTCGCTATTGAAAAATTTCACCACACCAGTCTGCGCCATCGGGAAAGCTCCTCTCCCCGCTCCACCGCCAGCCCCACGCATAGCGGCTCGGCCGGACATTCACATTCGGGGAAAGCGTCGGCCTTGCGATGGCCTCAGTCACTCCGCCGGCCCCCAATATGGAGGCGGAACGTTCCTGCCAATGACGGAACTACACACTAACTGGGCGCTTGTGGAAAGGGGTTACAAAGTCAGGAAGCGACAGCGACCCGGTCCCCGGCGAGCCAATCGACGCGGAATCCGCCGCAACCATCACGCCCCAAAATGCCGGCCAGCGCCGGCAGCAGCAGGGACAGCTCGTTTTCCAAGGTCCACGGCGGATTGACCACGATCATGCCGCAGCCGTTGAGGCGATCGGGGTCGCTGAGAGGCGCGACGGTCAATTCGCAGCGCAATATTTTGGCGATCCCTTGCCGCCGCAGGGTTTTTGCCAATGCGTCGCGCTCGCTGCTGCCCTTGATCGGATACCAGAGTGCGTAGATACCGGTCGCCCATTTGCGGTGCGCCGCCGCGAGACCAAGCACCAGGCGGCGAAAATCACCGTCCTGTTCGAACGGCGGATCGACCAGCACCAGCCCGCGGCGTTCCTTCGGCGGCACGTAGGCGCCGAGCGCGGTCCAACCGTCGATGTCCAACGTTTTAATACGGAAATCGCCGCGCATGTTTTGTCGCAGCGCGGCGGCCGCCTGCGGCTCGATTTCGCAGGCGACCAGGCGGTCCTGCGGGCGCAGCCAGGCGCGCGCTAACGCCGGCGACCCGGGGTAAACGCTAAGCCGGCCGCACTCGTTGAGCGCATTGATTACTTCAAGATAGGGGGCGAGCAGCGCCGCGACCGCCGGCGTGAGATCCGCCGCCATCAACCGCCCAATGCCGTTTTGCCACTCGCCGCCGCGGCTCGCTTCGCTGCTGGCGAGGTCGTAGAGGCCTGCGCCAGCATGCGTGTCGATGACGCGGAAAGCCGCAGGCTTGGCACGCAAATGGTTCAGGATGCGGCAGAGCACCGCATGCTTGAGCACGTCGGCGAAGTTTCCGGCGTGAAAGGCGTGGCGATAGTTCACCGGGCTTGTCCAAAAGTTCCGCACATCAGCGGTGCTTATCGCCCGGGAGGATACGGCGGGCAAACTGTTTCGAATTCGAACGCCTCAATCCGGCGCCCCGCGTAGGCCGAAATGGCTGCGCGCCTTGACTTGTCGGATCGGGTAGGTGGCCTTGCGGCGCCGCGGCCGCGGCGGCGCAGATTTCGCCGAATCCGCGCCCGG
>Ga0335083_10010518_pt1 | contig 11168 bp, 4 predicted proteins | sample Lox_Sample_42_FD_206716 | JGI IMG/M metagenome (GOLD analysis project Ga0335083, IMG submission 206716) | Soil microbial communities from Loxahatchee National Wildlife Refuge, Florida, United States - Lox_Sample_4.2 | ecosystem: Environmental > Terrestrial > Soil > Wetlands | place: USA: Florida... | reverse complement strand
TTAAACTGCCCAAAATTAGTACAGATTATTCTTGCGGGCACAGTAACTAGATGCTATTGTCCCAAGAGTGAGGAAATGGATGTTTTCTCACTCTCCCGCGAGAAGCTGACTTCCGGATCCTTCCCCAGCTTCGCTTACTAACGACGAAAACATTTGTTCGACAAATTTAAGGCGAGACGTGTATCCAATGCATAGAAAAGTCATACGCGCCGTGATGGTTGGGACCCTTCTCACGGCCGCGGCGGGCCTGGGCAGCGCACAGGAAGTCGATATCAATTGCGGCGGTTCCGCGTATACGGGGACTGATGGCACAAGGTGGTCGGCCGACCAATATTACAACGGTGGGGACCTACTCTATTCGGGCAATACGATTTCGAATACGTCCGACTTAACCATCTATCGCTCCGCCCGCGCCGGCCTCTACGGCGACTTCAGTTACACCATTCCGGTTAGCAACGGCTCTTATAACTTATCCCTCCTGTTTGCCGAAATTCAGTATTCGAACCCGGGTGACCGCGTGTTCAATGTTCTGGTGAACGGCGCGCCGGTGCTGACGAACTTCGACATCATCGCATCGGCCGGGGCCAATACCGCCGTGACCAAGACGTTCCCGGTGACGGTTACGAGCGGCGCCGTGCAGATCAGCGTGGTCGGCGTGACGCGCCGCGGCATCCTGAACGCGATCCGAGTGGCGCCGACCGGCACTTCCGGCGGCGGAGGTGGGGCACCGCCGCCGACAACGGGCGCTCCGGTGGTCAGCATCAACTGCGGCGGGTCGGCCATGACCGGGCTGGATGGGACGGCCTGGAGCGCCGACGCATATAACACCGGCGGCGATCTCGCGTACACCGGCAGCTCCATCGCGGGCACTTCCGATCTCTATCTGTACCGGACGGCGCGCCGCGGGCTGTACGGCAACTTCAGCTACTCCATTCCGGTTGCGAACGGCTCCTATGTGCTGAAGCTGAAGTTCGCGGAGGTGCTGTTAGGCGGCGCGGGCCAGCGTGTGTTCAATGTCAACGTGAACGGGACGCCGGTGCTCAGCAACTTCGATATCGTGGCGGACGCGGGTCCGCTGACGGCCGACGATAAGCAGTTCCCGGTGACCGTCACCAACGGAATCCTGCAGGTCGACTTTCTGGGCGTAGTGGGCTATGGGCTGGTGAACGGCATACAGGTGCTGGCGGCAAGCGGTTCGACGCCGCCCACGCCGACGCTGTCGGTGTCTCCTTCCGCCCTCAGCTTTGCAGGGACGGCCGGCGGGACGAATCCGTCGGCGCAGAGCGCGACGGTTTCTACGACCGCGCCCTGGGCCGCGGCTTCGAACCAGGGCTGGCTGACTGTGTCTCCGGCCTCGGGCACGGGGAATGGATCGTTTTCGATTGGCGCGAATCTGGCGGGTCTTGCCGCGGGCAGCTATTCGGGAACGATTACCGTGACGGCGCCGGGCGCCACGGGCTCGCCGCAGATGATCGGCGTGACTCTGACGGTGACCGCCGCGGCGGTTCCACCCGGCGTCTCCGCAACGCCACCGAGCCTCAGCTTCGGCGCCACGGCGGGAGGCGCGAACCCCTCTTCGCAGGCCATCACGATTTCCAATAGCGGCGGTGGAACCCTCAACTGGACCGCCAGCAAGACGCAGTCCTGGCTGCTGCTGGGCACCACGTCCGGCACCGGAACGTCGGTGCTTTCGGTGCAGGCGGTGACGGGCTCGCTGGCCGCGGGTACCTATACCGACACCGTGACGATCTCGGGCTCCGGCGCGAATCCGGCATCGCAGGCGGTGGCCGTGACGTTTGCGGTCGCGCCGGCTGCCGTGACGCCGCCCTCGACCACGCCGCTGATCAGTATTAACTGCGGCGGCAGCGCCACAACAGGAACAGACGGCACCAACTGGGCGGCCGACCAATACTACACGGGCGGCGACCTGCTCTACACGGGATATTTGATCAACGGCACGCAGGACCAGTACCTCTACCGAACGGCCCGGCGCGGCCTGTATGGAAATTTCAGCTACACCATACCGGTTCCCAACGGCAACTACAGCCTGAAGTTGAAGTTCGCCGAACTCGCATACGGCTCGAAGGGACAACGAGTGTTCAACGTCAACGTGAACGGCTCGCCGGTCCTGACCAACTTCGACATTGTGGCGGACGCGGGCCCGCTGACGGCGGATGACAAGACCTTTCCCGTTACGGTGACGAACGGAACGCTGCAGATCGACGTCATCGGAGTGGTGGGATTCGGGCTGCTGAACGGCATTCAAGTGCTGGCGCCGAGCAGCGGCGGCACGACTCCGACGCTTACGGTTTCGTCCTCGAATGCGTCCTTCGCCGGTATCGCAGGCGGGGCCAATCCGACGGCGCAATCGATTGGCGTCACCACGACCGCAGCCTGGACCGCGAGTTCGAGCCAGAGCTGGCTGACGGTTTCGCCGGCTTCGGGCACGGGCAACGGCACGCTCTCGATCCTGGCGAACCTCGCCGGCCTTGCCGCGGGCAGCTATACGGGTGCGATTACGGTTACGGCGGCCGGCGCGACCGGCTCGCCGCAGACGATCCACGTGACGCTGGCGGTTGCCGCGGCATCGCAGCCGCCGTCGCTGAGCGTGTCGACGTCGAGCCTGTCTTTTACGGCGACAGCCGGCGGGAGCAATCCGGCGGCGAAGTCGATTGGGATCTCCAACGCGGGCGGCGGGACGCTGAGCTGGACGGCTTCGAAGACGCAGTCGTGGCTCACGATTTCTCCGACTTCGGGCAGCGGCGCGGCCGGCATCTCGGTGCAGCCGGCGGTGGGCTCGCTGGCGGCCGGCACTTATAGCGATTCGATCAGCATTTCGGCGCCGGGCGCGACACCGTCGAGCGCGACGGTCGCGGTGAGCTTCACGGTGGGCGCGGCGGCTCCGACCGTCACGTCTTTCACGGCGAACCAGACCAGCATCACCTCCGGTCAATCGGTAACGCTTTCGTGGGCCACCGCGAACGCGACGAGTGTAAGCATCAGCCCGAGTATCGGGACGGTTGCGGCATCCGGTTCCACCACGGTCAGCCCTGCCGCGACGACGACGTACACCTTGACGGCTACAAACTCGGCAGGAACGGCCACGAGCTCCGCAACGATCTCGGTAGGCTCGACAACGCCGCCGAGCGGGAACTCCACTAACACGGACCAGTGGCAGCCGAATTCCAACCCGCCGCAGACCTACAACCCGAGCGGCGGGCAGGTGCTGTACAACGGCATCCAGCTTCCGACCGCCTGGCCGCCGGTGCGCGGCGCTACGCAGACTTATGCGCAGCCTCCCTACATCCAGAATCCGCCGGCGGTAATCCCGATCGACCTGGGCCGGCAGCTGTTTGTGGACGACTTCCTGATCGGCTACACGAACCTGACGCGCAGCCAGCACCAGGCCATCATGTACCCGGGCAACCCGGTGATGACGCCGGGGTCCGGCTGGGACACGCAGGGCAACGCGTTTCCGTACTCGGACGGCGCGTGGTACGACCCGGCCGACCAGAAATTCAAGATCTGGTATTTCGGCGGCCAGCAGGGCAATGAGATGTGCTACGCCTATTCGGCGGACGGAGTGAACTGGATCAAGCCGGCGATCTCCGACGCCGCGGTGCCCAACACTAATATCGTGCTCACAATCTGGGGCGGCCGCGACAGCACCACCGTCTGGATGGACCTGCACGACACGCCGGCACGCAAGTTCAAGGTGTTTGTGAGCTATTCCAATGGACCCGCGGGCTCCTACGTGATGAACATCTTCTTTTCGCCCGACGGCATTCATTGGACCGGGCCTCAGGCTGTGACCCCGATGGCGCTAAGCGACCGAACCACGGCGTTCTACAATCCCTTCCGAAGCGTATGGGTGGATAGCGTCCGCAACCCGGCGGACTACCCGGCCGCGCCGAGCCGGACCGCCTATCACTCCGAGCGGGAGCGCTGGTATTCGGAGAGCAAGGATTTGCAGACCTGGACGCCTTCCGATCCTTCGACCGCATACTGGACGGGCACCGACGAGCGCGACCCGGCGTACCCCAGCACGACCACGATCCCCCAGTTGTACAACCTGGACGCCACGCCGTACGAAAGCCTGATGGTGGGCATGTTCAGCTGGTATTACCCGGGCGTGCCCGACCTGGTGGAACTGGGCGTGGGCTTCTCCCGCGATGGTTTCAACTGGGTGCGTCCGACGCGCGGCGGCGGGCCGAACAACGCTTTCATTGCGGCGGCCGATCTGCCGAACACGTGGAACGGCTACAACACGCAATCGGCAGGCGGGGCCTTCCTGGTGGTGGGAGACCAGCTCTACTTCTACTTCAGCGGACGGAATTACCCGCACAGCCAGGACGCGTCGGCAACGCGGCAGACGGGCCTGGCGAAGCTGCGGCGCGACGGCTTCTACTCGATGGATGCCGGATCTTCGCAGGGCATTCTGACCACGCGACCGGTGAAGTTCTCGGGCAGCCACTTCTTCGTGAACGTGGCCGATCCTTCGGGCCAACTGCAGGTGGAGGTGCTGGATTCGAACGGCAACGTGATTCCGGCGTTCGCGAAGGCGAACTCGTCGACCGTCAGCGCGGATACCACGCGGACGGAGGTGACGTGGAGCGGAGCGAATGTCGGTTCACTGGCGGGCCAGACGGTTTCCTTCCGGTTCTATCTGACGAATGGCTCGCTGTACTCGTTCTGGGTTGCGGCCTCGACGAACGGCGCGAGCAATGGTTACGTTGCGGCGAATGGTCCGGGCTTCACGACGGACACCGATACGGTGGGCAGCGGAGCGAGTTCAGGGCCTTCGGGCACCACCGCAGCGCCGGCGCTTTCGCCGGCCGGTGGGACTTTCGGCGGCTCGGTGACGGTGTCGATGAGCAGTGCGACCGCGGGCGCATCGATCTACTACACGACCGACGGATCCATGCCCACGAGCGCTTCGACATTGTACGCGACGCCGATCGTGTTGACTGCCAACACGACCATCAACGCCAAGGCTTCCGCGGCCGGACTGACCGATAGCTCCGTCACGACCGGGGTGTTCACGGTGACGGCTCAGGCCAACCCGCCGGCACTGGGCTTCCTGAGCCCGAGCGGGACGCTGGCGTATGGGACGACTTCGGCCACACTTTCGGTGCGGACCAACGTAGTGGCGACCTGCCGGTACGCGACGACGGCCAACACGCCGTACGCTTCCATGACCGGAGTGTTCACCACGGCGGACGGCTACAACCAGACGGCGGCCGTGAACGGCCTGGTGAGCGGCACGGCGTATAACTACTACGTCCGATGCCAGGACAACAGCGGCAACACCGATACCACCGATACGGTGATCAGCTTCGCGATCGCGCCCGCGAATTTCACGCCACTCTACCAATACTTCGAGGCCGAGGCGGGAGCGGTGAGCGGGTTGACGGTCGCGAGCGATTCCGCCGCTTCGGGCGGCCAGTATGTGACGACGACGACGGCCAACACCGGTTCGGTGACCTTCACGTTCACGGCGCCCTCCACGGGGAGCTACTACGTGTGGGGCAAGATCGAGGCGGTGGACGGCAACTCCGATTCATGGTTCGTATCGGCGGACGGCGGGCCGACCGACGTCTACGACGACGCCCAGAGCTACGGTTCGTTCTGGCAGTGGACGGAGGTCAACGGGCGCGGCACATCAGGTGTGCCGTTTGCGCTGAACCCGCGCGTGTTTACGCTGGGAGCGGGGACGCATACGATCACGTTCGGCGGGCGCGAGGTTGGGGCGAAGCTGGACCAGGTGCTGATCACCAACGACCCGGCGTTCGTGCCGACGAAGTAAGAGGGCCGGAGCGGGCCGAATCATTGAATCGTATAATCGTCCGATGCGAACGATTGCACTTTTCCTTTCGCTGGCCGGCGTGGCTGTGGCGGCGGACTCGCCCGATTCTGTCCTGCCGCGCGTGGCGGCACACGCCGAGCGGTTCGGCGCCATTTCGCGCCAGATCTGGGAGACGCCCGAGCTCGGCTTTCATGAAAACAAGAGCTCCGCGGTGCTGCAGCAGGAGCTCAAGGCCAACGGCTTCGACGTGAAGGCCGACCTGGCGGGCATGCCCACGGCATTCACCGCGACGTTCGGCTCGGGCAAGCCGGTGATTGCGATCCTCGGGGAGTTCGACGCACTGCCGGGGCTGTCGCAGAAGGACCAGCCGGCGCTGGCGGCGGTGGAGACCGGCGCGCCCGGGCACGGCTGCGGCCATAACCTGCTGGGATCGGCGTCCGCGCTGGCGGTGGTCGCGATTAAAGAGGAAATGCAGGCGCGCGGACTGAAGGGCACCATCCGCTACTACGGCACGCCGGCGGAGGAGGGCGGCGGCGGCAAGATCTACATGATCCACGCCGGGTTGTTTAAGGACGTGGACGCGGTGCTGGCGTGGCATCCGAGCGATTCGAATGCGGTGAGCCTGGGCTCCACGCTCGCCAACAATGGCGGCAAGTTCCGGTTCTACGGGCGGGCGTCGCACGCGGCCGCCGCGCCGGACCGCGGGCGGTCGGCGCTCGATGGCGCGATGATCTTCCTGAACGCGGTGGAGTTTCTGCGCGAGCACGTCCCGCAGGAGACGCGCATCCACTACGTGATTACGAACGGCGGCGCGGCGCCGAACATCGTGCCGGCGTTCGCGGAGGTGAGCCTGGTGGCGCGCAATCCGAATGCGCAAGTGCTGGACGGCATCTGGGAGCGCATCATGAAATGCGCACAGGCGGGCGCGCTGGCGTCGGAAACCCGCATGGAGTTCGTGCAGGGCACCAATTACGCCGACACGCTGCCCAACGACACGCTGGAGGAGGTTCTGGGTCGCGCCATGCAGAAGGCCGGGGGCTACCAGTTTACGGCGCAGGAGAGCGCGTTCGCCGCGGAGATCCAGAAGACCCTGGAGGCGCCGCCCCGCCGCGCCGGCGGACCCGAGCAGGTGCACGTCAGCAAAGCGGAGGCCGTCGGGATGGCCTCCACCGACGCGGGCGATGTGAGCTGGGTGGTGCCTACAGCGTCCATGACCGCAGCGACGTTCGTTCCGGGCGTGGGCGCGCATACGTGGCAGGCGGCGGCGTGCGCCGGGACGACCATCGGGCGCAAGGGAATGCTGGTGGCGGCGCGGACGTTGGCGTTGGCAGGCGTGGAGCTGTTCGAGAGCCCGGCCGAGGTCCAGGCGGCCAAGGACGCGTACCAGAAGCGTCTGGCGGGGCGGAAGTGGACCACGCGCATCGCTCCGGACGCCAAACCGAACCTGGAGTATTGGAAGTAGGCAGAGCCGCGCGCGTAAGCAAGCGGTGGCTACGCCTTCGCCAGCGGCTTCCGCCACCGCTCCCTGACGGGCGCGGCTCTGTTTCGGGTAAGATATCCCCCAAGATGTTGCACTCAGTCCGGCTGCCCCTGGCCATCGCGGCGATCTGCGGCGTGGCGCTCGTTCAGGCCCAGAGCTATCGCGGCGGGCGCACTTGGTGGAGCCCCGGCCAGGGCGGTTTCCTGGGCTGGGACGAAACCTACGACAACGTCGACGGCCAGGCCGGCATCTGGAATAAGACCGGCGCGGTACGGACCGACGGGCATCCGTTCTTCGAACCGCTAGGGAGCAACGGCCGGGCGTGTGTGTCTTGCCACCAGCCGGCCAACGCTATGGGCGTGGCCGCGGCGGCCGTCCGGGAGCGCTGGAACGACACCGCCGGCAAGGACCCGATCTTCGCGGCCATCGACGGCTCCAACTGCCCGGACCTGCCGCAATATGAGGCGCGCTCGCATTCGCTGCTGCTTGAAAAAGGATTGTTCCGCATCGGGCTGGCCTGGCCCCCGGCCGGCGTGACGCCCGATTTTCGGCTCGAGGTGGTGCGCGATCCGACCACCTGCAACACGAACAAGGTTTACGGCATTGATGGCGAGCAGCACACGGTATCGGTCTACCGGCGCCCGCGGATCGCGGCAAACCTGGAGTACCTGGTGGCGGGAGAGCACGGCGTCGCCCTGATGGCCGACGGACGCGAGCCCTCGCTGCGCAGCCAGGCGACCACGGCCATCCGCATCCATGAGCAGGCGGCGAAGGCGCCCGCGCCGGCAGTGCTGGACCTGATTGTGAGCTTCGAATCGCAGGTGTATGCCGCCCAGGTTTCCGACGTGCGCGGCGGCATGCTGACCGAAAAAGACGGTCCGGCGCTACTCGGTCCGGAGCGGCTGGCCAACGGCAAGGCGGGTACGCTCACCGCGGCATTCTCATTCGACACATGGCGCACGCCGGCAGCCACTTTACCCGCACTGCAGCGGGATTTCCGGGGTTCGGTGGCGCGAGGCAGCGAATTGTTCCGGCAGCACTTCAGCAAGGCTTATAGCTGCGCGAGCTGCCATGCGGGGGGCGGGGAACGCTGGATGAAGATCGGCACGACCGAGACTGCCGAGGCCGAGGCGTCGCCCGATCTGCCGCTGTTCCGCATCCGGTGCGATGGCGGGTCCACGATCTACACGCAGGATCCCGGCCGCGCGCTGATCACGGGGCGCTGCGCGGATGTGGGAGCGATTGTGGTGCAGCAGCTTCGGGGGCTGGCATCGCGGGCGCCGTATTTCGTTAATGGCGGCGCGAGGAGTCTGCGCGACGTGGTGGATTTTTACGACCGGCAGTACGGGATCCACTATACCGAGCAGCAGAAACAGGATCTGGTGAATTTTCTAAGGGTGCTGTGAGGCTGAGCAGCCCTTTGAGTTGAAAATATCTACACTTCCCACCTCGAAAGCGACGTTGGATTGTTGAAATCTACCAGATTGTCGGATTCCTAATAATCAGATAATCTGATCTGGAAAGTCGTAACCGGGGAATTCCTGCGAATTCCCAGGCGCCAGTGACCGTTCGGGTGCGGTCATACGTGCGCGATGCCGCCTGCAAAAAAGACCTCTGCTGAGGCGCCGCTTTCCGCTGCGCCGTGGGGAGCGGTGCCGAACTGCTCCCCGATTTTTGTTTTGGGGCACAAAACGAACGGCTTTGCCGTGGCGCCGCTTGCGCCACCCCCGCGCCATCGCATAGTTTGAAACCATGTCTTTCCGCTGGGCCTTTCCGGCAGTGCTGTGCGCCGCCCTGGCGCATGGACAGGGTCTGCCCATCCACCTGGATTTAGAGGGCTGGCCGGCCGGGTCCACAGCCCCGCAGTACCTTTCGTTTCAGGTTCCGGAAGAGGGCAACTATCGCGTCACCGTCAAGCTTGGCGATCCTGCTGCCGCGTCCGTCACCACCGTCAAGGCGGAATTGCGGCGTTTGATGCTGGAGAACGTGCGCACCGAAGCCGGCCATTTCGAAACCCGGACGTTTCTGGTGAACGTCCGCCGCCCGCAGATCCGCGGCGGGGGCGAAGTCCGGCTCAAACCGCGGGAGAAGGAGTCCGAGGCCCTGGCCTGGGACGACCGTCTGACGCTGGAATTCATCGGCGCTCATGCATCCGTCGCCTCCATCGCGATCGAAAAGGCGGATGATGTCCCCACCGTCTATTTAGCCGGCGACTCCACTTCCACCGACCAGTCGGAGGAGCCGTACAACAGTTGGGGGCAGATGCTCACCCGGTTTTTCAAGCCCGAAATCGCCATTGCCAACCACGGCGAATCGGGTGAATCGCTGCGCGGCTTCCTGGGCGAGCGCCGCCTGGCCAAGATCCTGTCGGTCATCAAGCCCGGCGACTACCTCTTCATCCAGATGGGCCACAACGATCAGAAGGAGCAGGGTGAAAACATCGGCGCCTTCACCAGCTACAAGGCCGATCTCGAACGGTTTGTCTCCGATGCCCGTGGTCATGGCGCAACGCCGGTCCTGGTCACCTCCATGAACCGGCTCACCTTCGATGCGGACGGCCGGATCACCAACAGCCTCGGCGATTACCCCGAGGCAGTCCGGCGCGTCGCGCGCGAGCAGAATGTCGCCCTGATCGACCTGAACGCCATGAGCAAGCCGCTCTACGAGGCGCTCGGGCCGCGCGACGCGCATCTTCTGTTCGCGGGCAGCGACGCCACTCATCATTCCGATTACGGCAGCTACGAGCTTGCCAGGTGCGTGGTCGAAGGAATTCACAAGGCTAACCTGCCCCTGGCGCAGTTCCTGGTGGATATGCCACCTTTCGACCCGGCGCATCCCGATCCGTACGCTCAGTTCGACGTTCCGGCCGAGCCTGCGCACATGGCGCCGAAGCCGTACGGCCAGTGAGGTTTCCGATGATTCGATCCGCCGCTCTTTCGATCGTTTTTGCGGCTGCCGCCGTGGCGCAGCCCACCATCTACATCGCCGGCGATTCCACCGCCGCCAACGCGAAGGACCGCGGCTGGGGCGAGCACCTCAGCGCCTACTTCGACCCGGCGAAGGCCGCCGTCGTCAATCGGGCTCGCGGCGGCCGCTCCGCCCGCACCTTTTACGACGAAGGCCTCTGGAGCGCCGTGCGCGACTCCCTGAAGCCCGGCGATACCGTACTGATCCAATTCGGCCATAACGATGGCGGCTCCCCGAACCAGGACAAGGCCCGCGGCGATCTCGCCGGCATCGGCGAGGAGTCCCAGGAGTTCGCCATGCCCGACGGCACTCGCCGGACCGTTCACACCTTCGGCTGGTATCTGCGTACGTTTGTTCATGATGCGCAGGCCAAGGGCGCGCATCCGCTGCTGCTCGGGCTGACGGTCCGCAACATCTGGAAGGATGGATCGGTGGAGCGCGGGGATGGCCACTTCAAGGACTGGACAGCCGCCGTGGCGAAGGCCGAGGGGGTTCCCTATCTGGACGTGACCGACGCGATCGCCGACAAATACGAAGCCCTCGGGGCCGGGAAGGTCGCGGCCTACTTCCCGGAGGATCATACGCATACCAGCGCGGAGGGCGCCGACCTCAACGCCTCGCTCGTGGTGGCGTGCCTCAAGGGCCTGCCCGGCGCCCCGTTCGATGTGTACCTTTCGGCCAAAGGCAAAGCTCCGCAAGCGTACCTCGCGCCACGCGACGCGGACCTGCCGACGCTCTGGCTGATTGGTGATTCCACTGTGCGAAACGGCCACGGCGATGGCTCGAACCGCCAGTGGGGATGGGGCGAGCCCCTGGTCAACCTCTTCGATACCACGCGCATCAATGTGGTCAACCGAGCCCTCGGGGGCACCAGCAGCCGCAGCTTCATCAACCTGGGCCTCTGGAACGGAGTGC
>Ga0335083_10010515_pt1 | contig 11171 bp, 11 predicted proteins | sample Lox_Sample_42_FD_206716 | JGI IMG/M metagenome (GOLD analysis project Ga0335083, IMG submission 206716) | Soil microbial communities from Loxahatchee National Wildlife Refuge, Florida, United States - Lox_Sample_4.2 | ecosystem: Environmental > Terrestrial > Soil > Wetlands | place: USA... | reverse complement strand
CTCAGGAATGTCCCGAAGCCGGAGTGGTCGTTCGCGAGCTTGCCGGCGCCGAGCCCGGCGTCCGAGACACCGGGACACGGCCGCGCAACCTACACACCCGCCGGCAGGCGTGCGCCGGTTCCCGGATCACGCCGCGGCCTTCACCGTATCCGCGTGCAGCAGCGCTCGGGCGGCGTCGAGCGACGGCGCGGTCTGGAGCGCCGCCTGCAACGGCCGTCCGCCGCCCAGCCGCTCGACGTACCAGGGATAGAACTTCCGCAGGTACCGGGTGGCGCGCTCGGACCCCAGGTGCTCGACAGCGCAATCGATCACCCAATCCAGTTCGTCCAGGATCTCGACACGCGTGGGCTCGTCCTCGCGGACCCCGAGCACCTGCTCGAACAGCCACGGGTTCCCGAGCGAGCCGCGCGCCAGCAGCACGCCCGCGGCGCCGGTCTCCTCGAACGCGCGGCGCACAGCCGAAACTGTCTGCAGCCCTCCGGACACCAGCACCGGAGTCGGGAGCTCGTCCACGAGCTGAGAAACCAGCGAGTAGTTCGGAACGCCCTTGTGGCGCTGCGACGCGTGGCGAGGGTGGATCGAAATCCCACAAACGCCAGCGTCGAACACCAGCCGCCGCGCGACATCCAACCCGGTCAAGTCCCCGGGACCCTGCCCGGAGCGCAGCTTCACGGTCACGGGGAGCCCGCTCCCAGAAGCCGCCGCCCGCGCGACCGCCACCGCTCGCGCCGGCTCTGACAAAAGCGCCGCCCCAGCCCCCGTCTTGCACACCTTGGGAACAGGGCATCCCATGTTGATGTCGATCAGGTCCGCGCCGGCGGCGGCCACGCGCTCGGCCGCGGAGGCCATCACGTCCGGATCGCTGCCGAACAGCTGCACCGAGACGGGGTGCTCCTGGGGATGGATTCGCAGGAGCTCGCGACATGTACGCTCGTTGCGGTAGTGGACCGCGAAGCTCGACACCATCTCCGACACCACCAGTCCGGCACCGTGGCGCTTGGCCTGGAGGCGAACGAACCAGTTGCCGATGCCGGCCAGCGGCGCGAGCACCACGCGGTTCGGAATCGACACTCCGCCGAGGCGCCAGGGATCCGTCAGGGACCGGGACATCGGCTTTCATGGTACGAATCCGGTAATGAACCTGTTTGACGAGCTGCGCCCATGGACGGAGGTGGTGCTCGCGCAGATTCCAGGCCTCGAGCTGTTCGACGCCCACACTCACCTTGGTCAAAACGACCCGGACGGGATGAAGCAGACCGGTGAGGAGCTCGTCACCGCGCTCGAGCTCGCCGGCGCCCGCGGGGCGTTCACGTTCCCGTTCCACGAGCCCGACGGGTACGCAGCCGCCAACGACAAGGTGCTCTCCGCGGCGCGCGACTCGGACGGCCTGCTCGTCCCGTTCTGCCGGGTGAACCCTCACGACAGCCCGGTCCCGGAAGCCGAGCGGAGTCTCCGGAATGGCGCCAAGGGCATCAAGCTCCACCCCCGGGCCGAGCAGTTCACGCTCGGCCACCCACAGGTCCGCTCGATCGTGGCGCTCGCACACGAGCGCTCGATGCCGGTTCTCATCCACGCCGGCCGCGGAATCCCGGCGCTCGGGCTGCACGCCGTCGACCTCGCCGAGGAGTTCCCGGACGCGAGGCTGATCCTCGCGCACGCCGGCACGAGCGACCTGTCGTGGATCTGGCGCGTCGCCGCCGACCTCCCCAACCTGCTGTTCGACACGGCGTGGTGGATCCCGGCCGACCTCGAGGCGCTGTTCTCGCTGGTCCCGCCCGGCCAGATCGTGTTCGCGAGCGACGCCCCCTACGGCAACACGATGATCTCGGCGGCGTTCCAGCTCCGGTGGGCGCTCCAGCTCGGCCTGTCGCCGGACCAGATCCGCTCGATCGCATCCGGGCAGTCGCTGCGGATGGCCGCCGCGGAGCCGCTCGCTCCTGTCGGCGCGGCGATCGGCGAGCGGGAGCGGGCTCCCCACCTGCTGCTCGACCGCGTGGCCTTCTTTCTGCTGTTCAGCGCTATGGGCACGATGCGCGGGATCGACCCGACCGAGATGCTGGCCCTCGCCCGGCTCGCGTGCGACGTCCCCGACGAAATCGACGACGCGCCGGTATTCGCGGCGATCCGCTCACTGCTCGACGGCTACGACGAGTACGCGGCCGAGCATCCCGACGAGCGCCGCCGGATCACGTTCCTGATCCTCGCCGCCACCGTCGCCAAGACCCCCGATGTCCCTATCCCTGACGTGGTCCTCAGTCGGGGCGGTTCCGCTCCCAGATCAGCCGCAAGCCGGTCAGGGTGAGCAGGTCGTCGACCTCGTCGATCGCCTCGCGGACGTGAGGCACGAGCACGCCGGCGAGGCCGCCGGTGGCGATCACGTACGTCGACGGGCCGAGCTCGGCGCGTAGCCGGCGGACGATCCCCTCGACCTGACCGGCGAACCCGTAGACGATCCCGCTGCGGATCGCATCGACGGTCGACTTCCCGATCAGCGCGCGCGGCTCCGCGAGCTCCACCTTCGGCAGCTTGGCGGCGCGGTCGTACAGGGCATCGATCGAGATCTCCGCCCCGGGGGTGATGATCCCGCCGAGGTACTCGCCGGCGGCCGACACGATGTCGTACGTAATCGCGGTGCCGAAGTCGACGATGACGACCGTGTCCTTGACCCGCTCGTACGCCGCCACCGCGTTCGCCAGACGATCCGCGCCGACCTCGTACGGGTTGTCGTAGCGGATCGGCATCCCGGTTCGGACCGACGGGCCAACCACGAGCATCTGGTGGGCGAGGTAGTGCCTGGCCATCTGCGTCCACTGATGCGAGAGCTGGGGCACAGTCGAGGACACGATCGACCGGTCGACGTCGGTGAACGACAACCCCCGCAAACCGAGCAGGTTCGCCAGCGCGGCCCCGAGCTCGTCCCCGGTCGACTCGCGAACGGTCGCGAACCGCCAGTGCTGGGAGACGGTCGTCTCGCCGTCGCGGAACAGCCCGAAGTGCGTTTGCGTGTTGCCGACGTCGACGACCAGCAGCATGGCGGGAGACTAGACGAGCGGGTCGCCCACCCGCCGGACCGCCTGGCCGTCGTGGCCCAGCGCGGCCAGCGCGTCCGCCAGCGGCGTCCCGTCCGGCAGCACCAGCCCCGGGTCGAGCTCGAGCAGCGGCACGAGCACGAACCGCCTCGACGTCACCTCCGGGTGCGGTAGCACCAGCCGGTCAGAGGCGTATTCGAGCCCGTCGAGCAGCAGTACGTCGACATCGATCGGACGCGGCCCGTGGCGCGGGCCGCCGGACTCGCGGCCGAGCGACCGTTCCACGTCCTTGCAGGCCTTGAGCAGCCCGTCCGGGTCATGGTCCGTCTCGATCGCCAGGCACGCGTTGTAGAACTCGCGCTGATCGAGCACGAGTCCGACGGGCTCGGTCTCGTACACCGACGAGGACTCCACCACGGCGACGCCCCGCGCCGGCAATGCCGCGGCGGCCTCCTTGAGGTGGGCCCGCCGGTCGCCCACATTTGACCCCAGGCCGAGATATCCCGGCGTCATTCGGCCTCGCGCCACACCTCGACCGACACCTCGCTGACCGGGAGCGCCATCGGCGGCTCGGGCTTGGCGGCCTTGACCCACACCGCGCCACAGTCGTACTGCTCGATCAGACGGTCGGCGATCGCCGCGCACAGGCGCTCGAGTGTCTTGTAACTGCGTTGTTGGGCCACCAGGTTTGCCGTATCGCACACCTGGGAGTAGTCGACCGTGTCCTCGATCCGGTCGGTGACCGTCGCGTCGCACTCCCCGACGTCGAGCCGGAGGTCGAGCAGGAGCCGCTGGCCCACCTCGCGCTCCGCCGCGGTCACGCCCACGTGCGTGAACAGCGACAGCCCGCTGACTTCGATCGTGACCTCGGGCTCGGGATGCTCCTCGCCCTCGTCCTCGTCTACCTCGTCGTACTCGTCGGGGTCGTCCATGGCGCGCTGACCGTAGCAGCCGTGACCATGAGCGCGTCGTGGACCGGGGCCACATCGTGCACCCGGAACACGCGCGCGCCTCGCTCGTACGCGAGCACGTTGGTGGCGACGGTCGCGGCCACCCGGTCGTCGACCTCGCGCCCGGTGATCTTGCCCAGGAACGATTTGCGAGAGGTCCCGATCACGACCGGCCGCCCGAGCTCGACCAGTTCTCCCAGCCGCCGCAGCAGCTCGAGGTTGTGGTCGACCGTCTTGCCGAACCCGATCCCGGGGTCGAGCATGATCTTCTGCTCCGGGATCCCTTGGTCGATCGCGAAGCTCATCCGCTCCTCGAGGAACGCCTTGACCTCGCCGACGACGTCGTCGTAGCGGGGGTCGTCCTGCATTGTCCGCGGAGTGCCCAGCATGTGCATCAGGCAGCAGTCGGCGTTCGCCTGCGCGACCTCGGCCGCGAGCTCCGGATCCCCGCGGAACGCGGTGACGTCGTTGACGAGCGTCGCCCCCGCCTCGAGTGCCCGTGCCGCGACGCCGCTCTTCGACGTGTCGATCGAGATCTGGGCGCGGCATCCCGCGTCGATCAGACCCTCGATCACGGGGAGCACGCGACGAAGCTCCTGGTCCTCCGCCACCGGTGCCGCGCCGGGGCGGGTCGACTCGCCGCCGACGTCGAGCATCACCGCCCCCTCGGCCGCGAGCTCGAGGCCGTGGGCGATCGCGGTGCCCGCGTCCAGGTACCGCCCGCCGTCGGAGAACGAGTCCGGCGTGACGTTGACCACGCCCATGATCCGGAAGCCGGCGCTACTCACCGGGCCACCGTCCGTGCTCGTCGAAGTATTCGCGCGCCCGCTCTTCGTCCTCGCGCTCGCGGTTACTCTGCACGCTGATCCGGTACATCCAGTTGATCATCCACACGATCAGCGCCGCGATCACCAGCGACACGCCGGCGCCCGCCACCACGTCGTCCTTTCCCCCGCCGATCACGATCCCGGCGAGACCCACGACCGCGATCCCCACCGGAACCCAGACCCGCGTGATCGTGAGCAGGACGCCGCCGCTGCGGCGCGAGGTGTCGTCGTGGGTTGTGCTGTGGTCGGGCATTCTCACGGGATAGTGTCCCGCACGATGCCGAGCCGGCCTTCGCGATCGCTCATCGAAGAACCCATTACCCGTCGTTCGCTGCTGGGCGCTGCCGCCGGCGGCGCGGCGCTGCTGGCGACGCGCGGCCTGCCCGCCTGGGCCCGTCCGGTGGCGCTACCCGCGGGCCTGCGCCAACCGGGGAGCCTGCCGTTCCCCGGCAAGCCCGCCGGCACCGCCAGCATGCCCGAGATCGAGCACATAGTCGTGCTGATGATGGAGAACCACTCGTTCGACAACCTGCTCGGGATGGTTCCCCACCAGGTGCGCGGGCGCGGCTCGGTCGATGGCCTGCGTGTCGTCGGCGGGAACGTCGTCAACTTCAACCCGGATGCCAACGGCAGCCCGATCGTCGCCCGGCGCGCAACTTCGCCGTGCCAGCTGTCGGGAAAGCCGAGCCAGAGCTGGAACGCCAGCCACGAGGCGTACGACAACGGCCTCAACGACGGGTTCGTGGGGGCCAGCGCGCCGGTCGCGATGGAGTACTGGGACAAGCACGACCTGCCGTTCACCTACTCGCTGGTCGAGCACTTCCCGATCGGCGACCGCCATTTCAGCTCGCTGCTAGGCCAGACCTGGCCGAACCGGTCATACCTGTTCGCGGCGACCTCGACCGGGATGATCAACGACATCATCGCCCCCGCCCCGCCGCCGCACGGGACGATCTGGGACCGGCTCGACCACCATCACATCGGCTGGGCTATCTACTACGAGCCTCCTAGCTACCCGAGCTTCGAGCTCGTGCCGGGGTCCGACACGCCGGCGCGCGCGTCTCGCGTCAAGCATTTCGGCCGGTTCCTGTCGGACGTCGCCGCCGGCAAGCTCCGGCAGTTCACGTTCCTGGACCCCAACTACGAGACCACTTCCGAGGAGAACCCACAGGACATCCAGCTCGGCGAGCGGTACATCGGCCAGGTGGTGAAGGCGTTGATGCAGGCACCGACCTGGAAACAGACCGCGCTGTTCATCACCTACGACGAGCACGGCGGTTACTACGATCACGTGCCGCCGCCCCCTGCGATCCCGCCGGACGGGGTCGCCCCCGTCCTGGCCCCGGGCGACGTCCCGGCCGGGTTCGATCGCTACGGGTTCCGCGTGCCGATGATCGTCGTCTCGCCCTGGGCGCGGGCCCGGTACGTCTCGCACACGATCGAAGACCACACGTCGATCACCGCGTTCATCGAGCGCAAGTGGAACCTCCCGGCGATGACGCTTCGCGACGCCAACGCGTCCCCGATGACCAACTACTTCGACTTCCGCAAGCCGGCCTTCCTCAAGCCACCGAAGCTCGCCACCGCGCCGAAGCTCGGCCCCGGTCTCGCGGCCTGCCATGCCAACGGCTTGAACCCGCCGCTCAGCGGGTGACGGCTATTCGGCGGTCCCGCCGGCCAAGCCGGGGCGGGGGAGCGGGCGCGGACCCTCGCGGCGCTCGCCCGCGGGCGTGCCGGGAATCGGCACCTCGGGCGGCGGTGGCGCCTCGGCGCCGAAAACATCCGCCTCGCTCGAGCCATCGAGCAGAGCCTCGAACTGCTCCTTCTCGATCGTCTCGCGCTTGATCAGGATCTCCGACAGCTTCTGCAGCGACTCGCGGTGCGAGCTCAGGATGTCCTTCGCCTGCACATGGGCCGCCTCGACGATCCGCCGGATCTCGTCGTCGATCTCGCGCGCGATCTCATCGGAGTAGTCGGGCTCGGCGCTGAACTCGCGACCGAGGAACGGCTGGCCGTGGTCGTGGCCGAACACGCGCGGGCCGAGCTTCTCGGACATGCCGAAGCGCATGACCATCTGCTTGGCGGTCGCGGTGACCTTCTCGAGGTCGTTCGACGCCCCGGTGGTGATCTCGCCGAAGACGATCTCCTCGGCCGCCCGGCCGCCCAAGGTCATCGCCATGGTGTCCTGGAGCTCGGCGCGGGTGGTCAGGAACTTGTCCTCGCCCGGCAGTGAGATCGTGTAGCCGAGCGCCTGTCCGCGTGAGATCACCGAGATCTTGTGGATCGGGTCGGAATTCGGCAGGTAGTGGCCGACCATCGCGTGACCCATCTCGTGGTAGGCCGTGATCCGCCGCTCCTTGTCGGACATCACGCGGGTCTTCTTCTCGGGACCCGCGATCACTCGCATGATCCCTTCCTCGAGCTCGATCTGGGTGATCTCGCGCTTGCCGTTGCGGGCGGCCAGCAGCGCGGCCTCGTTGACCAGGTTCGACAGATCAGCGCCGGTGAAGCCGGGCGTCTGGCCGGCGAGTGCGTCGACGTCGATCTCCCGCGCCAGCGGCTTGCCGCGCGTGTGGACGTCGAGGATCTTCTTGCGGCCGTTGCGGTCCGGGCGGTCGACGACGATCTGACGGTCGAACCGGCCCGGGCGCAGCAGCGCCGGATCGAGGATGTCCGGGCGGTTGGTGGCGGCGATCAAGATGATGTTGTCCTTCATCTCGAAGCCGTCCATCTCGACCAGCAACTGGTTCAGGGTCTGCTCGCGCTCGTCGTGGCCGCCGCCGAGCCCTGCGCCGCGATGACGGCCGACCGCGTCGATCTCGTCCATGAAGATGATGCACGGCGAGTTCTGCTTGGCCTGCTCGAACAGGTCACGCACGCGCGAGGCGCCGACGCCGACGAACATCTCGACGAAGTCCGATCCGCTGATGCTGAAGAACGGGACGCCCGCCTCCCCTGCGACGGCGCGGGCGAGAAGCGTCTTGCCGGTCCCGGGCGGCCCGTACAGGAGCACGCCCTTTGGAATTCGCGCCCCCAAGGCTTGGAATTTCTTGGGGTTCTCGAGGAACTCCTTGATCTCGTGCAGCTCCTCTACGGCCTCGTCGACGCCCGCCACGTCGCGGAACGTGATCTTCGGCGAGTCGACCGACATTCGCTTGGCGCGCGACTTGCCGAACGACATGACTTTCGACCCACCGCCCTGAACCTGGTTCATCAGGAAGATCCAGAACCCGATGAAGATCACGAACGGCAGGATGTAGGTGAGCAGCGACAGCCAGCCGTTAGACGTCTTGCCCTGGATGTCGAAGTTCTGCGGCGAGATGTCCTTGTTCGCGGCGGTGATGATCTGCGAGACGTAGCCGTCGGGATAGCCGACCGAGTACTTCTGACCGCTCGTCGTCGTGACGTTCGCCGTGTTGTCCTTCTCGTGCAGCGAGAGGCTCTGAACCCCGCCGTGCTCGAGCTGGTACATCATGTCGCCGAAGGTCTGCTTCTGCGAGTGGCTCGAGCTCCCGATCAGCTTCTGCGCGAAGAACGCGAGCACGACCACGATCAAAATCGGAAATGCTGCGCTCTTGAAAAACCTGCTCATAGCGGATGGATTCGGCGCAACCTGCGCCAGGGCTCCGGGTCTGGGACTGTCAAGCGTAGCATCTGGTTTGCTGCCCCTGAACAGCCTTGCACGCGGGGGTTCACAGCCCGGAATGGGCTTCCCGGTCCGGCCGGGCTGCATTCGCTCATTCGGCGTTCATTCCTTCAACGCGGCCACGTACGGCAAGTTGCGGTACCGCTCGGCGTGGTCCAGCCCGTACCCGATCGCGAACCGGTTGGGGATCTCGAAGCCCACATACTTGGTCCGTAGATCGACCTTTTGGCGGTCGGGCTTGATCAGCAATGCGCAGACCTCGAGAGAGCGGGGGTTTCGCCCCGCCAAGTTGCGCAATAGGTACTGCAACGTCAGTCCCGAATCGACGATGTCCTCGACGATCAGCACGTCTCTGCCCTCGATCACCGCATCGAGGTCCTTGAGGATCCGCACCACGCCCGAGGATTTGGTCGCCGTGCCGTAGGAGGCGACCGCCATGAAATCGACCTCGCACGGCACGTCGAGCTGGCGCATCAGGTCCGACAGGAACAGCACGGCCCCCTTCAACACGCCGACCAGCACCAGGTCTTTCCCCTGGTAATCCTGGGAGACTTCATCGGCCAGCTCGCTCACGCGGCGCCTGAGATCCTCGGCGGGCACGAGGATCTCCCCGATCGCGTCGTCGCCTTCCACGGCCGCGAGTTTATGGCCTTTCCGGTGGTCGAGGATCGCCGGGAATCGCCGTTGCCCGGCAGCTGAGCAGGACCGCTTCACGCGTCGCGCGCGTGACCTTGAAGCGCTCAGATGTCGCCACCCCCGCGACCCACACGATCTCCCCGCTGGACTCGACCACGGGCAATCCGGACCGCTCCGCGCGTGGCACCCGCCGCGCCGTGAACAGGTCCTGGAGGGACTTCGTGCCGCGAAGGCCCAGCGGCGCCATTCGGTCCCCGGGCCGCCAGGATCGGACCAGCAATTCCGTGGCGAGTGCGCCGCGGTCGAGCACCCCGGCCTCGAGCGCGGGCTCGGCGTATTCGCAGCGAACTTCGCGGCCGCCGAAGGACACGCTGCCCGGGATGGCCAACCGCACCGGCTCGGGCGGGAGCGGATCAGCGTGAAGCCGCTCGAACCTCAACTCGCCGTACTCGGCGACCGCACGCAGCCCGTTGCCGATGTCGAGCATCACGGTGCCCTGACCGCTCAGCGCGGCGATCTCCTCGGCCCGGATCGCGGCGCCCGGAGCGAACCCGCCCGCCGCCTCATCGGCCATGCGCTGGACCACCAGGCGGCGAAGCGCCGGGGCCAGTTGCCGTAGACGTTCGAGGGTCGTTCCGCGCTCGAGAGCGCCGTCCACGAGGTCTTTGAGCACGTCCGCCTCGTCGCCCAGGATCTGCGCCACCGCGAGCACGTTGTCCTCGGCCGCCGGGTGAATCTGCCGTAAGGCCGGCACGAGGCCGGCCCGGATCCGGTTTCGCGCGTACGCATCCGAGGCGTTCGTCTCGTCCTCGCGCCACTCGAGGCCCCGCTCGACGCAGTAGGCCGCGGTGTCCTCGCGCGTGAAACCGAGCAGCGGCCGGATCAGTTGCCCTTCCCGCGGCCGCATCCCGAGCAGCGCCCGCCGGCTCGGCGAGGACGCGAGCCGGTAGAGGATCGTCTCGACCTGATCGGTCTTCGTGTGTCCGGCGGCCACGTCGGCGCCGTCGGCCAGCTCGAGCGCCTCGCGATACCGGACCTCGCGCGCCCAGGCCTGAACGTTTCCGCTCGACGGCGGCCCCGGCCGGCGTACCTCGAGCTTCACTCCGACGCTCGCGCAAAGTATCTGGCAATGGCGGTCGTCCTCGCCCGCCGATTCCCGAATCCCATAATTGACATGAAGCGCCCTGACCGCGCTCGCACCGGCCACGCGCACCGCGAGATCAAGCAGGCACGTCGAGTCGCGGCCCCCCGACAACAGCACGACCACGGGGCGACCGGCGGCGAGCAGGCCCTCCTCGCGCACGCGCGTGAACATGGGTTCCGGGTTCATGCCGCCTCCCGCTCGCGCGCGATGAAGATCTCCGTGGACTCGCTGAACCCCTTCAGCCGGACGTCCGCGATCCGGTCGAACTCCAGGCCTCGCGCGGCCGAGTGCTCGACCACCGGCCTGGTCACCAGCACCTCGGCGCCCGCGGCGCGGGCTCCGACGCGCGAGGCGATGTTCACATCACGGCCGTAGTAGTCGCCGTCGCGGTAGAGCGCGACCCCGTAGTGGACCGCGATCCGGGGCAGCATGCTCCCGTCGTGAAGCTGCTGGAAGCCGACCGCCCATTGGGCCAGCGCCGCCGGGTCGGACCCGACGATCATCACCTCGTCGCCGATCGTCTTGATCACCCGGGCGTCGTCGGGCAGCGTGCCCTGGACCGCGTCCACGAACCGCTCGACGGCATCGACCGCCTCGAGCTCACCCGCCTCCTCGGTCAGGCGCGTGTACCCAGTGAGATCGGCGAACGCGATCGCGACTCGCATGCGCCCGAGGTCGATCGAGTCGCCCTCGAGGTCGGACTCCATGTGACCGACCACGTCCTGCTCGAGGAAGTGCTGCAGGTAGCGCTGATGAACCTGATCCATCACCGGCGATGCCAGGGGCAGCAACCGGCGGGTGAGCTCGAGCATCTCGTCGGCGGTTTCGACCCCGGTGGCGCCCGAGCGCATCAGCGGCTCGTGAACGTGCATGTGGAACAACCTCACCTCGGCGTCGGCGACGCGCGCCATCGCCTGCCCGTAAACGCGGACGAGTTGG